>Ga0160423_10000504_pt1 | contig 31993 bp, 34 predicted proteins | sample CRUFie14St8metaG_FD_108191 | JGI IMG/M metagenome (GOLD analysis project Ga0160423, IMG submission 108191) | Marine microbial communities from the Costa Rica Dome - CRUD Field 142mm St8 metaG | ecosystem: Environmental > Aquatic > Marine > Oceanic > Photic zone | place: Costa Rica: the Eastern...
CTTTAAAAAATTATATATTGATCTATTTTGTCCAGGTTTCCATAACATTACTGAACTATTATATAGAGGACAATGTGATATATTATACAATCGTTTCCATTCTTCTGGTTTATCTTCAGCCCAATAGTTCCAAGTCATATAAGGCTTATCATCTGGAAGTTCAAAGAAATATGCTATATCATCAATAACGTCAACATCAAGATCAAGATATAATATCTTATCATTTTTATCAAACTTTTCATCTAACTTGAATAATTGAATCTTATTTGAATGAGGGAGACCACCTTGATCCCAATAGTCATACCCATCTTTTTGATGTTGATACTTATTAAACTCATCACTAAACTCTGTAAAACATAAAAAATCAAAAGAAATAGAACTTTTTTCCTTTACATTATCATGTAATTGTGTTACAGTATTATCATCATAATTACCCCACTTGGCGCATATTACTCTAAGCATCCAATCACCATGTGTTTATCATTCATTGTATCTTTAAAAAAGATATTCATATTTGGTAACGTTTCTATAAAATCATCTAGTGTATCACATATATTTATGTGACCGTTCCCAGGCGTATCTGGTCCGTTATATTTAAGATTTGAGCCACAAAAAACAAATATACAATCATCAGGATAGTGCTCTTTTAAAACACTATGCTTCATGTGATAGTATCTTTCACAGTTAAAATTTATGTGTAGGCCAATATCTTTCTTCTCAATCCAGTAATAATCAATGCTACAATCTAACGTTTTTCCTTTTCTTTCAATGTCATCTTTTATATAATCAGTTAACTGATAGTTTATCTTTCTTATCTCTTCATCTAGTTCATACAACCAAACGCATTTTATTCCAAGTTTTAACCAATAAGGACCATCATAAAAACAGTATCCAGGCGAAATAATATTAGTATTTGTAAAATTATTTGTTTCATTAAGCTTAAGCTCTAATAATTTTTCGTAACACCATTCTTTGTAAATATTGCAATTATATATCCAATCATAACCGTCTGATAGATTTTGATAGACATCAAATTTTCTATGAGATAAATCTTTATCTAATTCTTCTTTTAAAACTCTTTCTTGAGTTCGGTACATCTTCATACTAAACATTTATATTTTTCCTCAATAGATTTTCCAGACATAGTACTAATTATTCCATCATCAGAAATAATGTTTTCTTCAAAAGGAAGAAAGTAGTTTTTATTTTTATCATTGTAAGCATACGGTCCGAATCTATGAAATAACCAATTATCAAGCATTCCATATTGATAAAATGCCGCGTCAAAGCTCCATCTAATATTAGTCCATACAGTGTTGCATTGCCCGGGTTTCCATAGTATTACTGAGCTATTGTATAGCGGTTGTGCTCTAGAAGTATACAATTTTTGCCACGTGTTATTATTAAATGAATCCCAATCATATGCTATTCGAGGCTTATCTAAATCTAAATCAAAAAAATAAGCCAAATCTCCTTTAATATTAGAATCTAGATCTATATAAAGAAGTTTATCGTCATCATCAAATAGTTCTCTGTCCCATTTAAACATTAGTATCTTTTGGAAATGAGCTAAACCACCAAGATCTTCTCTTAACATTTGTTTTTGTTCACCAACTGCTTCTTCTACATCATTACCTCTAAAATGTGTATTCTGCTTGTGTTTCATCAAATCAAAATCTGGACCAGCGTAACAGTAATTAATTGTTGAAAATTCATAAGGAACCGAACAGTTATCCTTAACTTGTTGTTCTAATCTTTTAACATGATCTTCATTGTATCTTTCACCCCATCTTAAATAAATCACTCTATTTACCATCAAATACTTCTCCTACGATTCCTATTGTTTCCCATAAATTCTTCGCCTTTTGTATTTTATCTTTAAATTTTTTATCAGCATTTTTTATTTCAGGCAATGCTAGTATTTTAACTTTAAGTGGGAATAGATGTTTCATTTCTTTAGAATTTTCTTTTAGAAATTTAATGACACTATCTACATCAGCCGTCGGTTGAGTTTGTTCCTCAATTCTTTTTTGTATAGCATCTTTTACTTGATTTTGTGAGACAGCAGCCTTCCGCATTCCTTTGTCCCATTTTCTTTCAAGGCTTTCTAAAGAAACTATTTTAAGTAAATCTTTGAGATCAGGATGACTCCAAATAACAGGAACGTGATAAGAAACTGTTTTTTCTAAATCGCTTTTATAAAGAACTTCTATTTGGGTTTTTTTATAATCTATAAAGTGCGCTGTTATAAATTTTTCAGTAAATATTGCCATAATATATCCATTCTAAATTATTCCTTTCTTATTTTTAATTGATAAGTGCTCACTACTGTTGGAACATTAGCACCAAATGAATCACCATAAGGTAATGCTTGAAAATATCCAGTGATATTATTACTAAATATAGTTTGGTTAGTAAATGCTTTGTCAATGATAGACGTTCCAACTTGTGTTCCTGGCACAGTTCCAGATGCGCTATCAGTTTGATATTTTATTGCATAACCATGAGAATCATTCCGTGAAGTTTGTTTTATTGACGTTATAAGAAGGTGATCAGTAGTTCCACTGTCAGTCTGTCTGATTATTGGATTAGATGTAGACAGACTAGCGCTGTCTATCAACAACATTTGTGGTAATGTAGAACCTGGAGATATACTTGAATCAACCGGAGATTGAGCTAAATAATATTTTGCGAGAATTAAAGGCTGATCACTATCTTCAGGCAGTGATAGATTCCCTGAATCTCCACCAGAATACGTACTGACATCAAATACTGTATCAATAAAAACTGGTGTACTACTTACTAAGTTTGAAGATGTACTATCCTGAGTTATAAAAAACACACCTTGATTTTGATTACCAGTTCCACCGTTAACAAGTTGTGTTATAGCTGGTCTTATGAAAGTGTCCTTAAAATCAGAGTCTGTCATAGCTCTAATTTTTAAATGCGCTGAATTACCATCACTTTCATAGTAAACTGGATAAGAGATTTTATTTGTGTCAATAACAGGATTAGCACCTACACCAAGGTTGTCTATATAGTGTGTCATTCTATCATAGCTTACTAAAAGAGTGGTTACATTACCGGCACTTGCAGAATCCACTTCACTGATTGCTCCTCCAACTTTTCTAGTATCAATCAATTCATTAATACCTGAACCAGAGGTAGTCGTAAAAGCTCTCCTCCCCATTCCTGAGTGATTTTCACAATAATAGTTAAGCAATGGTGTTCCTGCTGCAACTATAATTGTAGTTTTTTTATTGACTGTATCAACAGTCACACCTGTTGTGTATTCTACACCACCAGCATGTGTACCATCTGATGTTGTTGATAATCTAACTGGATGTCCAGGTGCAGCAGACCAATCAAAAATAAAAGTGCTGCCTTCTGTTATTTTTACATTAGGACGCTGTACACCATTAACGAAGTATTCGTTAGCTCCTCCAACATTTTGAACAGTTATAGTGAATGTTATTGTGCTGCCTTCTGAAACTATTCTAACACATTGTTCTCTCCCATGATTGACTATAGCTCTATTTCTCAATAGAGTAATGTCAGAATCTGTCATCTCTTGAAAATCAGAGTCTACAATTTTGAGAGGTCTTCGAAAAGCCATTACTAAACTCCCGAATCAATAAAACCAAAAATCCTTTTTGCTATAGTTCCATCAGATTTTAAAATACTTAGAGTGGATGTTCGAGCGATGGATATATTTGCAATATCAGAATCATTATTAAGTATTTGCTGTTGTAAAGAATTTCCTCCAGAATTGATACCGGTGAATGACTTTATTGCAGCGATATCAGAATCATTATTAAGTATTTGTGTTTGATTACTATCAATTCCAATTCTTAAATGATTTATTGCTTGCACTAAATCAGAATCTGGTAGACTAGAATGAAGACTATCTAGATCTCCAACGTTATATGATATAACATTAGTCTTTACTCTAAATGCATTAAGCGTATCACTTAAATCTACAAAAGTTTTTCTAGCCATCGTTGTTCATCTTTTCTAATAGTTGTTTCATCATATCTTTTAGTTCACTCACATCATCTTTAAGTTGCTGTAGTTCAGCTTTTTCTAGTTCTTTAGCTTCTTTGACTTTCTTAGCTTTTTCAATTTCTTGTTCATTTGTGTTAAGTATAGCACCTGACTCTTCATCTTTAACAAGATTGTTCGATATTTTTACTAATTTCATATTAAACTCCTAAGGCTATAGCTCTTAAATCTTTTATAACTGGAACTTTACTTGAGTTAGTAGATTTAAAGACTATCTTAAGTTGAAATATTGTAAAAGGTAGCAATGCTCCATTATCGCCACCTATTAGATATGTATACTCTCTAAACACGTCCCTACTCTCATCACTAGGAACTGGTGACTGCCGAGTGACAAGTGTCCAACCAGCATTATCTATAATATTTTCATCACCAGTACTTGTTTTCACATATAGATCAAAGTCAGCCGCCGCCGGTCTATTTGCACTTAACAATACTTTAAGACCTACAGCGTCGGACAATAATGAAACTGGCTTCGTGATATGCTTAGATAACATTGATCCTCTTAAGTGATCAGTTTCAGGAGTAAATAAGGACGGAACATTAAACCCTGCCGCAGGTGACTGAGCTTGATTATCTATCCTATTACCTATGAGCGATAATGATGCTCTTTGAAGATCTATCACAGGAGAAACATAGTCGTTGCTAGAAGCCATAGTTATTTCCATCTGAGCAGATTTTTTTCCTTTTCCGGCGTTTGTAACTACTCTTGGAGCATCTAAATAATTATCTTCTTTCAACGTAACGTTTAGATAATTATTATCTTTTACGTACGGTGTTTCTGCTCCGGCAAAAGATTTACCTGTGGTTTGTTTCATCTTTACGTCTATCGATGTATCTTGTGGAGTTAATGTCTCTAAGTATGGAAATAAGACATCATACTGATAATTAGTAGTATTAGTGACATCCAAACCGCCACCATCAACTGAAATATTAGCAGTTCCCGCATCTTGATATGATAATGTATCACCATCAACTTTACTAACTGTATGAGCACCATCTATATTTAAGTTACCAATGGTACCGGCATTTTCTATTGTTATTACATCACCAACTTGCAATCCGTGATCTCTTTGAAATATCGTAACTTCGCCAGATCCTTGTCTTACGTTTATTGGATTAGCAACAAGTAGTTCTCTTGGAAGATCAGCATTATTTAATATTGCCTTATGATTATTGCCAGTAGCGAACACACATCTGTTAATTTTAAACTTAAGATCCATATCGAAAACAGGTTCCCACTTATAGCTGTTCTGTGGAAGATATAATGCACCAATGACGCTTCTTTTTGTAACTCTTTCTTCAGTTGATCCTACAACAAGATCTCCTGTTTGTCCTGCCCAGATCTTATATGATTTACTATCAGACTGTACTGCTATAACGTATTCGGAGAAAGAATCTAAAAATACAGGTTCATCGAATGTAAATGTTGTAGAAGTGGAACCATCAGTTGAAGTGTTAATAGAAGCTGGAGACAAATACTTTGTAGATCCTGGAACTATAACTTCTCTTGACGGTGTTCCTCCTATCAATGGAATTATTTGAATCCATACTGGTAAATTTGCATCTTTAGCTCCAAAGTAAAGCTCAACAGAGTTAACAAACATTCCTGTTTCATTGTTTACAAAGAAAGATTGCGCTAAAGGATCTATTCTTCCTCGTGTATCTGAGCTTCCAATGACTCTGTCAGATAGAACATTTTTATCTGCACCTATTGCAGCTATATGTCTTGTGGATATGACATTAGTTCTATTTCTTTCTAATACTCCAGCAGAATTGAATAACGCAGAAGCTTTTGTAGAAGCATTGGTTTCGTCGGAAGTTGTAATATCAAGAAGTTTAAATTCTCTTACACCAGCTCTAAAACTAATTGCTCCTGTATTAGGTATAAAGAACGTTCCTGAAACTCTTCCTTCTGCATCTGTGGTTAAATTTGTCGATCCTGAAGGATGTGCGGTTGCAAAGTCTTGCAAATTTCCAAACTCATTTCCATTACTGTCAGCTGCAGCAAAGGTGAAAGCTTCTTCTCTACAGAAAGATGATACGTCAACATTATCAAAATAAGGAAATACTCTCGTGTTCGGTCTCATTCCAATTGCTTCAAAATGTATAATTCTAGATCTCATAAAAGGAATAATCGCTATATCAACGACTCTGTCATCAATAACTTTTCTTATAGACTCTGACGAAACAACTCTATTTACTATTGTTTTTTCAACAGCTTCTAGTCCTCCAGTCAATATTGCTGATGTAGAATGTCCAAACGATCTAGTATTTCCACCAGCTTCTCTTTCGTCTTCAGTTACGGTGCCATCAAAACTTGTACCGTGCCAGTTCCATTTCCAGCAATCCCATAGTGTATTCTGTCTATTAGAAAGAGCGTTAGTACCAGATATTGATTTAGTTCCATCTTTTACTGTGTCTCTGAATTCATCTGAAGACGGTGAAAGTTTAATGTGACCATTAAATTGAAATACATCGAATCCATTCACGTCTATTTGTCTAGAAACCTGCTCTTGAACTATTTCTGCTGAATCATGAAAGTTTAGATAAATGTTATCACCTCTTCTTCTGACACCTGAGGTATCAGCATCAGCAGAATCATATACTAAACCGATATTGTTTTCATAAAAACCCGGTCTAAGTGCATGTGACTTGGGATCGATTGAAGCTCTATATTGTACGTTCTCCCTAGCTAGATCAAATTCAGTAGATCTAGCAATAGCTGACTGGGACTGATCTTTAAAATTATCAACTATAAATCCAACTTTAACTCTTTCATTTCCGCTGGAATCCACAACAGATAATTTATTTGTATCTAACTCAAGAATACTGAGACTATGGAGATCTTCAATTTGTTCGATTCTTCTTTCAAGTTTTCCTATATCTTTCATAGTAAAACCTTTTGATTCAATCAGGTCATAAGAAACATCTTCACCATCTAAAGTATTAGCTCCCATTTTAACTCTGTATAGTTCTAATGAATTAGCTGGAGTTTCTGGAAATCTAGGTGTAAGAGATGAGGATCCTTGAATTACTTTAATTTCTGCAGTCTCGTTTACAACGATCTTGTCATTTCTCGGTAAGAAATACGTATTGTCAGAAATTATAGTGTCTGTGTTTTTTGGAATCTCCATTATTCTTGCACCACTGCCAGTAAAATTTCCATTTGCATCTTTATATGGTCTAAAGTCTAACACGTCTCTAAGTTGTATGACTTCACCAGTCTTTGATGTAAAAGTTGGAATTTTTGAATACGCTGTTGTGTTGTATGAGTTAACACTAAAAAAATCACCTGACGTTGTTGCATTATAGTGTTCAGCCACAACAACAACTGTTCCAGGATTAGTAAAACCGGTCTTTAAAATTATTTTTCCTTCATCATAAAATGCATCTCTTTGTCCGTTATCTAAATCGAAAAAGTGCTCAATGTTTCTACCGTTTGCACTATCAGCATTTATGCTCGTAAATCTTATAATATCATTTACACCAAGTCTTAAAGCAGTAATAACGTTTCCTGATCCGTCTGATTCAACTGCTGGAGTACCTGTTGTAGTTCTAGTAGCTATAGTCTTAGCTTTCGCCGCGGCTTGACTTTTATTAACAAAACCAAGAATTCTCATAACAGTTGATGATTGACCTGTCTGTATCGTCGAAGCTGTTGTACCAGAACCAGTTGGTGTAGACGGCAAAGTTATTTCAGGACCACTGTCAGTTCTGAATGCTATCCAATCTGCAGTTCTTGTAAACGTTTCTCCAGGTGCAGTTAAATTTATTTGCATTTGTCCAGACGAATCTGTTGTTGAACTGAAAACTCTTTGAACAGAGAGTGATACATCAGCAACAGATTGTGTTCTATCTGAAGGAAGTCTGAATAATAAATCCACGGCACTTGTTTCGAAAAGTTCAGAAATAACATCGTTATTACTATTAGTTACTGTTTTTAAAGTAAAGAAAGAAGATTGGCTAATCCCTATACCTCTAGCTGATCTAAAGTTAGCGCCAGAATTCATACGAATATCAAATATGTAAACTTTAAAAGTACCATCACCTAATTTTTCATAAGCTCTAACTCTACATTTTCCGATAATAGTACCGGCAATATTTCCAGCGTTTGAAGATATATTCAGTTGTTCCATATTTGGAAGTCCTGGAGCACCTTTAACTGCTGTGGCAATAACGAAGCTACCATAGTCTGCAGAGATTGCTTGATTATTAAATGTAGTAGTTGCGTTAGATCGATCAACACTTATTTTTGTAGGAGTAGCGCTGTTTACTCTATAACCATTAACATATGCAGTACCTTCACTAACTGTCAATCGTAAACTAGAAGCATTTTCAGAATCATATGATATAGTAAAAGGATTAATAATGTAATTACCTGATTCTTCTTTTGTTCTTTGTGCAAAAACATCGTTAATTCGATTATATGCATTTTGTCCATTATTAGTTTCTATAATCTTAGAATCTTTAATTTTAGCAATAGGAACAAATGTTTCTCCTGCTAATATAGAATCTCGAGTTACTAATAAAAGCTTAATCCTAAATCTATCAGCGCCAGGAGCGGTTTGATTGAGCGTCGCTCCTTGATTATCAAATAAATTTACGTCATCATCTACTGAAACAACATCTTGTGTTACTTTAAATCCTAAATCTATTGATTTAGATCTATCGTATTTTGATATTATCAATGATTGTGCATCAACACTTACAAAAAAACCTTGAACAAAAAAGTCACTTGCTCCGATACTAACTCTAACACCAGCACCGACTGCAGGATTAGATGCTGTGTTAATTGTTTGAACTGTCATACTTGACGCACCAACATTAGATGTAAGTTGTTCACCTGGCACAACTCTAATTGGTGATGTACCAGAAGTTCCAGATAAACTATTAGTGTATCTAACATATAGAGTATTAGGATCTGATGCAGTTGACGCAACAGTTTCTAAAATTTTAATTACTACACCGGATGTTTGACCAGTATATTCTGTTCCTACAATATTTTCAGGAAAGGTGCCGTCTGTGATCTTTACAAATTCATAACTATCATTGATAATTAATCCACCGGGATTGATTGCAGCCCCTTCTTTATAAATGTTTTTTCCAAATCTTTCGATTTCTTTCTGAATAATAGTTTGGAGTTGAGTAAGTTCTCTTGCTTGAAGAGCTCTCCTAGGATTAAATAATATCCTGTGAAAACCATCGCTGTCAGCGTAGTCATCTTTATATTTTGTTGCAAATAAATTTTCAGTTAATGTAGTTGGCATTTATAAACTCTTAAATTTGTAAAATAATTTTTATGTCTTCGTTTTGTGATGCTGATCGATCAACAGGGGCTCTATTATTTAGATAATGAAGTTTTACTGAAAAGGGATCTATTATTGGTGATATTAATGCAGAATCAATTACACCTGCTCCAGTTCCATTACTTTCATTAATCGTTTCTCCATTTACAAATGCTCTAAATCCTGTTGCATCTGTTTGATGATAAAATATTTTATTAGAATCAATTTCGTCAACAATTGCTACAGCATTACTAGTCACACCTCGTAAAACTTTATCTACACTAAAGGTTGAAGATATTGAAGACATTTTCATATGTTTCAGTGTATTACCAGTTAACCCACTGAAAGCAGAGTCAGTCGCTGACTTTTTAACATTTTTTAATATACCAATTTGTCTAAAATCTTGTCCTACGACAAAATCAGAATCAGATCCTTCGACTTTACAATGAACAACTACTCCTGATGTTTTTAAATCAAACTGTGCATTATTACCAAATCCGTCTAATGGACTCAATACTGCTCTTGCCGTTGCACCTGTACCACCTCCGCCAGCTAATTCAATGGTTGCATTATTATAGCCTTGAGGATAATCTAAAGTGCTTGAATCGTTTTGAAACTCTACTTTTGTAACTTGGCCTGAACTACTATCAATAGTTGCTAATGCTGAGAAGCTACTATCTCCATCACCAGTAATTAAAACAGCAGGTGGAGAAGTATAACCGCTTCCACCAGAAGTAACAATGATCTGAGTGATTTGTTTAGCATCTGCATGATTCTGAACTTCAAATTGTTTTAATGCTGCACCGGTGGAATTCGAATCAATAGATGAAATAATTCTTGTCGGCATAAAGGCTGCTGTCATATATTTTCTAGCATCAATTTCTTCAATCCTGTATAAAAATTTCCAAACATAACCATCTGCAGTTTCGAATGCATCGTTATTAGATCCTGTAGGCTGAATAGTTGATGGAACAATTGTGCCAGCATTACTTCTACCAGATCTTAAACAAATATATACACCAAAATCTTCAGTTAAAACATAAAATGATTTAGATCCATAGTCGACTGTTTGATTATCCCAACCATGATAAATTGTACCACTTATCCAATTGACTCTAGGAACTACTGTGGCTGCACCAGTTATCTTTTTTACAGATTGTAGAGTATTTTTAAACTTTCTTTCTTCATCTAGATTGTTTATAGGAGTAGGTGCTGTATCAGAATCATTCCACACTTCTGATCTACCAAATCCTATATATGTAGGATCAGTAGTATCTTGCATGATTGTTACAATTTTATCTACGATAGCGAGTCTTAGTCTATCTGTTATTATAGCGGCCATATCATTTATCCCGTACGTTTATGTTATTTATACTTGTTTTCATCAAAGATTAGACATATAGTTCCATGTCCTTCCATGAGAATCATATATTCCCTGATCAAATGTTTCTTTTGTATTATCGAATCTAATATCAGTCGGAAATCCGTTTATTGGATTTCTATCTAATCTCGGACTACTCGCGTCAGCCATGTCAAATATTGATCTATATGTTTTATCAAGTACTCCTATCGAATCATCTTTATACTTTTCTACTGTTTCGTTTGGATCCATTCTTACGCTAAAGACTCTGTTCGAACCTGGATTAGCTGATGTATAACTTATAGAAGAATCTTTTAATCCAAAAGCATTGTTACTATTTGCTGTCCATGAACTTGTTATGCTGTCGACTTGATTGAATTCAACCATATTAGTACTATCACCTGTCATCACATATGCTGTGGCACCCATGTTATCTATAATAGTAATATCTGGTGTATCACTCATAACTATTCCAGCATTATCATCAAATACTAATACTGGTAATGTAGCACCTTTTGTCGAGTCAAAGATAGCAGGCAATGAAACAACAGTATCACTTACTTTTGGCTGAATTAATACTTCATTAGATAAAAAGAATCCGGCTGGATGAACGAATTTTTTATACTGTTCTTCCCAAATACTCATAGAAAGTGGTACTTTTAGCATTATTGACAATATTTGGAAAGCAGCTCCATCTTGTATTACACTAAATTCATCATTAACTTGATGATTCGAATCATTTAAAATAAAGATATCGTTTTTTGGAAAGCTTATCTCAACATTTTCACCATAAAATGCTCTAAAAAATCCTTCGGCTGAATATCTTGAACCTTTAACTCTAAAAAACCTAGCAAAATTTCTTATTATCTCTCTTGGATTTTTAAAAAAATCTTGACTCATTCCTTGTGCAAATTCTTTAAACATGTTATCTAAATGTGTTAAAGAAGATGCTTCAACATCACGTATAGTATAAAGATCTTGTATTAGCGCACCAAAGTTATCACCGCTATCTAAGAACTCATAGTAACCTTCTAGAAAAGTTATTAGATTTGGATATTCATCAGTAAAATATTCAGGAAGTACTTCTTTCACCATACTACGATGAAAGTTTAAGTCAAGCCGGCCGTAATCTGTTAAAGTTTTCTCAACCATTATAGAGCTACTCTTACACCTTGTCTATCAATAGTACTTGTTGTTATTGTCTTACTAGTATCATTTTTAAATATAAAATTTCTAAGTGCAATTATATTACCTTCATTTTGAGGAACTGCTGAAAATTTTATAAAATTTACACCACCAATTATCAGAGATGGATTGAAATTTGTTAAGTTTAGTTTACCTTTAATTGCATCATAACTTCCGATATTATCTGTTACAAGTGAATTGTTGTCATCAATATTTACTATTCTAAGTGTGTTAGTTCCTAACTTATTAATTATTTTACATGTACCGTTTATGCCAGTAATATCAAAAGAAGCTGACTCAATTATTATATTTTGATCATCAGGCTCAGCAATGGCTACTGGAAATATTAGTTCATAAGCCTGACTTTGATTTAAAATTGGAACCAGTCGCACTTGCATTTTAACATCTATTCTTGAATTTAGTAATGCGTCGTCTAAACCATCTATTAAAGTTAAAAGATTTGATCTTCTGAAAGTTTTTCCAAATCCATTTATAGTATTGTCAAAATAATCTTTTATTACTTGATTAGTTTCATTTTCTAGTGTAACCGGTGCTTTTGAAGTAGTGTCAGGATTTACTGTTATATTTGTGCTTAATTCAAGATAGACTTCTTGAGGATTTACAAATTCTGGAGTTATGGACATAACAGCCAAGTTATCAGAAAAATTAGTCTTAATATTATTTTTAATTGTAGTTTTTGCTGCTTCTGTTAAACCAGGATTAAAATCCAATGCAATATAAACTTTACCGTAAGCTATAGGAATATTATCTTGACCACCCCACACAGATATATCAGAAATTGTAGGAAAGTTTGCAGAAATTGTAGCTTTATAATCTTCAGGCGTTACAAGTCTTTGTTGAGCAGCAAATGCTGCTGGAGCATTTTGTCTTATAGATTCTATTCCTTGTTTATCAGCTCCACCTACAGAATTTGTTTGTGGGACTATTGATAGCGGATAAACTGTTCCACCAATGTTAACCGATGTTTCAGTTGTGAAATTTTTACAACCGTTTGCAGTTGTTCCTGATGTTCTCAAATATGTAACAACTATCTTACTTCCAGCATCAGGAGCTTTTCCAAAAGTTACACCGTCTCCAAAATTAAGTTCGTATCCACCATTAGGTGTTTCTCTTAAAGTATAATAAGTTGAATCGGAATCTACTTTTATAGCTCTGCTAAGTGGTGTATATTCATCTGACTCTGTTGATGAAGGAGTCGGAAACACTCTTACAATTGCTGTTGTAGTATCAATGTCTTCATCAGGTATTATGTAAACTTGTCTATCTGTTTTTTGCCCGACAAAAAAAGTTTTTGTTATTTTAGTACCTTCAAATCCAGTTACAGCAGAAACATCATTAATATCTTTAAAAGTATACAATCCTGTTCCATCGTCTGCAGCAGTGTAAACTTCTGTAGTTAAAAAATTAAAAGTACCATCTTCATTTGATCCACTAAAAGCCGTGTCTATTGGAAGTGTATACGCTTGGGCTCTTCCTGCAACTCCAGTTAAATTTAAAGTTGCCGTAAACTTTACTTGTGAAGAAGTTTTAGACCTTATATCATACCCCAATGATTCAGCATGAGATACTAAAGATGATCTTAATTGTGCTGTGTGTATAAAAGATTCATTTGTAGCAAGATTGGCTATCAATCCGTTAAAATGTGTGTTATACGCTAAAACATCTAAAATGTTTGAAATACCTGATCCTTCAAAATCATAATCAGCAAATTCTGTTTTTTGTTTTAAATAATTCTTTAAAGATGCTTTGATGTTATCAAAGTCTAAAGCAGTTGATGTAATATTTGTGGCCATTTATCTCAACCTCGCTATTGTAGTGTTTATGGACTGAGTTGCAGTAACATTTGCAATTGAATATTCTATCGTAACAGATAACTCATTTTGATCAGCTTTTGGTGTAACAGTAACATTTACGTTACTAACTCTTGGTTCAAAATTAGTTATAGATTCTTTGATGGCTTCTTCAACGGGTACTAATAAATCATTATCAGCTAACTCAAATAAGTAACTTCCTAGTGCACTACCAAACTCTGGGTTAAAAGGTTTTTCAAGTGTTCCTGTTCTTACTATATTTTTTACCGATTGTTTTACAGCCGACGCGTCTACTTTTTTAAATATATCTCCAGATATTTTTCTAGCAAAAAGCAAATCTATATCAGAATACTTAGTCTTTCGACTTGTAAGTATTGAAGAACTCTGATTTCCGTCTTCTATTGAAAATGCTTTTGTAACCATTCTATCCTCTGTTTAACCATATTTATATAGTTATGAAAGTATTTCGACCAAATCAGAAGAACTCTGAACCTCGGAGTTAAAAGTTGTTTCTAATTTCATGTCATATGTTGCTGAATATGTTGTTGGAATCATTGGAATTTCAACTATTAGTTGACCATGTAAAGTTCCATCTGTGTTAAATTTGTCGTAAGACAAACCTAGTGTATTATAACTATAAGTGTCTTTTAAAAATTCTGCAAAATCATAGAGTTTATCTAAAGCAATTGCACCATCTTGAGAATATATTTCATAAGCAACGGCTCTTCCGTCTTGAGCTAGATCATTAAAACTTTCAGGGGTCGGAGTCTCAGTTGGTCCCGGTTGATATATTCCTTCAGCAATTACCAAGTTATATCCTTTAAATAAACTAAGTTCTCTGAATATTTCTATGATGTGAGCTTGAACTAGTAAATTTCTGGCTACTTGAAATCTTTTGTCATTATCAGTTATATGATTCAATGTAGTTTTGTTTCCAACAGCACCAGTGAATTTGGATATTGGTATACCTTTTCCAAGTAAAGTATTATGTGTTATTTCTGTGAGATTATTAGGATTAAATCTAGCTTCAACGGCATAAGTAAAAGTTTTAGCTTTTGCAGCAGCTTCTGATGGTTGATACTTATTCTCATTTAACGCTCTTCCAGTTTGTCCTATCGCATCATGACCAATTCTAGGAGTTGTAGCTTTACCATTGACTCTTTCAATTTGGCCTGGAACTGCAGAAGCAAAACTTGAAGATAAAACCCCGGCTGCGACTCTATCAGCAACAAAGTTTGTGTTTTGTAAATTTTTCTTATCTTTTAATTTAGACCTTGTTTCTCTTGTATTTGTCTCACCAGACGTAATGCCGCCTGAAGACTTGGATTTATCATGAAAGTTTTTAATCTCATTGTTTTCATCTATACTTACTTTCTTTGGCCCTATCTCATTATTAGTTAACAAGTCAGTAATTTCTGAACTGGTTGGTTTTTGAGTTTGAGTATTATCAACAGCATCTGTATTAATTTGTGCGCTTGGAATTTGTACAACAGCAACACCACCAGCGATAGATGAATTGACAGCAAAGGTTGCAGTTCCTTTTAGTGAACCATGAAATGTTGTAGCGTATGCTGATGTAAAACTTGCAGTTGGAGAATGTATAGTATTTTCAAGATACATATTCTTTCCATAATGAATCATGTTTTGTCCACCCATAGTTCCTTGTGCACCTATGACAGAAAGATCAGTAGCAGCAACATTTACTTTTGGACTAGTCATGTTAATTTCTGACTCTGAGTTAAATAAAGTTTCTGCTCCATGATTATAATCTGCTCTGCCTTTTACAGCTTGTTGATAGGTACCCTTAATAAAATTACCAACATTTGAAAGATGAGTGTTTATTGCTTGACCCATAATGGTGACTGACTTTGATTTTAAAACAACCTCACCCAATATACCGTGAATCTTTTTTCTATAAGAACCAATAATATCAGCTATCCAATTTCCTTTTACTTTTAAATTGTAATTACCACCGACAGTTAGATTATAGTCGCCAGAAACATTCATATTTAAATTTCCATAGTAAGAAATATTACCGTCACCTTCTACAACAAGTCTATGATCGTTATCAATTATATCAATCTTATTACTCTTCGAATTGATAATGATAGTTCCGTCTGACTTTATATCAATACCAGCGCCAGTATTATGTTTAATAAGAATACGTTCTCCGCCAGGAGTGTCATTTATTTCAATGATATGTCCTGAAACCGATTCATTAGTTGAAGCCATAGGATATTGAGTTGCAACTTTTTGTTGTAATGTTGTATCAACACCTGGTATTCCATTTCTTAAATCAAGCTCGTTTATTTGATCTCCTGTAACGGCTTTATTTACAGATGGTCTATCTTGATACTCACCTCTAGGAAATTGTCCAGTTGGATCGTTAAATCCATCGTTAGGTCTACCTTCGGCGTTAACCGCAGCTTCACCTTTATCTTGTATACGAAGTTCTAATTCGTTATTTTCTGTTGTCATCTTATTATCCTACAATACTTGCTATTTGTGCCGGAGTAGCTGGCCCATCATGTGGATTTGTAACATTTTTTTTATTAAATCTTGCTTCAATATATGTACCAACGTCAAAGCCAGGATCAACTTTATTATCATCAAAGTCTTGATGACCAAAAACCTGTCCCCCTGGATATATCATAAAAAATCCTTTTAAAAACATATCAAATGTTTTATACTGTGCCGGGGTTATAGATTCTGCGCTTATGAATCTATTAGGATTAGAAGTTCCAGAAGGACAGTTATAACCAGCAACAAATGCAATACCTATACTTAGATTATTATGACCGGCTTCTTTAGCATGTGCTCCTCTAAGTTCAACTGGCCTACCTCTTTCTAAGTCGCCATTTCTTTTAATTATATAGTGATAACTACATCCCGCAAATCCTCTTTTTAATGCAATCTCATGAACCTCTTTTGCACCTACATGACCTTGATCATTAAAATGCGCTGTCCAATGAACTATTACTTCTGTTATATCTCTTGATAAGTTTCTCAAGTCAGCAACGAGTTCTTCTATAGAGTTGACTTTTTCAAAATTATATTCTCCAGGAGTTGTTTTTGTAGAAGCCCCAGACCATTTTTTATTCAATGTTGCTAGATCTCTTGTCTTACGAGTTGAAGAACCCATACTACTTAAAGCAGATGATTTTATATCTATTGCGTCTGCACTTGATGAAGAAACTTCAATTATAGATTTTTCAAAGTCTCCACTTGGATCTAAATTTACATTTTCCCTGATTGCAGCATTTTGAACAATGGTTATTACATCATTATTTTTTCCATCTAAAATAAGGTTTGTACATTGTATTATTTCATCTTGAGTCAACGTATTTTGAGAGACGGCTTTTAAAAACTCTTCAAAATAATTTTGACTTTTTAACACTGCTTTTTGTGTTACACCAATATTTTTGACACCAGTGGTGAAATCATCACTCAATAAAGAACTTGCTAAAAATGAAATATTTGCTGTGGTAGACGCTAATTGATTATTACTGCTCGTAATCTGACTGACAAAGTCCTGTCCTGCTTTCATTTTAGGTAAGGACACTGCGGCATCGCTCTTCAACGAATCTGGTACCACTGCTTGTAATTTCCCTATATTTGGTTCTACTCCAGAAGCATTAAATATTCCATTTTTTATAGACTGAGGTGTGCCACTCATAATATGTGTATTCATAAATCCGTTACCAGATAAACTTGATGATGTCATCTTATTAATATTAGAAATTTGAGATGATGTTTTTTTCAAAGATGCATCAGCCTCTTCAGTAATTTGAGCGATTGGTGGTTCTGTTAATATATCAGTTGGATATTCATCTGGTTGAGTTAAAGCTTTTACTCCACTTATTGTCTCATTGACAGTTTTTCCAAGGACTGTACTTTGTGAAGCTTTTAATTCTTTAGCAGCTTGATCTATAACAGACAATTGTGAATTAAACTGACCTGTTAGAGGAAGTCTTACTAAAGTATTATTAACTTTGCTTACTGGAACTTTATTAATTTTTGTCATGTTCTTGCAAACCTTTCAAAACTTTCTTTTGCATCTGCTATTCTTCTTCCAAGCGAAGGACTAGTATAAGCACCATCAACTATTTTAAATGATGGTCTCTCGTAAAATCTACATATTATTGTTGTTGCATCGACAACTGTCTTGGCATTTCTTATTTTTGCACCAGCACTCTTTTCTCTGTTTCTTAATTCGTGAATAGTCCATTGCAATTGTGCTTCAAGATTGTCTTTTGTTAATCCCTTTGTCTTAGCATAATATTCTAAGCCTTCAAGTCTGTCACCTCTCCATTGTGCTAAACCAAAAGCAGGTTTTCCTTTATCATTTGGATTTAATGCTGTAGGTTCTAAATTAGATTCTATTGAAAAGTTTCCTATGAATCCACATGTCTGTTCAGGAGTAAAACCGTTTGCAGTAAAAAAGTTAAAAACCTTTTCACTATTGGTACCACCAGTTATGTTAGAATTGATATTTGCTTCATCTACTGTACCATCAACTGGTACAGCTGATTGTGTAGGATCAGCAATTCTTTGTATTCTATCTGGATAGTTGGGAGCTTTAGGATCAGTTTTTTGAGTAGGTGTCGGTTCTTGTATAGTAGGAATAGAGCCAATGATAAGAGGGACTTGTGCAGATCTTCCATCTAAAAATACACCAATCACAAAAGCACCTGGTTGATAAGGAACGAATGATCCAATTCCTGAAGTTCCTCCATCACTAGATACAACCTGCGCCCATGGCAGATCTGCAGTTGGAATCATGTCTAAGTTATCAGTATGAATTCCCATAACTCTTATTTGAACTCTTCCAAGTTTTAAAGGATCAGTGTTTGTAATCACCTTTCCTACAAACCACATTGCATCTGCTGGAGCATATTCAGAGTATAATGATTTCATTAGTGTATCCCATATCCTCTTGTACCAAGTCTACCCATATCCATAGTAACATGATATTGTTGATTTGTAAATTGATGACGAGCAGAATAAATCATATATTCTCCACTCTTTTTTAAATCTGTCATTTGTTTTTCTGTCATGTTCTTAGCAGGTTCTACATTTGCTAAAAATCTACATCTGATTATATTACCTATAGTCATGTTCTTTTCTTTCATTAAAAAGTTCTTTCCAGGCAATTGAATAGTTAAAGCTGATTTTAAAAGCCAATGTCTTAAAGATTTCGCTTGTACTTTTTGTTCATGATCAGAAACAGTCTTTCCTTCTTGATAACTTTCAGTATCAGCAAAGTCATTGAACTGTCTGGAAGTTGCGAAGTGTGTAATTTCTCTTGTACTAAATTTATCAAATTCTTCTAATTTTTTACCTATTCTAAAATTATGATCATATACAGGATAAAAAGTATCAGCTTCAGCTCTTAAAACTTGATTTTCAATCATGCTAAGATATTTTTTACTCATATCGTGTTCTACTTTAATATTATTTCCTGTAGTTGTATCTATGAAATTATATTGACTCGATGTCATTCCCATTCTTGCAAGTTGTAAATGACTCTCAACATTTCTTTGAGAAACCGAAGTTATTGTAAATGCTTCTCTATGAATGTCAATAGGTTTGAAAATGTCATTACGCACACCACTAGTGAATTCTTTACTTTGTTGAGCGAATGCCATAGAATAAGTATAGTCTAAAGTATCTCTATTCATGGCTTTTTCATTAAGTATAGTTTTTAAATCAAGCAGTCTAAGCTTATCATCTGCTATAGTTGAATATAAAAAATAAGGAAAGCCATCACTCGTATATGTTCTATCTTTTATCCAGTTTGCAGCTTCAAGAGGATGCATGTTTGGAACTATGAGTTTCGTTAATTTATCTCCAGTTATATCGGCATTTCTTTTTATTAAGAGTTCTCTTTCGACTCCTTCGATTAACTTTTTTATTATTTCGTCTTTAGTTCCTTTAAATGACTTGCTGACTCTCATTAGAGATGAATGATATGCTACGTCCTCAATCATGTCTAGAGTTATAACTTCTTGACCATCTGGGTTTTTAATAGATGAAATTACTTCAGTTACTATAAAATTTTTAGTAATAGTAAATTTTTCTGATTCATTGGTTCTGATTTTTACTTTAATTTTTTCAGTTCCTAAGAAATGAACCTTATCAACTAAAGCAAATGTGGGATCTATATCTACAAAAACTATTCTTCCAGTTATAAATGGTTTGTCAATGTGCTCATATATAGTAAGTTCTGAAGTAATTCTAAATGCATCAATAGTTTTTGTAGTTCTATCAGTTTTTATCTCAACGCTTTCAAATCTAAAAGCATGTGGATTTTCATAAATACTTTTAACCATATCATAACTCAGCTTCGAATTTGCTTACGACTAACTCTATCAACTCAGGTTTGAATACTTTAATTCTTCTTAAATTATCATTTTCTTCTTCATATCTGTTTAGATACGTTTTTTCAACAAGACTAGCACCAGGTGCTTGTGTAGGATCTATATCAACAGTCTTTCCATTTGTATCTTCATAATGATGCGCAGAAAGATATTCAAGAGATGTAGAAACAACAGTTGAACTATTAGTCACACTGTTAATTGTGTTAGTTATTACTTCTGCTTGAAACGTATTACTATTTGTTGGTTTTACTATTATCTGCCCAAGATCTAAATTTCTACGTAAAATAACTCCTGTAGCACCAGAAGTTGATCCAGTTATTGTTTCCCCAACTTGGAATTTAGTTAATAAGTGTTCTCTTATAACTAAAGTTCTGTTAGGATATAATTTTTTTACATTATCAGTAAGTTCACGATAAGATAATGGCCACCCTTGTCTTCTTAACTTATCGTTCAAATAATAAAAAGTCCAATGAAAATTTACGTTTTCATACAACTTAAAAGCAACTTGATCAGGTCTATCACCATCAAGTATATCATAAAAACTATAAGAAGTTGCTTCGTCTTTTAACTGATCAATAAGATCAATATAAACAGTAATATCTTGAATTAAGTTTTCAGATACTTCATTACCGAACTTATATCTTACTAAAGGAAATGAATTAAAATACTGAGACATCAGAAGCCTTCCATTACGTCTTGTTGATCTATTGTTTGTTCTTCTAGGAATTGAAGTTGTATTTCATATCTTTGAAAGTTTCCATCATCGAAAAAGGCCATATTTTGACCATTAAAGTTTGTTGTTACGTTTTCTAGAAAACATTTTTTAAAGTTGTACACTAGTCTTTCATTATTTCTATTATGAAACATTTTAATACCAAACTTTCGTGGTGTATGATAACCAGCAGAAATCCCACCAGTTCTAAAAGATTCTGGATAAGCACCAAGTCTAAAATATTTAATTATATTTTTTGCCATTTGTGATTCCTGCGGCGACTTTGGCATCATTTCAAATGCAAGAGTAAATCTTCTTAAGTTAACACCTTGAAATATTGCTCTCGTATTTGGATTCGGCGTCATCGCAACTGCTGAAGTAATAGCAGAGTTTATTGATTGGTTAGCTGCTGAAACACGCCCGGCAGCAATTTTAAATATTTCTTCTGTCCCTTCACCAAATCCTACTAGCTCTCCTATAGAAGAAGCAGCTTCACCTAAAGCAGCACTCATACTTCCAAGTATCCCTGTATCTCCACTACCGAGTGATCTTTCCATTACAGAGCCAAATATACCTAAATCAACAGCATCTATTTTTAAGCCATCTGTTATGTTTATTGACTGTGGTAAGTACATGGAACATGCTCCGGACAATCCACCTTCATCAATTACATATTCTAAGTTGTTAGGAGGAGGTGGACTTTCACCAGTTTGACTATCTATTGATAAATTTTCAGCAGCTTCTCCAGCAGTTTGTTCAGGAGCTACACGTGTACCTTCTAGCACACCAAAAGTCATAAGATCAACGCCTCTTCTTAGAGTTTCAGTAAAATTTCTATCAGATGCATTTTCATTCATCTGATTGTTGAATTGCTCAACTTGACGTAGCCCAGCACCTTTTACTTTAAACTTTTGAAATAGTATTGACGCTTGATACTGATCCTGATCCTCTAGAGGAAACTTTAATAGCGCTCTTTCTTGTGCCATTATAACTCCAATATATAGTTAAATATGTTTGTAGTATTTATATGAGAGACTGATGGTTTTATATCAAGGAAAATATAGAGTTTCGAATCCCAGTAAATATAAAGGTGATGTGGACAACATTATTTATAGGTCTTTATGGGAAGCGAAGTGTTTTGGTTGGTGTGATAAGAATCCAAACGTGAAATCATGGTCGAGTGAAGAGACCGTGATACCATATTATTATGACATTGATAAGAAGTTTCATAAGTATTTTATTGATCTTAAGATTAAAATGAAAGATGGTAAGACAATATTGGTTGAAATTAAACCAAAGAAAGAAACACAACCTCCAAAACCTGGTAAACAAGGAATTAAAGGTCGAAGATATATTAATGAATCTTTAACATATGTTAAGAACATGAATAAGTGGAAAGCCGCTAATAACTTTGCAAAAGATCGTGGTTGGCAGTTTCAAGTATGGACTGAAGACACATTAGAAGAAATGGGAATAATGCAAAAGTGGAAGAAAATGAAGAAGCTAAAACCGCTTAAAAGAATATAAATAGTGTTATGGCACAAGGTAGAAACTTATTTCAACAACTCGAGATAGAGGCATTTCGCGCTGGTATCACACCGCGAACTAAGCAGTCTATTGAGTGGTTTCGTAGAAAAGCTTCTCAGCTCGGAAAGGTATCAATTCCAGATGTAATGGACGAACCTGAACTTACAAAGAGTACGAGAGCAGATACAGATGTAGGACCATTAGGAAACATGTATATGTTTCAATACGATCCAAAATATAGAATAAGTCTACCATATTATGATGCGTTTCCTCTTGTTATAATAACAGGTGCTAGAAGAGGAGGATTCATAGGAATGAACTTACACTACCTACCACCAACTTTAAGAGCTAAGTTGCTTGATGCAATTCTTGGAAATACTGGAAGTGTAGGTCTACCTCGACAATACGTTGAGCCTACAATACATAGATATCTAAACAATCATGTAAGAAGTCAGTTTGCATTAGTTGAAAAACCTGAGTGGGAGATAGCAACATTTCTACCGACTGCGCAGTGGAGAAAAGCTCCTGCTTCTACAGTCTATAAAGAATCTAGAAGAACGGTAAGGAGACTATCATAATGCGAATAGAAGAATTCAAAAGTTCGGTAACTAGCAGAGGTGGAATACTTCCAAGTAACAGATTTAAAGTTACTCTTCCTGCAATAAGTGGTATAAGTGCCAAAGATGCAGATTTGCTGTGTGTCGAGGCATCGAGTCCTGGAAGACAAATAGTAACTCAACCAAGAAGAATAGGATTAAAAGAAGAAAAGATAGCAGATGGATTTGCAGTAGATGATGTAACGCTACGTTTTTACTTAACGGCAGATAGTTATATAAAACGTTATTTTGAGTCTTGGATCGAACTTACTGTTCCGTCCAGACAAGGAGTTATTCGTTACAAAACAAATTATCAGAAACCAGTAAAGATTAGTCAATTGCATAAAGATGAAACCGTAAGTTATACAACAACTTTATTAGATGCATTTCCTACAACTTTACAGGCTGTAGAGCTCGGAGCTGAGCAAACAAACACATTAACAATGTATGCAGTGCAGATGTCGTATACAGATTTTATTACAGATTAATTATTGGAGTTATAGAATATGATACCTAAGTTGAATGATACACCTAAGTATGAACTTAACATCCCTTCGATGAATAAACAAGTTAAATTCAGACCATACTTGGTGAAAGAAGAAAAAGTTTTGATGATGGCTTTTGAGTCTAAAGATCAAAAAGCAGCTTTAGATGCTGTCGCCGAAACTATAACAAGCTGTGTTAATGATGAAATACAAATAAAAGATCTGAAACTATATGACATAGAATATATGTTTACAAAAATAAGAGCCAAGTCTGTTGGAGAACAAGCAAAGCTTTTAGTTACATGTACTTCTTGTCAATCAAAGAATGAGATATCAGTTGACATAGATAAAGTTGAGGTTACATCACCGGGTGAAGTTGAGAATGTCATACAGATAACAGATGACGTTTCAGTTGAGATGACATATCCTAATTTTGATAAAATGATATCAAATGAAAAGATAATGGCTCAACAATCTGATGTAGAAACATTAATTGAACTTATTGCAGACTGTATTGTTTGTATTAATACTGAGGACGAAAAGGTAATGTTAAGAGATGAACCTCGTGATAAGATTATAGAATTCGTTGATTCCATGACTAACGATCAGTTTAAAAAACTCAGGAATTTTGTTGAATCAGTTCCTAGAGTACAAATTAATCATGAGTATGTGTGTGAGAGTTGTAAAGAGAAAAAAGAAGTAACTATAAGGAATATTGCCGATTTTTTTTAGTGTGGTCTTCTAATGAATCTTTATTGAATCATTATAAGACCAATTTTGCACTAATCCAACACCATAAATATTCTTTATCAGAGCTTGAACAAATGATTCCTTGGGAAAGGGAAGTATATGTGGCCATGTTGTCAAAGTGGTTAAAAGACGAAAATGAAAGATTAAAACAAACAAGAAGAAAAAAGATATAATGGCAATAGAAGACGCAACACAGAGATTAAAAGACCAAAACGAAAGCGGTTTGGACAGAAGACTATTGCTTCCTTCTGTCGCAGTTAGTGAATCTCAAAAATCTGAGGACGATACAAAAGTTAATACGACTCAGATTGTGAAAGCCGTTACTGGTATTGGTATTAGCATTAATGATAAGAATGATCTTATTATAGATGCACTTATGGAAATAAATCAAAGTATACTTGGATTATCACAGGGAAGTGGTTTAGGCAATGCAGAAAATACTCTTCAGACAATATTAAGAGCACCAGGAAGAGCTGCTAGATCAGTAGGAAGAACTGCTAGAAGAGGATTTGAAACAGTTAGAGACTTTGCACTAGCACCTTTAAATCTTGCTATAGGAACCGGTAAATCAATTGTTAGAGGTGCTGGTAGTGCACTTATGGCAGGTCCAAGAGCTATTGGTGGAGCTGTAGGAAACTTATTTCAAAGTAAGAGCATGAAAGCTCTTGTTGACATAAATCAAAAAGCTCTTGATGAAACAACTGCTATAAAAGAATCAAATGAAGATATAGCAGTAAAGGTTGAAGAGATAGCCAAGATGTTGTCTTATGAATTTAAACTTCGAAGACAATCAAGATTAGATGAGTTAGAAAAAGAAAGAGATTCAAGAAATCAACAAGGAGTAGTTCCTCCTGTTCAAAGAGAGATAGTAGAAGCTAATGATGATGGATCGACTACTAAAGGCATACTTGGCACTCTTGCAACAATACTAGGAGCTAAGTTTGTTGGTGGTAAAGTAGTGGCAGGAGCAGCAGCTGTTGCAGCTAGTTCGTTGGCTGCAAGAAAGGTGTTAAAAGGTAACACTAAAGGTGGTGATGTTCTTAATTTAGAAGAATCTAAAAGAAATCAGAATGATACGAGCAACAATAATCAGAATAAAGACAATCAAAAAAGAACAACTGGATCTAAATTAAGTAAATTTGCAAAAGCTGGTGGAATATTTACTGGTCTTGCTACTGTTCTCACCGGGATTCTTGATAAACCTATGGAAGATCAAGGTTATAGTGTTACTGATAGGATAGGTGCGAATGCAGTTGAAGGTGGCCTTGGACTAATGGACTTGACAGTTGAAGGAACAAATCAAATATTAGATACTTTGATTCCTGAAGAAATTTTTGGTTTAGACTTTAGAGCTAAAGATCCTAATACAAGTGGAGCATTTAGAGAAAGTGTTTTAAAAAATAACAGTATCGCAGAAGTAATGGAATCATTTATCTTTCCAAATGCGAAAGCAAAAAGAGAAAAAGAATATCTAGATAATTTCACAGGCGGTGAAGAGATGGACTTTTTACAAATGGGTGAATTCATACCTCCTCCAGATTTGTTAAGTAGTCAACAACAAAAACAAATAGATGAGACTAAAAAGAAGATGTTAGATTTAGAGCCTATGTCAGTTTCAGAGTCTGTAAAGAATATGATGGCACTCGAACCAATGGTGAACTCTTTTTCCGGTGGTATTTATGAAGCTGTAATGAAAAGAGATAATCAGATCCCAGTGATAGAATTAAATGTTACGCCAGGCTCGAATATAAATGATTTATTAGAACAACAACTTGAAAATTTAAATTTAAATAATGATAAAGGTATGGGATCTATGGTGATGCCAATATCTGATAATTCTGTAAAGAACTCTACTTCAAACAGTACGACCGTGCTTAACAAAATGCCATTAAGCACGGTCGATACTAATAAGGTTGTTCCTATTTAATCATCATTAACTAGGTTAGCAAAATATGACATTGTGTCATCTTCATCTTTCTTTTTAGATGAAGTATCTTCTGCTGTTTCATTAAAATCAGGAATCTCATCTTCCAATATTTCTTCAGTCTTCATGGTTGGAGCAGGTGAACTATTACCTAGTTTTACTTCATCATTCATAGATGGTGCACCACCGACTGCTTCTTCACCTAGAACACTAATGAGTTTTGCTTTAAGCTCACTATATGTTTTATAAGACTTAGGATCAGTAAACTCTTCAAGTTTGTGCATTTTATTATACACTTCTTCAAGATAAGTATCATCTTCTGATAGAGGTGTTTGTCTATCAAACTCTGATTTATCATAGTTACGATAACCTTCTACATCTCTGATTTTAAGTTTAAAGTTAGCACCTTCCCAAAAATCAAATGGATTAACTGCGGCTTCGTCTTCAAACTCTGGCTGCATAGCATCCATGATTTTATCAAATATTTTTTTACCATATTGATATATGAATACTTTACCGTCATTACTTGGATTTCCAGGATCATTAACTACTAATATGTTTGATACATAATGTAGTCTTCTTTTCTGAGTTCGAGCTTTTGCTTTATCAGACTCAAGACCAGTATTCCATAGTTTGGAATTTAATTCACCAACTGGATCGTTTTGACCAATAGATGTTAAAGACTTTTCGATATACCATCTACCTGTTGGTCCTTTGAAACCATGATCCCAATATCGATTCCAAGGAAGTTCAGAACCTTCATTGGCAGGAAGGAAACGTATTACTGCATAACCATTGTTTGATTTATCAACTGTTGGTTTCCAGATACGATCATCTGCAAAAGATTTATTGTTTTGGGAACCGCCTACTGCTTCAGCAGCTTTGACGAGATTATCGATGGAACTTCTGTTCCTTTTTAAATTAGCAAAAGACATATATTTCTCCTTATTAACTGTAATATTGCTGTATTGTTATATTATTATTATATACTATTTTCACTCGTATGTACATATATTTATTCAAAAACAAGCTCATTTTGTTTTGGCAAATAGTTTAATTTCATTGCCTCTGCTTCGAGCTTCTCTTTGACTACTGGTGAGATAAATTTTTTCACATCCTCTGGATCTATATTTGTTATCTCACACACTTCGACTATAGCATCTATATAGCCAAGTTTCTTTTCTAAGACCTGAGTTTCAATAAGCTTTGTAAACTTAGATCTATTCATAAATTCTGGTTCTTTTTTACTCATCTATCCATTGCCCTTAATAAGATTGTATCTTTGTTTATTCGACCATTAGCGCTCGCTGTTTTAGTGGTGAGCTCATTCCATATCGCCCTGATTTGGGGAGGGGTCTTTTTGAGTACCATAGGTAATATATCCACAGGCTTACGTAAGGCAATAGAGCGGCTGAGATCGTTATCAATATTTTTAATTGTAGATCCACTGATTTCAAATCCTTTTCCGTTACTGACTAACTCGGTTAGTCTTTTGTATTTAATATTATATGTGTAGAGTCTTTGAGCTCCAACAATCGCAGCAGGATTGATTGAAGTAAGTTTGTCTTCCATAGACTCTTTTAAGTATTGAATTTTTGCAATCTGTTTTAGTGCACTCTTTGGCTTGGCTATTCTCACCTTTCTGACAGCTTTTTTAGACGCCATGTATTTTTCTACGTCTGATACTATATATTCAAGAAATTCAAGGTACTTTTTTCGTTGACCAAGATTCATAAAAGAATATGCTTCAACAAGATCCTCTGGCTTATCGTTAACTAATTCTTTTATCTCATCTCTAATCGGTGAGTAATAATCAAATACAGCCTTAGCCATGTTGTTAGGAGCAACTCGTAGACTAAGTTCCTTGTACAAGGAATAGTTCATTGACTCTTCGTGTCCTTTTTCATGATATCCGTCAAGAACTTCTTCGATTTCACCAATAAACTGCTCAGTTCTTTCGGCGACAATTTCTTGAATTGTCTTCTTTGGTTTGGTATCTTTTGCTTCATTTTTCTTTTCTTCAATTCTCTTGTTTCCAAGTTTAATAAATTCTTGTTTGCATCTTTCATAGTTGTCAGACTCACTACCACCGGCTGCATAGTCATGTCCTAGAGCTTTCCAAGCGATCATGGCAGCTAAATATGTCCTTGTTGAAAAGGCCCATTCTGGTGCATTCTGAATTATCTTATATTCAGCTTTAGTTGAGTTAGCTTTATAATGTCCTTTGATAGTTTGAACTATTTCTTTTTTATCAACTTCCATTCTGATATAATCAGCAAACCAATGAAATGATTTTGTTGGTGCTGCTGCAATACCAGTTCTTGCACGTCTTGAAAATACTTTATTCTTTTTTCTCTTAGCCATTTTCTTTCTCCCACATTTTCAGCCAATGGTTAGCTGCATCCATAATTAAATTTGTATAACTCATTCTGAAACCAGTACCAGCTTCAAGAGCTTCTTTTGATAGTTTATCCTTATGTTGATGGTTTATGTTTGACCATTCTTTTAGTATTCTTTTACAAAGGCCATCATAATCACCATCAGTAAGAACATTCTTTTCTTTTTCATAGTACAAATAGTTTGACATACAATAATATGATACCAATCTATTTGGGTGTACAGTTTCTATGTTTGGATATGCACTCATTATTAATCCATAAACATCGGTGTTTGATTACGTATTTCGATGTTTATCATCTTAGCGATTTCCTTTGCTCTATTTGGAACACCTTCAACTAATCTCTCAACAAAATCAACTTGATCTCTTTCATTAAGAAGTGATATTAATTCAGCTGCTAGTTTGGCTGGTTCTTCTCTAAACATGAATTCTAAATTTGTCATCTCTCTCATTACTTAACTCCAAAGTTTGCAGTTGAAAGGTCGGCAAGTTCGTCATGATCGATTCCTAACTCATCAGCCATTTTTAATATTTTATTTGCAATCAAATCTTCATCAATGTTAAGTTGACCAGCCATAATTGCATTGTAAGTGGTAATTAATTCTTGAAGATCTTTAACTTTCAGCATGATTGCTGCGTATGTTAAACCTTTTGTATTTGTCATAGCTATCATTACAGTACTCCTTCTTCAGCTTCTTTGTCCTGCAACTTAATCATTAGTTCAGCTGCAAAATCATAACTAGTTGAAGGAAACCTTTCTACTAGCTTTTCAGCTAGAGTTTCCTTTTGCTCAGAAGACATACCGATTAGGATGTCTATTACGTTTTTATAATCAAAAATATCTTTCATTTATCTTCCTTAATTTATTTACCTTATAATATTAATCTACACCAAAAACAGGTAAATGTACACAGTTATTTTCATAAAAATGCACTTTTTTTTAATTTTTTAAGAAAGTGTGACAAAAATGTTACAGGTAACACCATTCCCAGTACTTAGCATTTGTAAATACTTTAATGAAATCTTTATTGATAACATGAATAAACTTGGCATTCTCAGGAATCTTTTCATTACGATTGCGTGAGTTATAAGGATAATGCCATTCTTCTCCTAAGGATTGCCATTTAACTTTATTCTTATGAACAAGATACGATAATGTTGTTTCATTGTTAATAGAAAAGTAGTGTCTAATATAATCAGCCCACCAATTATCATTCTTTTTTAGTTCATTGATAGTTTCTTTTACGTGTTCTAATTCATTAAAATAATTAATCTTCTTACAAAGTTCTTTATTAACAAGCATTATAGCAGTGTTAAACACATAGTTTGGAAATGTAATGTTCGCATTGGTACAAAGAGAAATCATTGCAGCTGTTTTTACAGAAACACTTGTGGTTGCTGGAACATATGACAACCAACCCTCTTTAATATTTTCTTGGTCTTCTGGTTTATCATCTAAGTATCCGTAGATTCCAATTCCATTTGAAAGATCAAACTTTTCAAATATATTCTCATTAGTATCAATAAAAACATCTAGATCTAGATATAACACTTCATCATACGATTCAGATAATTGTTTCATCATGTAATGTTTGTAATGTTGAATACATTGATATTGTGTTTCGAAAACATCTAGATCATCTAGATAATCAAGAAATATTCTATATGAATCATCTATCTTATAAACTTTGTAATCAGCTCCACACTTTTTAGCATATTCTTCTTGCCTATGTGTTAAAGCATTGAAATTTTTTGCTAACTGTGTTGACTTAAAATCAGCATCACCATTGTATATTTCATCAGGATCTATATAAACTGTAAATACAACTCTATTCATCATCTTCCCATCTATCTCTATCAGTCTGACAAAACCTTATACAAATTTCGTGCCGAGTATTTTGTTCTTTCCAAGAATCAGGAAGCTTTTTAGAAAACCAATCATGACTTAATATTTCTTTCATAGATTTTTTATGAATGTTTAAATCGTCTTTATTATTGTGATAATCTCTAAATAATTCCATAGAAGGTTTTTCCCAGAATTCTTTAAAATTATCTTTATTTTGATGCATTTGTATATAATGATAATTACCGAAGTAACAACAAGGGTGCACTTGACCATCAGGATTAACAACTAATCTCTTTTTTTCCAACCATCTGCATACTATCTTACTCATTTACTTTTCCTTCAAAATTGCCATGTTTCGTTATTTTTTGCGTTTAATACTTTTCTAGCTATATTTTGAAACTCAACTCTATTTTTATGATCCACCATCAAATTTTTATTTCCTATCTCGCTTGGACTTTCATAATTTCCATCAGACTGTTCTAAATATTCTATTTGATTTTTTTCATCTATAAAATGAATTCTAGGACCGTGATAGAATCTATTTGATTCATGCCAATCGAAATGAGTTGCACCATATTCTCTGCACAATGCCTCTATTTCAAATAAATGATTCTGATTGTGTTTATGGATAACACAAAAAACGTTTGCTTTTCCACCGGCTTCTGTGAAAGCTTGCATATTAGCAAGAATCTTGTATAGGTCAGTTTTTCTTCTATAATAGTTTTGCATTTCAGGAGTAGTACCTTCAACTGCAAAGTCAACTTCAACTCTCGGAAGTTTTCCTAATTTAGCCCACCAACTCGTGGATCGAATACTACCATTTGTATCAATGTTTATTTTTGTATCTGAATTTGTAGATATGTATTCACAGATCTCATACAAATCTTTATTCATTGCTGGATCACCAAAAGTTCCACAAATTTCCCATGAACTAATTTGTTTCAAAAAACTTATCGGATATGCATTCTTAATTTGATCAATAGACCATTGCACCATAGGAAGCCATTTCTCATGGTGTAAGCCACCACTGATTCTGTCAGTACGATGACAAGCTGGACAGCCTGCATTGCAGTAGGTGGAAATGTCCAACCACATTTTCAGTTCGCCTTTTTCTAAGACGTCAATAAATTTTTGTTCCATTCGGTGTTGTCCTGTCTGGTTGAAATCTCGCAGTGGTCAAGTAAGAGCCTTCTGGATATTCCATAGACTTTAATAATTCTTGAAACATGAGTGGTGATATCTCAATTAAATCATAAGTCTTTTTTCCGTGATTATACTGTCTTATATATACGGATTTATCACCTATAATCAATTGAAGATCTTCATGTTTTCCATCATTGTCTAAGACAGTCGTAACAGTCTCGTCATGGTCGTGTTCTATAGTAAACATTATCTCCTCATTTTTGCCATATCAATCGCATTCTTTTTATTCGATACTGGAACCAGATTTGATTTATGCATAGCGCTGATACCAATTATCTGATCTCCAGTATATGTATTTATGTTTTTTCTTATTCCATTACCGATACTATCAGATGTTGGGGCAGTTTTACGAGTAGAATAATCAGGAATGTTTGTTCTAAAGTTTGACTTAGGACGATCTTCAACACCCATCTTTTTTAAGAACTTTTCATGCTCTAATAAGGCTTTA
>Ga0160423_10000506_pt1 | contig 31931 bp, 29 predicted proteins | sample CRUFie14St8metaG_FD_108191 | JGI IMG/M metagenome (GOLD analysis project Ga0160423, IMG submission 108191) | Marine microbial communities from the Costa Rica Dome - CRUD Field 142mm St8 metaG | ecosystem: Environmental > Aquatic > Marine > Oceanic > Photic zone | place: Costa Rica: the Eastern...
ATCTGCATAGCATTGACCATGGAGGCAAACAGCCACCCGTTCAGAAAAGTGAACAGAGCCATGACTGTCCAAGCTAGTGGAGAAAAAAAGAACGCCCGAAGTTCTTTGATAAAGATGATAAAGAATGTTCTCATCTCTGAAACCTACTCCCTCGTGCTCTCTCCGCTTTTGCCAAGCCCCTGCTTTTCCTCGACCAAATCGACGAAGGCATCTTCCAATGAGGCGGCCCGGCTCGCCAACTCGCGAATTTTCCAGTTCTCTGACTGCATTAGTGCCGCTACATCTTCACGAACGTCGAAGTTGGGATCGGTTGTGATTGAAAAACTTGTCCAATCCGCTCGCTCGTCGAGATACTTAACCTGATTGACTCCCTCAAGAGCAGCTAACTTCTTTTCCGCCTCCGAAGCGTCGCCGCTCATTTCCAACAGCACCTCACCGGGCTTGCGGAGGCGGTGTATCAAATTCTGCGGAGTGTCTGAAGCTTTGATTTTACCACGGTCGATAATAATGACCCTTCCACAGGTTATTTCGACTTCGGAGAGGATGTGAGTTGAGATCAAAATTGTATGACGTTCTCCCAGCCGCTTAATCAACTCCCGCGCCTGGCGGATCTGATTCGGATCCAAACCATTAGTTGGCTCATCCAAAATCAGTAAATCGGGCTTATTAACGAGTGCATCCGCAAGCCCCACACGTTGCTTGTAGCCTTTTGAAAGGGTTCCAATCATCTTGCGGTCTACCTCATCGAGGCTGCAGATATCCATCGCTTCGCTAACCGCTCGCTTTGCTTCGCGATGGCGCATTCCTTTAACCTTCGCCCTGAATGTAAGATACTCCGATACTCGCATATCCGGATAGAGCGGAACATTTTCCGGCATGTAACCGAGGTGACGTCGCACCTTGATTGAGTCTTCATAGATATCGTAGCCTCCAACTTTTGCCGTGCCGTCAGAAGCCGACAGGAAGCAAGTAAGCATGCGAATTGTCGTACTCTTGCCAGCGCCATTGGGGCCTAGAAAACCCACCACTTCACCCTTGTCCACCTCGAACGAAATCGCATCGACCGCGGTGCGTCCAGCATAACGCTTAGTGAGCTTCTTTACTTCTATCATCAGGCAGGAAAAACCTTTCGGCTTGTCTTAACTGGCTACATAGAAGCGGATAGAGTGGGAACTGTCCAGATGAAGTATCGACCAGTTTCTAACCGTGCATAACATGCTCCCGTCCCATTGATTTCGACTCCATTGGAGGCGAGAAAAATCAATATCGCCAGTATAATCCACTAAAAAGTAGTCTCGGATATCCGAGCTATCTATAATCGATGATTCTCGCAACATAGAAAAACCGAGACCTAGAATGATCCTGGGTAGTCACTGACGCAGAAACCACTCAGGAATTGACTTCTTAAACGCCTTCTCTCTCCGATTGAGTGTCATCCCCTCGAAGTTTTTATTCGATTCCGAATGAATTCTAATGAATGTTTCTTCGCTTAGCTACTCACTCATGAAGACAGCGCTACCATCTTACATTTTGTTTCCATTCCTCGTGCTTTTGCTCAGCAGCTGTCAAACTGGCGCAGAAAATCGAATCTCAGAGAACCCTGCGCTATACAAAAAGCTAAGCACCACAGATCGAGCGCTAGTCGCCGCGGGTGATGTCCGTACAGGGATGTCTAAGGATGCGGTTTACCTTGCTTGGGGGCGACCTGATATGGTCCGAGAAAGCACCACCACGGGAAATATTTCTGAATCATGGGCCTATTTCGTTACCCGACCGGTGCCCACTAGCTCGCTCAGCTACGCAAACGTCTATCGCCCATTCTATGGCCGCTATGGGATTCATCCCCGCTTCGGGTATTGTCGGGGAATTGGTTGGCATTACAACTCAGTCGACTATGTTCGTTATACGTCTAAAACCATCACCTTTTCTGGCAACTACGTTGTCGCATGGGAGCAAACCCGTTAAAGATTAATGGAAGACCGTTTCGGGCATCATATCAATTACCTACGTGTCTCCATCACTGACCGGTGCAATGAACGCTGTCAGTATTGTATGCCTCTTGAAGAACAGGACTGGTTGCCTCGTGAAGAAGTCTTGAGTTACGAAGAAATTCTTCGGGTCATTCGAGTTGGTTCCAGCGTTGGGATCTCAAAAGTTCGCATCACGGGAGGAGAGCCTCTAACACGTCGAAATGCTATCTGGTTCTTCGAAGAACTAAACCGCATCCAAGGGATCAAAGATATTGGTATCTCGACGAACGGCACTCTGCTCGAGAAATTAACTCCGCAGGGGATAACGACCGCACAAGCCTTGAAGAATGCCGGGGTCCGGACCGTAAATGTCTCACTCGACACCCTTGACCGTCGATCCTATGCCAAGACTACAGGGCGGGATATTCTGGATCGAGCTATCGGAGGTATCGATGCAGCCCGGTCCGCTGGCTTTGAAAAGATTAAGCTCAACACCGTGTTAATGCGGCATCACAACGAGCACGAGCTGAAGAATTTAGTTAAATTTGCGGGCGACCGCGATTTACTTCTCCGCTTCATCGAGCTCATGCCTGTGAGTAGCACCCACGTCCTAACTGAGGAAAACTTTCTCCCATCCGGCGAAGCTAAGAAACTGATCGAATTTCAACTGGGTAAGCTAAAACCTAGACCTGACTTTAGGACGAATGGCCCTTCCAGCTACTACCAGCTTCAGAATTCCGATCAACTGATTGGCTTCATTGGAGCAATGACCAACCTGAATTTCTGTGAGACCTGCAACAAGCTACGACTCACAAGCGAAGGAAAGCTGCGCCCTTGCCTTGGGAGTCACCTTGAGTTTGACATGCGCGAAGTTCTCCGAAACCCGTCCATGGATGACAATGATATCGCCAAATTCTTCCTCGAAGTGGTCAATCGTAAGCCCGAACAACACGAGTTTCGCGAGAACTACCAACCCGGTCGAAAGATGATTGCGATCGGGGGGTAGAGCGCTAGCACTGATCTCGTTGGCGAAAGATTGGGTTTCCTCTATTCGACAACTAATGGCTCCATCAAGAAGTCATCATCAGCGGTCGTTTGAAGATACAACCGCCCTCCGTGTTCGTAGTGCTGCAACGAAATCAGTTTATCTATGCTCTCAACCTCGCCTCCCCTCGTTTTAACAATCACCGAAGACACGTCATAGATGGTTCCATCCAGACGCTCGAACTTCGCGCCATTAGTAAAAGGGAGGCCATAATCCAATAAATCCGGTTGCACTTCGATCTTTGTGTCGCTGAATTCTACCGTCGACACTTTTCCGGTCGCCAGATGGGTAACCTTCCATCTGGAGTTCGCCAAATCATGGCCCTCCCAGAATTCATCAATCATTTTGCTCCCTTCGCGCTCCATCATCTGCGAATCCGTCTCCCCATCGTAGACAACATAACGAAATCGTGACACATATGGCTCTCCAGCCCTTATCTGAAACGCTTCTTCAACCATCGGCGAATAAACGAAATACGGCTTTGTAGGATGCAGGCGCACCCACTGAGGAAAGCGAAAATTGCGCCTGTCTGACAAGACGGCTACACCTGCATTACCACCCTCTACCGGGCCTGACATTGCAACCCACGAGGGGCGGGTGTGATTGCCTTCGATACGGGCCAAACCATCACTGGTCAAGATAACCGAGGGAGGCGGGGCTTTCTTATCGTCAACAAACCAGGAGTCAGGTCCTCGAAAGGCCATGCCGCCGTAGTGATACTTCTCGATCGTCAGGGGCTTTTCCCCAATCACCTCCTGGACTGATTCAATTTCAAAAACATGACGATCCCTCCCCACGTCGAAAACGGTGACCTTCCAAGTTTCCTTCAGCACCGGAACCGGGCCATCGGACGCAGTCAGATCCTCCCAGAGATGTTCCACTGCAAAGCCCCCTTTTCCCTTGGCCGAAACAACGGATCCTTCGACCACCCCGACAAAAGAAATCTTGCCGGCTTCCAGCTTCTGATTCCAGAACTCCGGTTTCCTATTTTCGAACTTGGTTTTAGTCCAGGCGAAGAAGAGGGCGTGCTGATGCTTGTGATCCTCAGGGAAATCTCCTGTCACCACTTTGCCGGAGGGGCTGTAGAGCGGGTGAATGTATCCGGAACGCTTGAAATGAGGCTCATGATTCGGTGCTTCCTCGGTAGGAACCTTGTTGTAGGTCAGGACAGGCCGGCCGGAAATCGAAACCTCAATTGTCTTCTCACTATTTTTGATCCGAACCCTCTCATTTTGACTATGACCGGCAAAGTTTAGTCCCAGCACTAGAGCAAGCAGTACCACATGACTTTTTAAACATGAAACGTGCATGGGATGTTTTAGCTTTCGCATCGCTAAAATTCACTCTTTAGTTTACCATGAACGAGTCCCCTTCGCTTACGCACCTTCGTGAAGACGGCAGCGCCGCCATGGTCGATATCTCTGGCAAACCGATCGTCGGCCGGGAAGCGGTAGCAGAGAGCTTCATCTCGCTTGAATCCTCAACGCTCAACACTATCACCAACGGGCAAATACCAAAGGGTGACGTACTCGCCGTCGCTCGGATTGCCGGAATCCAGGCCGCAAAGAAAACTGCGGAACTGATTCCCCTTTGCCACCAACTGTCATTGACCAAAGTAACCGTGGATTTCGATGTTGAAAGCTCTGGGATTCGCATCTCAGCCACCGCAAAAACAGATGCCAAAACAGGCGTTGAAATGGAAGCTCTCTCTGCGGTCTCAATCGCTGCCCTAACGATCTACGACATGTGCAAAGCGATCGACAAATCAATGTCAGTTCAGAGCATTAAATTGGTCGAGAAGACCAAAGAAGCCCCGACCACTTAATCGCATCTATTGCCCCAGACGTTGAGCAACTAAACGCCCACCTGCATTTCGGGCGTAGAGGATCCCATTAGCAAAAACCGGAGGAGTCCAGCAACGTCCGTCGAGAACTTGTTTTTTTGCACGAGATACAAAGCCATCTGATGCTGCTGCGCCAATCAACAACTCCCCGACCTCGGTCAGAACGATGAGATCGTCTCCCACTCCGATAACTGAACCATACCCTAGGCCCTCAAAGTTCCAACGCTTCTCACCGGAGACAGGGTCAAGGCAGGTAAATTCTACCGCTCGGCCACGGTGAGCAGTGCCGTCAAATCCGTAAAGAGCTCCCTTCATGAGAACTGAATTGCCCATATGATTGCACATATTCATGTTTTCATAATTCGTCGAAAGGTTCTCGCCGTTGAACACAAAAAGACAACAGCCACGATCATACCCCGTCGAGATGAAAAACTTTCCCTCACCGATCTCTATTGGTGTCGTTGAGTTGGTCTGGAAGCTGGTTCGCCACAACGAAAAACCTCGGGTCTCACCAGTCTCCGCGCACAAAATGACTAGCCCATCTGTCTTCAGCACAGCCACGAATCTCTTCTCGTCGAGCTGAAAGACATGAGGTGTCCCGTAGGCGGGGCGATAAGATTTACTTCGCCAACGCTCCTCGCCTGTCTTCAAATCATAGGCAAACGTCGCCCCTGCTTCGACCAAAACAAGGTCATCCATGATTACAGGGGAAGCGGCGAATCCCCATTCTGGAATCCTCTGGAGTTCTGACTCCTCCATCATGCTTTTTTCCCAAACCACTTGGGATAGATCTTTGGTGAGAACACGAAGTTGGCCGTCTTTGCTCATCAAAATCACTTGGTCTTCCGCCACCGCGGGAGTTGCGGCCGGACCTCCCTCGTGAAGTTTTGGCAATAGCTCCGCCGGATAGCTAAAGGTGGCTTCGATTGCACCAGTCTCAGCGCAGAGTTTCCATGCGGTTTCTTGGCCGTCGCGATGCCCTATTGTGTAGAGCGAACCTCGAGAAATCGAAAAAGAAGAAAATCCGATCCCAATCTCAGCTTCCCAGAGCAGATCGCCGATTTGAACTTCATCAGGAAGGAGTTCTCGACTAACCCCGTTTCGGTCAGGCCCCAACCAATTTGGCCAGTCTCCTCCGCGACTCGGGATCACGAACGAAAGCACTAGCCAAAGAGCAACTAAATACCAACAAAACGCTTTCAAACTCATGCCGCCGCTCTCTACGATTACGCATTGATTTACGGTAATTCGACTGGGCCCGGATCAATCACTGTTTATAGGCCTCTGCCACCTGACGGGAATCACCAAGGCCATCGATACCGAGCTCAACGATGTCACCCGGCTTGAGGTAGCGGGGCGGATCGAAGCCAAGACCAACCCCCGGGGGAGTTCCTGTGGATACAACATCCCCAGGCTCGAGCGTCATGAACTGGCTCAGGTAGCTAACCAGATGAGCAATGCCAAAAATGAGCTTATTCGTATTCCCATTCTGAACGGTCTCTCCATTCACCTTGAGCCACATTTTAAGGTTTTCAGGGTTCTCTATTTCATCGGCAGTAGCCAGGAACGGCCCGAGCGGAGCGAAGGTGTCGCAACTCTTACCCTTAACCCATTGACCACCGCGTTCGATCTGGAATTCACGCTCGCTGTAGTCGTTGTGCAATACGTAGCCGGCCACGTGATCAAGCGCTTCCTCTTCAGGAACGTAACTGGCTTTCTTCCCAACCACAAAAGCGAGCTCCACTTCCCAGTCTGTCTTTTCGCTGCTTTTGGGGATAACGACATTGTCGTTCGGACCACACATCGCACTGGTCGCCTTGAAAAAGACGATAGGCTCTGTTGGGATATCCATTCCCGACTCCTCAGCATGGTCTGAGAAATTGAGACCAATGCAGATCAGTTTTCCTGGTCTAGCGACCGCGGATCCCAAGCGGGTGCCTTTTTTGACCTCGGGAGCGCTATCAGCATTTACCAGCGCCCAAGCGCGCAAACGTTCAAGATTTGAGGTATCAGCAAAGAACTTATGGTCCCAGTCCATGCCAAAATCAGACGCATCAATCCAACTGCCATCCTCCAGCTGTAGGCCGGGTTTTTCCTCTCCAGCATGACCAAAGCGCAGTAATTTCATGGCGCGACAGTAATGAGCAACCAAGGTTCCGTCAACTGAGAGGTGGGGTCTCCCCGCTAACGAACTATTATCTCAGGGACAGTGTGGCCTCGGGCGCTCGTCCATCAGTAGCTCCTTCCATTGGAATAGCGGGCCAGAGCTCGGGTGAGAAGTAGTCGTTACCGAATGCGTCGGAGCGGGCTGTGGTGAAGTAAACCTTATCGCGATCGAAAAGTTGCTCAGGTTGGTAGAAGGCTGAGGCCTGAGTCACTTCCACGAGACTATCGACGTTGATTTCGCCTTGAAGCGTTGATTCAATCAAGTACTGACATCGTGGCGTTTGCACCACCACCCAAGCGTGCTGGCCGATATTACCGTTCCAGCCAATCGCGACTCGGGCGTCAAAACCTGCCGAAATCAGGACGTCTGCGAGAAGAATCGAAGTATCTTCGCAATCGCCAGCTTTTTCCTCCCATGTTTCGCGGGGATTCTTCCAGACTTCGCGAGTCTCCGAAATATGGTCTTGATCCAACTGATACTCGCATCGCTCTGCGACCTGACGCCAGAGCGCGACGATTCGCTGCTCGGAAGTAAGCTGGTCCTCCGCCGCTAAACTCTCCTTTAGCGAGAAGCCATCAAAGAAGTCAGTGGCGCGGCGAATGCGCCCACCGGTGTCAACCGCGAGGACCTCAAATGGCAGTTCACAATAAGGGCAGGACAAAATCAAGGTCCGAGACCCCTTCTGAATTTCAAGAGCATGAACTTCCCCGCAATGAGGACACTTGTTAAAGAAGCGCCCTCCCCTAAAATTCGCCTCACGAAGGGAAAATTGAGGAATGCGACGACACATCACTCCCAATACACCGATCCCGCGCCCAACCTGAAATACCGATGTGGTAACCGTATCAAATTCAGAATTCGTGGCCGCTTCCCAGCACCCTAACTCAGCAAGAAGAGATTCGCGACTAGTCGATGTCACCAGATTGGCAGCAAGATACTGAGCTCCAGGGAACTTCCCTTGAATCACGTTAAAAACATCCTCCAATTCCAGCGAGGTTGGATCTGGCTGAGCCTTGACGAAATCGTTCAGGAAGTCCTGCAAAGTGTCATCCGAACTGACAGATCCAGCCCCTAGGGAGAGCCGAGCCTCGTTTATTTCGATCATGGCATCTGAGCGAAATGCCCTCTGATAAGCACTGTTGCAGAAAGGAAGTGGAGGGTCATGGTATCCGTGCCCAAGCTTGCCTGTCGTTGGCAATCCGACGGCAAGCGAGACCAGCGCGGCGAGTGCAAGCCCGCCGAAGCATAAAAGGCTTCGGAGCATAGAGAGTCTGTCTGTGTTTTCGTGTCACGCGCGCCTGGTGTTTCAGGTCAGACGCACAGAGGCTTCGTTATGGTAATTATAATTTATCCCAAGCCAAACGCAAATCCAATCTAACTTATCATTCAGAAAATACGATTTTTTTATGCTTCTTAACCAACCCTTGAGGTAAACAAAAAGAGTTGGCCCCTTCACGGATCCGCACCGATGGACGTGGGTATAGAGCCGTCGCTACTCCAGAATCAGTTCCAAGTTACTCACGTTCCTCCGCATGATCTCCAGCCAGTCGTAGCTTCCTATCTTGTTGCTGCAGGGGGCTAAGACTAGATGGTTCAATCCGAGCGACTTGATTTTTGACTCGTTTCCTTTGCTGAGTTGCTCTTCACAAATAACCCACTTGGAGGAATGCTTGGCGATCAAGCGTTCGGTTTCCCGCAGTTCCGCAGTGCTAAGGCCCTGCTCCGACTCCCACGCTAAGGCCTCAATCGCAAATCCATAAGCTTCGCCCATGTAATGGTATACCGGGTGTGAGGCTAGGATAACCTCTCGATTATTCCACGCCTTTCCAACCGCTTTGAAACGGTTGTCCAAATCGAAAAGATCTTCCTTCAGTTTTTCAAGATTGGCATGAATGGCCCCCTCATCTGCTGGAACCTCTTCGACAAATCGCTCCGCAATCGTTTCAGCCTGCTCAGCTGCCAAAGACATATCCAACCATGTGACCATTGCCGTTCCCCCATGTGAATGAGCGACACCGCTCCCGTGCCGATGAACCTCTTCTCCCGATTTGAGATGTTTGTCGGAGAACCCTTTCGAAGTGTCCGTTATCGATGTTCTAGGCAAGGTCACCGTTTTAATCCACTTCTCAAAAGTTGCTCCGTTCAACAAAATTACATCGGCTCCCTGAAAGGCTTTGAGATCATCGTCTGTTGGCTCCCAGAAGGCTGGATCGATTCCTTCGGGTGTACGGAACTCGATTTTAAAAGAATCGGTAGCAATCCGGCCGGCGAAGTAAAAGAGCGGATAATTTGAGACCTGAACTTCAATGGGCTTAGCAGCGAGACCATGAGCTGCGCTTGCGGAAGTAAGAATCAGAAGGACGGCACGACGAAACATAGGCAGAAACATTGCACCGCCAACGTCCCGCAGCCCAATGCTTTGTCAATCTGGCCGATTGCGCATGAAGTCGGCGACCTGGGCAAAAAACGCGCCCAGCAACTCCTTCGCCTCACTATCGATCTCAATCTCATCCATGGCCTCGCCCATCAGCTGCTGCCAGCGTTGGCTCTCCGTTGAGCCGATCGAAAATGGCAGATGACGCATGCGAAGCCTTGGATGCCCTCGCTCTTTGACGTATTGCTCGCTCATGCCAAAGCGAAATAAGAGGAAATCCCGGAGCCTTGATTCTGCGCCACGCCAATCATGCGCTGGATACATGGGGGCCAGTAGGTCATCTTCACGCACCCTCTTGTAGAAGGCTGTTACAAGTTTTGTAATTCCCTCTTCACCAACATTTTGTAATATTTTTTTCTCCATCTAGTTTAACTAAATGCAACAGATCCCCAGCTCAAACTTCTACGGTCGTAACGAAACTCTGCCTTTACCCAATCATTGGTAAGCTACACCCCTGCCTCTCGTTAGATGAAGTCCTGCCCTTCTTTCCTGATCAAACATCAACTTGCCTTGCTAACGGCATCACGCATACGAGAAACGCTGCCTCCAAGGGCATCTAGATGCTCTTTCGTAAGCTGAAGGGTCAAATTAAGGTCGTGCAGTGCCTCCAGAGCGGCTGTGGTGGGCAAATGGTGCATTCCCACATGCTCGGCGGCAAACTCGATCACATTTTCCATTACTTCGCCCTCGCCATCCTTGCCGCTTAGGGAGCGCATAGCACGACAAAACCGGCTCTCGATCTGGTCGACTCTCTCAGTCACCGTTTCTTTGAGATCATCGGCATGGCTGGCTAACTTCGACTCAAGCAAATCCATTCTAATTTCCAGTCGATCCGTTTTCGGCTCATGGACAACCTCGCCACCCTGTGAACTCAGATCAGCAGCAGGAGAATGGTTGGCTGAGCCTCTGCCAGATTGTGGGATACGAATCATCGGGAAATTCTAATTTTATCGATTTTATTAGAAATTCCATAAAAATCAATATTTTATTTATCCTCACTATTTAGATGGTAAAAAGTCCACCAAGGTCCCTTTCTTGACATCGCCTCGTTTAGGCGGAACATGCGCCGCTATAGCCCACTAATTTCAGACCCACATTCTATGAGAATCGCATTTCTGACCGCCGGAGGTATCGCCCCTTGTCTCTCAGCATCCATCGGAGGCTTGATCGAGCACTACAACGAGATCGCTCCCGAAGCTGACCTGATGGGCTACCTCAACGGCTATCAGGGACTTTTACTGGGAAACTCCTATGATTTTCCTCAGGCAGTCCGCCAACGCGCCGCCGTTTTTTACAGCTTTGGCGGGAGCCCTATCGGCAACAGTCGCGTCAAGCTGACCAACGTGACTGACTGTGAAAACCGCGGATTGGTTAAGCCCGGCGAAGATCCGCTCAAGGTCGCTGCTGATCGACTCGTCGCGGACAAAGTTGATGTTCTTCATACCATCGGCGGCGACGATACAAACACAACCGCTGCCGACCTCGCAGCCTTCCTCATGGAAAACGACTACCCACTTACGGTGGTTGGGATGCCCAAGACGATCGATAACGATGTCTACCCCATCAAGCAAACGCTTGGGGCAGCAACTGCAGCAGACAACAGCGCACGTTTTTTCCGCAATATTGCTAATGAGAACACGACCAGCAAGCGTCAACTCATCATTCACGAAGTGATGGGACGGCACTGCGGCTGGCTCACCGGACGTGCGGGTCACCTTTATCACGAGAGCCTACGCAACTACGACTGGATGCCCGAAGCTCTTCTTACTCAGTTGCGCTGGGACGTCGACGCTATCTGGGTCCCAGAAATGGAGATCACGCTAGAAGATGAGATCGAACGCCTGAACGAAAAGATGAATGAGCATGATAGTGTTAATATTTTCCTAAGTGAGGGCGCCGGTCTCGACAACATCATTGCAGAATTAAAGGGCGACGGGAAGGAACCGGCCAAGGATGCCTTTGGCCACTACCGCCTTGACGACGTCAACGTGGGCAAATGGTTTTCTTCAAAGCTTAAAGACAAACTGGGTGCCGAAAAAGTCCTCGTCCAAAAAAGTGGTTACTTTGCGCGCAGCGCCGCCCCCAATAGTGAAGACCTTGAGTTGATCAAACGCAGCGCCTCCCATGCGGCTGAGTCTGCTATGCGCGGCGAGAGCGGCGTTGCCGGATTGGATGAAGAAAATGGGGGAACGATGAGCACCATCGCATTTCCGCGGATCAAGGGTGGCAAGCCTTTCGATATCAACGAAACCTGGTTTACCAAAACGTTGGAAGAGATCGGCCAGCCCAAAGGAAGGCGCATTGAGTCGCACTGATCCGGCGATTTCGCTGTGACATTTTCGACATGTTATTTTTGTGCCCACTTTTCAGATCTCAGACTTAGGTTCAATTTTGATGAAATAAAGCCTTCGGGCCTCTGATTAACTGCGGTTGACAGTTCTTTTGACGCGATTACATTCCGCCGCCTCCGCGCTGGGGTGCCTGAGTAGCGCAATCCCTGCTGCAAACCCACCGTCCTGGTCGTCAACCACTAGCGCCTGAGCACAATAAGCACCGTATCCCTCTCCCACAAATAACCAAGGAACATCGAATCAGCTATGGCGAAGAAGAAAACAGCAAAAAAAGCGACCCCAAAAAAGGCGGCAAAGAAGGCACCCGCACGTGCTCCCAAATTAGTCTACTTTTTCGGTGGCAAGAAAGCAGACGGCAACGGTAAACAGAAGGCGCTGCTCGGCGGTAAAGGTGCAAACCTCGCTGAAATGGCCCTCATCGGTCTTCCAGTGCCTGCCGGTTTCACAATCACCACTGAGGTCTGCACCCACTACTACGACAACGGTCGCAAGTGGCCTTCTGATCTTCAGCGCCAGATCGAGCTCAACATCAAGAAGACCGAGAAGGTTATGGGTGCCAAGTTCGGTGATCTCGAGAATCCTCTTCTTCTCTCCGTCCGCTCCGGTGCTCGCGAGTCCATGCCCGGTATGATGGACACCATCCTCAACCTTGGTATCAACGACGAAGTGGTTGAAGCACTTGCCAAAAAGGCAAACAACGAAGCTTTCGCTTATGACAGCTACCGCCGCTTCCTTCAGATGTATGGTGAAGTCGTGATGGGCGTGCACCAGCTCTCCAGCGAGCACCACGATCCTTTCGAGACCATTCTCGACAAGGCAAAGGCCAAGGAGAAAGTGAACGACGACTCCGAGCTTTCCGTTAAGGCTCTCAAGGACATCGTTGCTCAGTTCAAAGCGCTCATCAAGAAGCGCACCGGTAAAGACTTCCCACAGGATCCCATGGCTCAGCTCCAGGGTTCCGTGAACGCTGTGTTCTCCTCCTGGCAGAACGATCGCGCCAAGGTTTACCGCCAGAAGTATGGCATCCCTGCTGAGTGGGGCACCGCTGTAAACGTCCAGGCCATGGTCTTCGGTAACACCGGCAAGACCTCCGGAACTGGTGTTGCTTTCACTCGTGACCCCGCCACCGGTGAGAACGTCTTCTACGGTGAATATCTCGTCGACGCCCAGGGCGAAGACGTCGTGGCTGGGGTTCGTACGCCTAAGCAGGTCAAGCAGATGGCTAAGGACCTCCCAAGCTCTTACAAAGAGTTGCTCAAGATTCGCCTCACCCTCGAGAAGCACTTCAAGGACGTTCAGGACATCGAGTTCACCATCGAGAAAGGTAAGCTCTGGATGCTTCAAACCCGTAACGGTAAGCGCACCGGTTTCGCCGCTGTGAACATCGCCGTCGACATGGTCAACGAGAAGCTCATCACTAAGGAAACCGCTCTTAAGCGCATTCCTGCTGAAGACTTGAGCCACCTCCTTGCTCCTATCTTCGACTCCGTCGGTGAGAAGAAGGCCAAGCTCGTTGGAACTGGTCTTCCTGCCGGTCCTGGTGCGGCTTGCGGCCAGATTTACTTCACTGCTGACGCTGCCGTAGCTGCTGCTGCCAAGGGTCAGAAAGTCATCCTCACTCGTCAGGAAACTTCTCCGGAAGACCTTCGCGGTATGATCGCTGCTGAGGGTATCCTCACGACACGTGGTGGTGCTTCGTCACATGCTGCTCTGGTTGCACGCCAGATGGGTAAGATCTGCGTCTGTGGTGCTCACGACATGACCGTTGACTACAAGAAGAAAACCCTCTCCGGACACGGAGTGACTCTCAAAGAAGGTGATTTCCTTTCTCTTAACGGATTTGTTGGAAACATCTACGCTGGTGAACTCAAGACCGCCCCTTCTCAGGTGATTCAGGGCCTCATCGAGAACAAAGCCGCCGCTAAGCGCAGCGCGACTTACAAGAAGTTCGAGCAGCTCATGACCTGGGCTGACAAGCATCGTAAGCTTGGTGTCCGCACCAACTCCGATACTCCCGGCCAGGTGAAGAACGCCATCGCATTCGGTGCTGAGGGCATCGGCCTCACCCGTACTGAGCACATGTTCTTCGAGGGCAACCGCATCGACGCCGTACGTCAGATGATCCTTGCTGAAGATGACGCCGGGCGCGCCAAGGCACTCAAGAAGCTTCTTCCTTACCAGAAGAAAGACTTCGTTGGAATCTTCGAAGCTCTCGAGGGCCGTCCTGCGACCATCCGTCTCCTGGACCCACCTCTTCACGAGTTCATCGGCACCATGACTTCTGCTCAGATCAAAGATCTGGCCAAGAAACTCAAGGTGACTCCTGCTTTCATCAATCGCCGCATCAGCGAGCTCCACGAAGAGAACCCCATGCTGGGTCACCGTGGTTGCCGTCTCGGTATCGTTTACCCCGAGATTACCAAGATGCAGGCGACTGCTATCCTCGAGGCCGCTGTTGAAGTGTCCAAGAAGAAGAAAGGTGGCAAGTTCATCAAGGTGCTTCCTGAGATCATGGTTCCTCTCGTGGCCTACGCCAAAGAGCTTGAGCTTCAGAAAGCCGTCATCGACGAAGCCGCTACAGAGGTTCGCAAAAAGCACGGTCTCAAGGCAAGCCAGCTCAAGTATCAGGTTGGCACCATGATTGAGATCCCGCGTGCCGCTCTCACTGCGAATGAAGTTGCTGAGCACGCTCAGTTCTTCAGCTTCGGCACCAACGACCTCACTCAGACCGGCCTCGGCCTCAGCCGTGACGACTCCAGCTCCTTCCTTCCTGCTTACCAGGACGCCGAGGTGGTGAACAACAACCCGTTCGCTCAGCTCGATCAAACCGGTGTCGGCCAGCTCGTCGAAATCGGTGTTGAGAAGGGCCGTTCCACCAAGAAGAACCTCAAGGTAGGTATCTGTGGTGAGCACGGTGGTGATCCTGAGTCCGTCAAGTTCTGCCACCGCACTGGTCTCAACTACGTCAGCTGTAGCCCATTCCGCATCCCGATCGCGAAACTTGCTGCTGCTCAGGCCGCGCTTGAGGACAAGAAGTAATTCCTGTCTCAGCAGACGTCAGATTGACGCAACAATTCGAAGAAGGCGGTCTGGCAACGGGCCGCCTTTTTTCGTGTATGGTATCGCGCTTTGAGATTCGATCACTTCATCGCCAAACGGCTTCAAATCAGCGAAAGGAACGCGCGCACTCGCATCGCCGACGGCGAGTTTTCAGTAAACGATGCCCCCTGTCGCGATCTCAAAACCCAAATTTCACGGTTCGATAAAATCAGCAGCGAAGACACACCCATCCAGCCCACTCTTCAACGCCTCTACATTAAACTGCACAAACCCGTAGGCGTCGTTAGCGCAACGACAGACACAGAACACCAAACCGTCCTTGATTTCATTGAGCATCCTGACAAGAACACACTCCACCTCGCCGGTAGACTCGACCGCTCCTCTTCCGGGCTTGTGCTTCTCTCCAACGACTCATCATGGACTGAAGCTCTCACTCAGCCCGATCAAAAGGTCGACAAGGTTTACCTCGTCGAAACCGATCGTGCCATTCCCAAGGAAGCGGTTGAGCAATTTCACGACGGATTCCACTTCACCAGCGAAGACATCACGACCCGCCCAGCGACGCTCGAGATCCTGGCCCCAACCCGGGCTCGCGTCAGTTTGAAAGAGGGTCGCTGGCACCAGATCAAGCGCATGTTCCACCGCCTCGACGGCATTCGATTGACCTCGCTGCATCGGGAAAGTATTGGACCATATAAGCTAGGTGATCTCCCAGTCGGTCAGTGGTCGAAGGTAGAGCCTTTCTCGGGTAACGGCTAAGGCCACTTAGCCCCAACTCCTGTCATTGAAGGCAATTTCAGTGACTGTCGATTTTCAATGCTTCCGTTATGCTTTAGTGGGGGCCATTGAGCTAATTCTACATTGAAACCAAGGCGCAGCCACAAGGACCCATATTTACTCCCAATCTACTCTGCCGATTACGGCTCCTTGTCGTTATTTCCTTGGCCGACCTTCTGTTCATCGAAGATTTTTGGTAAGTGATTCCAAGCGTCCCTTAGTGAGGAATACTAGCCCTACTTTGCCCTAATAAACCATTTGCTATTGAGACACGATATCATTAATTCCCAACGGTCGAGCGGTATCAGAAATCGAAAAGATATTGTTCGACTTTTCGCGTAAAATAAACGCATTGACCACGAGTAACTCAATCCATAATGCCGCGATTATACAATTACCAGACTCTGAAAAGTCTCTCTATTTCGCTGAGTATTCTGACGCTCTCAGTAACTTCATTCTCGCAACAATCTGTTGAAACGCCTTTGCCAGCGGCATCAGAAACACAGACCGCCCTCAAAGAGTGGGTTCGAACTCGACAATTGATCAGCCGCGAATCCGCCGACTGGCAGGAGCAGCAAAAAACACTCGAATTTTTGAACGAGCTTCGCCAACTCGAAATTGAAAATCTGGAAGACTTTGTCCAATCAGCAGGAGACCGAGTCAAAGCGATTGACAAGCAACGCGAGGCATACATTGCCGAAGAGGCTGAACTCAAGGCGTGGCGACGAGAACTCTCCGGCCAGATCACTAAATTAGAAAACAAGCTTCGTCCGCACATCCCCTTTTTCCCTCCCCCGCTTCGCGCAAAAATTCAAGACGCGGTTATTCGATTCGAAGAGGATCAAGCAGATCGGCCCCTGCAACATCGTGCTCGCGATGTGCTGCTGATCATGCAGGCCTACCAGGATTTCCAGAAGGTAATCACAATGGATGCTGATATCAGGCTAATTGACGGAGAAGAGCGTGAAATAGAGATCCTGTATCTCGGTCTGACTCAAGCTTGGTTTGTCGACCCGTCGGACCGTTACGCCGGTTACGGATTGCCAACTACCGAAGGCTGGGACTGGATTGATGATACCTCCCTGGCCCCTTCAGTCCGCCGAGCGATTTCGATCCTTTCGCGCCAGGAAGCCCCTGCATTTATCTCACTTCCCATTGCTAACGGGACCGCTCTTAAGCCGTGATGCAAACCCGACTAATTATTTTGGCACTATGTTCTGCCTGCCTTCTCACTCTTGCCCAGGAGGAGGACGCAGAAAAGTATCGCACCGCGGCCGATTCGGTCGGCCAGGATCTCCGCGCCGCCCTCGATGAACTTGCGACACTGCGTGATGAAATTTCGAGGAGCAAGCCGGCGCTAGCAAAGGAGACTAATGAGATTGCGGCTGACCTTCGGGAAGCCAAGCGCCTCGCTGAAATTGCGCGAGTCAGCCGCGAGGCAGCCGAGGCGGAGTTCGAAAAAAATGAAAAAGAACTGAAGCTGTGGCGCGAGGAAAGAATGTACCTCGAAGGACTTCTATTAGACTTTAGAAAGAATTATGAGGCCTCACAAAGCCTTGCTCAAATCGAACTCGACCGCAACTTACTCGACAAATCAGATCTTAATTCACGCCTTCGCCTCGTTGAAAACACGATCGACCAGTTAGGGCATGCGGGGAAAGTTAGGGCATTTGAAGGTGAAGCCATTAATACTGAAGGTATCCTTGTTCAGGGGGAATTCGCTGATACCGGCCCTGTCCGATGGTTTCGTTCCTCAGACGGCAAGGATTCAGGTCTTGTTTCCAAGAGCGCAGATCTGCGACCTCGCCTCGTCGAGGGAACGGAGGATCCAATGCGCATCGAGTTGCTACTTCGAGGTAAACCTTCCGACCCTGCTCTGGACCCAACACTTGGAACTGCTGTCGCCTTAAGCGGATCAGAAGAAGGTTTTATCCAACACATCCGACAAGGCGGATTCTGGATTTATCCAATTCTCATTCTTGCTTCGCTCTCTTTCCTCGCCGCCTTGTTAAAATGGGTTCAACTCATGGGCATTCGCGAATTTCGACCTTCACTGGTCCAGGATATTATCAACGCTCTGAATCAGGGGAATTTGGATGCTGCTATCGTATCCAATCAAGCGATCGTGCATCCCGCCTCTAACATCATTACCCGCGGGATAGAACTGTATTCTGAGGACTCGGATATCTCTCGTGATACTCTTGAAGAATCGCTCTATGAGAAATTTCTCGAATCCCTGCCATCGCTCGGCAAAGGTCTTCCGATTATTGCCATAGCCTCCGCGACTGCTCCACTACTTGGCCTACTTGGAACTGTGACAGGAATGATAGAAACCTTCCGCCTCATAAATATCTTCGGCACTGGCGATGCCAAGTCGCTGGCCTCAGGTATATCCGAAGCCCTCGTAACCACTGAGTTCGGTTTAATCGTTGCGATTCCATCTCTTATTCTTCACGCACTTCTGTCAAGAAAAGTGAAGGGTATTAAGTCTACCATGGAAATGACAAGCCTCGCGTTTCTGAACGGCTTGGAGCACGCCCCCCAAGAAAAATAACAACATGCTGTTCGAACCACTGCTGACCGAGATACAGAACCTAGCCGTCGACGGCGGGTGGGTATTCTTTGCGCTCGTCGCACTGGCTTTTGGGATATCGTTTTCTCTTGTTTCGCTTTGGCAGTCAATGAGCCTGCCCGACGCTCCATTAATCCCACCAAATGAATGGATCAAGCTACTTCGGGATCGACCAGGATCGGAGGGTATCGAAAAACGCCTCCACAAAGAACTAGATTCCTGCGAGGACCTTCCTCGCCGCCTCCAAGAAACCCAGCAACGCCTCTTTTCCATCCCCGAGCGCCGTTTCGCTTTTGCCTTCATTATCATTGGGGCAGCCCCATTGATTGGGCTTCTCGGAACTGTTTCCGGCATGTTTACGACTTTTCGTGGTATGTCAGTCGCCTCTGCCAATACCCCCATTGATACTATTTCTCAAGGCATCTCCGAGGCGCTGATCACAACCCAAACTGGACTAATCATCGGGGTTCCCGCCTTCATCGTATGCGCGCTGCTCAAGAGTCGCCATGACAGCCTGTCCATGAGCTTTCAACGGCTGTCATCTCAACTTCTACAGCAAACCAACAAGCTCTAAAGATGGCCCGTAAGTTCCAGCGATTTGGAGAGCCCAACTCCGACGCGACGAGTGAGATAAATATCTCGCCTCTCATTGACGTCGTTTTTATCCTCCTAATCTTTTTCATCGTGACGACAGTTTTTGTCGAGGAGACAGGGGTAGAGGTTAATAAGCCCAAAGCGGCGACTCAACAAGATCTCGAGCGCAACAGTATCCTCATCGGAATCACTCCGGGCGGCCAGGTCTTTTACGGGGGACGAGAAATCGGCATTGATGGTGTTAGACCAACTGTCAGTCGCCTTCTCTTGCAAGAAAGTATGCCCGTAATCATACAAGCCGATCGCGCGGCTCCTACTGAGTCAACCGTTCAAGTTTTGGATGAAGCCAAAATGGGAGGGGCCCAGCAAGTATTTGTCTCAACCGTGAATGACTAGCACCAACTCAAATCGTTTTAGTTTTATTATCCGTGTTGGCCTCGCTTTCCTCATCACGATAGGCCTACTGGCGTTCCTTGCCGGCACTCGTCTAGCGCGGAATATCACTGCCCCTACACTTTCACTAAGAGGAATTAATACAGCTCCTTCGGTCGCTCTTCCTGCTCCCCCACCCCCTTCTGAACTTGAAGAACCGCCTCCCCCCGAAATCGTTCCCGATCTACCCAAACTCGAAATCGATTTCGATTCACTGGCCCCACCCATTAACGCGAATCCTAATCGAAATCTCGATCTGCAGCTAAACACCAACGCTTTCGCGAAACAGAATGAGGATATGCGTCAAAGCATGACCTTTGCAGCTTCTGATCTTGATTCCCAACCCAGACTAATCACTCGCCCAAGGGTCCGTTATCCCTCTAGTCAGATCGCACGCGGCGTTACTCAGGGCGAAGTCACTCTTGAGGTCCTCATCACCTCGCAAGGAAGGGTCGTCATCCGTCGCGTTATTGACAGCACTCATCCCGAATTTACGGAAATGGCGCGAAGATTCGCCACAGGCTCCCGTTTTACCCCCCCACAACTCGATGGACGTCCTGTTAACGCTCTTTTCAAGTGGCCTCTAATCCTCCGCCCCTAATGATCCGATACCTAAAATTTATTCTACTGGCGACGCTCTTTTGCCGAGCAACAATAGCAGCAGACCCTCTGCCTATCGACCCCCTCTGGAAGAGTGCTGAATTCAGGCGGATCGTGACGGGAAGCTTCGGTATCGACAGCCGAATCGAACCTCGAATCACAAACGACGAAGAAAGCTATCTCAACGACTCTGCTAAAAAAATGGCAGACGGTGACCGCGATGGTGCCATCCAGATTCTTGCAGATTCCTCGATTCTCCAAGAAAGCCCCGCTATGATCTTCTCTCTTGCGACGCTCCAGTTTGAGAGTGGAGACGACGAAGCTGCACAGGAAAGCTTTGAAAACGCAATTGAGAAGTTCCCTAACTTCCGGGATGCCCATCGCAACCTCGCCGTCGTTCTGGTAAGGCTTGAGCGTTTCGATGAGGCACTCAAACACCTGGTGCGAGCTATCGAACTCGGCGCCCGCGACGGACTATCCTTCGGGCTGCTTGGATATTGCTATTCTCTGGACGAAAAGTTTCAAGCTGCTCTGGATGCCTACCGAATCGCATCATTGACTCAACCCGATCAGCAGCAGTGGAAACTTGGCCAAGCTCAAACACTGGACGCGCTGGGCCGATCCGCAGAGGCTGCTTCTATCTATCAGCACCTCCTCTCTGAAGATCCTAGCCAACTTTACCTCTGGCGGTTAGGAGCCGACGCCTACCTAACTCTTGAAAACAAGATCGACGCAATCGGCAACCTAGAATTAGCCCACCGCACCGGGTCTCTCAGTGGCAATGACACCGTAATGCTAGGGCATCTTTACCTTGAAAACGATCTTCCGGAAGAGGCGGTTCTGCGATACGTAGAAGCCCTCGAAAACGAAAGCACTCCTTTCCTCGCCCGAATAGTTGAAGCGCTCGAATTACTAATCAATGTATCTAGCTGGGATAATGCAGTTACATTGGTGGAGGCGATTCAAGCCTCTGAAGCGACGCAATCACTCATCAATTCTGACGAAGCTGACATTCAAATACTATCTCGCCTCTATCGTCATCGCGCGGTCATTGAGCTAGAAAAGGGAGATCCTGAAGCAGGAGCAAAATTAGTTGCCGACTGGCTAGATAAAGAACCACTCGATGGGCATGCCATCATAATGTTAGCCCAATTTAAACAGGACGCAGGACTTCGCGAGGAGGCAGAGATGCTTCTCGAGCAAGCTGCTAACCTTCCGGAGCATGCGGCCGCAGCACACCTCGCTCACGGGAAGCTTCTAGTTGCGGCTTCCGAATACAGTGAAGCTGTCGTCCAGCTGGAGCAATCATACCAACTGCAACCAACCGAATCGCTAGCGAACTACCTTGACGCTATCAAGGAACTCGCTAATTAAAAGATCAGCCTTTTCAGGAGCGGCAACCTCACCGGTTGGCAAACGAAGCGATCTCGTGTTCATTTAGCTCTTCCCCTCGTGTTCGTCGATCAAAAGACTGCAAACGAACGCAGCAATCTTTGAAAGAGTGACCTCTCACAAATTGTGGCATCTCCTTTTCCCGCGTCGACCCAACCAACTCGAAAAGGTATTCTTAAGCCAAATGCAGGAACCTGATCTTGCTCGACAGCGGAGCTAGCTTTCCTGCATTAGACACACCTAATGCCACTTTGCAGAACTAACTGGTTCGCGGAAACTCTCTCCGTGACCGAACCGACAGGCAAATAGTAACGTCCTTCCATGACTTTGTTGATGCGTCTGCTTATCTCAGGAATACTCGCTGCGACTCTTCCTATTTCTACCCCGGCTAGAGAAGAATCTCCTAACATCCTTCTCATCGTGTCTGATGATCAGGGGTACAACGATTTTGGAGTTCTAGGAAACGGGATCATCACACCGAATCTCGATCGGATCGCTTCAGAAGGAACTAGACTCACTAATTTCTACGTCACGTGGCCTGCCTGTACCCCGAGCCGCTCCGGGCTGCTTACCGGTCGCTATCCTCAACGAAATGGAATCTACGACATGATCCGAAATGAGGCGCCAGACTACGGTCACGAATACGAACCATCAGCCTACGAAGTTTCGTGGGAGAGAATAGGTGGCATGGACCTCCGCGAGAAAATTATTCCCCAGCTTCTTCCAGACAACTTCATCAGCGCGATCTATGGCAAGTGGGACCTAGGCATGCACAAGCGCTTTCTCCCCACTTCGCGCGGCTTCGATGAATTCTATGGTATCGTCAACACCGGGGTCGACTACTACACTCATGAGCGATACGGAGTTCCAAGCATGTATCGCAACCTCGAACCCACCCAGGAAGACAAAGGCACCTACTGTACCTACCTGTTTGAAAGGGAGGCTCTAAAATTCCTCAAAGAATACGCTGGAAAGAAACCATTCTTTCTCTATGTGCCATTCAATGCCCCACACAATTCGTCAGCACTCGAACCCCACATTCGCACCAGCGTTCAGGCTCCGAAGAAATACCAGAACCTCTATCCGCAAGTGGCTGAAGAATACCGCGATATCGACAACTACAAGTATCACGAACGCTCTAGATTTTACGGCCCAACTAAAGTAGTGACTCCGAAAGCGAGAGAGCGCGACTACCGCGCAGCCATCACCTGCATGGATGAGTCTATCGGAAGAATGCTGGACGTTCTTGACCAAAGAGGCATTGCCGACAACACGATCGTGATCTTCTTCAGTGACAACGGCGGATCGGGCGGCGCTAACAACTATCCCCTCAAAGGCAGGAAAGGAACGACCTGGGATGGCGGTCTGCGGGTTCAATGCCTCGTGCGCTGGATTGCTGGGGAGGTCCCTGCTGGAGCGGTCAACAATGCTTTCCTCACCAGCCTCGAATTAGTTCCGAGTTTAGCTGCTGTTACAGGCAAGGCATTGCCAACCGACATCATCTTTGACGGTTACAACTGGTGGCCCACCCTGCGCGGTGAGATGGGCTCCCCCAGAGATCGCATGTTTTGGAAACGCCGCAATCTGCTCGGCGCTCGCGTTGGAGACTGGAAATGGGTCGACATGGGGAACGGCCAGGGTGGGTTATTCAATCTGAGGGAAGACATCAGCGAATCACAGGACCTCTCAAAAACCCGCCCTGACAAGCTCACTGAACTCAAAGAAGCTTTTAACCAGTGGATGGCAGAGATGGAAGCAGCTGAACCAAGAGGGCCCTTCCGCGACTACTAGGCTCACTCACCCGCACAGGGAAGTTGGACCTCCTTGCAGCTCATTGGAACGTCGGAGAGCTCATTTTCTCGAAACGGAGAAATAACCTCTTCCCCTCCTGGCTGAATGGCGGAGGCCGCCCCGGACTTCTTCTCAAAGCTTAGTGCCGCCGTATTGGCCAGAGTTGAGGGGAAGAGGTCTCCTGATATTGTCAAAGGAGGAACTCCTGCCGGAAGATCGTCTTCATTAACGAATCGGGTACTACCGAGATAGGATTGATCAATAATGACCGAAGGTGTCACCAAAGTTGCTCTGTGATTTAACTGAGAGTTAAGCCAGTCAATACTGTCGAGCAACAAATCGTGCTGCGACGTCATTGCCATTTTGAATTCTGCGGGGCGCTCCGCGATTAGTTCATCAATAAGAACCTTGGTATAATTGAGAGTGCTGAGTGCCTTCTCGAACTGATTGTTAAATCTTTCCGACTGTCCTTGCTCGAATGAAGAAATAAAATCGAGGTATTTCGCCATGATATCATGCTCGTTACCGACGAGCTTCTTCTTAACTCGAGGAATCTCGTTCTTGAGCCAGTCGAAACGGTAATTAACCATTTCTGGTTCGAAGTTGGGTGCACTTCTCATCAGGATTTTGAGCTGAAATTCTGCTTCAAGGTAGCTGCCAAGCGCTAGAGGCCATTGATCCGCATCGGCCAACTTCTCGCCAATCTGAACCCATCCGTAAACACGCACCCAGCGAGCATCAGGCCCTAGAACTTCCTCTGCCTCGACGACGCGGCTCGTGGCGCAAAGACAACACGCAACGCCAATCAATAATTTAGGAGCAGGAGGTATGCCTAACAGAATATCCATCGAACTAGCATAGTTATACCTCTACTTTTCGGAGAATGAATCCCTTTTCCGCATGCCTTTCGCAACGTAGCAAGCCGTCGAACACCGCCCTCGACCCTTCAAGGACCCCACACATGAAATAACTATTCAAACCCCTAAAAAAATTACTAGACCGCGCATTTACGCTTTTTCCTGCGTTGACGAGATTAACCTTTGGATTCAACCGTTCTTGATGCCAGAATTTCAAAAGACCGTCACTCGCCGCTCTGCTGTCAAAACCGTCGCGGGAGCGTCCGCTCTCACTGGCGTAGCTATTCCTCACGTGCACGCGCAGGCCAACGAGGAAGTGAAACTCGCTCTTATTGGCTGTGGTGGCCGAGGAACCGGAGCCGTTAAGAACGCTCTTTCTGTCTCGGGCACTTTAGGTCCTGTAAAGCTTTTCGCTATGGCCGACGTATTCGATGAGAACCTCAATCGCTCCCATGAGGTCTTAATGAAGGATCCCGTTTTGAGCGAGCATATCGAAGTCCCTCAAGAGCGTCAATTCATCGGCTTTGATGGATACCGCAAGGCCATGGATGCCATGAATCCCGGTGATATTGCGATTCTAACAACCCCGTGCGCTTTTCGGTGGCCGATGTTTGAATACGCCGTTGATCGCGGACTCCACGTTTTTATGGAAAAACCTGTCACCGCTGACGGCTATGCTTCTCGAAAAATTTTACAGATAAATGAGAAGGCTAAGGCTAAAGGACTCAAGGTAGGCATCGGACTGATGTGCCGCCACTGCAAATCGCGAAATGAACTAAAGAAGCGAATCGATGATGGCGAAATCGGCGACATTACCTTTCTGCGCTCATACCGGATGCAGGGGGCAATTGGCTCCTGCTTCACACCAAAAAACGATACGGGCATGAGCGAGCTTATGTATCAAATCAAGAACTTTCATAGCTTCCTCTGGCTTAGTGGCGGTTCATTCAGCGACTTCAATATTCATGGCATTGATGAAATGTGCATGATTAAGAATGCCTTCCCTATTGAAGCGAAAGCCGTTGGAGGCCGCCACTTTAAAACCATCGAACGCAATGGTGAGCACCTTGAAGCCGTTGACCAGAACTTCGACAGCTACGGTGTCGAGTATACATTTGCTGACGGGGCCAAGGCCATCTTTGAGGGTCGAAACATGCCCGGTTGCAATCAGGAGTTTGCCGCCTACGCACACGGCACCAAGGGCTCAGCTGTCATTTCTTCAGCCGGCCATGTCCCGGCGCGCTCCCGCCTTTACAAAGACCAAAATATCGACAGTAACTGGCGCGGTAAGCCTGACAATCTTCTATGGGCATTCCCAACGGGACCTCGCGGGGTCAACCTTGAAGGCAATCCTTACGACATCGAATGGGAAGTGCTTCTAGAAGCCATCCGTGAAAACAAGGAACATAACGAAGTCGAGCGCGGCATCGCTGCCAGCGTGACCACCTCAATGGGTCGCATGGCTGCACATACCGGACAGGTCATCACTTATGACCAGATGCTCAACCAGCCAAATCCTATGGCTCCCGAGATAAAGGACCTCACTCTCGATGGTAAATCGCCTCTGATGCCCGACGCTGACGGCCATTATCCGAAGCCCGAACCAGGTGTTCTCAAGGATCGAGAATATGCCTATGGCGACGATCTTACGGTGTAAGATCCGGATCACTAGTAGTCACAAATCCTGAAACACCTCTCAGGAATCGTTGCCTCTCCGACTCAAAAGGTTTAAGTATCTGACCTAACTTTGTTGAGTTATTTGTAGCCGTCAGATGCCAATCATTTCCCAGGAAACGATCCAGAAGATCCTAGACGAGACTGATATCGTCGAGTTGATCGAAGGCTATTTCCCTCTTAAGAGGGCCGGCGTGAACCGAGTCGCGGTTTGTCCGTTTCACAGCGAAAAGACCCCTAGCTTCAACGTCAATCCGACTCGCCAGATATTTCACTGCTTCGGATGCGGCGCCGGGGGTGACGCCATCAAGTTCATCATGATGTATGAAAACCTGTCTTTTCCTGAGGCAGCCAAGCGCCTTGCCGACCGCGCAGGAATCATGATCCAGGAGGAGGCCTACGATGCGCAGTACGAGGCCAAGATGAAAGGACGCCGGGAAGTCATGCGACTCCAGAAAGCTGCAGCAGACTGGTTTCATCGCATTCTTTTCAAACACCCGATTGCTCAACCCGGACGTGACTATCTAAAATCGCGAGGACTTGGGATGGATACCTCCCGAAGCTGGAAATTCGGATACGCACCCGGAGATCAACGCATGTTCTTCGACTGGGCTCGCGACGAAGGCTTCTCGATGCAACAACTCGTTGAAGGAGGGCTCGCCAAGTGGCGCGACGAAAATAACCCCAACCGCGGCGCTTACTCTTTTTTTCGGGACCGCCTCATGTTTCCGGTTAACAACGAGATGGGCGAGCCGATTGCCTTCAGCGGACGTCATGTTCTCCCGGATCAGAGCGGGGGCAAATATGTGAACACACCTGAAACAACCCTCTTCAATAAGGGGAAAGTCTTTTTCGGCTTCGATAAGACCAAGCGCCCCATCGTCCGCGAAGGAAAGGTGATTATCTTTGAAGGACAACTCGATCTGATCGCAGCCTACGAAAATGGGATTCAGAATGCGGTTGCCCCGCTAGGGACGGCTTTTACTCCCGATCATGCCCGTGTGCTCAAACGAAACGCGGATGAAGCAATTCTCTGTTTTGATTCTGATACAGCTGGTCTAAACGCCGCCAAGAAGGCGTTTCGAATCCTCGCCCCTTCGGGTATGTTAGTTAGGCTCGCACTCCTACCCCAGGGTGAGGATCCGGATTCCTTAATTCAAAAACACGGTCCTGACTCCCTGCGACAGATCTTGGAACATCCTCCCGAGTTTTTCGACTTTCAGATTGATCGACGAGGGTCCCAACTTAGTTCCGGAACGCTACGGGACCGTCTCAATTTTGCTAAAGATCTCGCCGAAGATATTTCATTAGTCGAGGATAAGATGCTTCAGGATTCTCTTATCAGTCGGGTAACCGTTCGACTGGGGGTGGGTGAGGAAGAAATCCGCAAACAAGTTCGTGACGCTGTCGCAAACCAGGAGCGCCTCGAAAGGAGTAGGCAACGCCGCGAGTCCACGAAACACCAGCGTGGCCCGAATCCCGATCAACATCAAAATTTGGCACCCGGCTCAGCTTTAGCAACTCCTGTTGCACCAACCGTCATCAACAACCGGACCATTCGGCTCCTATGCAAGGCCTTACTGAGCGACACTCAAACCCGGAATTCTATCGCAGCCTCCCCTATTCCTATTTTTTTTGACAATATCGCAGAGACGGAATTGCTAACCACTATCTGGCGAGCCAATATGGACCCAGATAATCACGCCAGCGTTAACGCCTTTATTGCCACGCTACCACCTCAGGACCAGCAGTGCCTGAATGGGATTATGAACGAGGACAGCGCAACGATAAACACCGACCTGGCACAAGACTGCCTGAGGGCACTAAATCGCCAAAGTATACAGAATCAGATAGCTAGGACAAAGGCCCAAATGGGGAGCCACAACATACCATCATCAGAGTTGGAGAGGCTTGGCAAACAACTCCTTGACCTACGCGGACAACTAAACGACTGTTAACGGCCCCAATTCGGCGGGGCGCCTTCCCTTTTATTTCCTTCCTCCAGAGAGTCTCTAAGTATGGCAGCCGAAAAGAAAACAAAGCAAAAGCCGCCTACCAAGACTGCCAAGCCTGCTGCAACTCGTTCCAGCACTAGGACGGCGGCTAAAACTAAGCCCGCCCCTAAGAAAAAAAGCGTGAAGGCGACGGCGAAGAAGACCACACCGCCTAAGAAGGTCGCTAAGGCGAAGAAAGCGGCTTCAGAAAAGGGCGCCAAAAACCCGTCTCAAGCGGTCAAACCCGCTCAAAGCCCTCTCGATTCGCCTGAATTCCAGCCGATCGTCCGCGACCTCATTCGTCTCGCAAAAGAGCAGGAATATCTCACTTTTGACGATATCAACGAGGCCCTTCCGGATACTCAAAGCGACCTCGAATTAATGGAGGAGCTAATTGAGCGCCTGCGAGGAATGAAGTTCCGGATCATCGACTCTGCTGAGGTCGACAATCTTAAGGCCGGCTCGGATGACGAAGAGGACGCTGCTCCAGCTAAAAAGCCAAGCGAAAAAGAGGGCCGTCTCGACATCCTCGATGATCCGGTTCGCATGTATCTGAAACAGATGGGGCAGGTTCCCCTTCTGACGCGAGAGCAAGAAGTAGAAATCTCTAAACGGATTGAGAAAGCAGAGACCGAAATACGCAAAATTTTGGCACAGTTTGGCTTCATCCCGGACGCCTATCTTAATATGGCGGACCGTCTCGAATCAGGTGAAGAAAGATTTGATCGTCTCATTGTAGATAAAAAGATCGAGAGTCGTGCCCGATACCTCAAAAACCTCAACAAACTTCGAGACCTCGTTTCAAATTTCAGGGACGAGTTGACAGATCTCTACTCCGAACTCAGAACAGCCAAGACCCCAGCCAAGACCAAGAAGCTTGAAGAGGCGTGGTCTAAAGCCCTATCGGCGCTCTCGCGTGGTTACAATCGGTTCTACTTCAAACAGAAAGTAACCGAAGACCTTGTTGCTCACACCGAGGAATGGGCGGCTCAATCGGAGAGCATTACCCGACAAGCCAAAAAGGCCAAAGACCGAAAAGCCAAAACAGAAGCAACCAAGGCACGCACCGCGTTTGAAAAGCAAGTCTGGATGGATCAGGGTCAATTCGACGATTTCACTGCCTCACTTCGTCAACGCGTCGAGGAAGCCCGCCAAGCCAAAGATGAAATGGTTGAGGCTAACCTTCGCCTCGTGATTTCGATAGCCAAGAAATACACCAACCGCGGGCTATCCTTTTTAGATTTGATCCAAGAGGGCAACATGGGCTTGATGAAAGCCGTCGAGAAGTTCGAATATCGCCGCGGTTACAAATTTTCCACCTATGCAACGTGGTGGATTCGCCAAGCCATCACACGTTCGATTGCTGACCAAGCTCGGACTATTCGGATTCCAGTGCATATGATCGAAACGATCAACAAACTCATGCGCGTTCAAAAGCAACTCGTTCAGGAATACGGGCGCGAGCCGACTCCCGACGAGATCGCCGACGAGATTCACCTTCCCGTCGAACGGGTTCGAGCGGTGCTCAAGATGGCCCAGCAACCCATTTCCCTTCAGGCACCTGTTGGTGAAAGCGAAGAGACCAGCTTAGGAGACTTCATCGAAGACAAAGGAGCTGAGGATCCCAGTGATATGACTTCCATGTCCATGCTTAAGGATCGAATCAAGGACGTCCTGGACACCCTCACCCCGCGCGAGCGCGAAGTATTAGAGCAGCGTTTTGGTCTCATCGACGGCTACAGCCGCACCCTGGAGGAAGTCGGCAAGCAATTTCAGGTGACCCGTGAACGCATCCGCCAAATCGAGGCAAAGGCATTGCGAAAAATGCGTCACCCCACCAGAATTCGCCAACTCGAAGGCTTCATCGAAGCCCCCCCGATGTAATCTTTGTTTTTTTGAAACTCCCACAGATTTGCGGGGTTTTTCACTTTGAGATGGAAGATGGGAAAAGAGATGATCCAGTTTGGGTGCTTCTGAAGCACGCTAAGGGACCAAAGCCAAGTCCATTTTTCTCCCGCGACGTAGTGAGAGCGGTTCGGCTGATAAATGACACCCCAGCGGGTATCTTCGAAAGCCTTCTCTCCTTCTTCAGTAGGCGGCGGTGGCTCAGCACCACAGTGGCCGCAGTGGCCGCAGTCGCTCTCATCGCTTTTTTCCCTCAAGATGAACATGGAGTAATCAATCAACAAATCACCCAAGGAACGTCGATTGAATCTGACTTTTTTACTTTTGATCCCGTTTCGGAACTCGATGAAGTTGCTTACTTGGGGCAACTCGTTGCTGTAGCCGACCCAGAAGATCTCACTGATGAAGCTCTCGCTGATCTTTTCTTCTAAGCCCTGGGATCAGAACACCAATTTTCTACTACTTGAAATTAGGTAACAACACCTTTTATTCATTTGAATATGAACGTGTTATATTTTTTAAACCTCTGTTTTTCGTCAGTATCGGGTTGAATCCCTTCGAAGTCTACGGGTTCTCCATCCACCACCTACCACTGACCTCGTTCGCCTTGAAGTTCGATATTTGCGCCGGCAGCAAATCCCGTGAAAACTATTCTCATGGCCTGCCCTAGTAAGGATCCCGATCCACCCAACAGTCAAAATCCAGAGCCATAAGTTGATAGATTACTGAGTGACAATTTCAAATGGACAAGCGTGCTGTCAGACGAGATTGCTTTTCAAAAATAAATTCTCTCTCCCCCGCGGAAAAGGAAACTCATTCCTGCGCCATTGCCCGCCATATTGGGGAAACGAAGCAGTTTCGAGACTCCAAATGCGTTTTCACCTACTGCGCAATGCCTAGCGAGCCCGACCTATCCCAACTTTTTCGTGATAATGAAAACAAGATCTGGGGCTTTTCAAGAATTGGAAAAGACGCTCGAATCTCTTTTCACCACGTGCAATCGCCTGACGATTTAATTGAAGGTTCGTTTGGATTCCTTGAACCAGACCCTGAACGGTGCCCTCTCCTATCATCTTCGAAGCCCGATCTCATTCTCGTTCCCGGAGTCGGGTTTGACCCAGGCAACCTTGCTCGTGTCGGCCGGGGCAAGGGTCACTACGACCGCTATCTCCAATCTGCCATTTTCAGCGAAACGGAGCGCAGCATCTTCGGGATATGTTTTTCAATCCAATGCACTAATCTGATACCAGATTCTCATGACATGCCCATGTCAGCGATCTACACTGAACTTGGCCGTGCCTAAGTTCAGTTGCACTGGGAAGAGCGCTCTTAGCAAATTTGTCTCCGCAATTGTGCGATATCGACAGAGGGACGCCTGATTGACAGTAGTCACCAATCATGGTCGATTCTGATTGTGAAATTGCTCCTCTGCCTCCTGACTCTGCTGATCGCTCATCTTTCTATGGCTGGCGACACACCGGTGAATCTGGCTTCTGAAAAAGCTTGGGCCAATTTCGAAGGCTGGATCACTTCTGGCTCCATCGCAGGGAGTGCCAGCGAGAAAAAGTGGAAGTGGTACAAACCAGGCAAGCTGGTGATCCATAACACCGACAAAGCAACGGAAAATCCCAAAAACATTGTCAGCGCCATGGATTACGGCGATGTGGATCTGGAAATCGAATTCATGATCCCCAAAGCCTCGAATTCCGGTGTCTACTTCATGAATCGTTACGAGATTCAGATTCTCGATAGCTACGGAAAGCCAGACAAAAGCCTTTCTTCCGGTGATTGTGGTGGGATTTACCAAAGATGGGACGACTCCAAGCTCACAAACAACGAAAAAGGTTTTGAAGGGACCGCTCCGGCCACGAACGCGTCGGCTGCTCCCGGAGCATGGCAGAAATTTCAAGTCCAGTTTCGAGCACCGCGATTTGATACCAAAGGCAAAAAGACCGAAAACGCGCGATTTATTCGTGTGGTCCACAATGGTGTCACCATTCACGAAGATGTTGAAGTGACAGGCCCAACACGCGGTGGACATGAGGGCGATGAGGTCGCAAAGGCACCCCTGATGATTCAAGGTGACCACGGGCCAGTTGCCATCCGGAAACTCATCGTCAAGTCGACGCAATTTGAATGATAGAGTTAAGGCAACCGCTCCCACAGGTGCGCGGCATGTTAAAATTGTCACTTCCAATACATGCGGTAAAAACCCGAGTGGAGAGACTTTCGCTTCTTATCTGATATTAAGAGTGTGGAAAACATAAAAAAGCGCCTTCTATACAGCATCCCATTTCAGCTAAGTCTGAGTTAGGGAGCACCTTGAACCTTGGCGAGCAACTGCTATACTATTTCGAGAATGAAGGTCATCACTACGCTCTGTTTGCTCATGTCAATCTACTTCGCTGGAGCCTCCCAAGCTCAAGTGGAGAAAGTCGGTCTTTTTGGTTTCAAGCGAGGAGACAAAAACGAA
>Ga0160423_10000507_pt1 | contig 31906 bp, 38 predicted proteins | sample CRUFie14St8metaG_FD_108191 | JGI IMG/M metagenome (GOLD analysis project Ga0160423, IMG submission 108191) | Marine microbial communities from the Costa Rica Dome - CRUD Field 142mm St8 metaG | ecosystem: Environmental > Aquatic > Marine > Oceanic > Photic zone | place: Costa Rica: the Eastern...
CGCGTCAGAACAGAGCAAGCAAGCAAGCAAGCGTCAATCGTTGTCTTGCAGGGTTCGATTCCTTGCCGCGTATCCCAACCAGGGCCACACAGCCCGATTTATGGAGGTAGATGATATGCAACCGATCATAATTTATGAGGGGCCAAGCAATTACGACGGCAACCCGATTGTTGTGACCGCATGTTTATCGGGCAACAGCGCAACAGGGCGCACGCTCGATTTGACCGTGGCTCCGCTCAACGTTGTTGAAGCCGTGCGAGCGGTCGAGGGCAAAGGATTCGCAAGGGGCAAAGCCTACACGCAAGCCCTGAAAGAGTCTATCAAGAGTGTCTGTCACGGTTCGTGCGGTCATTACAAATTCGTCGACGGCGAATTGGTGTTGACATGCTACGTCCAGGGCAACGTTCGGGTTGCAGGACAACCAGCCAAGCAACTAGCTGAGGCCGTCAGGCCACCGAATTTTCGGGAAGCCTGGAAATCGCTTTGCAAGATGGCGAAATTGTCAGGCTTCAGCATGGTCAGGCTCTGCGTAGCAGGATCAAGCGGAGCGATTCCCAAGGACACAATTGAATGGATCATGGGAGACGCGGAGAAAGAGGGACTTGGGCGACTTGCATACGTCGAGAATCATCGCTCGAAGGGTGCACAGCATCTGAAGGGCACACATATGGCAAGTGTCCAAACGATGGAACAAGCCAAAATTGCACTCAAAAACGGCTGGGGAGTCTTCTTCTCCATGCCTGTCTACGAGTTTGAGGGCGGATTCAAGATGCCCAAGGGCGCGGAATTCTGCGGAAAATCAGCGGAAGCAAAGGAAGTGCACGGGCTACCGATTACGTGTGATTCGTGTGGACTTTGTGACGGCACAAATTTTGTCATCGTGCCATCACACTCTTCTGGAGATGGTGCACGCAAACGTAGCAAGCGCATGCAGGGCGTCGAAATTCGTAGCTCTACTGGTCAATTGGTCGGTAGATTTCCGGTGCTGGCATAGAGCCGCACAAGGGGGGGCGCACCTAACGCGCAGGGAGCAGAATTATGAGCAAATGGGCAGCCATAGCGGCCGGCGCGGCACGCATCATCGAGTCGCAAACCCTAGACGCAGAAACAGGGCTCAGGTGCATCATCGCACCTTGTGCTGACTACCAAGAGCTTAAGCGCCTGCCATCTGCGGTCATCTTTGAAGGGAGGCTTTACGGCAGGACAGGATGGAATTCTGACAGGCACGTTGCGTACTACAGAACCGATGCACCAGTTGCCATGGCATGCGCCGACTAAGGCAGACCATCATAACGTTTTCACAGAAAACCACCAAAACTGTTGACAGGACCAACCACTTCTGGCACTGTCAGACACACACAAGAGGAGAGTTAAGATGAGCAAGCTTCAGGATGAATATCAAATCTACCTAGACTGCGCCGATGACGGTGACGGCAACGATATCACCACAGGCGAGCCGCTCAAAACTTTTGATGAGTGGCTGAATTCATAACAACACACAAGAGGAGATAGAGATGAAATTCAGCAAGCGAAAAATCAAACAAATCATGAAATGGCATATGTTCAACTACGGCGGAATTCGGGGCGAAGTCCATGAAGATGAACGCGCCAGATGGTATCTAGACGCGCTCGATACAGACTACCCTGAAGCCCGTGAATTTTGGATGGAAAATTACCCTTCAGATGATTATGACCAACAAGCCCTGCCAGAAGGCGAGGTGTGGGAGCTTTGCGAGAAATACTACTACGAGGCCTTTCGGCGAGTCGGTAACGCCTTGAATCTAAACTGGTAACCAGCGCACAAGAGGAGGCACAGGATGAGCACAATCAAATGGGGCCGGACTACCGACAGTCTGCCCACTTACTATGGGTCTGGAGCAAGCTTTTGCAGGCCGTTTGTCATACGTCGAGTCGGGCGACGATGGTACCTGTCGCAAGGCAGTCAATGGGGCGCCACACCCCGAAAGTGGGAGCCCGTAGGGGAGCCCTACAAGCGCCTTGCAGACGCGAAGCTTGCTGCCGAAAGCATCGCGGCTCGTTGACGCACAAGAGAAGATGCATACAGAGCAAGCCCTGTCACCCGTCGAAAGGTGGCAGGGCACCAACCAAGGGCAAGCGTGGCCCTGAACACGCACGGAGGCAGACATGAGAACAGCAACACAAAGACGGCCAAGACGGCCAAGACGGCCAAGACGGGACAGGACAGAGCGCCTTACCAACAAGCGAATGAACGACGCAGTGTACGCAGAGCGGCGCAAGGTGATGCACCACGTCTACGAGGCGCGAGGCCTGCTACGCTCTGTCGGCATCGACATGCCACGAGTGCAGATTCGCATCTGCGAGCGGGACCCGCACATCCTCGGCGTTGCGCGTCTAGGTGGAGACCTCGCTATCTGGATTTCAGAAAGCGTCATCAACATGGGCGAGCGGCATCTCAGGCACACGGTTTTTCACGAGCTTGCGCACACACTGTTCCAAGCTCCGCACAAGAGAGGGTGTCCGCTGATGCGGCCTATCCATCCTAGAAAGCCTGACCTGGAACAAGGCGAGCGAGTTTTCCTAGAACTGGCGAAAGCCTACCATTCATAACAACACACAAGAGGAGATAGAGATCCAAGGGGGCCGCGCATCCTACACGCGGGAGGAGAGGCAAAATGAAGTGCAAAACCAAGCTCACGGTCAGCGCAGAGATCGAAGAAGGAGAGTTGATTCGTCACTTGGAGTGCGTGATCGACGAGGATTCGCCACCGTCCATCAGCTTCGACGAATGGGCAAAGCAGCAGTGCTTTGAGTCCATGCTCGAAGAGATGCTTGATGAAATAGGCTGCTTTCACATATGCGAGGGACGCATACACCCCGAATCGTGGGGGGAAGTCATTGCCAGCAAATACCGCGACGACTGCTGCTAAGCGGCAGCAAGGAGAATTGATATGATTAGCATCGAAAAAGCCATTGTACTCATGACCTTAGCCGTCACCGCATTCATGGTGACAATGGGCCAGATTCAAGAGTGCGAGCCCAAGCCCAAACCCTACTGTACCGTGGAGCAAGTGCTCGGAAATATTAACGATTGCGGGTCCGACGACGACCTGAGCGATTTCTTTGGAGGTGAGTGATGACAGACGCAAAATACCCTGTAAATGTGGCCCGTATTGACGGCCACTGGGGATGTGACGGGCACGCGAAAGACCCCGGTGAGGCTGTTGAGTGTTTTCTAAGCATCTTTGGGGCCGACTGCGCACCCCCTGACTTTCGCAAACACGGCATCAGAGCAACGCTCGTTGACCTCGACTTGCTGGACGGCGAACTAGACACGCAAACGCTTTCCAGGAGCCGAATTGAAGAGGCCTATGGCGACGAGATTGATAACTTGGGGGCGCGCCTTTACAGGGGCTCCGGTCGATGGCACTTGTTTGTCGAGTGTTGGGAAGTCGGCCTTTTCGATATGGATTAGGGAGGTGAGTGATGAGTGACAGAGAAATGAGAGAGGCGCTTGCCGCGCTTATCAAGCTATGGGAAGAAGGTGGCCAAAAGCTATGCGAAAGAGCGTTGAGGCTTGCCGCCGTTATGGCTGACCAACACAGCGATTCCACAGAATCATGAAGAAACTGTTGGCACATTTAACTGCTTCTGGCACTGTCAGGGGCACACAAGGAGGTAAGTATGAATGAAATCTATCTAAACACGCGGACGTGTGACTACTTTGACGTTCCCTACCGAGGCAGCAAGCGCTGGTGGTGTAGCGGCGACGCTCTTCTGCGGTCGCGCCCCGATTGGGACTCGGCGCACACTGAGTTTCTGAAAACCAATGCATCGAAGACCATTCTGCTGCAAAGGACCGAGGCTGAGCAGGGCCCCGGCTGGTACAGCGTCAAACAAATTATTGGATGAGCGGCACCGCTGCGAGGAGAAAGCCATGAAACAGATTGCAGCCAGTGTACGTTTGTTGGACGGACCAAAAGGAGCGTGGTCAGGGTACTACCGACGCTCAAAAAGGGCAGAACGCCGTTACCAAGCTAAATTGGAACGGGCTGCGCGTAAAAAACAATTCAAAGCTAGGAGAAAGCCCAGTGAAGGAGGGAGTGGTGAACAAGAACAATATTGAGCCCTTTCGGCGCAAAGGAGATGAGCGATGAGTGGAGCTACGTATAATCAACTCTGCGGCAATGTGGACCTTAGACTAGGCCCTTTTGAAAGGCGATTGGTTGGCAGTGTGCTGGCCTGCATTGAGGGATACGTCGCAAAAACCGAGTGCAAAAGCGGAGAGTACGGTGTTGGCGCTGGAAAGGTTGAGTATCCGCTGACTTACACGCAAATTCCAGCCATTCTGGAGGCTATCGCGGCTCTTGAGGCCGACATTCCCAACAGGATTGCGCTGGCGCAGGAATACGGTGAGCTAAATCCCATGTTCGCCAGCGTGGCGAAAGACATGACGGATCGCTGGGAGTACATCAACTCACTCATACCAAAAGCCAGGGAGCTTATGAGGCGCTGCGCCAAAGCTCTTAGCACCATGCGTGCGATCCAAGACCAAGCAGAGGAGCAGTTGGACGCTTTTATGGAGCAAGATCTTAGTATTTGCGCAACGCATGACCTCCGGCTTGAAGCCGGTGAAGGAGGAGAGCAGTGATTACCGAAAGACTGGTGCAACACGCCATTATGGAGGCCACAAGTGAAAATGAAAGACTTTGATTTTAATATGACACCCATGACTCAGGAAGAAATCGCGCAAGCCCGCGAGCTAAGGGACAGGCGCGGCAACTGGGACACAGAGGATGTTCTCAAAGCCCTGACAATAGTCAGCGCCATGATGCGACGACAGGAGGAAGCCCTTTGCCAGATTGATATGGCACACGCTGAGGGGGTGCACTGATGACTGAAAGAAGCAAGAAAGACATGCTCGCTTCATATGAAGTCGAGCGCGAGATGTTAATCCAAGTGTGGCGACAGCTTACAAAGTGTGAGCGCGACTACGTTGGATACTTGACCCAGAAATGCATTCGCATTCGCAAGGAGATTAAAGATGAGCAATCACAATGAGTTACGGAAGTGCCTGAAGGACTTGACCGACACGCACAAAGAGACAATCAACCTTTTGCAGGAGGCCGTGGACGCCGAAAGGCAGGCTTATAAAGCCCTGACAGGGCACAAGCTGAAGATTGCCAAGATGCTCAAGCACTACCGGCAGTCTTACGACTTGACTCTCGACCAGCTAGCCGAGCGCAGCAGCTTTAGCCGGACTTACATTCACTACGTTGAGAGTGGCAGGCGGTGGGCACCTGACGTCATCGCGGACGTGCTGCGAGTCTTCAGCGCTATCGACCGCGAGGAGGCTGAAGATGTTCGGAGCCCTGCCTAAGTCGATTGTGCTCGACCCCAAGGTAACTCCGCTTGAGAAGACGGTGCTACTAGCCCTTGCTGTTCATGCCGACAAGCAGGGCCGGTGCTACCCGTCGCAAAGAGCCTTGTCGGAGCGCCTCGGTGTTAGTCGCAAGTCCGTCACACGGGCTATTGGATCACTGCGCCACAAGCAATTGTTGCTGGTGGAGGAGCGCAGGAGGGAGGGTGACAATGGCAGGACATCATCTCTATATACCCTGAACTTCAAGAGATTTGACGATTTGTCCCAGGGTAGGGACATATTGTCCCAGGGTGGAGTCGAGAAGTCCCAGGGGCAGGGACATATTGTCCCACCCCATAGGACACCAGTGTCCCAACAAGAACAAAACCAATTAACCAAAACCAAAGAACATAAATTTAAACCCATCGTAGACAGCTACAAAAAGCATCTTCCGCAGATGAGCCAGCCAAGAGCCTCGAGCCTGAAAGGAACGCTAGGTCGAAAGCTCGCCCGCAGATGGAAGGAGCAGCCTGACGCTGACTGGTGGGACAAGCTGTTCAAGTGCGTAGCACAGGACGAGTGGTATTCAGGGCAAGGCTCATGGAGCGGAGCAACTTTGCGCTGGCTTGCCGAGCCAAAGAACCTCGAGAAGGCTGAGGAGCGATTTCACAAGCAGCTTGCTGGCAAGAGCCAAGCTCCCGCTCAACAGGCGCTACCATCTGACCCGTATGAGGCGGCAATCGAACGCGAGCGTCGTCGCAACCCGCACCTCGAGGGAAGCGCAGAGTGGGAAATGTTCATTGAAGACACCAAACGAAAGTACAGGAGGTAGGAGATGCTTTTCAACGAGACGGCAGAGCTTGCGATATGCATGGCTGCGAGCGGTATGTGGCACAAGGAGGGCCCTGCGGCGGTGCAGCATGTAGATCCAATGGACTTGGTGGACAAGACTCGCCAAGACATTCTCAGAAGCTCACAAGAGATTTGGAAACAGTGTGGCGTCGTCGACGAGACAGCGATCAAAGGCAGTCTCACGCGAAAGGGATACGACGTTGAGAGTGCGCTTTTTGAAATCAATCATGGCATTGGCTATCACCAGCCAGAGACTTTGCCAGGCATGATAGACACGGTGCGCAAGCTCGCCAGAATTCGTCGAGCAGTAAGGCACTCGATGGCGGCGCAGGCAGCGATTGACGCCGAGGATATGGATGCTGCCGAGGAGAGCTTTGGCAAGATTGCAAGGACGATGGTCGAGGGGCGACAGCGCCGTGACGCCAAGAGGCTCTCGGCAATTGCAAAGGATTTGATTGACCAGATTCATTCCCCAGCAACAGACAGAGGCACAGGCATGAGCACTGGCCTTTATGCTTGGGACAGAGGCTCGCTTGGCCTGCTTGGCTTGCATCGCACACATCTGACGGTGCTTGCGGCTCGACCGGCGATGGGCAAGACGGCCCTGGCCCTCAACATCGCTTGGAACGTCGCTGCTCATGGGACTCCCGTGTTGTTCAGTTGTGGGGAAATGAGCGCAGTTGAGCTTGGTGAGAGGCTGCTCTCGCACATCTCGCAAGTCGATTACTCGCGCATCCGTACCGGCAGGCTGGACGCCGATGCTCACGCTCGACTGGCTGACGCCACAAGAGCCATGGCTGACGCCCCTTTGCACATTTGGGACGCCGGTCGCGTGACAGCGCCCGACCTTCTGGCCCAGACAAGGCTGGTTTCAGCGCAAGAGGGCAAGCCTGTTGGCCTGCTCGTTGTTGACTACCTCCAGCGCATGGGGTGCGAACAGCGATATCGCGAGCCTAGACACCGAGTGGCTCACAACGCCGAGGCCCTAAAGAGCATGGCTCAGGACGAGAATATGTGTGTTCTGGCCCTGGCGCAGCTTAACCGAGGGCTCGAGTCTCGCACCGACAGGCGGCCCCTCATGGCTGACCTGCGCGAGGCTGGTGAGATTGAGCAGGAAGCCAACGAGGTCATCGCCTTGTACCGGCATCATGTTTATTTTGAGGACGCTCCTCCGCATGCGGCAGAACTGATTGTTCGCAAGGCGAGGGGCGCACGCACCGGCAGGATGGACCTGCGGTGGGATGGGAGCACAATGACATTTGGAGACGCATAATGAGAGCAGATATCGCATGGGAGCACGAGATTGCTCGACTTAGAGACCTACGAAAAGCTCAAGGGCTCACGCAAATGGGACTAGCAGAGCTTCTTGAATGCTCGCAGGCTGGTCTTCACGAGTGGGAGGTCGGCAAGAGACAGCCGCGCATCACAACATGGCTGCGATGGAGGGAGGCCTTGGGCCTTCAAGTCCCGTGGGACACCAGCAACACAGACCAGCGACAGCGCTGGCGTAAATCTATGTCTACTTGACATGCATACCTGTCTATGCTAGAAACCCGGCAGGAACTCTATTCACACAGGAGGAACCCGTGAATAACTTGAAAGAAATGCTGGCGAGCGTGCCGATGCGGCCAGCTAACGACCGGCCTAATTACCTGGGAGCAAGCGAAGCTCCTGCAATCCTTGGCCTTTCGCCCTGGGCAAAGCCCTTTGACATCTGGGCAAGGAAGACTGGTGCAGCAGAGTCCGACTTCAGCAGCGCAGCCACAAGACGCGGCCATCATCTTGAGGGCGCTGTTCTGGACTGGGGGGCAGAGCAGGCATGCCTTGACGAGCATGTTCGCGGAGGCGACTTTAACAGTCTTCCCGTCCAAGGCCCGAGATCGTTCGCGGCTTTTCACCCTGATGGTTGGGGATGGAGTGACAATAAGTGTCACTTGATTGAGGTTAAAACAACCCGCTCTGCCGATGGCTGGGAGGACGACGGGGTGCCTGCCGTGTACGCGGCTCAAGTCAGATATCAGCTTGCTTGTTGCCCCGATTTTGTTGCCGGAGCGTACATCTTCTGTTTTTCAAGCTTTGCTGACGAAGTTTTTGTCAGATACGTCCATCGAGACGAGAAGCAAGAGGCTCGCATTCTGGATATCTGCGATGATTGGTGGAGCCACCACATCGAGGCCAAGTCACCGCCTCCTTTGGATGGTAGCGACAGTGCTGAGAAATGGCTGCGCCACATATACCCAAAGCAGCGCCGTCTGCTTGAGGATGCTGGCGAGGAGGAGGCTGCTATTGTAGGCGAGCTTGCTGAGGTCCGCGCCATCCTGAAGACGGCCAAGTCTAGGGAGAAGCTCTTGTCTCAGCAGCTTAAAAACTGCATTGGAGAGCGAGAGGGAGTCTTTGTCGAGTCTATTGGCAAGGTTACCTGGAAGTGGCAGCAGGGCCGCGAGTCGTTCGATTCAAAGCGGTTCAAACAAGACCATCCAGAACTCGCCGTGAAGTACATGAAGCGAGGCTCTGATATCCGCGTTTTGCGCATGCCGAGAGGTGTATAATGGCTAAGCGAGCACGATGTATTTGGACGCTAGACAGCGACTACAAAGGTAAAAACGGAGGCATTCGACGTGTCGTTAGTCAGTCAGGAAGCAAGGTCACTGTTATGGTAATCGACCCTGGCTGTGACACGCGCCTGAACAAAGGCGACATGCTCACCATCAACCACTTGTCCATGAAGCGATGGACGCACAATGACTGCAAGGTCATCAACACACAGGAGGCCCACAATGGGTAATTTAGCAACCAGTCAGCAGGTCCGTCACTGGATTGACAGCCCACATATGAAAGAGAAGATCAGCAGCGCCTTAGGCGGCTACATGTCGGGCGATATGTTCGTCGCGCAAGTGGCTCTCGCCGTGCAGGAGCCATCGGTCGCGAAGTGCAGCCCGACCAGCGTCTTTAACGCAATGCTCGAGGTCGCCACAATGGGCTTGCTGCCTGGTAAGCAGCATAGCCACGTTGCTCTTATCCCTCGCAAAGGAGCGTTGACAGTCATGCCTCAGTGGCAAGGCTTGAAGCACCTGATGGAGCGGCAGCAGCATGTTCGTAGCGTTCGAGCGCATTTGGTCCATGAAGTTGACGAGTTTGTCGTCGAGGAGGGGTGCGTCATCAAACACCAGTACGACCCCTTCGACGAGAGCCGTGTCTTTCAGCACTGGAGCAAGGGCGATTGCGGTCTTCGTGGCGGCTACGCTCGCATTGAGTACACTGACGGCACTGTCGAGTATCACTTCGTCACTTCAGCAAAGGTCAAGGCCAACGCTGACTGCGCTCAAACGCAGAGCAACTGGAAGAAGTGGTTTCCCGAGTACTGTCAGAAGACCGTCCTTCGCGACTGCTACGCTCGACGCGCTATTCGTCTTGACCCTGAGACAGAGGGCCGTCTTGGTGTCGCGGTGAGGGCCATCGACGAGGCTGAGCAGAATGACGCCGACCGTGGCGGCTACGCTGTCAAGCCAGGAGAGCGCAAGCTGCCCAAGGGGCAGGATACCCTGGCTGAAGTGCTCGCAGCCCGTCCTGAGCCGTCCTCGGACGATTCAGACGTATCTGCTGAGGAGGACAGTATCGACGTCGAAGTAGATCTGTTTGAATAAACAACGCGCAACTCCTGTATCTAAATATCTTCTATGCCCGGTGCGGCTCCGCACCTTCACATATCCCACCTTTGAGCCAATAGCCCTCGTAGTCAGGAGGCGGGGGCTGCTCAAAAGGAGATAGAATGACGCTCATCGAAGAACTTTTAGGCCCGACAAGAAACCCTTTAGGCTTGCCGCTTTGGCTTGGGCTCGACCCCGGCACCACCAAGACCGGATGGTGTTTGTTCTGCCCAAAAACAGAGACCGTTATGGCGGGCGGACACTCCGACAACGAGATGATTCTAATGATGATTGGCATGCTCCGTGATGGAGATGAGGTCGTCATGGAAAGCTTCGCGGCGCAGGGCATGCCTCTTGGCGAAAGCAGTCTCGAAACAGTAAGGTGGGAGGGTCGGTTCATGCAGAAATGCGACAAGTACCTAAACCAGATAACCCGCCGAGATGTAAAGGTTCTTATTTGCAATAGCGCAAGAGCTAAGGACGCTAACATTCGCCAAGCTCTGGTTGATATGTTCGCATACGGCTACGGCAACCATGGCTACGGTACCAAGGCAGAGCCCTCTCCTCTTCGATGCCTGAAAGGTAGTGGCTCTCACGGCTTCAGCGCCCTTGCTGTTTGTGTGGCGCATTTAAGACGATAACTGGCGCGTTGCCAGACCCCCTCTCCCCTCTGCTTTTGTCGGCGGCTTTTAAAGGGGGGAGGGGTTTTTCTTTAATAACCAACACTTTCGTGTAGGCTGTCGCAAACTGGGAGGGCTTCTGTGACAGATTTAAAGACAATCCTTCACCAAACCAGCAGGAAAAGCAGCAGCCCTTTGTGGTTGCGCTGGAGAAACCAGGGCTGGAATAAGAATCGAATCAAGTCTGAGCTAGGCCACCTAACTTCATCCGAAATCAAGCGGCTTCGCAAGATGGCTAAGCAGGAGTGCCGCAACAACGGGGTACCCCTTCGCGGAAAGCCAAAAGGCGACGGGATAACGACAGCCGTCAATGACGGCACCGATAGGATTGAATCCTCGCAGTCAGGAAGCGTCTGGACCATCAATGGGATGGGGAGGATCTCCACTCTCGAGCAGTTGCTAGATCGAGCAGAGGTAGACACCAACAAGTGGCGGGTCGAATCGTGGAGAGCCAACGCTTACGAGGCGCAGCGAGCGGGAGGAGGCGTCGTCCAGCTTTGGCAGGTCAAGGCATCCCTTCGAGAAAATCCAGCATGGCTCTGGTCGCCCGTTCAGCCAAGAGCCGAATATGAAAAGGTTATTGTCGAAAAGCCAGAGGTCACTCTTGTGCTGCCCGACTCGCAAAATGGCTACTTGTGGAACTCAAACATGAGCACCCTTGACCCGCTGCATGACCGGCGCTGCTGGGACATTGCGGTGCAAGTTGCCGAAATGATTAAGCCCGACCGGATTGTTTTGCTGGGAGACATGGTCGATTTTGCCGAGGGCTCCAAGAGATGGCCAATCACAAACAACCTTCGGGCGACTACCCAACCAACCATTGAAGAACTGTATTGGTGGCTTCATCGATTGCGTGATAAGTGCCCGGAATCACATATAAAATACCTCGAAGGCAATCATGAAGACAGAATCGATAGAGCCCTTGTCGGTTCGGTGTCGGAACTTTCCGACCTTCGCCCAGCCGGAGACCCTGAGCCGCTGGTCACTTGGAGGCGTTTACTCGCTCTGGACTCCCTCGGTGTCGATTACGTGGGGCCATACGGTACGAATATCACGCTCGCGCCTGATTGTGAGGCGCATCACGGCACCGTGGTTGCTCAGGGCGGTGGAGCCACTGCCGCCAGAATTCTTAAAGGCGCTCATATTAGCCAGATATACGGGCACATTCACCGCAGAGAGTACGGGTGCAAGACTGTTTACGGACCATCTGGACGACGAACTATCTTTGCAGCAAGCCCCGGCACCTTCTCGCGAGTCGATGGGGTTGTCCCGGCGGTTAAGAAGCGCATTGACTGGCAGCAAGGTATCGCCATCCTTGTCAACGACGGCAACCGCACCTCGTGCCAGGTTATCCCTATTGACGAGGGGATTGCTTACATTTATGGAAAGCGAATTGTCGGCAAAGATCCCGGCCCAGACATTGCTAGGGACACGGGCTGGCCACAGCTAGCTTAGTAGCCCTTCTTCTTTTTGCCGGTGCCCTTTTTCTTTTTGGTAGTGCCGTACTTCATTGTTTGCTCCTTTTTTTCGCGCCTTCTACGCGGTTAACAATAGCTTCGGACCATACTTTGCCCGCCGAGCCGCCCCATAATAACCATGAGATTTTAGCCGCTCCAGTTGGGTCGCTTTTGTGTTTGTGCTTGTATGCGCTGTGGCGTGCGAAAAAAGATTTCATGCGCTTAACAGTGCTGTAACTAAGTCGCTGGCCACTGGCAATGGCGGCGGCTCTAGCCACCCCTGAGCCGATACCTTGCTTTCCGGCCTCTTGCGTAGACAATCCGCCTCGCTTGTGTTTTTTTCGGAGCCTCAACCCGGTTCGGGCTGCTGATTTCATTGCTGCTGTAGGCGCAAAGCCCTTGCTTGTGTCCATATATTCCTCGCAACAAGCTATAGTTTGTCTGTTTTACGGTTATGTTGAGGCTTTATATTGGTTTTTTTTGAAAATCGCAGCCAGTTTCCTACAGCCGACCCAAAGATCACCAAAAAAATTCCTAAAAAAATTAAGCATTTAGCAATCATGGCGATTTTATATTTTGTCGGTAGCGACTTCGACGTATTTGTCGGCTAAAATCTTTTTCTGATCACTATTGAGCGTCTCGAGAACAAAGGAAGGGACGCTGGCTGGGTCAACGTACTCTTTAAGCACATTATTGACGATGTCTTCATCAGAGGCTTTGACAGCCTTGGTTCCCCGCTTGTTTTGGAGCGGCGTCAAAAGGTTTGCAATCTTGAGCACGATCTCGAGAACCTTGTTGTCAACCTTGTTAGGCGTCCATTCGACAAGCGCACGCAAAAGCGGCTGGGCCATCATGATAAACGAAGCCACTGTTGCGGCGACCATAACTGCCGGGTTGGCTTTAAACATATCAATGACAAACGCCACCATTTTAAGGGCTAACTCTTCCATAACTTACTCCCACCAAACGGGACGGCACCAGACCGTCTTGGTTTTTCTTCTAAAAAATGCAAGGGACCGCAGCTTAATGGCGTCACCCTCTCGTTTGTAGACAGAGTACGAGCAGTCGTACCCGTTGCCGTCTTGAATATGAAACCCTACGTGACCCTGTCTTTGTTTTCCTTTAGCCCGATAGTCAGGATACACAACAACGCTATGCGAGGTGTAAGGCTCCACGATCCGAAAGAGACGGTTCTTTCCGCGAGCGTCGGCCCAAATCGAATCGGTTGAAAACCAGTTTGGGAACGCGGGGTTTGGCTTTCGCGACATTCCAAGACAGTGTGCAATAAACCCTGAACAGTCTGACGCATCACTAAGTTCCTCTTCAAACCAACCAAAGCCACCTCGCCCTAACTGGTAGATGGTTCCGGCATTGTCAGCAGCAGCCATCATGGCCCCAACGAAGTCTCCCTCGCTTGGCTTGTTTAGCTCCCACAGTGCCGCATAGGTGGCGGAGCCTGGGTGACAGTCTGCATCTAAAGAATTCTGCTCTTGAAATTGTTTGACGATAGCGGCCCTGACATGAAGCTCGTGCAAAACGCTGTAGTCAATGCCTGGAATCATTGTCTCTTCTTGCAGGCTGGTTCTCATAAGCCTCAAGACATTGGATGGCATGGAGGCCAGGGCGCGGTTGGCTGCTTTGGTTCGCGTCATTACTCCGCAACTCCCATCCTGCGCGCACTATTCATAACACGCATTTCTGTTTCAAGCTCTGCAAGCATCTTATCGTGATCGCGCTCGAGACGGCGGTGCTCTTGCCATAGGTTAGTTCGTGCAGATCTGCTGTCTCGCTCAACCTTTTCGACTTTGTCATCTACCCTAGCAATAAGATTGCTTAAATCCTCTCTGGTCTTTACGACCTCGCGCTTTAAATCTCCAAGAGTTGCTTTGATAAAGTTAAACGCAATACCCGCAATCGCCATAATCACAGTAGACATGCCTCCCAGGATAGCGAGTAACGCTCCCCACGAGACGCCACTATCTTGAGTAGCGATGGTAGGCACTGCTGCGAATAGGTCAAGCATTAGAAAAACTCTACCGTAACACGCCACTCACCATCGGCCCTAACTTGAATCGCAAAAGGGTCGCTTGTAAACCAGAAGTCTGCGGTGTTTTCTCCTGCCGCAGTCTCAAGCACATATGGAGTTGACTGGCTTGCAAAAGTGCCCGTGTTGGCCACGCTGTCGCCGTACACGGTCGCGGCCAGCGCGTCACCCATACCGCCGCCCGTGGGCGCGATGAAAGTCATTCCGTATTGGGTGTTGTCGTCTAGCTTTGCTAGCGTCACTGTAAAGCGTATGCGCTGTCCAACGGGAGCCTCAAAAACAATGCGTTGGTTAAAGTTGTTGGTGTAGTAACCGCTTGGCCCGTTGGGCTGGCAAAAGACCCCGCCCTCAGTGCGCGCCGCAAGCGGCGTTCCGTAGGGCTCTGAAAGGGTAGAGAAATCAATAGGGTCATCGGACGCTTCAGGCTGAATGTCAAACGCAGGAATCGAGTGCTTCTTTGAAACCAATCCGATAAGATGCGCCCAATCATTGTCTTCGACATAACCGCTCAAAATGATTAGCTCTTTTAGACCGCCGTTTAACTGAAGCGTCCCAGAGTCAGCCCTGTTGCCAACGTACAGCGAAGAGGCTTCGTGGTCCCCGGAACTATTTATGTAATTAGAGGCCGCAGGGACAAGCAGGCCAGACTGGCTCCAGACGTCCAGGCTGTCAGGGTCTGTTGAGCGGCTCCCGCGCATACCCATAATTGTTTTGTTTTGCGCCGCGCTGCTGCTGCTTTGGACGTAGCTCTTTGAGGAGTCTCCGCCCAATTCTGCTTGGCGCTTGCCGTCCTTTAGGATTAACCGAAAACCCCGGCTACTATCAACGTCCGCAGTATACTCCGCAATGGACGCCTCCCCAGAGGTTGTGTTGCTGTAGAACACCGCAATAGCAGACACAGAGTCTGACGTGATGCCCGCCGAATGGAGCGCAGACATACCCTGAGTCGAGTTATCAAACGTAACGCAGGCACCGCCCTCAAAGCTGGTAGAGCTAAAGACAGGGCGCTTGCTGGGCGTCGTTTGGGTTAGCGCCGTTCCGCCGACTCTTGAGGTCCATGCAGAAACAGTGTCGCCGTCCGACAAGTCAAACAAATCACACGCATCAAACCAGCCGATAACGCCGTGCTTTCCAATAGCCGAAACGATTGCAGCGTCTGCGGCCTTTAATTTGGACAGCCCCGGTTTATACATCAGACGACCCTAACACTTTGATTTCGACGTTTACGTTTGCGGCAAGGTTTCCGCCAGCGCCAACAACAGTAAACCCAGAATCTTGGCCTGCTGCAACAACAGTAAAGATTCGATTGTAAGTTGCGGCTGCACCATTGTAAGCGACTGCCAGCGTTCCGTTTAGGCCCCAGTCCGCGTCTACCCCAATAGCGTCTGGATTAACGTGGTAACCAACAATTGAAACAGTGTCGTTGCCGCCGCCGGTAATGGAGACCATCACATGCAGGTACAAGTCTTTCCGCGAGTTAAAAATAACCGAAGCGGGGCGATCGTAGCTTGGGACTAGATCTGCCTTTGCTCCTGCGGCTACTGATAGGGATCCTAATAGTTTTGGTTGTGTTCTGTTGTCTGGCATGCCAAACCTCCTGTCGCAAGGGTGCGTGTTTTATGGGTTATTGTCTACTGAAAAGTGTTTTTTTTAAGTCTGGGAGAGCCCTTTAATCTTTGCATGTATGCGTCTAGGTCTTCTTGGAACAAGCCTTTTACATCTTTTTTGCCGCCAAACAATTTCTTTCCCGTCTCAACCCATTTTTCGCGAACGCGCTGGTAATATGCCTCTTGTTCGGGGGTCCTGTTTTTTGTTTTGCGTAAGAGATTGTATTCTTTATCTAAAGGAAACCTGAAGCTTGATTTTCCAAACAATTTTATTCCCGTTTCAATCCATCTTTCGCGCACTTCTAAAACGCGTTGGTAATATGCTTCTTGTTCAGTTGTCCTGTTCTTTGTTTTGCGTAAGAACTTGTATTCTTTGTCTAAAGGAAATCTGAAGCTTGATTTTTTGCCGCCAAACATTGCTAGCCGGTGACGCATAAACTCAATTTTGTCTTCACCTAAAGACAGGAGCCTTTTGTTTTGCTTAAGGTCTCTTCCCGTTGGCCCAACCTGTTGCAGCCTTTTAAGGTTTCCGGCGTAAGGAAATTTGTATCGGTTTCGCTGGCGCTTAATCCATTCCTTGCCGTTTTTGGCAATGTTGGTTTCGCGAAGCCCTTCTTTAAAAACGTGGTAGATCATGTAGTCGGCAATGTTTTCAAAGCGACCGTCAATCTTTTCGCCGCGTTCTTGCACAACCTTTGCTCTACGCAACACGTTGCCCATTCCTGCGTCGTAAGCAAGCCTAGTTGCGCCGCCGACTGTTGTTCCCGCAAGAAAATTAACCGCAGTTTCCATTAGTGCGAGTCCGCCGTCTTCATCCCCCCTGTTAATTAACTTGACAACGTTAGCAAACGTCGGGTGCGCAAGGCCCGCAAGCATTGCCGCGTCTTTAAGCGGGTCTAGTTGGCCCGCTAACCTGGACTGCTCGAGGCGCAGCATCTGCTTATCATAATCGCTACGTTCTTCTGGGGCCTTTGCAGAGGCCTTGCGTGCGGCGTCCCGCCCAAACAGTTGGTAGCCTAAACCCCTAGCAAGGCGAGCCATTGTTGCTGTCGTTGAAAACGCATTTGCATTCATCGGGTTGGACACGCCAAAAGTATCTTCCCCGGTGCGGCTTCGCACCAAAGGAGCCCCTTGAGATCCATAGCCAGACATAATCCTGTGAACGCGACTTTCGCCATCTTCGTTTTTAGTGTCGTAATATCGCGCTAACGCACCAATGCTAGCTCTTTTTGCCGCCAGTTTAAGCAGTCCCTTTGACTGCGCTTTCAAGAGATAAGGGCTGTTTGTTCTGATGTGCCCCAACGGCTCAAAGTTTAACGCGCCACTAAAAATACCAGGCTTGCCCGGTAACTCCATGGTTTGGTGCGCCCATGTAAAGAACATCGACACAGGCGTAAGGAGGCTCGCTTTAGACTGCAATCGTTTTAAGGCAGTGGGCACCTTGTTAAAATCAACAAGCGTTTCTCGTGCCGTTCTTGCGGCCGTGTCGGCTATAAGATTGTAGTATTGTTGCGAAGTTGAAGAGATGCGCCGCGTCTTACCCCCGCTAAAAACAGTCCAGCTACCGTCCGCATTTTTTCGCATGTTAATATTGCGCCCTCTTTTAGGCATTAACACAACGTCCCGCCCTGGCTCTACTCGCTCAAGCTCGGAAAGCATTGTGCGCATTGTACGCAACGTACTGTAACCCTTAGGAACTCCGTCGCCTAGTTGGTAAAATCCGGCAGCTTTACCCATAACATTTCGATAAATTTGCGCTGGCTTGCCGTCAACAGGGCTTCCTTTCATGCTTTTAACGATGTCCGAAATGGCGCTTGAATCCATGACTCCAGAGCCCTCAATCGCACGCATAATGGCTGTGTCTTGCGGATTTAAATTGCCTTTTTTGTAGTTTACAAGATCGCGCATAAAAGTGGCGTAGCCAATTTGAGTCCTTGCCGGGGTCTGGCCGTACATTAAAGAGTGCAAGTAAATATTAGAATAAATGTTTCCGTCGATTGTTTTAATAGACAATGTAGTAAGCGCACGCTTAGAGTGCCGGTACAAGGTCGGAAGCATTCCTGTTTGCGCCAACACATTAAGATTTTCAAGGTGTGCGGAAATGGCGCTGTTGTAATTGGGGTCAACTTTGACTGTATTAAAATCAACCTCAATACCCCGCTTCCTTAATGCGTCTTGCAAAACTAGAGAAGGAGTTTCGTATTTTGAAAGCTTTGCCAGCCGCAATTGCACCTGTCTTTCTGTAAGCGTCGGAGCGCCTTCTCCAAGTTTGGCTTTGATTTCTTCGTTTGCTAGTTCTGTAATTTTCTCTACAGCCGCAGGATTTGAAAACAGTTCACCAGGCTCAGCAAACAATTCGTCAACAACAATAGCGAGCGGCTCTTCCCCAAGAGCCTCGAGAGCCGTTTGCTTGACGACTCCGTTATAAGCAACAGACTTTTGCGTTTTAGGGTCGTAACCCGCACGCACCAAAGATCTCTGAAACTCACGCGCAAGCGCCTGGCCTGCGGCCTCCTGGTTCATTTTCCCTAAAAGATTGTCACGCAAAGACTCTACTGCGCCAGCCCTAAATTCACCTTGGGCCTTAGGGTCGTTTGCAAAATCGTTGTACGTTTCGCGAATTATTTCTGAGATTGGCCTTCCGTTAATTGCATAGTCAGTAGACTTGCCGCTAACATAGTCTTCAAGAAGCGTTTCGCGAACAAAGGTGTCAATTTGTTTGCGAAGCAACGTGTGTGCCTTTTCATTTTTGGCAGCCAAGACCGACGGCCTTTCCTCTGTTCCAAGTTTAACAAGCAGGTTTACCGCTTCTTCGTTACTAATCCTGCGCCCTTTAGATTGCCAGTCTCGGTCACGCTCTAAAACAAACCTCTGAACACGTTGACGCAATTCAGTAACTTCTTTGCCTTCAAAAAGCAGTATTGCTGCGGCTTGAGCCTCGGCAGGATTAAGCCCGTAACGAGTTAAAGCCTCGGCAATAATGGGGAGGTCAAATTGAGCGGCTCCTTTTTCTTTGATTAGCCGATCAGTTAAGCGCTTAGTAAATGCGCCTCGCATTCGTTCATCAAGAAGCAAGCCAACCGACCCTTGGTCGCCGTAGGCTTCCGCAAACATTTGGTGAACTCGATTTTTATCCAGACCAAGAAGCTCTACAGACTCAGCAAAATCATTTACCAATCGAGACATCTCTGGGTCAGTAAATTCAAGAACGGGTCGCTTAGATTGCGTTTCGATTTCGGCTGCACGCTTAATTTCTTGCGCCGTTCGCGGAGCGGTCGCTCTTGCTTGTTCTGCTTTAATATATTTTGCTTCAAGAATTACTCTTTCATCAAGCGTTTTTGCAAGCCGGGCCGCAATCGTGTCTGCCATGCCTTCGGAAACGCCCTCTGCAATAAGTTTTTGTCTTAAAGAATTTTTAAGCACAACCTGCCTTGCGGCAAACTCCGGCCCCGCAGCTTTAGTGCCGAAAAAACTAAGCTCCCCATCGCTAAGCCCGCGCTTATTGGCGATTTCGTAAACAGCAGCGCCAGCGTCTCGCACATATTCGTCCGAAAACCTGTCAATATTGCGCTGCGCCTTGCTCACTTTCTTGGCCACAACACCCTTTCGCTTGGCTGTTTTTGCGTCTATTGCATCAAGCAACCTAACGGTGTGTGCCTGTACATGGCCTTGAAATTCCTGGCTGTTAACCATATCCAAAACGGCGGCTTTAAATTCTGCGGCTTTGTTTTTCTTGAACTTAAGCTGAGGGTTCTTTTCTTTAGCGTCACGAACAAGCTGGTTGGCAATTTTGTTTGCAACCGCCTCTGCGTCGGCTGTTGTTAGCGAAACCTTCTTGGCATTTCTAACAGTTGTTTTTCGCAATTGCGCTTCAACATAGCCATGTAAATTTTGAGCAAACGCCCTTTGAAATTCACCATATTCTAGGCCGGGAACCTTTTCCGCAAGCTGCCCAAACGAAACTGGTGCGCGACCGCTCTCAGCCTTAGATGTAAAGGAGTCGCCAAAATTGGTTTCGGCCATATCGTTGTAAACACGATCTCGAAAATACGAGCGGTTCCGAACATCTTGCATATAAACAGGACGAGCGGGCCGGACAACCTGCTGCTCTACAATGCTTTGCGGGCCTTTAACATAACGAGCGTATTCGCTATCAAGACGCCCCTGCTCTACTCTTCGGGTGGCTTTAAGCTCGTCTGCCCGCCTTGCGGCACGAACTGCTTCGCCCCCCATTTCAACCGCTCGAGATATTGCCAGAGGGTCGGCAACTACGCCTTGTTTAGACGAAGCCTCATAAGCCCTGCCGGGAACCTCAAGCATTCTTGCGGAGGTCACGGGCTGCTCCGGGCGCTGCCGTAACTCGGCGCTCATTACTGTTCCGGTCGCTTTCGCCCGCTCCGTTGCCCTAATAGGCTCATCAAGCACCGCCCCAATACGAGGTTGGACTAGCGTCGGGTCAACAAGCTCGCGTGTGTACACGTCAGCAATGTTTCCGAGTTTGACTGCTGCGGCAGGGAAAAATCGCCCCGCAACTTTAGGGCCAAGAGCTTTAATTCCCGCAAGGCCAGGACCGCCGACAGCAGCGCCCAGCGTGGTGCTTGCGCCCATCCCAAACAGTGGGGTCAAAAAATCCCCTATCATAGCCGCACCTAAGAACGAGCCTTTAAGCGCCTTACCAAGTTTTGCCGCATTAGTTTCAATAAGGAACTCGGGCGGAACGCCGCCAGGAACTTCTGTGGACAATCGGATATCCATAGCAGAAAGCTCTTCTAAAGCCTTTTTTGCAACTTCTGGCTTTATCTCCCCCTTTTTTTCAAGATCTTTAATTGTCTTTCGCAAGTTTGCTTGGTGTTGGGTTTTTAATTTTTGAGTGTAAGCGGCCTGTCTTGCGGGCGACAGGCTTTCAAGCGGAACGGGCACTGGGTCAAGCACTTCTCCAACTGTTTGATAAACATCACTAAGAGCTTTTTTAAAATAAGCTGGAGTTGGCGCAACACCGCTTTCGCGCATAACTTGCTGCGCCATGCGCGTTGCTTGCGCCCTGCTTTTCAAACCTTTGCCTATGCCTTTTGCAAAAGGAAGAAACATAAACAAAGTTGTCGCAGGATATGCGTAACCCATAACCAAAGGGTCTTGCATGTAACCTTTTGCAAGGCTAGTCGGGGCAGTTAGCAATCCCTCGCCTAACTCAAGCCCAGACCGAATCGGTCCTTGTTTAGAGATGCCGAGAAAGCCCTTGCCGATGTCAAAAAACATGCCGCCAACTGACAGCAAATCAGAACCAAAGCTTTCAGCAAGGCTTTGTTCTTTGTATTTGCGCAGCCCCTCTTCAAGCATTAGCTCGCTTGGCAGCTTTTCCTTCTTTTTCTTTTTGGTGAGGTCACGGTCAAATACTGTTCCCTCAAGGTCAAGGTCAAATACTGTTCCCTTAACGAGCTCATCACTAATAGTTGGCAAAGACTTAGCGAAACCCGCAGCGGCGCTACCCAGAAATGCAGCTTGCGCCAGGCCGGGAGCCCTAACTGCTAACTCAAGCATTTGATATGCCGGGTCTTTTGTTTTAGGGGGCTCGGGAAATGTTGTTTTAATTTGGTTAATAGCGCCCTTCATTATTTGAATTTGCTCAACAATGCCGGGGATTTCGACGTTTCGTTTTTTTGCGTCTTCAAACATGGCCATAAGTTGGCCAACCCTTTCTTCTAGCCTGGGCAGCGCCTGCCGGGCCTTAAGCTGAGACAATGCAATTTGCTGCCTGCCAACTTGAATAAGTTTCTTTCGGTCTGCACCAGCCTGGGCTGCAAGAATTAGTTCGCCGCCCTTTTCTGCCGCAGACGGTTCTGTGACGGTCGCTCTTTGCATTGGGCTCATGCGCTCAACAGGCACAGACCGCTGTTGTTGGCGTGATTGCTGTTGGACTTGCTGAAACTGACGCTGTTGTTTTTGAAAGCCCTCAATATCTTGTTGAGTTGGGGCCGTTGTCTCTGGCGTTATTTGTTGCGGTTGAGACAAAAACGGTTCGATAGGCTTTAGCCTGTCCGCTGCCGTCACATTCAACGACCTCAAATAAGCAGCAAGCCCTTTTGGTTTGGCCCCTGCGTTAACCTGTTCTACAATCCATTGTTCAACAGTTGCCATAAATTATTGCCCTGATTTACCTTCAAGAAGATTTAGGGTTGGTACGGCTGCGCGTGAAGGAGGTGGAGGAGGGGGAGAGGGGGGCGTGTTTGTAGTGACCCCGCCAGAGCCGCCTTGTGGTCCCTGCACGAACTCTATTTCTGGTAGGTAGAAATCGCTTGGAATATTGCCCGTAAGAATGTCCTGCGGAATCTTCTTGCCTTTGTTTTGTTTTTCTAATGTCCAATCGCGAATGTATCGCGCACGAGCATTTAAAAGCCTGTTGTAGTTAAACAACTGAAGTTGCTTTTTAAATTCTTTTGTTTGTTTTTCCCAAGTATCTACCTTGCGTTTAAAGTCCATTGGCTTTTCGTTCGCTTGTTTGACAGGCCTTTTAGGTAGTTTTGCGCCATAATTTTCAACAAAGGTGCGAGCGCGTTTGGTTGCTGCCTCTGATTTGCGGATTTCTGTGTCAAGCTGTTTTTGAGTAGCCGTGCCTTTGCTCAAGAAAAACATTTTCTTTTGAAAATGGTACCTTAAACCAGCCTGGCGTCTTTGGCCTTTTTGCCTAAGTCTTTCAAGCGATTCCTTCTTTTTATACAAATCAGTCTGTAAGTCTTTTCTTGCCTGTGCGGCAGCGTCAGCGGCGGCTTTTTGAGCAGCAAGCGCAGCCTTTTGCCTCTCGCCCAACGCAAGAACAGCATCGGCTCTTTGCTGCGTAGCCCTGTCACGAGCTTCGGTTGCAAGCAAAGAAGCCTGCTGCCTGCCGCGCTCTAGCTCCGCACGCACCGGAGTGATCTCTGATGGCATTCTCAAACGCTTCATCATATCTGCAATTGCTTTTTGCCTACGTTGCGCGGCAGGAATTTCGCCAATTGTCGTAGCAAGCGGAATGTCTGCCAGCGGACTGTATTGAAGACCTAAAAGCATGCGCCTAACAGTCTGGAAGTCGCCTAGCATTAATGCAGATCGAATAGCAGTCTCAGCATCCGCGATTGTATTAAACGTAGGAAGCGCCTGTGGTGACTCCGCAACAGCTTGCTCTGCGGCGGCAACAGCTTGACCTGTTTTGGCTAACTGCTCTGCGGCCAAATACTGTTGCTCATTGGGGCCGCCAAGAGTCATGCCGGGAACCGGAGACTCAAATCCAAACTTGCCAGGATCTGGCATTGGCCCCACGTCTACGGGAAGCGGCGCTTGCGGTAGTTGCGCCGCAACATCGGGGGCAAGCTGCACAAACCTTGGGCCAAGACCGGCACCCGGAGTTACACCAAGCGACTGCTGAAGCTGCTGTTGCGTTGACCCCAGCCCCGGCGCAAGAGGAAGCGGCTGCGCCCCAATGTCTGCTGCCTGAGCCTTTGCTTGCTGGGCGGCTTGTTGAGCAGCATCTAGTTGCTGGGCAGCAATCTCTCCCTGCTGAACCGGCGGCTGGTACTCTTGGCTAAGAAACGGAGCGACGGCGTCAGCAATCTTTTTTGCGTTTTGAACAGTCGATAAAACTTTGTTAATGGTTTTCATAGAGTCCCGGCCCTCTGTTCTTACAAACAAATTGCCTTGTTTAGGAACCCAATAAGGTCGCCCTTGTCCCCGGCCTAAGTTTAAAATAATATTTGCGGCAGACGCCATAATCGCCTCCTAGTTAAACCAAGTGCTTGGGTCGGTCCACCGAAACTGATTTTCGTAAGGATCGCCAATTTCGCTAACTCTGTTGACGTAGTACATCAAAAGCTCTGGCTCGCTTTCAACAAACTGACGAATGGCGCTAACGTTACGCTCGTAATCTTCTTTGTTGTTGGCAGACTTAATTGCATCTTGAATCATTTTTTCAACTTTCATTTTAGCTTCGGCAAGACGCTCGGAAGCCGTCCCGTACTGAAGCATTTTGTCAGCTGCCGTTGCTTGAGTCGCGTAGCCCTCGGACTGCATTTTTGCAGCGTCAGCAAGAGCTTGTGCGCTTGTGAAGCCAAACCCCGCAGCCTTCTGCGCTGCCTGAAGACCGCCTTGCAAAGCGCCGCCGTAAGCAGACGCTCCGCCTCGCCCAGCTTGCGCCGCACCAGCAGCCAACCCAGCAGCGGCCTGCCCGTAAAGGGCACGCTCAGCCTGAGGCATTGCCTTTTTTAAACGAGCCTCGTAGTCCTGGGCTCCACTAATAAGCTTTTGTGCCGCTAGTTCTGAAGACGTGCCGATTTGGTTGATTTGTTGGTTCTTGTACGCCAAGCCCGAAGCGTCTTCTTGGTTTAGTTTCTTTGCCATTACAGCCTCCTGACTGCAATATGCAGCCGTTTGCCTTTAACGTCCAGCAGTCATTTTAGGGTCGCGACCGCCGACAACGGTTTTCTTGCCTATTAAATACAGCCAGTTACCGCCGACCCCGGCATAGACCTCGTTGTTTCCAGCGGCCCCATCAGAGCCCAGCCCGCCTGGGTCTGTAAAAGACTGGCGAACAACTATGTATTGCTCTGCGCCTTTAGTTGCAGGCGGGTTGTTTGCGCCCGCTTGCGACCTGCCCTGAGTCGTCACAACAGAGGCTCCTTTGGCTACAAAAAATGGAGGGCCCTGGACAATGCTTGCTCCAGCAATGTTTTTTAAACCAACGCCGTTTGTGGCCCCTTTGGAAACTAGAGGAACTTGAACAAGATCAAACGTGTGGTCAAACGAGGTCATGCTTGAGTCTGCGCCGTGCCTAATTCTGTCTATCGTGTTGTTGGCAATGTTTGCCGCCGTATAGCTCAAATGCGCCACTTGCTGAAACGCGCTGTGGTCCGCCTGCTGCCCCGTGAACAAGGCGACCCCAACTTCTCCCGCAAAGGTTGCCGAAGACGGCTTAGCTCCCGATGTGGTTGGCAGGTGAGGCGCTCCTCCGGCGGCGGCAGAGGCTGGGCTGCCGTAGTTAAGAGCCAAAACGCAATGATGAATAACAAAAGGATAATTAATGGGAATCCATCGCTCATCTACAATAGGTCCGCTAAACGGGGTTCCCCCGGCGTTAGCCGCATCACCAACAGTGTCGCTAGTTAACCGGCCTCTATGAGAAAAGTTGCTCCATAGCGGAACCGCCACAACCTCAAGGCCGCTGTCTTTGGTAAAGAACTCGTAAGCACTTGTCGCGCCCTGCTTTGTGTAGCCGGACAAAAGCTTGTTCATAAGCTGCCCATCAAACAAAGATGCGACAGTACTGATGCCGTCAGAAGCTTCCGCTGTGATCGTAGCGTTCGCAGTTGGCGTCGTTATGTTAAAAGGTGTGGTTGACGTCGTGCCGTTATGAGGCGGCATGTTTTGGACGTTGTCCGCCGAGGTGTCTCGAGCAACGCGCTCGCAGCTAAATCTCATAGTGCAAAGAAACGAAGGCATTGATAGCCAAAGGTTTTCAGCCGACGCAGGAAGAGCGTCTGGATGCAGCCCGTCAGCCTGCACGCATAGCATAAGCGTTTTGTACGGATGAACATCTTTGTTCAAATCGGTAAACAGAAAGGGGTTTAGCCGAAGGAATCTTCCTGTGTAAAAAGTTGGCGAAAGCGTCGCGCTAAACACCTCTCGGTCAGGATCCGTTCCAGACTGGCTGTTGTAAGAAAGCATAGCTTTTTCAACTAAGCTCAACTTAATCTCAAGCCTTTTGGCTGCGTTGTGCGACAGATAACCTTCTTGCGTGGATACGGCGTTATTTGAGTCAAGAATGGCCGCTGGCTCAGCCCTTTGGTCAAAAGAGACGCTCATCTCTTCAAGAGAATAGCGAGCAGTTGAACTATCAATTATTGCTGAAGAGTTCAGAAGCTCTTGAGGCTGCGGTACAGCAAAAGGAAAGGCAAATGCGTATTTGTCTTTGTTTTGCCACGAAGATGCTGAAGTGTCTGCATAAAGCTGATAGCCCGAAAGCTGGGGGACCCAGAAAGAAACTCGAAACGACGTTTCACTATCTCGAACAACTTTAGGAGCCAATCTGGCACTTGCAAGAGCCGCCGCAACGCTTTCCATCGGGGCGTAAACGTGCTCAAGAAGAAGCTTTACTCCGCGAGATAACTTTTTCCGGGTAAACTGGCTCACGATTTCTCCAACATGCTTATTGCGACTGAATAGTATTGCTTGGCAAACGAGTTAGTGCTACCCCAGCCCGTGTCGTAGGGAGTGTCAAAGAGCCCGTTTGAATACTGAGGAATAACAAGGTTTAATCGCACGCGGCTGTTTTGTGGGATTGGGACTTCAACATCTAAGTTGACATAAACACCTGTCGGGTTAGGCCCCGCTACAGCGGGGTATTCAGGCTTCATGTCGGTAGATATTGCCGCGTTCATTTTCCAAGCGTCTGCGGGGAACCTTGTCCTAAGAACCTCGGTATTTCCTTGCGATCTGCCTTCTTGGGTAAACGGGTTATCCACAGCAAGCTCGACGGTAAAGTCGTCCGAAGGGTCTCCCTGGTTTTTTCCAGGAGGAACCTCTTCCCCGTTTGGGCCGTAAATAAACGAGTTGGTAAATTCATTATCCGTTCTCATAACAAACATTATTTTTGTAATAATTGTTGGTTTAAACACATGGAGCGAAGACGACCATTGGTAGTAGTTATCCCCTCCCCCCAAGCTAATAGATGTTTTTAAAAACGGAAGCCCCCACCCTTTAGACCTGTACTCGTTTGTTGGGTAAAATAAGCTTTCATCTACTGCCTGGTTAAAGGTAAAGCTATAAGGAAGATTTCTTGGGTTCATCCAGGGCAAGGACGGAGAGCCATAAACGCCGCCCGCTGAGACAGGCTTCGCTGGCTGGTATCCCGCAACAAACGTGGTTTCTGTCCAGTTTCTTTCTAAGTCACGGGGCTGAAGAGCATTAAACCTATCAACAAACGCTTGCATAAAACCGTCTAAGCGGTTGCCATCAATTGTTGTGTCTTCAGTAAACTGTAAGCGACGTACAAGCTCTCGTATCATAGCGTTCTCCTACGTCGTTACAAACACGGCTGTTGCGGTTCCCAGCGCGTTTCCGGTTTTGTTTGAGGCTATTACGCCAACATTTGCCGCAGCGCCTGAGTTGTTAATTACGCTACCAGCAGTAGCGATCGTGCCCCCAAAAAAACAACCAACAAACCGCGCTTTCCCGCCGCTTTCTATTTTAACAAATGTCGGGGGCATAGATTCCTTTTTAATAAACCGGCAGTTAACAAACGTTACATCACCTGTTGCTTTAATTTGCACCAAATGGTCTACGTTGTTTTCGCCTTCAGAGCCAATAAAATCAAGCCCTTCCACATGCGCCTCCGAGCCAAAAACGGCAAGGCGATTCATTTTTGCGCCTGGAGCGGCAGTTATCCGGCTCCCTGGATTGCTCCATTCAAACCCAACATGGGTTCCTGAAAGAAGATAAAACCCATTGTCTTTTAAGAGATCTTCATCCAGAGAGTCTCCCGGCCTTACCACATTCTGGCCAACAGCATTGACAGTGGTATGAAACTCATTGCGTTGCGACCAAGACTCAACGTAGGCTCGGTCACCTTGCAGAAGTATTTCTAAAGGAATCCGAGTCATTATCTGCCCCATCGACGAGGCTTACCAACCTTTTTGATGTAGGCTTTAAGCGAGTTAATGACAATCTTTTCGGCTCTCGACTTAACATGGCCAAAGACCATGACCGCCAAGGACTCTCCGCGCAAAGAAGAGGAAACGACTTGCGTATCAAGCTGCTCGTCGTCAACCAAAAAGTTTCCGTTGGCAGTTCCGCTCTGGCCCCATTTAGCGGCATTGTTAAAGATCCGCTTAGTGACTCCCCCTGCGGCGTCAACCATTCGGTCCCGCAAAGGGATCTTGCCAAAAATGGCGTTGTACGAAGCCATGTCAGCAACCTGACCAGACCAATCTCGCCAGTCGGCTTGAAAAGCTATGTTCACCAGTCCCTGGGGCCAAGCGTTTGCAACCGTTTCTGTTCCTTTGACGCCGTGCGTCAACATCCTCATTACAACGTTTCGCATTCTAAGCTGAGACCTATCGTTGTCTTCAATGCGGTCTGTCTTTAACACCCAGTCCACAGGCTGGGCGACGTCGTTGTTGCCGTGCCCAAGCGTTGTGTTGGCAATTTGCCAGACAGCATGATCATGAACTGCGCCGCCAATATTGCTTGCCGTCACGTTGATTCCCATGCTCATTGCGTCATTGCCCGTGGCGTTCTTTTTGAACGGGAGCCAAATTAGTCCGTGAATACGGTTGCTTGAAAACACCATGTTAGGATGCCGGTTCCAGGTTGCGGCTGACGCGGGACCGTTAAACATTAGGCGGATTTCGTTTCCGGCTTCATTAACAGCGCCACCATCATAACACCGAACCTCCTTGCTGGCGGCTGGAGCACCCCACCCCCATCCATCCAAGGCGGCGCTTCGCTCTGCGGGAAGCATAAAGTCAACCTGGCCCGTAACTCCTGGCGAAAACAAAGGCGTCCATTCTGCATTATCAAACGTAAACTGAATATCAACAGTTTGCGCGACCCCGTTTAAAGTAGAGTCTGGCTTGAACAGGATTGGCATTAAATAAATTTCTTGATTCGGCGTTGCCGTAGGGAGCTTAAAGCTTGCGGGCAAAACTTGAGGTTCGGCAAATACAACGTAACCGTCCCTGCCCTGGAAATCTGTCTTATAATACCCGTTAAAGGCACGCATATCTTCTCTGGAATCTACCGTCCGATCAATAGCACCGCCTCGACCCCATTCTGTAATAAAGTAAGATTTTGAAGTGTAGTTTTGGGCCGGGATGATTGCATCGGCTGCGGTTGCAGATTCAACTCCACAAATTAGAAAGACCCTTCCGTCGCGAGCGCACGCATGCGGGCCTGGAAGGTTTTTGCGGGCCTCAACTCTTGTCGCGATTTCGCTTGCAATGCTTTCAGTTGTCCATACGGACCAACTTCCTTTGCTGTTAACAAGGATGGCATTGCTTGATGGGATGCTAACAAAAAGCATCTGCAAGTCGCCGTCAAACTCAATATGAACAGAAGCGTCTGACGGCCATGTTAGGAACGTAAGCGGCTGGTCATAGGTCGTGTCGGCGTTTCCTGAGTCTGCATAAAACGAGGACAGGGGCAGGCTAATTCCTTCTTCAGATTCAAAGAGCGGCTGAAGCTGCTGACCAATGTTTTCTAGCTGAAGCCCACCGGCAAACGAATAAATGCCCGTAGCATCAGCCCACACAATCGCCTGGTCCATCCGGCTTTTGCTCATAGGCCCCAGACATCCAATATTGTCTGAAAGACGCCTTAAATCGCCTTGTGCTGCGTTTACGCCTATTGACGGTCTGTAGACAAACGTTTCGTTTGAGGTCCAAATAAGAAGGACTCCGGCTGACTCACCAAGAGCGGTAATGGGCTCGACGCAAGGAACGTCAACAATATTTAAAGCGTTAACGCTATTGGGAGCCCCGACGTCGCTAATAAAAACGCTGCGGTCCTGAGCAATAAAAGCCCTGTTTGCAAGCATGACGACATCGGTCGGATTGGGAAACGTAGAGCTATCCAAGTAACGAACAGCGTCTTGATCTTTTCCTACTTGAGGAAATATTTTCGCAACCCTGCTGCTTTCCACATAAGGAAGGCAATGGTTTTCAAGCCGAACACTGTCAACCTGCTGCCATCTAGTTCCGTTGTAATCGGCGGGGCTGTAATACCAAAGGCCCATAGATGAATTGCCAAACAACAACGTGTCGTTATTAAACGGGGCAAAGAACACATGATTGTCATCTTCGTTTGCAGACAACCAATTTTGGCGGTCCCACTCGCGAGATGTTTGATATTGCCCTCTCCAAAACGGCATCGGTATTACGCTGTCGGTGCCCGCCTCTCCAGTGTGGCGATGAAGGATTTCTTCCCACCTTTCGCCAGTGTCCGTGTCGTAAATGCTAACGGCGTAAAAATCAATACTGTGAGAGCGGTTTCCTGTGTTAGCAGTAGCCGCATTTCCAACCAGCACCGTTACAATTTGCGTTGCTCCCCACCACGTTTTTAAAGCGTAGGAGCCGAGTTGCTTGGTGTAGCCACGGGAGCCGTCATTAGGGCCGAGCAGCGTTGTATCAAACTGGGCCATTTGCCCAAAGCCAGAGCGAACTTCCCAGGCGTTTCGGCGTCGAAACATGTTTTGAATAAACGCGCCTTTATCAACAACGTCGAGAGCAAGCCCTTTGGGAAGCAGATCTGCACTTGTGCTGGGAATCATTAGAACCTCTCAGCAACTTTAGAATTCGCCTCTGTGTCTCGGCCAACGCCCAGGAACCCTCGCAGCCGGTCTTCTTCAACGGCCAACTGCATTTGCAGCTTTTGATGCACTTCCGCATCTCGAGTCGCGTAGTAATCGCGAGCAGCGTACATGGCAATAAGCTTGTGAAACTGGTCGTAGTCGTCGATAAACTCGTTGTCACCGGCAGTGTCTTTTGTCCAATCAACATTTGCACCGGGCAAATAGTAAAGCCGGACAGTTGCCTGTAGTTTTCGGGAAAACAAAAGCTTTGTGCCGACAAGGGCGCATTGGGTTGGCGCGTCTTGCCATTGGTTAAGAAACGATCGTGGCAATACCGGGTCTAGCGTCCGAACGCTTTCAACAAATTGCCAGATGTTGCTTTGGTCATCGAGAATAGCGATCCGGCGCAAGCGGAGCAGTTTGTTTGCTGGCGTTGCTGCCGAGCCCAGCAATGCGGGGGCTGATGCCGAAAGGTCAATCTCTGACGCAGAGCCGATCGCAAAGTCTTGAGTCTTGTTGTATGCCCAGTGGTCACCATCAATAACCACCTGACGAAACGAATCGTACCCGCGAGCAAGCGCGTTTCGGCGCTGGGCAACGGTTAAAAACGTTAAGTCCGGCTCGTCAATGTATTGGTCGAACAGTGCTCGTACTTCTTCAACGTACACAATAGCCCCCTACGGCAACCCTAGCCGCCCAGGCGTTCCTTTGCTTTCAGAAGCGGAGCCTGTTGGGTTCATGGGATCATTTAAAACTGGGCGAGCATCAGGTCCAGTAGGCGCTGGTCCACCACCGCCAGGTCCGTCTGGGTTTGGCAAAGACCCTGTTGGGCCGCCCTGTGGCTGCATCTGCTGCGCCATTTGAGTCGCAACCTGCTGGTATATCGTCCAGACGTTTTCAAACGTTTGCAGGGCGTTCTGAGCGTCAATATCGCCCTGCTGCGCCGCAAGCAACGCTTCTGGCTTTTTGTTGTAGTAAGCGGGCGAGCGAATAAACTCTCCAAACACATTTCTAATAGCAAGCATAATCGCCGGTTCTTCAATGATTTGAATAGTGTGTCCGCTAAGAACAGCCTCGAGCAAGTCTTGCGCGTGCGAAAGCATCTGCATTTTTTCAAGCTCGGCCTTCTCGTCGAGAGTAAAGGACAGGTGTTTAAGAACGTCTTGAGGCGGAATAACGCCAAGCTGGGCCAGCTGCATCACCTGAGCATCACGCTCTTTTGCGTTCATCGCAAACAAACTTCCGGCTTCCACCTCAATTTCTGGAGCATCAATAAGGTTAGTTTTATCAAGCTCTTTGGTAACGGTGACGCCGAACGTCGGGTCAAGAATGGCGACCGACTTCTTTTTGGGCATGTACGCTTTCCACATGACCAGCGCATGAACGGCGGACTCCTCCATCGCTCGACTCATTTCGTGCATTGTAACGGCTAGGCCCATGCTGTCCTGCTGCAACAATGTCTGCATGGACACGTTAGCCGTGACGCCAGGGGCGCGTTTGCCCATCGAAATGTTATGGATGCCGCCAACGTCTTCCATTTCCATAAGCTGACGGTTTTGAACCTCGTATACGTCCGAGTTAAGAGAGGGTCCAGGCAGGCGGCTTGGTGCGAGAGAGTTCCCGTTGTAAAACACAGCCTGTCCCGGCCTGTTTGTAATCTGGTTCATGTTAACGTTTGCCTGTTTTGGAATCATCCAAATCGGGTTTGTCATTAACTTGACAGATTCAAGCATAAAGTTTCGATACAGGTTGTACTGAACCTGCATGTCTAGCAAAGGAAACAGTTGAGACATTCCGTATAGGCGGTCAGCAACCGGGGTCCAGCGCATAAACGCTACGGGAAAGATGTTCTCGGGCGTTTCGCTCTGCTCAATCCATTGAGACTTGCTCTCTGTGCGAGCATTGCCGCCAGCGCCCGTCCAGACGCCACAGCGCCCGTCTTTAAAGTAAACCCACCAAAGCTCAAG
>Ga0160423_10000508_pt1 | contig 31865 bp, 33 predicted proteins | sample CRUFie14St8metaG_FD_108191 | JGI IMG/M metagenome (GOLD analysis project Ga0160423, IMG submission 108191) | Marine microbial communities from the Costa Rica Dome - CRUD Field 142mm St8 metaG | ecosystem: Environmental > Aquatic > Marine > Oceanic > Photic zone | place: Costa Rica: the Eastern...
CAAAAATAAAATCCAGCGATTTACTCGCAAGCTTCTTACGAGCGTAGGCTTGCACGTCATGCGTTTCGGCCGCAAAGCCAACAACCAGTCGAGGTCTCGACTCACTGCCTGCTACGGAGGCGATAATATCGGGGTTCGGAACAAGCGAGAGATTCATCGTTTTTACACCGCTCCGTTTAATTTTTCGATCAGAGACTGTCGCTGGTTTAAAGTCGACTACCGCTGCCGCACCGATGAAGATATCGGCTGTAGCCGACGCTGCCATACTCGCAGCGAACATTTGCTGTGTTGTTTCAACTTCGATCACAGTTGTACCAGCAGGAGGCTCACAGCTGACTGGGCCCGAAATCAATGTCGTTTTGGCGCCCGAGTTGATGCAGGCTTCAGCGAGCGCGTAACCCATTTTTCCAGAACTCCGATTGCTTATGTAGCGCACTGGGCAGATGGGTTCGCGAGTTGGCCCTGCCGTTATCACCACATGCCGGCCCGCAAGCGCACCAGTGCTAAGTTGCTCTGCAATGGCCGAGACGATGTCATCGGGTTCAAGTAGACGGCCTGCGCCCACATCGCCACAAGCTTGGCTGCCCGACGAGGGGCCTAATATCGCAATACCTCTAGCAATTAAGGTCTGAACATTGTCTTGGGTGGCTTGCTTTGCCCACATTTCTTGGTTCATTGCGGGCGAGACAAATATGGGTGCGGGGGTTGCTAGTGCACAAGCACCGAGCAGGTCATCGGCGCGACCCTGTACAAGCCGCGCAATGGAGTCCGCGGTTGCTGGTGCAATCAGCAATGCGTCAGCCCAGCGAGCGAGCTCGATATGCCCCATCGCAGCTTCAGCCTCGGTGTCGAGCAGGTCGGTATGAACCTCATGTCCAGATAAGGCTTGAAGTGTCAGTGGTGTAATGAACTCGCGGGCGCCTTCTGTCATGATGACACGCACATTCGCGCCATCGCGAATAAGGCTGCGAACCAGTTCAGCGGCTTTGTAGGCGGCGATACTTCCGGTAACGCCTACAATGAAATTACGATTAAAAAGCCGTGCCATATCAAACTAAAAGCTGAGACAGTAGGTGCTAAAGGTAGCATTCGACAGCACCTAATCATACCGGCGTAGGTCGAGTATCTTATGGGATTTTTTTGACAGGCGTAAACACGTCTGATGTACAGCGCTCTTCTGTTGCCACAGTAGGAAAAATCATCGAATAGGGACTCTGGGGTGTATGAGCAGATACCCATCGAAGGCAGGTGTCATCGAGGTAAGCCTATCATTCAGTCGGCTGTGGCGACGGTCACGCTGAGCCGTTCGAGGCTTGGCGTATGGAGATATCAACCAGCGGTCATCGAGAACTTAAGTAAGGCTCGTTTGAGCGCCTCGATTACTTCGCATTCACTTGTCGACTAAGAGTCATTATGGCAGTCTTCACCACGCTAAGATTAGTGTTTAAGAGTTCTAGCCCACCAAGCAACTTCCGTGGTAATTGCGCACAATCATTTGGCCAATGTTCTTACGCCGAGTCGTTCTGATGTTGCGGTTATCAAGAAACTGTCGAAAGCACTGATACTTCTCAACATCAGCCTGTTCGATCATTTAATAGCCGCTGAAGGTCGCTGCATAAGTCTTAGAAACCTCGGTTTTGTGTAAGACTTCATGTTGCTTACGGGCTAGGCCTTTGTTATCTTGCCGCTCCTTTTTTGGTGGACAGACAGATGTCTCGAGTATGTCAAGTTACAGGTAAGCGCCCGATGACGGGAAATAATGTCTCGCATGCGAAGAATCGCACTCGAAGACGCTTCCTTCCTAACCTACACAATCACCGTTTTTGGATTGAATCTGAGAAGCGCTTCGTATCATTGCGAGTATCTCCCAAGGGTATGAGAATCATCGACAAGCGCGGTATTGAAACCGTGTTGTCAGAGCTGCGCGCTCGCGGCGAAAAGGTTTGAGGAGAATCGATTGATGCGCGAAAAAATCCGAATGAATTCAACAGCCGGCACAGGCCACTTTTACACGACTGACAAAAACAAGCGCACAACGCCTGATAAGTTGGAAATGAAGAAGTACGACCCAGTTGCGCGCAAGCACGTGATCTACAAAGAAGGTAAGATCAAGTAAGAGCAAGGCTTTAGAGAAGCCCCGGCAGAGCCGGGGTTTTTTTTGCCTTAAATTTGTCGGGAGATAGATGTGCCTGAGTTGCCAGAGGTCGAGACAACGCGCCGCGGTATTGAGCCATATGTCATAGGCCACAAAGTCACCAACGTTATCGTGAGGGATAGGCGTCTGCGTTGGGCGATTCCACAAGGTTTAGAGAAGCAAATCGCGGGCGGGACCGTCATAGGTACGCGGCGCCGGGCAAAGTATTTATTGATTGATTTTGATTCGGGTTGCCTACTCGTTCATCTAGGCATGTCAGGATCGTTACGAATGGTCTCTTCTGAGGAGCAACCTAGAAAACATGACCACGTTGATATTGAATTCTGCAATGGCCTGATACTTCGCTATCACGACCCGAGGCGTTTTGGCAGCATTCATTGGTTATCGAGTGATTCCCATGCACTTCTAGATCGCCTTGGTCCGGAGCCACTCTCAGACGCCTTTGATGGAGAGCATCTCTACCAGCAAGCGCGCAGGCGCAGCAGTGCCGTTAAGCTCTTTATTATGGATGCCAAGATCGTCGTTGGCGTGGGTAACATTTATGCTAACGAAGCCTTGTTTATGGCCGGTATCCGTCCTGATAGACCGGCCAATAGAGTCAGTAAAGCGCGTTATGACGACCTCGCTACGGCGATCAAAGATGTTTTGGCAACGGCCATCGATGTCGGGGGCACCACGTTGAGAGATTTTGTTGGTGGTGATGGAAAGGCCGGCTATTTCGCCCAGAGTCTTCAGGTTTATGGGCGTGGTGGGAAGTCCTGTTATCGCTGCAAGGCTAAACGCCTCAAGGAAATTCGGCAGTCAAACCGTGCGAGTGTGTTCTGCGTTGCCTGTCAGCGTTAATGGCTGAATTTTTTATTGAGTGCGTCGAGTACAGGCTCAGGTACAAAATCGGATACATCACCATTCATTGAGGCAATCTCGCGAACAAGCGACGATGAGATATAAGACAGCACATTCGAGGGCGTCAGAAAGAGACTTTCAAACTTGGGATTCATTGCTCTGTTCATATTTGCCAGTTGGTGCTCGTATTCGAAGTCTGTCATCGTTCGGATGCCGCGCAATACGCAGTTGGAATCCTGTGCTTCAACAAACCGAATTGATAAGCCGCTAAAACCCTTGACTTCAATGTTGTTGAGATGGCTCAGCGAGGCTTTCGTTAACGCAATGCGTTCCTCTGTAGAGAACAACGGTTGCTTTTTTGAGCTTTCAGCGACACCAATGACGACGCGGTCGAACAGATTGGATGCCCGTTCCACTAAGTCCACATGCCCTGTGTGGATGGGGTCAAATGTACCGGGATATACAACAGTGTTCTTTCGCATAGCGAGCATTCCTTCCTGATCAAATGAGACTACACAACCCACTCGTGTAGGACAAACTCAACGAGTTGATTCGAACCAGGCGCGATGTCACCTCGCCTGCTGTTTTTTCTTTAATAATGGAGAGGTTACAAACTGGCAGTTCGTCGCCTTTGGGTGTCTCTATGTAGATTAAAGTTTTCGGGTGGATGCTGGTGCTCATCAAAAGCCAATCCAGCGTGCCCGCTAACAGGTGACTCGCAAAGGGCGGGTCTAAAAACACCAGGTCGACCGAGTGGTCTAGCGTAATTGCCGAGCCTGAGTCCGCGAGAATAATGGTGGCTCGATCCTCGCAGTTCAACGCCTCTACGTTCGATGCGAGCGCAGCTTGCACTTTCTTGTTGTTGTCGATGAAACAACAACTTCTGGCTCCTCTCGACAGCGCTTCAAAACCTAATGCCCCCGACCCCGCATAGAGGTCTAGGCAAAATGCGCCGGCTATGTGAGGTGAGAGCCAATTGAATAAGGTTTCACGAACGCGATCTGGCGAAGGCCGCAACCCTTCGATTGACGGAAACTGGAGTTTCCGTCCTCGCCAATCACCACCGATGATTCTGACCTGATTGCTGGGCTTGGCGCGATGACTTTTACTCATGAGTGCATTACCTGATGATAGACTGGCGTAGCATAGCGCTCATTGCCTTTGCTTGTGAAAACAAGGGTTAAATTTGGAATGAAGTGGTTCGGACGTAAGCAAAAAAGCGATCAACAAGATCAAGGTCAGGCTGCGACTGATGTTTCAGCATCGAGACAACCCACAAAACCTGATGGCAATGCGAATTGGTTCTCCCGATTAAGCTCGGGGCTTGGTAAGACCAGACAAGCACTGGTATCGGGTATTGAGGGCGCACTGGTTGGAAGACCGACTATCGATGATGAGGTTATCGAGGCGCTAGAGACCGAGTTGCTTATGGCCGATGTTGGTGTTGCAACGACGCAGACCATTATTGACCGCCTGTCTGATGCTCATCCACGGAAGTCGGAGGTCAATGTCGAGACAGTCATGGCAACGTTAAAGCAGCTTCTTGTTGCTACCTTGGCTGAGACAGAGTCTGAGTTGGCGCAGCCGGCAGACGGGCCATTAGTGATTTTGGTGGTTGGGGTAAACGGTGCAGGCAAAACAACAACTATCGGGAAGCTCGCCCATCGCTATGTATCTGAGGGTAAGTCGGTCATGTTGGCGGCTGGAGATACATTTAGAGCTGCCGCGGTCGAGCAACTTCAAACCTGGGGCGAGCGAAATAACGTCCCGGTGATTGCGCAGCACACGGGTGCCGACAGCGCATCAGTGTTATTTGATGCGCTGACTGCGGCTCAGGCACGCAATGTCGATGTTTTGCTCGCTGATACGGCAGGTCGCCTCAACAACAAAGCGCACTTGATGGAGGAGCTAAAGAAAATCGTTCGAGTCATTAAAAAGAATGACGCAAAGGCGCCTCATGAGACGTTGCTCGTTCTCGATGCCGGCACAGGCCAGAATGCCGTAACGCAGGCACGAGAGTTTGATGCCGCCGTGGGAATTACAGGGATAGCGCTGACTAAGCTCGATGGAACGGCAAAAGGCGGGGTGGTGTTTGCGATCGGTGAGCAGATAAAGCGCCCTATTCGCTTCATTGGTATTGGTGAGGGCGTTGGGGATCTTCGTCCGTTTGATGCCGATGAATTCGTCGACGCCCTATTTGCGGTGGCTGAGTAACTGTTATGGACGTCGTCTTTAACCGCGTTAGGAAGCGTTATGGTCAGCGAGATGCACTTGCTGATCTCAGCTTTGAATTAAAAACTGGTGAGATGGCTTTCCTCACTGGGCATTCGGGTGCGGGAAAAAGCACCTTACTGCGATTATTGCTGCTACTCGAGCGGGCATCATCGGGCGACATCGCCGTCGGTGGCAGACCGCTCTCAAAAATAAAACCTTCAGGTATTGCGAAGTACCGGCGAGATTTTGGTGTTGTCTTTCAGGACCACCAGCTGTTGAGTGACCGATCTGTTTTTCACAACGTAGCACTTCCTTTGGAGATTGCTGGTTTCACACAACGCGATATTGACCGTCGTGTTCGCGCGGCTCTGGATAAAGTCGGCTTGTTGGATCGGGAGCGTGCTAATCCAGACACGCTTTCGGGCGGTGAGCAGCAGCGTGTAGGCATTGCGCGCGCCGTTGTCGCCCGCCCAAAAATCTTGATTGCCGATGAGCCTACGGGAAACCTCGACCCTCAATTGTCTGCAGAAATAATGGGTTTGTTTTCAGCATTTAACAGTGTGGGTGTCACTGTGGTCGTTGCCAGTCACGATTTGGCGCTTATCTCGCGAATGTCTCATCGCATTTTGACCTTAGACAGAGGAAGTTTGTTCACGGTTGGCGAATCCCAGCGGGGTAGAGACTGATGTCGAATCAGCAGTTAGCAGCCGGTATTGGCGTGGGTCCCCGACCGCCAATTAGTGCCTGGTTCCATCATCATCGTCAGGCGGCGCAGGCCAGTTATGAAAAGCTGCTGCAGGCTCCGGTATCGAATTTCCTAACTGTTTTAGTCATTGGCGTCGCGCTTGCCTTGCCGCACTTGGGGATATCGATTGCGACGGCGGTGCAGGGCCAAATCGAGCAACTAGACTCACCACCTCAACTCTCATTACTACTCGATGGCACTGTGACCTACGAGGAGGCAGCGCGCATCCGAGAACAGGTAATGCGTAAACCGGGTATCGCGGAGGTGAGATTGATTGACCGAGATCGCGCGCTGGCTGAGTTCACCGCTGCCACTGGTCTGCAGGATGTCGTTGAGCGACTGAGCAGTAATCCGTTGCCTCATTCGTTGTGGGTATACCCTAAGGCAAACGTGAGGACAGCGGGTTTAGAGCAACTACAAATAGATCTGGGTGCGGTTACTGGTGTCTCCCAAGTTATCCTTGATAGCCGCTGGCTCAAGCGGTTGAGCGCGTTTACAGATTTATTGCGAACGACGGCTTCTGTTTTATTCCTTGTCATGGCGTTGGGCGTCGTTCTAACCCTAGGTAATACCTTGCGGCTAGGCATTGAAGCGCGTCGAGATGAGATTGTAGTCATCAAGTTGTTAGGCGGTAGCAATGCGTTTGCCCGACGTCCTTTTTTGTACACCGGGTTTTTCACTGGTGCGCTTGGAGGGGTGATGGCGAGTTTGCTCAGCGGCCTTGCGCTTATGGCACTCGATGTACCCGTTAACCACCTTTTCGAACTGTATGATCAGTTTGCTGCCGTGCCGTCGCTTGTTCTGTCGGACTTGTTTGTGCTCATTTTGACGGGTGCTGGACTAGGTTTAATCAGCGCATGGTATTCAGCTCAACTCCATCTCTCTAGAATCCAGCCAAAATAGGCTAAACGGAACTTTTCCGCCGATTAGCACTCTCAGACGAAGAGTGCTAAAATCGGCACTTAAGCGAGGAGTTTTGGGTATGTCCGAAACAAGTACTTCAGTTGCATTGACACCAAACGTCATGTTGAGCATGACGCCTGGCGCCAATTTAGCAGCTTACGTTCAGACCGTCAGTGCGATTTCTGTGCTGACGCCCGAGCGTGAGCGCGAATTGGCCGAACGTCTATTTTATGATAACTGCGTTGACTCTGCGCGTGAGTTAGTACTTGCTCACTTGCGCTTCGTGGTTCATGTAGCTCGCAGTTATTCAGGCTACGGTTTGCAAGAGGTTGATCTTATCCAAGAGGGTAATGTTGGCCTCATGAAGGCCGTAAAGCGCTTTGATCCGACCAAAGGCGTACGGTTGGTTTCGTTTGCTGTGCATTGGATCAAAGCTGAGATGCACGAGTACGTTCTTAAAAACTGGCGCATTGTTAAAGTCGCGACGACCAAAGCTCAGCGCAAATTGTTTTTTAATTTGCGCAGTCAAAAGACCGGTACGCATTGGTTGACTCATGATGAGACTCTGGCGATTGCGGAGGACTTAGGTGTTGACCCGGCCGAGGTAACCCGGATGGAGAGCCGACTTTCCAGCCGAGATGTCGCGTTTGATCTTCCTGTGGATTCAGATGAAGAGTCTGCGTGGCAGGCGCCTCAGCATTACCTAGAGGATCGCTCTGAAGATCCAGCACTGGTCGTTGAGGCAGCAGACTATGTGAGCCATGAGGAAAGCCAATTGGCGCAAGCGCTGTCAGCGCTCGACTCCCGAAGCAGAGATATTGTTGCTCGGCGATGGTTGGCCGAGCCAAAGGCAACGCTTCATGAACTCGCTGATGAGTACGGCTTATCCGCTGAGCGAATTCGTCAGTTAGAGAACAATGCTATGAAAAAGCTCCGCATGGGGATGGTCGCTTAGCTCAGCTTTGGCATGCGTCCGTCCTTTATTGTTTCTGCGTGTCTCTTGGGCTTGTTGGCTGTCGCACTAGGCGCGTTCGGTGCTCACGCACTCGCCTCAAGCATTCCTGAATCTCGTCAAGCCACCTGGGCGACAGCCGTCGACTATCACATGTTTCATGTCCTGGGCATGCTAGCGCTAGCGGCGGTTTTTCGAGATGTGCAATCACACTGGGTAGTGCGAGCACAAACCAGCTTTTTTATCGGGATTTGCCTGTTTTCCGGGAGTTTGTATGCGTTGGTCTTATTCGATGTGCCCGCCTTAGGCGCCGTTACGCCTCTGGGGGGCTTGTGCTTCATGCTGGGTTGGTTATGCGCCGGCATGGCAACCCTGACTAGTGGCAACCCTGAAGATGAATGAATCCAGGCTGTCACACCGTATTCGAAGCTTTGTTATTCGAACGGGCCGCATGACGGATAGCCAAAAGGCTGGGTGGGATGTTGGATTCCCCAAACATGGCTTCACCCTTTCTGATAACCAATTTGATTGGGATCTGTGCTTTAACGTGGTGGGTCCACGAGTTCTGGAAATCGGTTTTGGAATGGGTGATAGTCTTGTAGCCATGGCAGAGCAAAACTCCGAATCACGCTATCTGGGTATCGAAGTGCATACGCCTGGTGTTGGTAAGCTTTTGGCTGATGTCGAGCGGCGGGGAATCACTAACCTAAAGGTATTTTCTGATGATGCGGTGCAGGTGTTGGAGGATGTCATACCGGCCAACTCTGTAGATCTCATGCAAATCTTTTTTCCCGACCCTTGGCATAAAAAACGGCATCACAAGCGTCGTTTGATTCAGCCTGACTTCGTAAGCCTCGCGGTATCTCGACTCTCCTCCGGCGGTCACCTGCACTTGGCAACAGACTGGGAGCCTTACGCCGAACATATGATGGATGTGCTGTCTGCGACCGAAGCGCTAGAAAATGTGGCCGGTGACCGACAGTTTTCTCCTAGGCCTGAGTCTCGACCTGAAACCAAGTTTGAACACCGAGGCCATCGCCTGGGTCACGGTGTCTGGGACTTATTGTTTTGCAAACGCTAGGTAATGGCTAGCAAAAGCGCCTTCCACAAAAAGCCACTCATTTAGATGCCAAACAAATGCCTTGGAAGCGCTATACAAAGGCCGCGATGACTGTGTCGAGGTATTGGTATCCTTTAGCGGTGGCTCTGAGCTTGGTGGTGTCCTCCACCATCAGCCCAAGATGACGCTGCTCCTCCAAGTTCGGGCCGACTACCTCTCGCGAGAGTGCAGTTCTCTCCTCAAATAATGTTGCGTTAACGCCATCTTTGAGTCGCAAAGCATTCATCATGAACTCCGCTGGTAGGTCCAATCGCTCAACCGTCCGCAGCGGCAAAGAGATTGGAGTTGTCAGAGGTGTCGCGAATTGCTCAAGGTAATGCTTTGGGTGCCGCGTCCGATTGAAACGGTGCACGCCGGTGGCGTCAGTCACTTTGCCATGCGCTCCCGCGCCGATCGCGAGATAGTCACCAAATTGCCAGTAATTTAGGTTATGGATGGACCTCTGCGCCGACGCACTCCAGGCCGAAACTTCGTATTGCGCTATTCCCGCAGCATTTAATAGCGCCTCGGCCTTGTGTTGCATGGGCTCAATAACGTCCTCCCTCGGCAATACAGGCGGCGCTGACCAGAAAGCGGTGTTGCGCTCAATAGTGAGCTGATACCACGAGAAGTGATCGATTCCTTGCTCGATCGCGGTAGTAATGTCATTGAGCCCTTCTTCCATCGTCTGGTCGGGTAGGCCGTACATCAAGTCGATATTCAGTCGATCAAAGCCTGCCGAGCGTGCCAGCTCAATAGCTTTGATGGCCTCATCTCCCGAATGAATTCGCCCTAGTTTAGATAGATGACGCGCGTTAAAACTTTGTACCCCCATGCTAAGACGGTTAACGCCAGCGTGTCGGTAGGCATCATAATTCCCGGCCTCTGCGCTGCCCGGATTGCTTTCGAGTGTGATCTCGCAGCACGCTGCCAACGGGAGTCGCCGCTGGATACCGTCCAGAATCTGCTGAATGGCACTACCTGAGAACAGGCTGGGTGTACCACCACCAAAAAATATAGAGACCAGCTCGCGACCTCCGGCCCAACCAAGCTGTTGATCTAAGTCGTTAAGAAGTGCGTCGACGTAGGGTTTCTCAAGCGCAGGATCAAAGTTCTCATGAGAATTGAAGTCGCAGTAAGGGCACTTGCGTTCACACCATGGGATATGGACGTATAACGCTAACGGTATGTGTTTCATACCCGAACTTGTTTGAGCAGCGGCTTAAGTGCCTTGAGGGCTTTGGCTCGATGACTAATGCACTGCTTGGCTTCACGGGTCATTTCGGCCGCGGTAGTTGCCACGCCATCGGGAATAAATAGAGGGTCATAACCGAAGCCACCGTCGCCTTTCGGTGACAACCCGATGCTGCCATGCCATCGTCCCTCGGCAATGATTGGCATGGGATCTGTTGCTGATTTCACTACAGCGATAACCGCTACATAAAAGGCGGCGCGGTCCTCCGCTTCCAATCCCTTCATTTCGTCCAGAAGCTTTGTGTTGTTAGCACTATCACCCAGGCCAGAATAGCGGGCCGAATAAATGCCAGGTGCTCCTCCTAAAGCTGGAACCACGAGGCCCGAGTCGTCTGCAATCGCGGTTAAGCCTGTGGCTTCTGACGCATGCCGCGCCTTGATAAGCGCATTTTCAATGAACGACAAGCCCGTTTCATCGGCATCGGTAACACCGTAGTCTCGCTGTGGTGCCACGGTGAGGCCCATGTTGTGAAACAACTCGGAGAACTCGCTGAGCTTTCCTACGTTATTGCTCGCTAAAACGAACGGCACGTTGAATCACTCCTGACGCCACAATTGAGTTTTAAAGGTATAGCTGTACGTCTTTTCGGACCCTTCAGGCGTGAAATCGAATTCAAAAAAACGGTACTCTCGATCTAGAAACTCAAACGGAACGAGGTAGTAGGTTGCCCTGCCTTCTCGAACCTCTTTTATTTTCATGTCTCCACCTGTAATGAGATCCCAAGTCCGTCCGGAAATATCCATAGGTCGGCCCTCCACATCCCCCGCATCAGCGTCCCTCACGCTCAGTGTTAACATGGCTTTGTCTTTGCCTCTAGGGATACCGAATTGACCGGCAATATCGGCTGTTAAAAAAGTGCTGTAGACGATGCTGTAGTGCAATTCGAACTCATCAAAGCGCTCTGATTGTTGAGCGTTTGCAAGTATCGCCCAAAGCGAACATAAGACTGCGAAAAGATATTTCATCGTCGGGTGATCCTGTAACTCGCAGACTTCGCAAACAGATTGGGCCAAAGCTGTGCTAACGGTCCCATGTTTGAAGACATGCGACGTTCTACAACAACGATATTGAGGTCTTTACAGAGCGTTTCAAAGTCAGCGACTGTGCAAAAGTGGATGTTGGGCGTATCAAACCAGCTATAGGGAAGTGCTTTGGTCTTTGGCATCCGCCCAGTGAACAGGAGTGACAGTCGAGACCGCCAGTGCCCAAAGTTCGGAAAGGTCACTATTGCCTCATTGCCAATGCTAACAATTCGTTCAAGCACGGCGTGGGGTCGCTCGAGTACCTGAAGCGAGTAGGCAATAATCACTGCGTCAAAACGACTATTTCCAAAGTTCTGCAAGCCATCCTCCATGTCCTGCTGGACGACGCATAGTCCCTTGCCTACGGAGGCAGTAATATTAGCAAGGTCAATATCGACTCCCAGGCCCTTAACGCGTTTCTCGGCCTGTAACCGATGCAGTAGCTCCCCGTCGCCACAGCCGAGATCAAGGACCTTGCCGCCCTCGGGTACCCAGGACACGATGGTGTCGATATCGCCACGTTGCATCATGCGGCTACCCGCCCCATCCACGCACTGAATAGAGCGAGGTAGTTTGCATCGTCTAATAGGAAGGCGTCGTGACCCGCATCAGATTCGATATCCGAGTAGCTCACTCGTTTCTCTGCTGAAAGCAACGCGTTAGCCATTTCTTGGGAGCGCGATGGTGCAAAACGCCAGTCAGAACTGAATGAGATAATTAAAAACTCGGCGCTGGCATCTTTCAGGGCTTCGGTTAGATTTCCTTGTCCGCGTGATGAAAGATCAAATCGATCCAGCGCCCGCGTCATCAATACATAGGTATTGGCGTCAAAGCGGCCGACAAACTGACTCCCTTGATATCGAAGGTAGCTTTCAACCTGAAAAACGGGTTCCTCGTCGTCTTGTGGGTCAAAACTCCCCTGTCGTAATTCACGCCCAAAGCGATCGGTCATCTTGTCGGCGGACATATAGGTGAGGTGACCAACCATACGCGCCAGTGCCATGCCCTGCGCCGGGTTGGAAGCGGCCTCCAAGTAATTTCCGTCGTGCCACTCTGGGTCTGAAAATATTGCTTGTCGAGCAATCTCATTAAACGCAATGTTCTGCGCAGTGAGACCTGGTGCGGCAGCAATAGCGACACAGTGCGATACCCAGTCTGGATACCGGACTGACCATTCTAGCGCCTGCATACCCCCTAAACTTCCACCGATGACCGCCGCCCAATGCTGAATATCCAGGTACTCAGCCAGCCGTTTCTGAGTTTCGACCCAGTCTGCCACGGTGACTTGGGGGAAGTGAGATCCCCAGGGCGCTCCTGTCGCCTCGCACAGACTGTTCGGTCCGGTGGAACCATCGCAGCCACCAATATTATTGGCACACACCACGAAGAAACGATTGGTATCAATGGGTTTGCCCGGACCAATCACGGTATCCCACCACCCCGGTTTTGTATCGTTCTCCGAGTGAAACCCCGCCGCGTGGTGGTTGCCGGAAAGCGCATGGCATACCAGCACGGCGTTGCTACCGTTAGCGCAAAGCTCGCCGTAGGTTTCGTAGATAAGTTCGAACCCATCAAGCACCTCACCTGATTCGAGATACAGGGCCTCGGGGAAGTGCGCACGCTGCGGGCTCACTAGGCCGACACTGTCGTCAAAGGGATGCTGAGCCACCGTCACTGGATCCACAAAACGTATCTTTCTACTAGCTCAACAGCATCAGCCATATGTCCCAAAGAAACGCGGATAACATTTAGCGCGATAAATAAAATAATCGGCGAGAAATCCAGTCCTCCCATGGGTGGTAACCTCTGTCTTAATGGCGCCATGACAGGCTCGGTAAGCTCCCAAATAAACTCCACGGCAGGATGTGAGCTTTGCGGTGCTAAGAAACTCACGACGATCATCGCAATGACACTGTAGAAGATGATGTTGACTAACAGGAAACTGCAGCCTAAAGCGGCCCAAATTATCGCTTGTAAAACATTATAAGCATTTAACCGACCCTCGATTGCGAACATCAGCGTGATAAACACCACCTGTATCAGGATCAGTGCGAGTAGTGCGCCAGGGCTGAATCGATTGCCGCTTGGCAGCAGGCGTGACAGGGGCAGCACAATGACATTAGTCACGCGTCTGAGTGTCATTGATATGGGGTTGTAGCCACTCACCCCGCACAGCTGAGCAAGGAATCGCACAGCGATGAGTAGCATGGCCAAGCTAAAGAGTGGCTGAACGATGGTCATGCCGATATCGGTTAATGCACTGTTCATACACCAAATTCCTTACTAAGTTCCAGCGAGCGACGGGCGGCTGCTTGTGTTGCCTGCACTACAATGCCTCGGATATCGGATGCTTCAAAGGCCTGAATGGCTTGCTCGGTGGTACCCCCCGGACTAGTGACATTTTTTCGCAGTGTTGCTGCGTCCTCGCTGCTGAGACTGGCAAGCCGCGAAGCGCCCAGCGCGGTTTGAAGGGCGAGTTTACGAGCACTCTCACTATTCATACCCAGGGCAATGGCAGCGTCTGTGAGACTTTCAATAAACAGGAAGAAATAGGCCGGACCGCTACCGGAGATGGCTGTTATGACATCAAGGTCAGACTCGCTTTCTACCCAGATACATTGCCCCACGCTCGACATGACTCGTTCTGCAAGCACTTTGGCCTCGGCTGAACCGGACTCTTTATTGGCGTAAAGCCCTGTCATTCCCTCTCCCACAAGGGCGGGGGTATTCGGCATGCAGCGGATGATGCACCCGGCATCTGAAAGGCCTAACAAGGCAGCCAGCGAATCAGCATTGATACCTGCAACGATTGATAAAACCAACGAGTTAGACCCGAGTCGTCCAGCCAGGGGCTGTAGCGCGGCTTTGGTAATTTGAGGCTTTATCGCAAGCACGATTAAATTGGCCGACAACATCTCGTCCCGTGCGCTGTCGAATACCTGAGCTATGCCTGCTTGACGTGCATTGTCCTGCGCCGCGGCCGAGGGGTCTACGACTGAAAGGTTGGTGGCGGTGAAGCCACTGTCGAGTAGCCCACCATAAATGGCACGGGCCATATTACCACCACCGATAAAGGTTACCGTAGGTTGAGTCACGCGCTGTATCCCTTGAAATCGTTCCTAAGTATACCGCGCGCCGAAGATATCTGTGCCAATTCGGACCATCGTGGATCCCTCGGCAATCGCCGCCTCCATATCCGCTGACATTCCCATCGATAGCTCTGTCATTTCTACGGGTAAGCCCTCGGTCTTGAGCAGACCTGCGATTCGTCCAAACTGCTCGCGTTGGCGAGAGAGCTCTGAGCAAGGGGCGGGAATGGCCATGATCCCCCTGAGATCGAGTCGATCGAAGTTATGAACAGCAGTTGCTAGCTCGAGTAATTCATCGCGTGAGACAACGCCAGATTTACTCGCTTCAACTGGCATATTCACCTGAATGCAGACCTTGAGCGGCGCTCTCTCCACAGACCTTTGCGCGTTTAAGCGCTGGGCAATTTTCAGTCTGTCTACAGAGTGGATCCAATCAAAGTATTCCGCGATCTGCCGTGTCTTATTCGATTGTAATGGGCCGAGAAAATGCCAGGTAATGTCCAGATCGCTGCACTGGATGAACTTATCGACCGCCTCTGTGACATAGTTTTCACCGAAATCTGAAATACCGGCGTGAAACGCTGCTCGGACGTCCTCGACCGGTTTTGTTTTACTCACGGCGATCAAACGAATGTCACCTGCCACCCGATTCACCGTGCTTGCAGCAGAGGATATTCGGCTTTTGACCTGTGATATGTTGCTATGTAATCGAGTGTGATCCATGGTTGTATTTTACGTCGGTGTTTCCCTAGCAGGAACCACATAAATTGTGCTCCAACGACATAACTAAGCGCACTTTTATGTGCATCATCGATTTTTTGGCGTTCACAGCACGGCAGATTGCGCCGGATTTGCATTAAGCTGCGAGGCTGTCACTCGTGAGATGCGCCGATGGCGTTATCAGGTGTATCAATGTGCCCGCTATGGGAGTAGCTCACAAAACGTTGAGACTCCTCAAGGTTTTTTATCGAACAATATTGGTTGGGGTACTAACGATCGCTCTGTAACCAGCTTTCCAGGATGATTGACGCTGCAAGGTCGTCGATAGGGTGAGTGGCGTAATCGCCTCTATGTCCAGCCTCCCTCGCCCGAGACTTTGCCTCTTTTGAGCTATAGCGCTCGTCATGCAGCAAAACATCGATTTGCAGTCGGCTATTTAATTGTCGTGCAAAGCGAGAGGCTTTCTTAGAAAGTTCCGTAGCCAGCCCTGACTCATCAATTGGGTTGCCAACTACGAGAGCATCTGGTTGCCATTCTTTTATGAGCGCAACGATGGTATTCCAATTTGGCTTTCCATTAACGGCCGACAGAATCGTAAGTGGCCGGGCCTCGCTTGTAAGAGTGTTTCCGACTGCGACACCAATATTCGACAAGCCGAAGTCAAAGCAAAGGAGTGTCGAGACAGATTTCATCTAGCTGTGACCTGCTTGCTGCGTCAGCAAATGGATATCAATACCAAGCAACCTCCCAGCATCGGCGAACTTATCTGTAACCTGTGACTTGAAAAGGACATCTTGGCTTGCCGGGGCGGTGAGCCAGCTATTTTCTGCAATTTCCTGCTCGAGTTGCCCAGCAGACCAGCCTGCGTAACCCAGTGTGACCAAATGCTTATCAGGGCCCGTGCCTGAGGCGATATCAACCAGCACATCCTTCGACGTCGTAAGCCAGATTTCCTCATTGATCCTCAGCGTCGCGTCGTAAGTGACTCCAGGTGAATGAAGTACAAACCCCCGATCTACCTTAACCGGCCCTCCCGCCAAAACAGCAACCTCATCGTGGCTCAATAACGGTTGGATATTCAGGTGCTCGAAAATATCGGCGAGTTGAAGATCTAATGGTTTATTGATGACTATGCCCATCGCGCCCGCTTCACCGTGCTCACAAATATAGGTGACAGTGCTTTTGAAAAAGCCGGATTCAATGACTGGCGTTGCAATCAGAAACTGTCCTCTCAGTGAGTCTGTCGTTCTTTGGACATCCATCTTGATAACTTTGTTTTCCTTAGAGGGGAGATTATCAGAGTCTTTAGTTTATCGACTTGTGTGCTTAAAGCAGGAGTGCATAGCGGATAAGGCACCGCGTGCTGGATTGTTCTTATCGCACCCTGATCCAAGATGGTAAAAACCACACGACGCTAGGACCGTGATTTTCCATAGAGTATCAATTTGATTCTCCACCAGCAGCAACCCCACATGGCTTTAAGCATTTCCGTCACCACTGGCATATTGGCAGAAGCGTTTTAGTTAACGTCCCCGCGACTCCGAGACTTCTCGCTCTATACATGCGATTAGCTGCTCAGCGATATGTGTGTTCTTCGCTCGGTCGATTTCGCGCATACAGGTTGGGCTGGTGACATTGATCTCAGTGAGATAGTCGCCAATGATATCGAGGCCTACAAAAAGCAATCCCCTCTCGCGAAGCATCGGGCCTACCTGTTCGGCAATCCAGCGATCGCGATCAGACAGGGGTTGCACGATACCAGATCCCCCGGCGGCAAGATTGCCTCGGTTGTCGCCGGCCATCGGAAGTCGCGCGAGGCAGAAGGGAACCGCTTCACCGTTGATCATCAACACACGTTTATCACCGTCTTTGATCGCGGGCAGGTATCTCTGCGCCATGATGGTGACACCACCATTGTCAGTCAGTGTCTCCAGAATAACGTTGAGGTTCGGGTCGTTTTCTTTGACACGAAAAATGGACTGTCCACCCATACCATCAAGAGGCTTGAAAATGACATCGCCGTGCTCGGCATGAAAAGCCTTTAGCGAAGTGGGATCACGGGATACCAATAACGGTGGGCAGCACTCCGGGAATTGTGTCGCAAATAGCTTCTCGTTACAGTCCCGCAGACTTGCGCAGCGGTTGACGATCAGCGTACCGCGTCGTTCAGCATCCTCAAGCAGCTGTGTTGTGTAGAAAAACTCCATGTCAAAGGGCGGGTCTTTGCGCATCAGAACCACATCAAGCGTCGATAGCGATGCGTCGTACCGTTCGCCCATTGCGTACCAAGCGGTGTCGTCGCTATAAACCGTCAGTGGTCGCAACGAGGCCATAGTCTCACCATTCCTGACGGTAAGATCAGCTTGTTCAAGGTAGGTGAGCTCGTGACCTGCAGCACTCGCCGCTCGAAGCAAGCCAAGCGTTGTGTCTTTATTTGTATTGATGGTGGCGATGGGGTCCATTAAAACCCCGATACGTAGTGCCATGCTGATTTTACTCACGAATGATGTTTGCTCTCGAGATTCTGATTCGAGGGCGGTTCCGGTTCAAGCCTTTATATCGCCCCAGCGTGCGCCGAGGACGCTGAGGGCGACCAGTGGTGCTGTCTCGGTTCTCAACACACGGGGACCCAGCCGCATGGCACAAAAGCCATTCTCCGACGCCAGTGTTAGTTCCGAAGCCGCCAGACCACCCTCCGGCCCAATGAGCAGGGCGATGCTTGCGGGCTGATCATGCAAGGCATTGGGTGTTGCCTCGGGGTCCAGCACCAATTTGCAGTCAGCTTCCACATGGGACAACCAATGAGGCAGTGTTGTGGGCTCTTGCACCTCGGGAACAACGGCACGACCGCTTTGCTCGCAGGCGCTAATGACTATTTGCTGCCAGTGCTCCTGTTTCTTTTGCCAACGCTCGGGTGACAGACGTACATCAACGCGTTGGCTCAGGATGGGCGCGATGGAGGTAACACCCAGCTCGGTAGCCTTCTTAATGGCCCACTCAAAGCGATCGCCTTTAGATACGGCTAAGGCCAGATAGGTGTTCAGTGACGACTCAGTGTTTGCCGGCTCGATGCTATCGATGATTACCGATACCTGATGTTTGGTAGCGGAGACGATGGCACCTTGATAATTGTTTCCGTCTCCGTTGAATACAGATAGGCGGTCACCCGCTTTCACTCGTAATACCCGGGCGAGGTGGTGACTAGCACGATCATCAAGATCGCACTGCTTTTCAATTGTTATGGGTCGTGATGAGTAAACTCGGTAGCTGCGCATAGTGCCGAAGCTTAACAGCTACCGAGTTCGAGGGTTTAGTACTTGTAGCTGTCGTTCTTGAAGGGGCCGTCGACGCTGACACCAATGTAATCACCTTGCTGATCAGTTAACTTGGTCATAACCCCACCAAACCCTTCTACCATCAGCGCTGCGACTTGCTCATCTAGGTGCTTAGGCAACACCTCTACGGTGATAGCACCAGCCTTGTCAACCGCAGAGAGATCGGCAAAGCGCTTTGCGTACAAGTGAATCTGGGCGAGTACCTGATTCGCAAAGGAGCCGTCCATAATGCGCGATGGATGTCCTGTCGCATTACCCAGGTTCACAAGACGACCTTCAGCAAGCAGCAACAAGTGGTCGTTGGTATCGCGATCACGATAGATCTTATGTACCTGAGGCTTGACCTCTTCCCAATCCCAATTTTCGCGCATGTAAGCTGTATCGATTTCATTGTCAAAGTGGCCGATATTACACACGACCGCACCAGGCTTGAGTGCGCGCAGCATCGCCGCACTACAGACATCAACATTGCCCGTTGCAGAACACAAGAGATCTGTCTGTCCTAGCAATTGGGTGTCAATGCAAGCATCAGTACCGTCATTCACACCATTAATGAAAGGTGAGACAACTTCATAGCCATCCATGCAGGCTTGCATGGCACAAATAGGATCACACTCCGTTACGCGAACAATCATGCCCTCTTGGCGCAGCGATTGCGCTGACCCCTTGCCCACATCTCCGTAGCCCAGTACCAAAGCGCGCTTGCCAGCCAACAAGTGGTCGAGACCACGTTTGATCGCGTCATTCAAGCTGTGGCGGCAACCGTATTTATTGTCATTTTTTGACTTTGTGACCGCGTCGTTGACGTTGATCGCCGGTACTTTGAGCGATCCATCCTCGAGCATGTCATACAGTCGATGCACGCCTGTGGTCGTCTCTTCAGTGATTCCATGAATGCGCTCCAACATCTCGGGGTATTTCTCGTGCAGCATGGCGGTCAGATCGCCACCATCATCGAGAATCATGTTCGCTTCCCAGGGCTTACCGTCCTGTAGGATGGTCTGCTCGATACACCACTCATACTCTGGCTCTGTCTCGCCCTTCCACGCGAAAACAGGAATACCCCGGGCAGCTATTGCGGCAGCGGCGTGATCCTGAGTGGAAAAAATGTTGCAACTTGACCAGCGGACTTCGGCACCCAAATCGACCAGCGTCTCAATCAGTACACCTGTTTGAATGGTCATGTGGATACAGCCGAGAATTTTCGCGCCTGCAAGGGGCTGCTCATCACGTAAACGCTCGCGTAGTGTCATCAGTGCGGGCATCTCGGTCTCTGCAATCGCCAGCTCACGACGGCCCCATTCGGCGAGCGTGATGTCAGCGACTTTGTAGTCAGAAAAGGTTGCTAAATCGATGGCAGTGGTCATAAAAAACTCCTTCAAGCCGTAATTACTTAAATTCCTGCCGCAGCGCGTAGAGCATCGGCTTTGTCTGTTCGCTCCCATGTGAAGTCCGCTTGCTCTCGGCCGAAATGGCCATAGGCCGCGGTGGGGCGATAGATGGGTCGTTTCAGGTCAAGCGTATTGATAAGACCTTTTGGTCGAAGATCAAAGTGCGTTCTTACCAGATCGATGATCGTGCTTTCGGCGACCGTAGCTGTACCGAAGGTATCGATGGAGATAGATGTGGGCTCTGCAACTCCAATGGCGTAGGAGACCTGAATCTCGCAGCGCCCAGCAAGCCCGGCAGCTACGATGTTTTTAGCGACGTACCGACCGGCGTAGGCAGCTGAGCGGTCTACTTTGGACGGATCCTTACCGGAGAAAGCACCGCCACCGTGGCGCGCCATACCGCCATAAGTGTCGACAATAATCTTCCGTCCCGTAAGCCCGCAGTCGCCCATTGGACCACCAATAATGAACTGACCGGTGGGGTTGATGTGATATTTGGTGTCATCAGAGAGCCACTCACTCGGAAGCACTGCCTCGATGATCTCGCGTTTCACAAAGGCCCTGAGCGCATCCTGTTTGATGTCAGCGGAGTGTTGTGTGGACAGAACAACTGCGTCTACGGCCACGGGCTTGCCGTCCTCGTAGCGCACTGAAATCTGACTTTTTGCATCTGGGCGCAAGAAGTCGGCAGTACCCGAGCGGCGCAGCTCCGCCTGTTTTTCAACCAAGCGATGTGAGTAGTAAATCGGCGCAGGCATCAATGTATCGGTTTCATTGGCCGCGTAGCCAAACATTAGGCCTTGGTCACCTGCGCCCTGATTGGCCTCATCCGCCTCGTGAGTTCCCATTGCAATGTCCGCAGACTGAAGACCAATTGCATTTATCACGGCACAGGTATTGCCATCAAAACAGACGTCCGAGTTGTCGTAGCCAATATCGCAAATGACTTTCCGCACTGCGCTCTCAATTTCGCCGGGCGTCACAGTCGCTGAGGAGGTGACTTCACCAGCCACAACTGCCATGCCGGTCTTAACCAGCGTCTCCACCGCAACGCGCGCGTTTGGATCCTTTGCAAGGTAAAGGTCTAGGATGGCGTCTGATACTTGGTCAGACACTTTATCCGGATGTCCTTCTGATACCGATTCCGAAGTAAATAATGCGTACGAACTCACAGGTAAATCCCCCGATTTAATTTCATCGCATCATATAAAGATATCTTTATATGTCAATTTTTAGTCATTTGAGTTTTTTACAAAACTCGGACAACTCCCAAATTATTACTGATGAGGAGGACATTGGCAGGCCGATGCGCAAAGATGCCGTTGCAGACCACGCCAGTCATATTGTTGATCAAGGATTCGAGTTCGAGCGGGTCGGTGATGGTGAGTCCGTGAACATCGAGGATGATATTACCGTTGTCGGTGACCACACCCTCACGCCACACGGCATCGCCCCCTAGACTGTTCAGTGCGTCGCGTACCAAGGTGCGCGCCATGGGAATCACTTCAACTGGCAAGGGGAACCTACCTAACGTGTTTACCAACTTACTGCTGTCGGCGATGCAAATAAATTCATTGGCCTTTGCGGCCGCGATCTTCTCGCGCGTGAGTGCGGCGCCACCGCCTTTAATCAGAAAACCGTCTTGCGTGGCTTCGTCGGCGCCATCGACATAGACATCGACACGATCGACAGCATTTAAGTCCTGCACCTCGAAGCCTAGCTCAAGCAACAGGGCGGATGACCGCTCAGAGCTTGAGACCGTGGTCTTTATTTTGTCGCGTAATTTCGGCAACTCTGCGATGAAGCATTCGGCGGTACTCCCAGTGCCAATCCCGAGAATAATGTCGTTGCTCTGATGGCTTTCGACTCGACTAATGGCTGCCTGGGCTACTGCCTGCTTGAGCGCGTGCGCGTTCATGATGGTTCCTTTTTTTTTGCATTATTGTGGTTGTGCCTCACGCAGTGGAGAACACCTTGCCTGGATTGAGAATACCGTCCGGATCAAAAATCGCTTTGATTGCGCGCATAGCATCGATTTCTGAATCGGATTTGCTGTAGCCGAGATAGGGTGCTTTGAGTGTGCCAACACCATGTTCGGCTGAGACACTGCCCCCGAGCATCTTTATCGCATCAAAGATATCCGTCGAGACCTCATTGCATCGCTTCTTGAACTCCTCAATCTGCAGGTTCTCGGGCTTCAGAATATTAAGGTGAAGATTGCCGTCACCAATATGACCGTACCAAACCACTTCCCAGTCGGGGTAGTTCTCGTGAACCACTTCGTCGACAGACGCAAGTAGTTCAGGCACGTTTGATACGGTCGAGGAGATATCATTCTTGTAAGGCGTCCATTTCGAAATGGTTTCCGATATGTCTTCGCGTAGTCGCCACAAGGCTCTCGCTTGGGCCACACTTTGGCTCATTACCGCATCGATTACCCAGCCCTCATCCATGCACTGCTCCACCGCCTCAAAGACATGCGCATCGGTCATGTCATTCTGGCGCTCGAACTCGACCAAGGCATAGAACGGTGTGCGGGTCTCGAACGGGCGCGCGACCCCTGCATGGTCAACCACCTTTGAGACCGCAAGCTCTGAGAAAAACTCATAGGCCAGCAGGGGCGTTGTTGATTGAATGCGATCTAAGACTGCCATGATCGCGCTCATATCACTTAGACCCAATACCAAAACGGTGGGGTCTTTGGGTGGTGCTGTGAGCTTGAGGGTTGCTTCGGTGATAAAGCCGAGAATGCCCTCCGATCCGATAAACAGGTGACGAAAGTCGAGGCCGGTATTGTTTTTCATCAGACCTTTGTTGAGCTCGAGCACGTCACCTTTGCCGGTTACCACGGTTAAGCCCGCAACCCACTCTCGGGTCATGCCGTAACGAATGACATTGATACCACCCGCATTCGTTGCAATGTTGCCACCGATTTGACTTGAGCCACTCGAGGCGAAGTCGACCGGATAAAACAAATCTGCATCTCTAGCAGCCTGTTGTATGTTTTGGGTGATGGCTCCAGCGCCTGCGGTCACAGTGCGGTCCATCAGATTAACGGGCGAGATGGCATTCATCTTATCCATGGACACTACAACCTCGCCATTTGCGGCGCAGGCACCACCGCTCAAGCCTGTTCGACCGCCCGACGGGACGAGCGCGAATTGACAGCGTCGGGCACATTCGACAACCGCCACTACATCGGCAGTACCTCGGGGAAATACGATTGCTGTCGGAGCCGGTGGTGTAAATCGGGTCCAGTCCTGACCGTAGGTCTTTAGTGATGCGGGGTCGAGAGCCACCTGCTCCGGAGTCAGTACCGCACTCAACTCCTGAATAATGTCTATCGACGATCCGGCCACACTGAACTCCATAAAGACAATGGCCGTAATGCTACCATCTGCGCCCCGCGCCATGACACCAAGTCAGAGACTCGATGGAACAACAATCATTACAAAAGTCCAAAATTAAGTTCTTACTGCTTGAGGGCATTCACCCAAGTGCGATTGATGCATTGGCGAAGGCGGGTTACGACAACGTCGTGTGCTACCCAAAGGCGCTTCCTACTGAAGAGCTGATGGCAGAAATCAAAGATGCGCACTTTGTGGGCATTCGATCTCGGACCCAGCTGAATGCCGAGGTGATTGAGGCAGCGCCGCGTCTTGTCGCCATTGGTTGTTTTTGTATTGGTACAAACCAGGTCGACTTGGAAGCAGCCTCTCGCAACGGTATTCCCGTATTCAATGCGCCCTTCTCAAACACGCGAAGTGTGGCAGAGCTCGTGATGGCCGAAGTCATTCTCTTATTGCGAGGGGTGCCACAGCGAAGTGCTGCCGCGCACAGAGGTGAGTGGCAAAAAACCGCCGAGGGTTCACATGAGTGTCGTGGCAAGACACTGAGCATTATTGGTTACGGCAATATCGGCATGCAGCTAGGTGTAATCGCCGAAGGCCTCGGTATGAAGGTCATCTACTTTGATGTTGAGTCAAAGCTCCCGCTGGGTAATGCGCAACCCAAGGCAACGCTGTCCGATCTTTTGCAGGACGCTCATGTTGTGAGCTTGCACGTGCCACAGCATGCCAGCACGGAGCTATTGATAGGCAGTGACGAGATAGCACAAATGCGACAGGGCGCCATGCTCATTAACGCTTCACGCGGCAATGTCGTCGATCTAGATGCTTTAGCCGAGGCGCTCCGAATCGGGCACATTGGCGGTGCGGCGATAGACGTGTTTCCGGTAGAGCCACGCTCGAACAACGATGAATTTCTGTCGCCACTTCGAGGCCTCGATCAATGCATCTTGACGCCCCACATCGGAGGCTCAACCGAGGAAGCCCAAGAGAACATTGGTGTTGAGGTGGCAGAGAAGCTGACGCGATATAGCGATAACGGAACAACCACTTCGGCGGTAAATTTCCCTGAGGTAGCGCTACCCGAGCACGACGGTAAGCATCGGTTACTTCACGTCCATCAGAATATTCCCGGCGTTATGAGTGCGATCAACCAAGTGTTCAGTGAGAACAATGTCAACGTCAGCGGTCAGTATCTTCAAACCATGGAAGACACGGGTTACGTGGTCATCGACATCGAGGCGGATTACTCAAAAGCCTTAATTAGGAGCTTGACGGAGATTGAAGGGACCTTACGAACACGAGTGCTGTTTTAGTTTGTTTTACGCCTCGCGTGTATTTGGATCTCGTTCGATAAAACGCGGGGTCATCTCACCTGACTTGAAGTAAAAGTTTGCAATAAAAATTGGCGAGTTCACGGCTTTTGATGGTCAATCCATGCGATCATTGGCGCCGCTCACTCGCAACCCAATTGAGGACCTCGTTTTGCAGGAAGTTCATCGCTCAACCGTAACTCGACAGCACGCAGCAAACGCCATTAGAGCGCTCTCCATGGATGCTGTTCAGAAAGCTAATACAGGACACCCTGGCGCCCCCATGGGGATGGCGGACATCGCTGAAGTCTTGTGGACCGGGTATCTAAAATACAATCCCACCAATCCTCATTGGGCAGATCGGGACCGCTTTGTGCTTTCCAACGGGCACGGCTCTATGCTGATTTATTCGCTGTTGCATCTTACCGGTTTTGACTTGTCGATAGACGACATCAAAGACTTCCGTCAGTTGCATAGCAAGACGCCGGGTCACCCCGAGTACGGTTATACACCGGGCGTTGAAACTACCACAGGGCCGCTGGGTCAGGGCCTTGCCAATGCCGTTGGTATGGCAGTTGCGGAAAAGCTCATGGCAGCCCGTTTTAACAAACATGGTTACCGGGTTGTCGATCACCGCACCTGGTGTTTTGTTGGTGATGGTTGCTTGATGGAGGGCATCAGCCATGAGGCCTGTTCACTCGCGGGTACCCTGGGTTTAGGGAAGCTCAATGTGGTTTATGACGATAACGGGATCTCAATCGATGGAGAAATCGCGGGCTGGTTCACCGACGATACACCTGCACGGTTTGAAGCCTACGGTTGGCACGTAGTTCGCGACGTTGATGGCCACGATCCTGATGCAGTTGCAGCTGCGTTTGACGAGGCAGTTGGTACAACGTCACGTCCATCTCTTATATGTTGTAAGACAACGATCGGTAAAGGTAGTCCCAACAAGGGAGGCACAGAGTCCTGCCACGGAGCGCCTTTGGGCGCAGATGAGATCGCTCTGACGCGTGATGCCTTGGGTTGGGCCTATGACCCATTCGAAGTGCCCGACGATGTTTATTTGCACTGGGATGCACGTACTTCCGGTGCCGAGGCTGAGGCCGCTTGGCAGTCCCAGCTTGATGCTTACAAAAATGACTGTCCCGAGCTTGCTGACGAGTTTCAGCGGCGGGTGGCTGGTGAATTACCGGCAGAGTTTTTCACCGGTGTGGATGATTTCATCGCACAGTGCGTTGCGAATGAGTCTGATGTTGCGTCACGCAAGGCCTCGCAGCAGGCGATTGCAGCGATTGCACCTAAATTACCTGAGCTGCTTGGCGGCAGCGCCGATCTGGCGGGGTCGAACCTCACGTTGTGGCCCGGCGCTACCGGTGCCGATGCATCGGATGCCGAGGGCAACTACATTTATTATGGCGTCCGCGAATTTGCCATGGCAGCCATGATGAATGGCATTGCATTACATGGTGGGTTCATTCCCTACGGCGGTACTTTCCTTATTTTCATGGAGTACGCGCGAAATGCGGTTCGCATGGCTGCACTGATGAAACAGCGTGCTATTTACGTCTTTACCCATGACTCGGTTGGCTTGGGTGAGGACGGTCCAACGCATCAGCCGGTGGAGCAGCTAACAGCGATGCGATCAACGCCCAACTTGGATACTTGGCGCCCCTGCGACGCGGTTGAGTCAGCTATTGCATGGAAGCAGGCGATCCTGCGAAGCGATGGACCCTCAGCCTTGGTGTTTTCTCGTCAAACCCTGCCGCATCAGGTCGGCGCAGCTGAGCGCGTTTCCGATGTGACGCGCGGTGCTTATATCCTTCGAGAGGAGCAGGGCGAGCTCGAGGCAGTCATCATCGCGACCGGTTCGGAAGTTGTACTCGCGATAGAGGCGGCTGAGAAGCTGTCCGCTGCAGGTCGAGGCGTTCGTGTGGTGTCTATGCCATGTGCCGAGGTCTTCCAGCGACAGGATGTTGAATACCGTGAATCCGTGCTTCCCAGCCATCTTCTGGCGCGAGTAGCTGTAGAGGCCTCTCACCAAGACTGGTGGTACAAGTATGTCGGCCTCGATGGCCGGGTAGTTGGCATGAATTCCTTTGGTGAATCTGCGCCAGGGCCTGTACTCATGAAGGAGTTTGGTTTCACGATCGAGAATGTCATCGAAGCCGTTGAGGATGTGATTCTCAGCTAATGACCGCCGTCGGTATCAACGGCCTTGGCGCAGGGGATAGAGCGTTTCTTTCCTCACCTGTGAGATAAAATTAGCGCTCGCGCATCACGGGTACCTGCGCTCAACGTATCGTCACTCGATGTCTTTCTCTCTGTCGATAAACGCGCATCGGCTCATGAGGTCAATGCGGCAATAAGCGAGTCACTCGATGATTTTGATGGTGTGTTGACGGTTAACGGGGAGCCACTGGCGTCATGTGACTTTCTCGGTCCTGAAGCGTCGAGCATCGTTGATACGACACAGACGCAGATATCAAACGACTGCCTGATCAAGCTTATGAATTGGTTTGACAATGAGTGGGCATTCGTTAGTCGCATGGTAGATATCGTCCTGCGGCTGTCGGATTTCGTGGCCGACGAGTCATCCAGCTAGCAGACTAAAACGAATTCAAGATATAAACGACAAGAGGTTGATTATGCTGTTGATGGACCAGCTTTTGCTCGCTGGGAAACGAGTTCTGATTCGGGAAGATTTCAATGTCCCACTGCGTGGGGGGCGAGTAGCCAATGACGCTCGCCTGCGAGCTGCGGTTCCGACTATTGAGGCAGCCGTTGCGGCTGGTGCAGGCGTGATCTTGATGTCGCATCTCGGTAGGCCCATTGAGGGTGAGGCCGCTGAAGAGTTCTCTCTTTCGCCGCTTGCCGATGCACTGTCTGCGCTGCTTGGACTGCCGGTCATGCTAAAGCGGGAGTGGCCGACCGATGCGCCACAGACAGGCGAAGTCTGGCTGCTAGAAAACGTTCGTTTCAATGTTGGTGAAAAAGCGAACAACGACGACCTGGCGAAACGCTACGCAGGGTTGTGCGATGTATTTGTTATGGATGCGTTCGGCACGGCTCACCGCGCGCAGGCATCGACGCATGGTGTCGCTAAATTCGCCCCTGAAGCCTGTGCTGGACCGTTGCTGGCTAGTGAGCTTGATGCTTTGGGTCGCGCACTAAGGGAACCAGCTTCACCTATGGTTGCTGTTGTCGGGGGGTCAAAAGTGTCGACTAAGTTGGCCGTCTTGGAGCGTCTGTCTGAGCTATGTGATCAGTTGTTGGTAGGAGGCGGGATTGCCAATACATTCTTGGCGGCGGCGGGCTATCCTGTAGGCAAGTCGCTGCATGAGTCAGAACTTATTCCAATAGCGCGAGCGTTGATGGCTAAGACACGTATACCCTTACCCATTGATGTTGTGGTGGCAAAGGAGTTCAGCGAGACGGCTGAAGCAACGGTAAAGCTGGCGGCTGAAGTGTCTGCGGATGATATGATTTTAGACGTGGGTCCTCAGTCGCAAGCGCAGATATCCGAGGTTTTGGTGGCTGCTGGGACGATCCTTTGGAATGGTCCTGTGGGCGTTTTTGAGTTTCCGGCCTTTGCTGAGGGGACGCATGCATTGGCCTCAGCTGTCGCCAACAGTTCGGCATACTCGTTGGCGGGAGGTGGCGATACGCTCGCTGCCATCGATGAATTCGATATCGCGAATCGCATTTCGTATATTTCAACGGGTGGCGGTGCGTTTTTAGAGTTTGTAGAGGGCAAAGAGCTGCCTGCTGTTGCCATCTTGTGCGAACATCAGGACCAGTGACCTGGGCGAGAGGAACACAATATGGCACTAATAAGCATGAGGCAGTTACTTGATTACGCTGCGGAGCATCAGTTCGGTGTGCCGGCTTTCAACGTTAATAACCTTGAGCAGACTCGCGCCATTATGGAGGCTGCCGCTCATTGCGATGCTCCCGTGATCATGCAAGCCAGTGCCGGTGCACGAAAGTACGCAGGTGCGCCGTTTCTCAGGGCAATGATGGATGCGGCAGCGACCGAATTTCCGGATGTGCCAATTGTGGTTCACCAAGACCACGGAACCTCTCCCTCCGTGTGTCAGCGGTCCATACAGTTAGGATTTACCTCTGTGATGATGGATGGGTCGTTGGGAACCGACGGAAAAACCCCCATGGATTATGACTACAATGCGCAGGTGACAGCCGAGGTGGTCGAGATGTCACACGCTTGCGGCGTATCGGTAGAGGGCGAACTTGGTTGCCTGGGATCGTTGGAGACCGGTGAGGCAGGAGAGGAAGACGGTGTCGGTGCTGAAGGGAAATTGACGCACGACCAAATGCTCACTGATCCTGATGAGGCCAAGCAGTTTGTCTCCGATACCCGTGTCGATGCTCTAGCCATTGCTTGTGGCACGAGTCACGGCGCCTACAAGTTTTCGCGTCCGCCCACGGGTGACATTCTCGCGATCGATCGGATTAAAGCGATTCACGCCAGCATCCCAGATACACACTTGGTAATGCATGGCTCGTCTGCGGTGCCGCAGGATTGGCTGGCCATCATCAACGAATACGGAGGCCAAATTCCCGAGACTTATGGCGTGCCAGTTGATCAGGTGGTCGAGGGCATTAAGCATGGTGTCCGTAAGGTTAACATTGATACGGATTTACGATTGGCGTCAACGGGAGCTATTCGTCGTTTTCTAGCGGAGAATCCGGCTGAGTTCGATCCGCGGAAGTATTTTAAGGAGAGCCTTGTTGCGATGCGAGACATCTGCGTTGCCCGATACGAGGCCTTTGGTTGTGCTGGGCACGCATCCAGAATAAAGCCGCTGTCGTTGGCTGAAATGCACAAGCGCTACATCGCGGGGAGCATTTAGCAGCTCTGGGCGGCGCCGTCGTTAATATTCGCGTAAACTCCCGGTTTTGCTGCTGTGCCGCTTGCGATGACAGACCCTTACATCGAAAAAATTCTCAACGCCAAAGTCTATGACGTTGCCGCTCGGACACCGTTGACGCAGGCGCCGACGTTATCTGAGCGGATGGGCTGTGACGTGCGACTTAAGCGGGAAGACCTTCAGCAGATCTTTAGCTTCAAGTGCCGTGGTGCGTACAACAAAATGGCGTCCCTATCGGATGAGGAGCGTATCCACGGTGTCGTTGCCGCTTCTGCGGGTAATCATGCACAGGGTGTTGCGTTAGCCGCGCAGAAGCTCGGTGTACAGGCGACAATTGTCATGCCGGTCACCACCCCCTCGATAAAAGTTGAGGCAGCCAGGCGACGAGGGGCACACGTTGTTCTCCAGGGTGATGCATTCGATCAGGCATCCGAATTTGCCAAGCGTCTGGTAGAGGAGCGCGGTGCCACCTACCTGCATCCTTTTGACGATCCGGCTGTGATCGCAGGTCAAGGCACCGTGGGTGTCGAGGTCACTCAGCAATCACCCAAACCCGCTGATTACGTCTTCATTCCCTGTGGCGGCGGTGGCTTGCTATCAGGCATGGCGGTCTTCCTGAAACATACCTGGCCGGATGTGAAGGTCATCGGCGTAGAGCCTGCTGATGCTGCCTGCGCGCTGGCCGCAAGGCTAGCGGGTGAGAGAGTCACTCTGTCTGAGGTTGGCTTGTTCGCTGATGGCTGTGCGGTTGCTCGTGTTGGTCAGGAGACATATCGCGTTATAGAGCAATACGTTGATGACATCATTACGGCCACCACAGATGAAATGTGTGCGGCGGTTAAGGATATATTTGACGACACGCGTGCTATCGCTGAGCCCGCAGGTGCCTTGGCCATTGCTGGCATGAAGAACTACTTGTCGGAACATAACGTAACCGGAGCATCGGTGGTGGCGGTACTAAGTGGTGCAAATACCAACTTTGATCGTCTGAGATACATCTCGGAACGCACGGATATTGGCGAGCGCCGCGAAGCGATTCTCAGCGTTACGATTCCTGAAGTGCCGGGGGCCTTTAAGTCATTCTGCGGCACGGTCGGTAAACGCAACATCACGGAGTTTAATTACCGTGGTACTGATGAGCAGACGGCCCGAGTGTTTGTCGGTCTTACGGTCGCGCCACAAAGCGATGACGTGGAAGACTTGGTACATCAGCTTGAGAGTCAGGGCTACATTGCGGTCGACTTAACCGATAACGAAATGGCCAAGTTACACGTAAGGCATATGATCGGTGGGAAAATGGCACTCAGGGAGAGTGAGGAGCGAGTTTTTCGTGTTGAGTTCCCTGAACGGCCCGGTGCGCTGATGAAGTTCCTCGATGCCTTGGGATCCGGCTTCAATATTTCAATGTTCCATTATCGTAACCACGGCGCGGCCTATGGTCGCATCTTGGTTGGCTTCACTGATAATGATCAGGATCGCTCTCAACTGATCGCAAGGCTAGACCACGCTGGCTTCCGCTATTGGGAAGAAACCGAAAATCCAGCCTACCAAGCCTATTTAAAGCCGCTTGCTTTGTGACAAATTACCATTATAGTGGCTAGCCTGTTCGCAGATAAGCGGACATGACAGCCACAACAAGTGGTGAATAAGGAAGAAGAAGTAAGCCGCAGCAGCAGAGAAGTAGAAAAGCACTGGGGGAAGTCGTGGGGAAAAGAAAGCCGGGGTTGTTTAGCGTCCTTGTGCTCGGTTTTGTTGTGGTCATTACAGCCAGCGCGCTAACCGCAAGAGAGAATGACTCGAAAAGCATCGAGCTCAATCAGCCGTGGCAGCAAGATTTAGACTAGTTACCAGGCCGTCATTGCGTTACTAATGTTTTGGATAAGTCAGAACTGAATCAGCCCCTCTTCGCTGACGAACCCGTTCATGGGTACGTCGTAAGCGTCGAAGGGAACGTGGTCTAGTAACTGGCACTGAAATCCAATGCCCAATTTATATCCCGGTGCATCTGCAAGAGCCCTGTCATAGTAGCCCCTTCCGAAGCCCAGCCGATTTCCCTTTCTATCACAGGCTGCCAGTGGTACTAGAAAAAGGTCTATTTTGCTTATGGAGACGAAGTCTGCGGATTCGATCGGTTGCTGAACGTCGCCAAAGCCTAACTCGAATGTATCGCTGGATGTGACTCGATGGAAACTCAACTCGAAGTTGGGCAGTGTGCGAGGAGCGACAAAAGATTTGGCCAGATGCTTTAACCGCAACAAGCGGGACACGTCCACTTCCGACTTTAGTGGCAAATAGGTTGCGATTGTTATCGCATCCTTGAAGAGGCTCAATTCGATCAGGTAGTTAACGATTGCCTGACTCTTTTGTTTTTGAGATTCAGTGGACATTGCCCGACGCTTACCAAGCGTTTCGTTGCGGACTGCTAGTTTGACGTCTGGCATGGCACCAATAGCTCAAAAATGGGGTCTGACCCAGAGTACCGCCGACGGTGTCGCCCTTGAACCGTAGCGGTTCAAGGTGGTGATCCCCATTCTGCATCAGGCGTCCCGGTCGCGCCGGGCTTGCACAACAGCCAGAAGTGGACATCTCC
>Ga0160423_10000509_pt1 | contig 31836 bp, 11 predicted proteins | sample CRUFie14St8metaG_FD_108191 | JGI IMG/M metagenome (GOLD analysis project Ga0160423, IMG submission 108191) | Marine microbial communities from the Costa Rica Dome - CRUD Field 142mm St8 metaG | ecosystem: Environmental > Aquatic > Marine > Oceanic > Photic zone | place: Costa Rica: the Eastern...
CCTCGAGACTGCCGTCGCTTCGTACAAGAAGGGCTTGGATGTGGACCCAAACAACGCCCAGATCGCCGAAGCCCTCGCCGAGGTGGAGGCCGACTTGAAGTCCAAGGAGGGCGGCTTCGATGCCGCGGGAAACATCGGGAACATGTTCTCCGGGCCTGAGGTTTGGGGCAAGATCGCCAGCAACCCTCAGACCTCTGGGTACCTCGCCGACCCAACTTTTGTGCAAATGATGCAGAACGTGCAGAAGGATCCCAAGACCATCAACGCGTACCTGCAGGACCCTCGGATGATGCAGGTCCTTGGGGTCCTGCTGGGCGTCAACGTGATGTCTGGCGACCAGGCCAAGCAGGAATTCGCCAAGGAGGGCGACGAGGAGGCGACGAGCGCGCCTCCTCCCGCGCCGAAGGCGGAGCCGGAGCCTGCAAAGCCCGAGCAGCCGGCGCCAAAGGAGCCCGAGCTGACCGAGGAGGAGAGGGCCGAGAAGGAGTCGAGGGAGGCCGCCCAGGCCGAGAAGCAGAAGGGTAACGCGTGCTACAAGAAGAAGGAGTTCGAGGAGGCCCTGGGTCACTACACCAAGGCCATGGAGATGGACGGCAAGGATATCTCGTACATCACCAATAGGGCTGCAGTGTACTTTGAGATGGGCAGCTTCGACGAGTGCATCGCGGACTGCGACGACGCGGTCGAGAAGGGCCCCTCGCTCCGGGCGGACTACAAGATGATCGCCAGGGCCCTCACAAGGAAGGGCAACGCGCTGAGGAAGAAGGGTGACTTGGAGGCCGCGATGAAGGTGTACAAGAAGTCCCTCACGGAGCACAGAAACGCCGACACGCTGAAGAGGCTGAACGACGTGGAGAAGGAGATCAAGCAGAGGAGGGAGGAGGAGTACATTGACATGGACAAGTGCGAGGAGGAGAAGACAAAGGGAAACGACCACTTCAAGAAGTCAGAGTTCCCCGAGGCGGTGAAGTGCTACACGGAGGCCCTGAAGAGGGGCCCTCCGGCGCGTAACCCGGAAGCCCACAAGCTCTACAGCAACAGGAGCGCTTGCTACACCAAGCTTGGGGCCCTGCCCGAGGCCGTCAAGGACGCGGATAAGTGCATCGAGCTCAAGCCAGACTTTGCCAAGGGGTACAGCAGGAAGGGAACCGCGCAGTTCTTCATGAAGGAGTTCGACAAGGCCATGGAGACCTACAAGCTCGGGCTCGAGCAGGACCCTTCGAACGAGGAGCTTAGGGCCGGCCTGCAGCGGTGCGTGCAGAAGATCAACATGGGCAACTCTGGGATGCTCAGCGAGGAGGAGCAGAAGGAGAGGCAGGCCCACGCCATGGCCGACCCCGAGATCCAGGCCATCCTGACGGACCCCGTGATGAGACAGGTGCTCCAGGACTTCCAGGAGAACCCTAAGGCCGCGCAAGAGCACACCAAGAATCCGGGAATCATGGCCAAGATTCAGAAGCTCGTCAACGCGGGCATCGTGAGGATGGCCTAAGCGTTTAGTGTAGGTACCTTTCCTCTTTAGTGTGTGTGTGTGTCTTCTTCTTCCTTATCATCTCGGCGCCTCGTCCTCGTCGACCTGCAGAATGTGCGGCTTCCAAGGCCTGCTCAAAGAACAATCCATTGTCACCATCTCCTTCACGAGCTCTCGTCTCGGATCTTCTTTTTTTTCGGAGATTCTCGATGTTCCGCCCCTCTAAATTCTGAAAAATTGTGATGTAACCGTCAGGGGGGGTTTCAGAAGGCAACGGTCGATCGCGCGCGCGCCTTCCGAAACCGAGACACGAAGCCCAGCCCCTCGTTTGTTGTTTTCTTTCGCGTTTGGTGCCACGAGAACCATGAGAACGCGCTCCACCGCCCGCGCCATGGCGTTTCTCTTCGCCTTCTTCGTGGCCCTCCTCTCCGCTGCACTTTTGTTCGCCGAGGCGGCCCCAGCGTCGGCGAAGGGGGAGTCCTCCAAGTACGGGAAGGTGACCTGGACGGACGAGAAGACGTTTACGGAGAAGATGGTGGAGGTCACTGAGAGGGTGAAGGACCACTTGCAGGCGACCGGGATGACCCTTCACGCCGCTCTCAAGGACCACGGGGTGGATGTCTCCAAGGGTCTGGCCGCAGCGAGCATGAAGGTCTCGAGCTTTTTCAAGAAGGTGGACACGAGGGACCTGTCGGAGAGGCTGCAGGAGGCCGCAGCGAAGGTCCAGAAGTCCCTTGAGGAGCAGCTCGGCCCCACCATCAAGAAGATGGGCGAGTCCATGATCCACAAGCAGCATGAGGCCGAGGCCGGCGACGGGAAGGAGGGCGCCCTGTCGGAGGAGGACGTCGAGTCTCTGACTGCGGAGCTTGGGGCGGAGACCGTCGCAGAGCTCGCGAAGAGCCTGGAGGAGGGGCTGATGAGGTCGCTGGAGAGGGAGAACCCGAGCACGGATGACGTGGCCGCCGAGCTTGCAAAGGCCAAGGAAGGGGTGGCGAAGATCTCCGCGTGGGCCGATCAGATGTACAAAGCCGGCGTGCCCGTGGAGAAGATCAAGAAGCTGCTGGAGACGGCGGGGCTCCACGCCCGGGAGGAGGAGGGATCCGAGGGGGGCGCCGCCGCTCACGACGAGCTCTAAGAACTCCCACCCGCCCCGCCTCCAAAACCACAGCCTCGCGAGACGGACAGAAAGGCACCAAGAGAGAGAGACGGTTGATGAATAATACATTTCCTTCTTTGTGTAATGACGACGATGGGTGTACATGTTCACTTGACGCCAAAGGACTTGAGCGCGATCGTGGGCTTCTTGATCCTCCCCGGCTGGTTGGCCCTCCGACCCGCCGCGGATGCTGCCGGCTTTGCTGCCGCCCCGGACTCCTGCAGCCCCTTGGTCAGCGCCTGCCTTTTCTCTTGGGGGAGGCCCTGGACAAAGGCCTTTGCGGCGGCCGCGCCCTTGGCGGCGAAGAGGTTGAAGATCTTATTGGCCGCCATGGCGAGGGCGCCCGCGGCCTTGTTCGTGGAGGAGGACCCCATCGTCAGGGCTTGGTACAGCAGAGGGAGGGCCAGGGAACCCACTGCTATGGCCTTGGGCTCGTCGTTTGTGGCAAAGGCGTTGAGGCACACCCCGAAGAACTTGAGGCCCTCCACGGCGAGGGCGAGGTTGGGCTCAGCGTCTCGGCCGGACGCGACCGCCGTGATGGCCGAGGACGTCGCATCCGCTGCCGCGGGGGCGAAGCAGGCCACGAACCGGGCCACCCAGTCGGAGTCTGCCAGGCTCTGCGCCACGTCCTTGTTCCAAATTTGGAGCACCAGGCACCGCAGCTTTGGGGGCGATTGGGGGCCCAGGCACTCGTGGAATAGACCGGTCGCGAGATCCAGGCCGGAGATCGGCTTGCCGGCGGCCGATCCAGGCGGGAAGTCGACCTTGCAGATCTGCTGGACGATCGAGAGGCACAGGGTGGCGGTGACTGCCGCGTTGTCCGTGTACGTTGAGTGCAGGCTCCTCTCCCGGACCTTCTCCACGAAGGAGTGGGCGAAGCTGAGGCCGCACGAGGCTGCCCCCAGCGAGCTAGAGGACGCACCCAGCGCCTCCTTGACCTCCCTGAGGCATCTGAGGAGGATGCCGGCGAAGCATCTCCTGGCAGCGTCGCTCGTGGTCTCCCTGAACACAAAGTGGGCGTTCTGAAGGCAGTACCTGAAGGTCTCCGCCCCGCCGGTGCCAAGGGAACCCACCGAGAGGTCTAGCAGCGCCTCCCAGACCTTGGCGCAGCCCGACACGGACTCTGAGGTCGCCAATGGCCCGCCCTCTGCGCTCAGGCCCCTACCCAAATCGCAAAACTCGGCCACGCAGCGACATGCCAGCCTGCAGGTCTTCTCCCTGATCTCGGCGACCAGGAGGTAGTCCGAGGGGAACCCGGAGACCACTGTGGCTGCGCAGTCCAAGAATGACTTCCGCGTGTCTTCGTCGCCCAGAAGCTGGCCCCCGTCACGGAGCAGGGAATCGAGTGTCCTGAGAACCCGAGAGCAGTTTGTCGGCGCGATCACCCCTCCCAGCCTCTTGCAGGTCCTGAAGAGCTCTGAAAGGATCCCAAGGGACGCGCGGACGACGTGGCTCGCCCCCCCTGGCTCCCCGTTGCCGCCCCTCTGGGCTTGGGTGAGAGCGAATTCAGCTGCCGTGCACACAAAGGCCTCGGAATCCTTGAGACTCTCTCCGTCCGAGGACAGTAGAAAGGCTTCGATCAGACGCAACCACCCGAGGCCAGTGGCATCTCGCAGAAAGTCGCGGGACTTCCTCATCCTGGAGGACTTGATGAACTTGCTTTGGTACGAAAACCGAGGGCCATCCTCCCCGATGAAGGCCCTCGCCAGGTAGTCTGACGAGAGGTCCACGCAGCCGCGGGACACCACGGCCCTGTTCTGGGGCGACAGGGATCCGAGGAGGTCCTCGTTGCCCCCCCCGCTGGGATCCTTCCCGCCGCCGCCGCCCCCGCAGTGGCAGATGAGCTTGGACAGGGACTCAATGGCGCCGATCTTGAGCCTGTCCACCACCGAATCCGAGTAGTGGACCTCGTGCTGCGGGTCAAAGTAGTCGAGGCACTTGCACATCAGCGCGACGACCCTCTTCAGCGTACCTATGTCGCTGCTCAGGATGTTCTTCTCGATCAGGCTGGCCGCCAGCTCGAGCCCCACCGTGGTCATGGTGGGCAGAGCCGACTTCTCAAACGCCGACCTCAGCGCTGAGAGCAGCTGGGCCTGGTACTGCTCCATCAGCTGGTGGCCCTCGTAGTCAGGGTCGGGCTGGTCCCCGAACTTCTCCACGAGAATGTTGAGCAGGTGGATCCCCTTGGGCTGCAGCGTGGGCAAGTTCCCCGTGCAGATCTTGTACCCAGAGTTGACTAGGTTCTGGAGCTTGAGGACCATCCAGTCCCCATCGGGGCTGCCCTGCGCCTTGCTCACGTCCCAGTGCCTGCCATCATCGCCAACCCACCTGAAGACCGAGCACAGGCACTCCATCACGAATTCCCTCGTCTCCAGGCAGCTCCCGGTGGCCTCCGCCTCGGCGGGCTCCTCGGCCTCGCCGCCGCCGCCAAAGCCGCCGCCACCATCCTCGTCGTCGTCCTCGTCGTCCCCAAACCCTCCCGTTCCCTCCACGCCCGCTGACCCTGTTTCGTTCAGGATGATGTTCTGGCAGAATTGAATCCAACGCGTGGGGACCTCGCCGCACCCGGCCTCCATGACAACAATGAAGACCCTGCGGAGCGTCGCCTGGATCTCAGGCTCGGACTCCCTGTCCAGGGCCGAGATCACGTCGTGCTCCACGCCCTCCTCCGCCAGGGAGAAGGGGTTGGTTTCCGCGAGGTGCCGGAGCGTCTTGGCCGCCGCCATCCGGACCGCGGGCTGGCCGGTCCTGAGAAAAGGCTTGAGGATGCCCAGGAGCGCCGAGGTGGTTGACACATGGGGGGCGAAGAGCAGGAGCTGCTGGATATGCAGGACCTGCTCCAACTGGGCACCGTCGCCGCCCTCTGCCCCCTTGGCGCCGTCGATGAGCACGTTGGACCTCCTGAAGGCAAACTTTCCCGGTGAAAACTCGGGCCCCAAGATCCCCACCACCGCATTGCCGATTCGGGCAACTGTCTGCAGAAGGGCCGCCTCGTGCCCCGTGGAAAGGACACTGACCTGGGTGGCGATGTTGAGCATCTGGCTGACGTGTTGGATAAATGCCGGCCCTGACGCCGTCGCAATCAGCCAATACGAGTGCAGGAGCCAGACCTGGGCCGCCTCGTCGATTCCGGATCCCACGATCTGCTGCAGCTTTTTGACCATTCCGTCCTGCAAGCCGGTCAGGGAGATTCCCCCGAGGCTTCTTCCGATGGCCCCAAGCCACAGCACGAGCCCCTTGACGCTGTCCGGGGCCTGGCCCCCCACCTGCTCCTGGCACAAGGACTTGACGAGGGACTTGGCAATGTTCTCTCCGCCAAAGTCGCACACCCCTGCGGCGACCTCCGCGCTCGCTCTGACGTACTGCGGCTCCGCCACCCCTTCCTCGAGCAGGATCTTGGCGCAGGGCAGCAGGGCATTCACGACCGCCGCCTTGGCGTCCTTCTTGAATGTGGCATCCTTGAGGACCCCCAAGAGGCCAAGGAGCGCGCAGGCCGCGTTGGTAAAGATGGCGTCCCGGTGGAGGCGCCTCTTCTCGCTCCTCCCCACGTTCAGGCTCTGCTTCATGGCGTGGACAACCAACTCCAAAAAGTACTTCTGCTCCTTCCACTTGAGGTGCGCGAAGAGCTTGGTGATCAGCTCCAGGGACGTGTCCAGCAGGGCCGTCTCCGTGCTCAGAGAGTGGTGAAAGACCGCAGAGAGGGTCCCAGGGTCGTCAAAGGAGAACCTCGGTGACAGGAGGCTCCCCTCGTAGGCCCACAGCTCGTCCTCTAGCTCGTCGTACCCGTGGCCCCAGGGGCCGAGGGAGGCGTCCAAATCGCACAGCCGCCGCCTCAGCAGGGAGGACCTTGGCACCTGGACCCCCGCCACCTGGAAGGACACGGCGCAGACCTTGAGGAACTGCTGCTTGGCCTTTGGGGCGGAGCTGGCGACGGGGAGGACTGCGAAGGCCCTGACGAGTGAGAGCTGGAGCTGCTGGATGGTGAGGGCCAGCTCCTCCCCAGCCTTGCCAGCGATGGGCGCCTCCACCAGCGCGGAGAGGTACTGGGCGAGGAGCTGGGAGAGGAATTGAAGGACCTCGGCGTTCTGCTTCTCGTCAGCCACCAGCCGCCTGGCGAGGGACTCGAGAGCCCTGAGGGCCGACCCGTGCGACTCGAGCTCATCCAGCAATCCCCGTCCCTTGAGCTTCTTCCATCTCGCATGCAGTGCGGCCTTATCTCCTGTGAGGGGGTCGAAGAACTTCAGGAGGTCCCGAGGGGGCATGTCCACGGCATCCTCGACCGACAGAAGCGAGGCGAGGACGGCGTAGGCCGCCCTGGTGGCAGAGGGGCCGCTTGCATCTGGGGCAGAGCACGCGAGCTCGCAGAACCTAAAGGACCCGCGGAGGAGGCGCTCAGGGATGCCCAGCTCGAGCTTGGACACGACCGAGAGGGCGGCTGCGAGGGCAAACCCGTGCCCGAGGGCGCTACCCGCCGCCTTGTCCTTTCCCCCGGCCGCTGTCGCCGCGTTCAGCCTCTCCAGGTGTGTGTTGATGGCCCTCTCCGAGATCTTCGGGTACGCGAAGAGGAGGGAAGAGGAGGCCAGCGCCGCCTCCTGAAGAACGAGCTCGGAGTCGTGTGACAGCTGCGGCAAGATCAGCTTGAGGAGGCCCTCGGCCTCCTCCTCCTCCACCGACCCCAGCTTTTGGATCAGCAGCCGGGAGCACTGCAGGATCCCAAGCCTGAAAGCCAAGCTCGCCTTCTGTTTGTACTTGTCCATCAGCTTTGCGAGCCTGCCTAGCAGGAAGGCGTGCGAGGCGTTCCCCAGCACCTCCAGCGGTCCGGAGTGGAAGAAGTACACCAAACAGGCCTGCGCGAGCGGGACCGCGTTTGCAGGGCCCTTGGTCCCAACGCCATTGAGTGCCTCGAGGGCTTGGGTGACGACGAAGCACAGCTTGTCGTCCCCGCAGTGGTACCGGGACCGCATCTGGCGGAAGCACCTTCGCAGGGCCAGCGTCAGGCACAGAGACGTCCGCCCCTTGCCCTCCGCCAGCGACCGCAGGAAGGCCGCACACAGGATTTGGGTTGGGTTCTCCAGCACCTTTCCCAGCTGTGGCCTTTTGGCCTCCTTGCAGGCCCCGAGGGCGGCCTGGGCGGAGGTACTCGCGGTGCAGGATGTGACCTCGCCCAGCGCGTCGGAGAAGGACGCGGCCACCTTCCTAGACGGGTCCTCGATCCCCCTCAGGCAAACCCTCACGGCCTCGTCAAAGCCCGCGGTGCCGTTGGTGAAGAGGCCCTGCCCGCCGGCAAAGCCCACGGCGGCCAGCAGCCGGGAGGATGCACACCTGACGCTCTCGCTCTTGTCCCTGGACCCTCTCTCTGCCAGCTTGAGGGACTGCTCCTGGGCCTGGCACGCGAACCTGTCTCTGGTGCACACGGAGACGTAGCTGGCCAGCATGAGCAGGGCCTCCTCCCGGACCACCGCGCTCTGGTTCTTGTAGAGCTTCTGGGCGATCGTGAGGGACTCCTGGAAGCCCGAGCCGAGCTGCGTCCCGAAGACGTCCACGAGCCGGCCGAGGCACCTCAATATGCTCGCCTTCCCGCCGTCCGAGACCTTCCTAGCCTCCTTTCCATTGAGCCAGTCCTGGAGCTTGCCCACGCAAGAATAAAGCGCGATGTTGTCCCCCCTTGTGAATAGCTCGCAAAGCAATTCCGATGCAGCGACCCTGATCGGCGGGCCCACGCCGAGGTACAGGAACTTGGTGACGTGGTCCTCCACCTTCCTTTGACACGCCTGGAGGTCCTCCTTGGGAGAAACCGAGGCGTTTTCTCGCGCCGCGCACACCGCGTCTAGGACCTCGACCTGCAAGGGAGCGTCAATTGGCGCGCCCTTCTTCGCGGAGGCCTCCACCCGTTTGGCCACGGCCTCCAGGTCCGCCCTACACGCCTCCATCTCCCTCCTGCCTCCGTCGCCGAGGCGCGGTGAAACCCCGATTGATTGTGCTCTCGCTTTTTCGGCAACCTCGAGGCCCCCCCCCTCCCCGAATCTCGATCGATCTGGTGAAACGGCTGAAAATATTCATCAGCCCACAGTCAGTGGGCAAGGCAAGAGAGGGCGAGGGGGATGGAGAGGGAAGAACCCCACCTCGTTAGGTTTGGCCCGTGATGGTGATGATGATGATGACGATGATATTACAATTGTGTTCAGCGGACTTGAGCGTGAGCCCTCATTTACACGAGGAATCTCGAGTCGATCAAGCTCTTCTGCGAGATGTTGTTCGAGCCGTTGCTCTTCCTCCAGTACACGAGGAACATGTGGAGGAGCCAGCACAGCGCCGCCGAGAACGCCGTGTTCTTCAGCGAGGCGTCAATGGAGGCGAAAACGAGCAGGTTCCAGATCAGAAGAAGGTACTCCTGCTTGTAGAAGGTGAGCCTGCCGAAGGTGTTGGAAAAGTCGTGGAAGAGCATGGCCTTGGACTCCTGGGTGACAATGTCGATGTCAGGCGCGATCCCCATCAGCTTCTGCATGGTGATCTGCTCCCTGACCTGCTTGGACACGTTGGACTCCACGTCAGCGATCATCTTGGTGAACTCCCTCGCGAGGTCGTTCTGGGCCTTCACGGTCTTCTCCGTCTGCGCGATCGGCCTCGAGGCGAAGCTACCTAGGACTCCCATCCTGGCCTGGTCTCGCTGCTCCAAGGCCGCCGCCTGCAGCTTCCTCAGCAGCTTCTGGTCGTAGGTATTCCTGATCTTCTTGGGGATGAAGATCTCAAAGCTCTGGTTTTCGTTCACGTCCTTGCGGGAGGACTGGGAGACCAGGCCCCTTGACGACACGCTCCCCTCCTCCTCCTTCAGAAACTGCTTGTTGAGCTCACAGAGCGAAGTGTCCGCGTGGGCCATCTTGTTCCTGCCGTGGATGTAGTACCCGTTGAATGGGCCGTCCAGGAAAATGCACGAGATCTTGGCCAGGAAGCAGAGGTCCACGAACTGCTCGAGGGGGTGTTCCACGTACCGGTGGTGGAAGAGGATCTTGTAAGCCACCTGGCACGTCGTCAGCCCCACAAAGCACAGCGACACTAGGGCGAACCTGAGGATGGTGGACACCTCGTTGTGGCCCGTGGCGTCCAGATCGCTCTGGTCCGGGGTGATCTGGGCGAGCCTCTCCACCCTGAACCCGACCAAAATGAGCACGGTGATGATCACGGTGAACTCAAAGCTCGCGATGCGCTTCGTCTGGAGCTTGTTCCACTCGTTTCCAACGAAGAGGGTCCTCCAGGCGGACACGGGGGCCTCTGTCTCCTTCTCCTCGCCAGGGCTCAGGACCCGCCAGGGCTTCTCCCAGTCGATGAAGAAGACGTCGTAGTGGGTCTGCCTCCACAGGAGCTCCAAGACAGCCACAGTAGCCAGAATCGTCGTCAACACCACAACGCTGTTGAAGGTCTGCATCTTGCCGTCCGTGGCCAATATCGCGTACACCTCGGACTGGAACTTGAAGAACAGCAGCCAGTACACCGAGACGGCGAAGAGGACGATGAAGAACAGCACCGAGACATTCCTTGCCAGGGTCACGATGCCATTGGCAAAGAAGGAAGCATCGATGGGAAGGTCTTGGCGCTTTCTGAGCACTGCCACCGTGGTCTGGGCCCACATGAAGAAGGACGCGATCAGCGCGACGATCAGCAGGATGGTGAAGGCGTCCCAGAACTCCCCGAGATTCATGGTGTACCTGGCGGCGTAGCTCGCTGTGACTGGAGATGAGGCCTCCAGGGCGAGGTTGACGCTCGACATTTCCACCGTCATCAGTGGAGGGAAGATCCTGTTCTTCTTGGACCCAGACTGCACCTCCACATCCAGCCGCACGCCCTTGGCGTACTTGAGGTACGAGGACTCCCCCGAGGCGCTCCTGATCGTGCTGACGGTGTCCACCATCGCAAACCTCCTCACCAGGACCTGGCTCAGCGCCCCTTGGGTCGAAGCCTGCGCGTTGACGAGCTGGCCCGACCTCACCAGGTTCAGCAGCTTCACAGCGACCGGGTAGAACTCGTAATTCTGGTCCACGACGTAGAGGTCGTAGAACAGCACCTCGTCCGTGATCTTCTTCTCGAGCCTGAACTTGTTGAGGATGGAGTCCACGCTGACCTGGCAGTTCGACACGAAGTTGGTTCCGAACCTGGCCCACTCGTCCGCGTTCTCCAACGTCGTGCCGCACACGATCAGCTGGTCGGTGACATTCTGCACCCCGTGCCAGGTGCCGTTCAGGCCCGTAACAGAAGCGAGGTAGGTGAGCCTGCTCATGGCCGTCCCTGTGGACTTGAACCCGACCTCGACCTGCAAGTCCGTCAGCGAGGCGTACTGGTCCGGGGTGGACTGGTAGTAGAGCCAAGGCAGACCAACCCTCCACCCAACGCTGGGCTTGATGTCCTCCTCGTGGTACTGGGTGTCCTGCCTTTTTGCCAAGATGGCAGAGTACAGTTTGCACGCCAAATGAGAGTCGTCATACTGGGTGAGGACGCAGAGGTTGGCAAGTTGGTTGCAGGGCTCCCTAGCGCCCTCGCTCAGGCAGCGGAATGCCGAGGGGACGAGGCTCGACCCGAACAGGTGGGACTCCGTGCTGGTGACCTGCGTTAGGCCTGTGCTGGAGGCCTCGTAAAAGCTGACCCGGCTCACAGAGGACACAGGGATGCTGAGGGCGAGCTGGGAGCTAAGAAAGCTGATCATGGAGGACTCATCGTCGTCCAGGCAGTGACCTCCCGCACCACCCGCCGGACACTCGCACAGCCCCGTCCCGGAGTTCAGCACCTTGGGGTAATCACACCCAACGCAGGCCCCACCCACAAGTCTGGTGTTGTCCGGGCAGGAGACGCACCTGGCAAAGTAAGACCCGGTCGTGGCGTCCCTCAGCGGCTCTCCGTGCTCGTCCGCCTCCACCACCGCGTCGTTCCCGGTCTGCGTGATGCACTCGCACACCCCACCGACGCTCCGGACTCCCTCAGACGCAGGGCAGTCCAAGCAGTACAAACCCGTGGACGACGACCCTTGACCCGTGAGACCACAGCTGACGCAGGTCGACGTCGTCAAGGGGTCGTTCAGGTAGTTTCCGCTGGTGTCCGCGCTATGCCGGAACACGTAGCCAGGGGAGCATGCACAAGAGTACCCGTCCGGAGAGGCCGCCGCGTTTTCTGGACAGGACCGGCATTCCAGTCCGAGGATGTCAAAGAACTCGTTCGACGAGTCGCACGGGTTCACGTAATCAAAGCTCGTGTCCGCGCCTGCGAGCTGCGAGAGGGCTAAAGGCGGAGCAAAAGGGGAAGCGTGCGTCAGCGCGTGAGAAAGACGAAGTCGGAGGTCTCGGGGTCTGGTCTCGCAAAGCTTACCTGCTACCACCGCGACGACAAGAGTGAGGGCGCGGAGCACCGGCACGCGAGGGTGGAACATGGCGTCGCCTCGCGCTGCAGGCCTCTCTCGTCCGTCTCGTCGCGGCCCTCCTCCCCAACCGAACTGTCAACTCTTGTTGTGCTGGGTGGGTGTTTATTTCAGGAATACGATTTTACGCGGGAAAGCTCTGAAAAGTCGGGTTTGGGCGAAGAAAAGAAGCTTGTCGCTCGTGCGCGAGATCGATCGCGACAGAGGGAGAGCGCCATGGCAATGGCGGGGGTTGAGCCCGTGCACCTGGCGGAGGTCCTGGAGGCCTTCGGCCCAAAGGAGCAGAGGATATGCGAGAACAGCATGATCCACCCCACCGTAACCTCGGTCCTCAGCGCACTCGTGGCCCAGGTCAGAAGGCAAAACGAGGTGATCAACTCGCTCGTCGCAAACGCGCAACGGGGCATGCAGGCCGCAAACGGCGCTCTGGAGGGCGCGTCCGTGCAGGACAAGGTGAGCATCATCGAAGACAGGCTGGCGATCACGATGGAGTCGTACCAGGGCGACGTTGGTGGCGAGGTGGAGGAGACGAGGGGCCTGAGCAAGGTCCAAGAGAACATCTTTCAAAGGCTGGAGAGAGTCGAGGCGAGGCTGCCCGAGCTCGTGGAGGCCTCCGCGCTCGAGGACCACGAGCGGAGCACGAGGCTCGCACTGAAGCGGCACCACGAGAAGCAGGCCGCGCTGGAGCGTACGGCAAGCGACGACAACCGGTCTGAGATGGCGAAGCTCGCAGCGGAGGTTCTCTCTGTCGCCTCCACGGCCACCGAGTCCATCAGCGAGTCCATTACGAAGGATTACGGCCACATGGTCGAGGCGGTCGGCCTGGTGCGGAGGGACCTCGACGTCATCGTTGAGAGCTTGTACGGGGGACTGGACACGAGTCCCTCCTCCAAGAGGGGCTCTCCCAAGGTGGTGGTGGCCTCCCAAGGTGGTCCCAAGAAGTTAGGTGGGAGGGCGGCCTCCGCAAACATGGAGCTTGCGAGCCGGCGGCTGAGGTCGAGCGTCTCGGCGGGCACGAGCAGGGTGGGCGGCGGTTCCCTCGCGCGTCACGCGTGCTCCCTGTCCGAGAAGCTCAAGAAGGTCCTCGACTTGATCGACAGGCAGCAGGAGAGGACGGCAGAGGTGGAAGAGAGGGCGTCCAGGGCGGAGAGGGCGATCGAGGAGAGCCGGGAGCGCATTGCAAGGGTCGAGGCCGAGGCCGCGGAGGCCTCGAAGCGCACTGCGGCCTCCGCACAGGCCAAGACCTCGTCCTCAACCTCCTCTGCCACCGCCGCCGCGGGCGGGGGCGATGTCGACGACTCCAGGATCCGGGGGCTGAGGGTCAAGGATTTGCACTCCAGGCTGAACACGCTCCACGAGAGGGTGGAGGCGCACCAGCAGGTGCTGAGCAGGCCGCTCGGCGCCAAGGCCCTTCGCGATCGGATCGACCTCTTGGAGCGGAGGCAGGAGACCGCGAGGACAGACCAGGAGACTTGGAGGAAGAGGGCGTCCCTCGCGGAGGACAGGTACCGCAAGCTGCAGGGCGAGAGGGTTAAGGCGTTGGCGGCACAGGCGTCCAAGCAAACCGACCAGGGCAGGGCGGTGGCAGCGAGGCTCGCCGAGCTGGAGCAGGACTGCAAGGCAAAGATCAGGCAGTGCAAGGCGGACGTGGCCGGGTTGAGGAGGGGAGGGGAGACCGGGAGCCGGGACCCCAACGTGTCTGGAGAGACCGCCACGTCAGCCAGGCTGAGGTCCCTGGAGGCCAAGTTCGAGGACATCAGGGCCTCCCTCGAGTCGAGCAAGAAGTGGAACGCCAAGATCATGACGGACAAGATCAAGAGGCTGGCGGAGCAGGCCACGAGGCAAGGGGAGTTGGTGGGCGGGGTGGCGTCTGACGTGGCCAGGCTCGACAAAAAGTACAAGGAGGGCCTTGCCGACCTGGCGAAACGGGCGCTGACGGCGAGGCAGGGCAAGCAGTTCATTGCGTCCGAGGTGGCCGTCCTGCGGGAGTACATCGAGAGGAGGTGGAAGGAGATCGCGGAGCAGCTCAAGGAGGGAATTTCTCTGACCAAGGAGTCGATCAAGCAAAACAGGGAGAGGCCTCCGGTCTCCGCCTTGGTGGCCTCCCCGGGAACGGCAAGTACGAGGGCCTGCTGGCGCTCGCACAGGGTCTCGAGGAGACCGTCTCGGGCCAGAGCCAGAGCCACCGGGAGCTATGCCTGAGGGTGTACGCGCTGGAGGAACGCGTGGACGGGGTGGGGGCTCCAGCGGCGGCGGCGGATGACGGCCTGGAGGTGTGGAGGGACTCCGTGGACTCGAGGTGCGAGGGACTGGCCCTCAGGTCGCAGGAGCACGAGAATCAGGCGAGGGAGGCGAGGGAGGCCGCCGCCGCCATTGAGGACAGGTTGGAGGGTCTTATCGCCTTCCTTGGCGAGAGGCTCCCCAAAGAGGGCGCATCTGCGGAAGTGGACGACAAGCTCGCGTCTTTCCACAGGACGGTGCTCAAGATGGCCAACTTCGACGAGATCGCTATCGCGGAGATCACCAAGCTGACGGGGAGGGTCCAGGCCCTGGAAGAAGCCGAGCCCGCGGCGGCACCTGGCCCGCCTCTGGACCCAGCCCACCTGGAGATCTTGGACGAGAAGGTCAACGGCAAGATTGATGTTCACGAGTGTCTTGGCTTAATGAAGAATCTGCAGCAGCAGTTCCAGGAGCAGCTTGCGCACAAGCTGGATGTCAAGGCCTTTCTGGCGCACACCTCCAACGCCATGTCACCTTACAAGACGAAGCACTGACTGACGGCGATGTAAAACTTGTAATTACAAGAAACAACAGAAAAGACGAGAGTGCTACTTACTATTTTTTGGTACACGGTCGAGAGCCTCGTCGTATTGTCCAGCTAGGGACCACAGTGTCGCGAAGACCTCCTCCGAGGACGCGTTCCTTCCCTCCCCAAAGAAAGTTACGACCTCAGCGGCCTCCCTCAGGGTTCCCTCCGCTTCCTCCTCGCACTCCGCCTTGGCTCTCCTGGCCTTGGCCTCGAAGTCCGCGAGCCACGCGGGGTCTCCCCCTCCCGCCTCGAGCTCCGCCCTCACCATCGCGAGCCCAGCCTCTAGCTGGTTCATCAGGGCCAAGAGGTCCGACTGCGGGTATGCCGTCGCCCTGTGAACAGCCCTGAGCTCCTCCCTCAAGCTCTCCCTCCTCCCACTACCCTCGGCGACCTCAGACGCCACCACGTCGAGCAGATTCCTCGCGCCGCGCCCCGTGGAGTCCTTGACCCCCCTCGTTACCCGAAGGTCCCTCATCTTGAGCAGGGACTCCAGCCTGATCCCATGGGCACCGTGGCGGCTGGTGCCAATATGAAGGAGGTTGCCGACGGCAAGGGATGTCCCCAGGACGCTCCTGAGAAGAGGGCTGGACCTCGCGGCGCGGCAGGCTTCCAGGTTGGCGGCGAGGCCCTCCCTAAACTCTGCGGCCCACGTGTCGAACTGGGACATGAACACCCGACACTGGATCTTGTTGCGAAGCCTAGGAATTTTGGAGAGCGCCAGGAGGAACTTTTCCGGCTCGGACAGCCCTGGCGCGTCCTTTGGGTCCACGTTGGCCATGATCCTGGTCTCCTCCTCCGTGGGGATCAGCTGCAGCAGGACGCCGAGCTGCTCCAGGGTGAAGTCCCGGCCGCCCAGGATGGCCTCCCGCAGGCCCTCATGCCCTCCGCCGCGGAACTGGGTGAGCATGATCGAGATGTTGTTTGCCCTAGCGAGGGGGATGTACTTGACAAGAGAGGCCGCCTTGGAGGCCGAGCCGGAGGCCTTGACCTGCTTTCCGGCCGCCCTCGCGGGAAAGAGGTCGACCAGGCGGCAGCGGACCGACTCGGCCCTGGAGCCCGTGACAAAAGGCGCGGCAGCGATCTCCGACCACACCGTCCCCTGAACGTTGTTCACTGCCTGCCAGTACCAAGACCGGAGCTTCGGGCCGGTGTAGGGCTTCCTGGCTCCGCGGAGGGCGCCCCCTGGCGGCGGAGGGGGGGGTGGTGCGCCGGGGACGCCGGGGCGCGGCGGAGGGGGAGGCGGAGGCGGGACCCCTCCCGATGGGGGAGGTGGGGGCGGCGGCGGCGGCGGCGACACGGCGAGCGCCGCCAGCGAGGCCGCAGCCTTGTGGGCCACTGGCCTCGGCTGCTGCTTTGCCTGCGGCAGAGGCGGAGGCGGCGCGGGGTTGGCGTTGATGGTGGGTTCAGGATCCAACGCCCCCTCCCCCTCCCCCTCCCCCTCCCCATCCTCCTGGTCCACCTGGGCCGCCCTGATGTCCTTGAGCGCCTCCCGAAGGTCGCTCTGCACCCTCTCCACACCCTCGCTGCTGCCCCTACTCAGAGTGGCGTGCCTGGCCTGGATCTCGTGCACGACGTCCTGACAGAGAGAGAGAGAGAGTCAGCCACTGAAACAAATCTTCCCATTCTTCTTTCTGACCGACTCACCTCGTACGCGTAAAAGTCTGTCACACTCATCCCGCTTGTCGCCGCCAGCACGGACTTCCAGCCGTGCCTCGCCTCGTCCAGGGACATCAGCGCGTCCTGAGGCAGGGAAGAGTGCCTGTCCAGGGCCCGCTGGTCCAAGTCGTCAAAAGTGATGTCGATGAAGAAGTCGTCGGGGAGTGGAAAGTTGGCGCTCTGCTCGACCTGGCGGCTGGTCAGCCGCATCACGCTTCGGTCCACGAACGCCGTGTTCAGCGGGATACTGAAGATGGGCATCTCGTGCTGCCTCTGCCTGTCGCCGGCCCACAGCGAAAGCACGACGTCGCCCACCACGAGTAGCTCGGGCTCGAAGCCCACGAGATCTCTCCTGGACTGGATGTCCCCAGTGTCGGCCACCCCGGCCCAGATCTCCTGCCCGCGGCGGTGCACCACCAGCACGGGCTCTCCCCCCGCCCCGCTGGTCGCGGAGGTGCCCACGGAGAAGTGCTGGTTGCCGCAAGTGCCGCCCAAGGGCTCGAAGCTGAGGACGATCCTCCGCAGCAGCACGGGCGTCCTCTGCCACTGGGGCAAGACGGGGCTGTGTAGCACGTTCATGAAGTACTGGCCGTACCGCCTCTGGCTTGGGCTGGCCCTCTCCCTCGAGCTGGGCCTCTGGTCCTGCGAATCCGGCTTGCCCTTAAGCCACTTCTTTTTGAGCGGGGAGTTCATGGTGACGCTGAGCGGCGAGCGAATCAGGCTGCCCATGCTCCCCCTCCTCCTCGGCTGCTGTGCGGATCCCTTGGCCTTATCCGGCATCACCACGTCCAGCGCCTCGCTCACGTGGTCGAACTCCAACGAATACGTAAGGTAGCAGGCGGCCACGAACCTCAGGAACTGGTCGGCGTGCCCTCCGGGGGCGGTCCTGGTGTGAAGGACCGCGATGTGATCGTCATCCATGCTGAGCCAGTTGTGAATCGAGCTGCAGGTGGCGAACAAGATGTCGAGGGGGCACACACCGCACCCAATAGGAGCGTTCCAAGGCACGACGAACTCTACGCAACTGTTGCCAAACATGGAGTACAGTTTGGGTTCTAGAAGGAGCCCGCCGAGGTTGACGATCATGTAAGACCCGCTGTGGTGCTCCTGGAGGAAGGCGGCCGCGCTGACGAGGCAGTCGATGTACCCGTCGCTCGCGGACTGGACGTTCGCGCTCGAGGCCAACACTCTCTCTAGGCTGGGAACACCGAGCCTGACGTCCTCATATGCGAAGGCGAGCACGCGGTCCGAGATGTACTCCGGCTTCGAGGCCGTGGGCTGCACGCTGCCGACGATCTCCCACACCCCCTGGCCGCCGGCCTCCCCCTCGACCTTCGAGGCGTTAGCGCCCATGGCCGCTCTTACTTCCGACCTTCTCTCCCCCTCCGCGGCACCTTTCGCTTTTCCTCAGGAAGTGAAATGCGCCTGAAACGCATTTCTACAACAACAAAAAATTCACAGCAAAGAATGGATCAGGATGCAGGATGTCACGTGATCAGGATATCATCACAATACACACGCAACCCACGAAGTTGGTTTAGTTTGCGGCCGCAAGCGGGCTCTTCGCCATCGCCACGGCGGCGGCCTTCTTCCCATCCTCCTTCTTCTGATCGAGCAGCTTGTTCTCCCTTTCCCCGCGCGGGTCCTTGTCTAGCACGGTGACGAATTGAGATTTCCGACGTCTTGGCCTCCTCACCCCCTTGCCCTGCACCACCAGGTTCAGGCCCATGTACTTTGGCTGCCTCGCCACCATCTGGTCCGCGACGAGGCACTCGAACCCGCCGAGGTCGAAATCATCCCCGTCACCCGCCTCTCTTGCCGCCGCGACCGAGCCTCCCTCGGTCCACCCCTCGAACCTCAGCTTGGGCTCCCCTTCCTTCTGTCTCCTGAGCTGCTCCCTGGGAAGGTCCACAATGACCTTCACCGTGTCGAGCTGAAAGTCCTTGCACAGCCTGGCGGTAAGGTCGTTGCTGGGCTCCATGGTGGGGCTCGAGTTGATTTCCAGAAGCCAAACGTTCAGATTGTCGTCCACCAAAAAGTCGTAGCCAAAAACCTGGCAGGTCTCCTTTCGGTCCTTCACTGCGGACTGGGCGCTTCTCAGTGTCTGCGACACGATCCTCCTGATCTGCGGCGCGATCTTGGTCCGCACGGCGTCCACCTCGCCGCGCTCCTCCACCAGGTACCTGCCAAAGCGCTCCGCCGACCACATGTTGCCGTCAGACTCGATCTCCTCCGCAGCTGCGTCAAACTTGTCGCTGTGCTTCACGATGCTATTGTTGCACAGGTGGATGTAAGAGTCCAGGTTGAGCAAATCGAAGTCCTCCACGGCGAACCGGAGGTAGAATTCCTTGTACATCCACACGGTGAGGGGGTTCCAGTCCGTGACCAGCACCCACTGCCTGATGTCGAACTTCCTGCCATGGATCACCAGGGGGCGCTCGATGTACTTCTGGGCCACCCATTTTTCCGTGAGGTCCTGCCTCACGTACAGCAAAATTTCTTGGAGGTTGTTGAAGCAGCGGATGCCCCTCCCCCGGCTCTTGCCACCCGGCTTGACAATCCAGATATTGTGCATCCCGTCCGATCGGTGCTGCTTGTGCCTGCGAATCACGCACCCGAGCAGCCTGCCGAGGGACTCGAGCTCAGACTCCGAGGTGGCCTCCTCGCCACTCTCCACAGCGCCAGAGGCGTCAAAGTGGTCCTTGGTGGATGCGGTCGAGTCTGCATCGCCTGGAGAGCTCCCCGTGGCGCCCGAGCTCTCGGTGGCGGCGCTCTCAGACTCTTCCACCACCATGGCGGCCGGGGGCTCCGCCAGGAGCGCGGAGTCCATCGCTTCCAGGGCCTCCCTACCGCACACCGGCTTCTTGAAGGACCCGCTCGTCCTTATCTCCTGCCACTGCAAAGCGCGCAGCTTGGGCAGCCAGCTCGCGTCCCCGTCGGCGTCTTCCTCCACGAAGTTCCTCTCGTGCCTCAGCCTCGCCTCCCAGGCCTTCACGGCGAGCTTGTCGGTGCTGCTGAGCCGGTCCTTGGATCCCGAGGACAAGTCGACGTAAGCGCGCTTGAGCACCGCCAGCGCGGCGGTCATGTCGAAGTCCTTCTCGAACTCCCACATCCCGTCCTCCGTGCTCAGCTCGTGCGACCTGGGGAAGAAGGACGAGGCGTCCACGGACGAGGCCAACGCGCACTCTTTGAGAGTCTTGATCAACCCGCACTTGGTGGTGATGGAGGACGCGAGCTCAAAGTGATTCACAAGCTGGTCCTGCCTCAGGTTGATGTGCTTGATGTCCGCGCTGTGCAGCGACCACTTCAGGTCGAAGAACTCCGTGCTCGAGTCCTTGTTCTCGATCCAGCCCCTTTGCAGCAGGGCCTCCCTCATGAACGCAAAATTCTTCTCGCCCGATATTGTGAACACCTTTGCCTCAAAGGCAATGCCGTTGCGCTTCTTCCACATCAGGTAGCGCTTCAGGGATGGGTTTGGGTTGCACTGGATCGACCGGTAGATTTTCACGGTGGTGGCAAAGGTGGGCACGATCGGGGTCGGCGAGGGCGGGGACGGAGACGGGGAAGGGGAGGGCGAGGGGGGTCCACTCGCGTAGGCGCTGGACATCACCCTGTTCGCCCTGAGCTTCGCCACAACCTGCCTCCCGCTCCCCTGAGGGACCTGCTCAACTCTGTCCTGATGCTGCTGGGGCGGCGGCCGCGGGCTCGGCTCTGATGACGGCCTTGGCTCCGCCGGGGGCCTGGGCTGCGACCTCGGCTTGGCGGAGTGGCTCGTCCGTGGCCTCTGGGGCTGGTTGACTCGGTCAAAACCCATTACCCCTGACTGCCGGCACTCCGCCCCGTGTGACGTCGTGGGGCGCTGGCGCGTCCTGGAGTGGCCGGCCGTCGAGTACCCAGGCGAGGCGCTCCGGTAGGCGGCGAACTTGCCCCTCCCCGACGGAGACGCGGACAGGGAGCCTGGCCTGTGGCCCCCTGGCCTGGCTTCGGCCCTCTTGGCCTGCTCGGCCTTCTCGCGCTGCAGCCGCTCGGCCTTGAGGACCGCGAAGTCTCTCGTGCTCTGGGACACTTCCTTCAGGATGCGCCTCCTCAGCCTGTCCCGGAATGCGTGCACCCTCTCTGTTTCCTGCTTCTCCAGCTGCCTCATCTGCCTGCTCTTCTCCTCGAGCTGCTGAATGTACGCCTTATTCCTGTCGTGCAACAACCTCAACCGCTCCTCCGCGCCCTTGTCCCTCCTCTTCTGCGCCTTGGGCTGCTTGCCCTGCTTCGGCTCGTACACGCTCAGGCTCCCAGGGAGCGAGCTGCCGGCCTTCCGCTTCTCTCGCCCGAGGGGCGGCAACAACTTCTTCGCCATAACGTCCTGTACGACACAATTCAAAAGGGTGAAGCGTCGCTCAAGCCGAATTCAGAGGCTGGCTACGTTGCTGTTGGGCTATAACATCGTCGTCGTTGATGATGTCTTGCACTCACGCGCTTTCACTGTCGCCTGCCGTCCTCCACAAAGACAACGGCTTGGGGTAGGGCCAAGCGGACCTTCACGCCGACCGCCGTGAGTTTAAACTGAACTGAATTGGACTCCCCGGTATGTGTCCCGTATCAACGGCACACCCAGTGTCCTGTGTGGTGCGTTGCTCACGGTCTCCACCTGCTGGTCTGGTTGCTTTTGGTCTGCAGAGCGTCAATATCTTTACGTTCGTTCCCCTAAAATAATAGGAATAGTGAATCCACCAATTCAAGTCAAAGACAAGATTTCTAGCACTTTTTCCTCGGAAATTTTCGCTCGGTGAAACTTTACCGTTTTCTTTTTTCCACGGGATCCGGATCCCGAGCTAGGAATAGGCAGCGATGCGATCGTCGGCGCCGACGCGCCGACGCGATTGGGTCGCGCCAATCGCGGTGGCGCTTCTGGCGGCCGCCGCAGCCTTTGTGGCCCTCGACCGAAACTCCAAGACCGCCCCTTCGCGCGTGCTCTTCTTTAACTGTACGGTCAACACCGGGGAGGTAAGCTTTTTTGACAGTAGTAACAAAAGTGCTGAGAGAAGTACCAAGAGAAACTAGGTTGATGAAGAACGACGATTAGAGAGAACAAGTATTGTGCGGCTTACCCGCGACCTGTTTAGTTGATTTACGTCGGACACGATGATGCGCGTCTACCCGAGCGATACAACGAACGCTGTGTTTATCGCAAACTAAAACAACGCGCGACACACCCACACACCGAAACCAAACCAACGAAGCTGACGAACCTTGTTTTCTACTGGTTTCTCTAGCGCGTGTACCAAAACGGTGCTTTGGTCGTCGAGAACGGCGTGATCCTCGACGTGGGCGATGCCGAGGCGGTGAGGAGCAGGTGGTCAGGGGGACCAGACTCCCTCGACGAGCGTTCGCTCGAGGGAAACTTTGTGCTTCCCGGCCTGATAGATGCGCACGCTCATGTCATCATGGGGGGCTCCTTTTTGGAAATGCTGGACCTCAGCGGCGCGACGACGCGCGAGGAGTTCGTGGGCATGGTGGCGAGTGCTGGCGCGTCCAAGCAACCCGGCGAATGGATTGTGGGGTACGGCTTCGAAGAGAGAAAGCTGGCTGGTGGCGCCATGCCTGGACGTGACTGGATCGACGGCGTAACGGCCGAAAACCCTGTGCTGATCTCGCGGGCGGACGGGCACACGGCCCTCGCCAATTCGCTGGCGCTCTCGCTGGCTGGAATTGGGGCGGGGACTCCGGACACCCCAGGAGGGGAGATCGCCAGGGGCCCCGGAAACGAGCCGACTGGAATCCTGAAAGACGCCGCCATCACCCTGGCGAGGAGGGCCATGCCACCCCAGACCATGCGACAGAAAGAGGAGGCCGTCATGGCCGCCGCCTCGTTCGCCTTATCGAACGGTGTCACGACGGTGGGTGACATGGGAACGCCCATCTTCAGCCTTCCAAAAGAGGAGTGTTGGTCCGAATTTGAGGACGTTCTCCTGAGAATGGCGGACTCTGGAGCCCTGGGGGTCCGCGTGAAGACCTGTGTCCCGCTAGACCTGTGGGCCGAGCTCGCGGACTTCGTGGCGCGGCGACCGGAGACGCACCACCCTGGACTCAGACTGTTCTGGGGGACCGTGAAGGAGTTCTACGACGGGTCGCTGGGTTCCGAGACGGCGCGATGACGGACCCGTACCTAGGGTCGGAGGGCAACGTGGGGCTGAGAATCCACGAGGACCGGGAGGCCCTAGCGTCGCGGATCGGGGCGGCCAAGCGAGCAGGGCTGCAGGTCGCCATGCACGCCATCGGCGACCTTGCCGTGGATGAGACCATCTCTCTGCTCTCGGGCCTCGAAAGCGGCGGCGGAGGAGGAGGAGGAGGAGGAGATAGGATCGAGCACGCGCAGCACACCTCAGGCCTCCAGGCCCTGGATCGGATGGCTTCTTTGGGCGCCCACGCTGTCGTCAACCCCCTGCACATCGCGGACGACGTCGGGGCGATGCTGGAGAAGCTCGGGGAGGAGAGGGCCGGGGTGGGGAGGTCATATGCATTCAGATCGATGGTGGAGGCCGGGGTGGCGGTGTCTTTCGGCAGCGACTGGCCGCTGGTCGCGCCGCTTGACCCACTCGCCTCGGTTGTGGCGGCGACCTCAGGAAGAAAGCACGTCCCGCCGGAGCGGCTGACAAGGCAGGAGGCCATCGCGGCGGTGACCTGGAGGGCCGCTGAGGCCCTGAATGTGTCCGACTTTGTGGGCAGGCTGGACCGAGGCATGAGGGCGGATTTCGTGGTGGTGGACGCAGACCTGCTCGACCCGGGGGCCGAGAAGCCTGTGGTGCTCAAGACGTTTTTGGACGGCGAGTGCGTGTATGTGCAAGAGTAGTAAATTAGTTTCGCTGTAAGTTGTAACACCAATCCATGTATTACATTGTACTCTTACTCTCACTGGTCCCGAGCACTCCTGGTTCCGAGCATCTCGCTCACCCTCATGCAGCAGGGACGTTAGAGAGAAGAAGGAGGAGAAAAAAAAAAGTTGTGGGTTCAGGGTCTAGTGACGACGAAGCCTTACAAGGCAACGCGCGACAATACACAGAAACGTGTTCCGTGTTCGATGGCCTTCGATCAAAAAAGATGAAGTTTACCAGCACAAGTTGGGTTCTCACTAAGCGACAATTCTCTAATACCCCGGGACAATCTTGGACGTCAAAACTTCTGAAACGCCATTCTCATAAATAGGCCCCTTCGCACATCGCATCTCGACTTGCTGGTCGCGAATCCAACAATTCTGCCGAGCTGGAAGGGGAGGGATCCCTCCTCGATCGCGAGGGAGGGAGGGGCGGCAAGCCGGTCTGCGAGGGTGGTCGTACCTCGCGCAAGATGGTGCGGTTGGGCGAGCCTTCGACATCGACCGGGCCGACTTGGAAGACCCTGTCCGAGAACCTGGAGGACGATGAGGAGACAAACTTAATAAGAGGTGCCTTGGTGGCCTCCCTGTTCCATAACAATAGAATCGAGTTGGGCCTCGCTCTCATAAGGAGGGCGAGCGCCAGGACGAGGGCAAAGGTGTTGGGCAGTCTAATCCATGACGCGGAGTACGCCTCGCGGGACGTGCGGCTCAGGTGGATGTGCCACAGAGAGCTGCAGAGGGAGACCGGCACTGAAGAGACTTTGGAGAAGGAGCTGAGAGAGGTTGTGCAGAATGGCGGCAGAGGTCCCCTGGACGAGGACGACCTGCTGTCGGCCCTGGCGCGGACGTCCGACGGAAAGGATCGTCGAATCGCGATGAGCGAGGTCTTGGCCGCTGGAGAGGCCTCGGTGCTGCGGAGGATGGAGGCGGAGGAGGACCGGCGTTACCTGGAGGACAACCCCGACGGCCTCCTGGCCCGCCTGCAGAGGGACCTCCCTGAGAGCCCGGCTGACGACCCGTCGATCCTGCAGCTCACGAGGCTCCACAACGAGCTCCTGCACGGCTGCCTGATCCAGGCGTCCTTGCACAACACCGCGATAGCGAAGCGCGCCCTCAGCGCGGAACTGAGGCCGGTCTTCCTCGCCATGCTCTGGGACGAGGCCGAGGGTCTCGAAGAGGTCGAGGCACTCTTCGAGGAGTTCGGGGAGCCCCCCGATGGCGGGAACACGGTGACCAAGCTGTGGGGCCTGCTCCGTCACCGGCTGCTGCTGTCTCTGCGACTTGGCAGGAAGGTGTTGCCACAAGATACCCGCGTGCAGCTCCTGAGCGAAAACACGTTGGACCTGGTGGAGGGGTCGCCAGCGTACACTTCGCGCCAGAGGGCCTCGCTAGCGCACGACCTGGGCGTGTACCACGTGCGGGGGTTTACCCAGTCATTCTTCAGGGCCTTCGCCCTGACCAACGCTAGCTTTGGGGAGGGTAGAGAGCAAGATCAGATCGGCGAGCTCGAGTCGCTGTTGCAGGTCATGAGGGGCCACCTGCGCAAGGCCGGTTGCTCCTTCAGGCTGACGTGGATGGGCTGGTTCTGCTACGTCTTCCTCAACTGCCGGTACCTGGAGAACATGTCCAGCTGGCGGTCCTACGCCGCCGCGATCTACCCCGAGGCCGTTCAGGCCGGGCAAGGCGGAAGGAACCAGGGCGGCCACCAGACCCCGCTGGCCCTCGAGTTCTTCGACTCGGTCATCGGGCTGGTCGAGGGGGTCGTGGGATCGAGCGAGGAGCTCGGGGTCGACGGGGACTACGTCAGGTTCGCCCTCGCAGATGCCCGCGGGGTTGCGGTGGAGGATGAGGGCGAGTCTGAAATGGTGGAAGCGCTAGATCGGATCGTCCAGGAGCGGAGGCAGGCCCTGGAGCACTTCGTCGACCAGGCCAGGTGGAGATCGGACATCGTGCGGCGGATGATCGGCGAGAGGGCCTCGTGGGCGGAGATCTTCAGGATCCTCCACGCCACGCCGGTGAGCCTGCTGCAGATCTGCAAATCCTACAACGAGTACGGGCTGTGCGACGAGACTGTGAAGAAGTACGAGATCCCAGAGGCGGAAGCCTCGTCCGTGCAGCTGGCCGAGTTCATCGACCACCTCGCCACCAAGGCCAGCGTGGACGGCATGATCACGGGGATGATCTCGGACGAAGACACGGCGGCCGAGTTCGAGTCCTACGTGGAGGGAAGCAAGATGGATCACCTTGAGAGGCTGCTGCTGTACTTGGACGTGGGCGCCTCGGTGGCCGCGAACGCGGAGGTCTCGTCCCGGATGCTCCGCAATGCGAGGGGAGCGCTGAGCGAGGCCAAGGCGCAGGCTGGAGCGCCCAGCGAGGAGATCCTGGGTCACTGCTCCAAAGCTCTGGCCGCGCTGGAGGGGCTTGTGGCTGGGGGGGACGCCAGCTCCGTCTCCAAGTCGATCAGCTCGGCTGACGTAGCCAGGTGTGGCGAGAGGATCGGCGACCACGTCAAGGCCGTGCAGATGCTGGCCGAGGCGGCGCAGCTGGCAGAGGATGGCAAGAGGCAGTTTCTGTCCGGCGTGCTCCACAACATCTGCAGGGCGCTCTCCGCGGACAGCTCCATCGAGAGGGAGACCTTCCAGGAGAGGCTCCGGTCCGCCGGGCTCCTGGTGCCCGTCCTGGGGGAGGAGGCTGCGGAGGGGGGTGAGAAGAGGGAAAGGGAGGAGGGGGTCCCTCAGAGATCATCTTACCTCTCGTCATTCATCTCCTACCTCGCGCACATCGGGGACGCCATTGCCTCCATCGACAACCAGGACACGTACAACCACTTTGGCCTGCTGCACAGGGACCCAAGGGACATCCTGATGTACATCCTGTTTGAGAGGAAGGACCCGGAGATCGCCGCGAGGATTGCCAAGCTGCTGCACACCAACCTCATTGACGAGGTGCTCAAGGCATGCGTCCCGAGGGTCTTCCCGCCGCTCTCCGGTTTGCACTCCGAGGACGACGAGGAGGGGGAGAGGGACGCCATCTCGAAGCACGACTGGGACAAGAACATCTTGGTTCTGAAGAGCCTGGTGGAGAAGTCGCCCCTCCGCGTCGCCTTGGCTTGCCTCTTCATCTCTTACAGGGAGAGCGGCCAGGAGAGCGACATCTTGAGTTTCGCCCTCGAGCAGCTCTCGGCTTACCCCACGCTGCACCGGTGGATCAAGATCCAGTTCTTCATCCAGCAGATGAAGGCGCGCATCACGAACGACGCATGTGCCGCAAAGTCGACAGTCCTAGAGTCCAACTTCGAGATGGAGCAAGGCGGCGGCGCGCTGCGCGGGTGCCTGTGGGAAGACCTCGAGGTGTACCGCGAGGCTATCGGCAGGATCACCTCGAATGGGAAGCTCAACGAGGCCCTGATGCTTTCGGACCGGTGCTTCCAGGAGGGGTCGCCAGACTCACTCCTGCTGGAGATGATCGAGGCCGAGGAGGGCGGGGAGGGGGGGTCTTTTGAGCTCGCACTGAGAATTCAGGACGAGGACGAGCTGTGGAGCGTGCTGCAGAGGTTCAAGGAACTCTGGTCTCTGCAAGAGCTGATCTTGCTGACCTGCAAGTGCAAGTCCATTGCCTCGGACGGCGGGCCTGTCTTGGACCAGGCCTCCGCCCTGCACAGGAGGCTCAGAATCTACGAGAGGGTCCTGGAGGCGGACGGGCCGCGCCAAGGGAGTTGGCGGGGCGTCGAGGACCAGTGCGTCGGAGACCCGGAGCGCCTGCTCAAGAGGCTCTCCGGCTTGGGGGCCCACAAGCTGGTCCTGGATGTTGCCGAGGAATTCTGTGTTTCTGGGCCCATCCTGCAAGAGCTCGAGGGGGCCGCGCTCTTTGCCTGCCTCTCCGAGAGGCCGGTCGACGGGGGCGGGGTCCCGGGGGTCACGAGGCGGCTCTCCGCGATGGAAGCCGACCACGGGCTCTCCGCCGCATTTTTCGCCCTGAGGTGCGCTAAGGACGTGTCCTCCAAAAAGGTCTTCCTGAGCTACCTGCTCCGTGAGGGCGGCGGCCGCGCTCTGGGCTCCTGTCTTGCGCCAGAGAGCGTCCGTTACGTCTCCCTCGTCAAGATCGGGGTCGACATCCTGGACCAGCTCCCGGGACCTCTGGCCTCGAAGTACGAGGGCCTGGTGGAGAAGCCCGCCTCCATCTTGGAGAACCTGGTGATCTCGCTGGAGATCCCGATCGCAAAGCGCATCTGCGGCTCTTATCCCGAGCTGATGGCGAGCAAGAGGATCGCCTTTTACGCCTACAAGGCGTGCTGCTGCGACGAGACCTCCGGCCGACAGGAAAACGAGGCGGACCCCCAGGCCGCGGCGCAGATGGGTGCCGAGGCCTTCCCCATTCTCGACGGCACCAGCGCGGACGAGGGCGTCAGGAATGCGTACCAGTACAAGATCGCCCCCTCCATTCCGCTGTGCGAGTCCATCTTGGATCTGTCGCCCTCCACAGAGGCGGCCGCCCTCAACTCCATTCTGGTGGCCATGAGGCTCTGCATCTCCTTTCTGAATCGCGACTTGGCGGCGGCGGAGGAGACCGTACTCGGCATCCTGGGCGACCTAGAGAGAACTGAGACCGTGCTGGAGATCGCTGAGAAGGCCCAGTGGCACTTCGAGCGAACATTTGCCGATGCAGGCGAGGAGTTTGAGGGGTGGGACTCGGTATGGGAGGCCGCCGTCTCAGACGGCACTGCCCACGATTTTGACCTCTTTGAGGTTTACTCCGACCTGCTGTCCGCCGCGGACGGCGGCGGCGGCGGCGGCGGCGGAGCCTCCCCCAGGCAATCCCCGCGGGCCAGGGTGGCCCAAATCGCGAGCTTTGGGGTGCGGCTGGACCTGATCCACACGCTGCTGAGCCACGAGGTTCCTATCAGCTTCAGCAGCTTCTCTTCGAGGCGAGCGATCGAGGAGGCCGTCGAGTTCATCGCCGGGCAGGAGCATTACAACATCGCAATCTTCGTGTCCAAGAAGTTCGCGCTGGAACCCTCGAGAATCTGGGAGTCCTGGGGTCTCGGCCTGCTCAACCTGAGCGAGTACGCGGAGGCCAGGGCCAAGCTGGAGAGGGCGGTGAGGTCTTCCGGCGAGGGCGGCTGCGGGGTTGCCTTGCGCGCCGTCGAGGTCTTGGAGAAGGGGAACATGGTCAGTGTCAGCAAGATCTACGACGAGGCGCACAAGCTTACGCGGGAGAGGGACTCAAAGGCGAAGGGGGGCTGGTTCGGGTCCTCCTCCACAAAGCAGGGCGCCAGGGGGGCCCCCAAGCAGGCCATCTTCAGGAACTTCTCTTCATCCCAGATCGAGAGCGAGGTGTACAACGAGTGCGTTTACTACATCAAGAGGTTCGCCCCCGCGGAGCTCCTCGGGTTCTACTTCAAGCACAAGCAGTACCAGAAGGCCTGCATGCTGGCGTTGGAGAGCAAGTCGCGAGACGACGTGGCCGCGCTTACCAAGGCCTGCGTGAAATACAGGATGGACGACTTTCTGGTCAACTTCTTCAAGACGGAGCTCGCGAGGGACTCGGACGACAGGGAGGTGGTGCTCGACCTCCTGTCGCATGCCATCGAGGTGGTCTGCGGCATAAGGCGGTTCTCCCTGGCGTACTACCTTCAGATGCTCATTTCAGGTGGCGTGTTGGCTGCCATCCTGGCGCTGCGGACCTTCAAGGAGGCCGAGGCGAGGGAGGAGTCCGAGCTGTGGCTCCAGAACACCATGGAGCAGATCCTCCAGGTTCCGGGCGGGGAGCAGAACGCCAACTTCGCCGCCCTCGGCGTGGACTGCGAGGGGCTTGGGGTCAGCAACCTGCTGGAGATGAGGTCCATTGTCGGCCTGCAGATCGACGTGATGAAGCACGCCGAGAAGCAAGGATCGGACTTCAAGTCCTGGGACATCGTGGGGGGCGGCTCCGAGGACGACATGATCGCCTTCCATCGCAGGCGCGCCGCCGAGCTCCTCCTGCTCAAGGACGGCTCCCTCGCCTTTCGCGTGATCCAGGAGTTTAGGCTGCCCGCCGCGGAGGTCTACGTGGACGCCATAAGACAGTACTGCAAGGCAAAGAGGCCCCACGGCCAGCTCATCCCACTGGTCAAGGACCTGAAGGGAACCCTTGGGGACCTGGAGTGGGACCATGTCGTGGGAAACGCCTTCTTCTTCCTGCTGAACGAACTCTCGGATCGCGCGAGGGCGAAGCAGATGATGAAGCTCCTCGTGAGTGACCACTCCAAGGTGCTCGCATTGCTGGCGCTGGGGAAGCTGGACAGGGCCTTTGAGGTCGCCAAGTCCTGCGCGGACGATGTGGATGTGGAGCTCATCCTGAAGCACGCCAGGAGCAAGGGGAATAAGGGGCTGTGCAAGAAGTGCGAGGAGTTCCTGAGAAGGTGATCGCGATTTGCGATGTATTTATACGGGTGAAGGAAGGGTTTGTATAATACTACTACATCTAGCTGGGTTTACAACGGACGGCCAGGGGGCCGAGCAGAGGGAACCTCACTTCTTGGCCTTGGTCGTCTTCTTCTTGATGATTTTCTTCTTTGGCTTAAAGTCGTCCGAATTCACCGTGCTCCTGTTATCCTGCGAGTCCGTGTTCCCAGACTGCGTCTCCAGCTTCCCCCTGTTTATGAAAAACCCGTCGTGCTTCGTCTTGGCCTTGCTCCGCTGGATGTACTGCACGACCTCCTCGTCATCAATAAAAGGATCGTCGTGGTCGTAGTGGTCGTTTGGGTCGCCCTTTTTCTTCTTTTTCTTCTTCTTCGAAGGAGAGGTAATACCCCCCGCCCCACCATCCTGGTGGCCCTGGGACCCTCCCTGGGACCCTCCCTGATCAGTCCCCATCGCCCCTGCGCTCGCCTCGTCCTCCTCTCTGTCGTCGCTGTCAGACTCGGCCTGGGCGTTTCCATACATACCCTCGATCTTGGCGATGACAGAGGCCAAGGGGTTATGCGTCGGCAGAGCCGGCTGCGAGGACCTGGACACGGGGAGGTCGTCGAAGGACGGAATGGCGGCCTTGTTCGGGGTAGGACCCTCCGCGGCCCTCTCCGCCTTCCTCGCCCGAACGAGAGACTTCCAGCTCACCGTGTTCGTGGCCAAGAGGTCGACATGGTGCCCCCGGGACTCCTTTTTCGGGGCGGTTTTCTTCGCGGAAGGGGCGCGGCGCTTCTTCGGCGCGGGGGCGGCGGGTGCGGGCCTCGGGGCCGACGGCACGGGGGTCGGAGCGAGCCTCGGGGTGGGCGCAGGCGTTGGCGCGGACGCCATCTTTCACCGTGCCGCGTGTCTTCCTCGCCGGCTGTCTTCAAGGATGTGCATCCAGGATGGCGGGAACGAGCCCCCAAACCAAACAAATCGGACCAGGTGGCATTGGGAGGAGGCGAGGCGAGGCGAGGGGAAGGTGGATGAAGCCCAAGTGGCAGGGCCTGGATAAGCTTGACCGATTACAAAACAAAAAAAAGGTTAGAATTGCAAAAGATTGTCTTTACTCGACGGTGATGACCTGAATGGTGTGCGACCCAGCGACCCTCCAGATGGGCCTCGTTCCCGACTGCACGATCGTGACCTCCTGCCCGGCCTCCACATGCCCCCTCTCCTTGAGCAGGTCCAGGGCCCTCTTGAAGGTCTCCTCCTTGTCCTGCGAGAACTTCAAGTGCAAGGGGACAATGCCGTTGAACAGATTGAGGTTTCTCTGCGTGGCCTCGTTTTCGCAGAAGGCGAACACCACGGACTTGGGCCTGTAGTGGCTCACAAGCCTCGGCATGTTTCCCTTCCTCGTGAACACCACCACGGGCGACTTGATCGTGTTGGCCATCGTGGTTGCGTGGTACGCAAGTACTTCGCTCATCCCCCTGCCATCGTTGCCCTCAATCCAGGTGATGGGCTCCGAGTTCGCGCTGCCGAACCTCGCCATCCCCTCGATCCTCTCCAGAGCTCTCTCGGTCCTCTCGGCCACCGTGGCTTGTAAAAAAGAAAAAGAAAAAAAGTCAGCCAAGCCCCGCGGAAGAAGGCACAATCGGAAGCTTACCCATGACCTGGACGCTCTTGTAGGGGAAGCCGCCGTACGCGCTCTCGCCGCTCAGCATCACCGCGTCGGTTCCCTCCCTGACCGCGATGGAGATGTCCGACACCTCGGCCCTCGTGGGCGTCGGGTAATCGATCATGGACTCCAGCATGTTGGTGGCCACGATGACCGGCTTGCCCAGCTTCCTGCAGGTCTGGACGATCCTCTGCTGCAGGATGGGGACCTCCTCCACAGGGAGCTCCGCCCCAAGGTCACCCCTGGCCACCATGGCGCCGTCCGCCGCCTCCAGGATCTTGTCCAGGTTGGTGATCGAGTCTGCGCTCTCGATCTTGACCAAGATTTTGATGTCGGCCTTCTTCTTCACGAGATAGGCCCTCAGCTCGTGCACCACGTGCTCGTCCTTCACAAACGACAAGGCGTAGTAGTCCACACCGGCCCTCACGCC
>Ga0160423_10000510_pt1 | contig 31772 bp, 4 predicted proteins | sample CRUFie14St8metaG_FD_108191 | JGI IMG/M metagenome (GOLD analysis project Ga0160423, IMG submission 108191) | Marine microbial communities from the Costa Rica Dome - CRUD Field 142mm St8 metaG | ecosystem: Environmental > Aquatic > Marine > Oceanic > Photic zone | place: Costa Rica: the Eastern...
CGGTTGTCTCGCCCTATGGAGTACAGCAAAAAGATAAATGATTTGACTGTTCAAGATAATACTATTCACGAGCAAATTAAGAAAGTTTACGAGAAAATGGGATTTCCTCCTTTGGGTACTGGAGGTTTTTATGAAGGCGCCGTTCCTAATTTCGCCAGAATGGATTTACATGCATTGTATATGAAGGAGCTTGCAGAAAAACAGGCAGCCAGAGAAGCAAAAAAGCAAGCGGTTAAGCAAAAAAATGTAGAACGCGCTCAGAAATCTATAGAAAAATATCCAGAAATGAAACTTACTGGGGACTTTGATAATCAATTGCCTATTATACAGATCACTGACCCTGCCACAGGAACACTCACTAAGTTTAGTTATGGAAAAAATCCAGGAGATGATTATTCTCGCTCGAATATAATTAGGTCGGATAGGGCGGAAGGTGTAGACGTAAATGACCCAAGCGCTAAGGGCGGCTCTAATAGAAATTTTGATATACTTACCAAATTTACTAAATCTCAAAGAGGGAAAGATAAGCAAATTGACAGCTCTTTTGATCAAGTAAGAGTTGGAAAAGGAAAGACTCCTTGGGAGCAAGTTGTTGACTCTTATCCTCAATTAAAACAGAGAATAAAGGAAGGTTTAAAGACTTCAGGAACTTTTCAAATTGGAACAGATATCATTGAGTTTAGCAGCCTACGCTCATTAAAAACCCAAGTTAATAAATGGGTAAAGAATAATGGCCAAAAGCAGTTTGATAGCTGGCGCGAAGCAAATTTGGGCTTCAATGATAAGAATATGATTTTATCTGGAACAAGTTCTGGAGAATATTTTGCAATTAGCGATATTAGTACAAAAATTTTAGATAAAAAAGATAAAGCTTATTACGCAGATTCTAAGGTTGGGTTTGCAGGCGAGGGAGTTGTTCCTAATTTTATTAGCCTTCGACCTCCCTTTAATAATTTCAAGAAACCCTCAATGCCTTCCGCGCCTTTAGGTTCTTCAGAAAGAATGCCTGCGCTACTAGGAAATAAGTTTAGCGATAATAAATTTATAAATGACTTGTTAGTAAAAGCTAGCAAAGGCAAGCTTAGTGAAAATCAGGTTACGAGTGCTGTTGAAAAATATGCTTATACCATTAATCCTAAAACAGATCCCGAACGATGGCTTAAGGCTTCAAAAGAAATAGGGTTTACGAAAAAAGACCCAAAAACTGGAAAAATTATTCCAGCTGGAGATCCTGGAGACCTAATGAGTATATTGATAGAAGATATGATGTACAACGAAAGATTGTATGCAAAAATTAGAGAAAATGATTATCTAAGAAATAAGTCTAAGTATGATGATGCTTATAAGCAGGTTGATAGTCTTAATGAAAAATTTGGCCTAAGTCAAGGGGCTATCCCCAACTTTGCTGGCGCAAAAATTGCAGTAAACAATTTAACAAAAAGGCCTACAAGCGAAACTTCAAAACTTGCCTCTGTTCAATCTCGAAAAGAATCTTTAGAGCAATATTTTGAAAAAGAATTTGTGGGAAAAAGGTTTAATGATTTAAATAAAATTGAGAGCTCTGTTTTTCAGACCTCTGCTGCATCTGGGAGATTGGGGACATTTTCACAGCAAGAAAGAACATCTTTCATTAACTCCGCTTTTTCCGCAGTTGCAAAAACATTTAAGACTTTACCTTCGAATCGATACGGAAAAATTAGAGAAGGGGCAAAGGGAGTTGAGCAGTCAGAGATTAAAAATGAAATATGGAACCCTATTGTTACTAAGGAAAATATTCAAGCAGTCAAAAAGGAGAATCCTGCAGTCTGGAGCTCTTTGACTGAAAAGTGGAATAAATCTCAGTCTTCTGTCCCTCAGTTTGTTTCAGGTCGAGTACCTGAAGCTTCGCCATCTCCTCCTGTCTTGAATAAGGGCATATCTAATATATCTTCAAAAGTTGATAATAATATTTATAACGCAGCAAGAGGATATATTCCAAACTTTAATATTGAAAGCTCAAAAGAAAAGGAATCCTCAATCGCCAGCGAGCTATATAATAAAAATGTCAAGGTATCCGATACTAAATCTGAAAAACTTGAAATTGGTGGTGCAAAAGAAACTGTTGTAGTAAATAATAGAGAGCAAGTTTTTAACACAGGCAAAGATGTACAGAAAGCGTTTGATCTTCCGTCCGCTCCTGATGGAGGAATGGTTCTTCCTCCCGCTGATACTCAAGTAGGAAGGCAAAGAAGAAAAGAATTCAAGTCTAAAGCTGCAGAGCTTCTTGCTCAACGCAGCCCTGTTTCACCAACTCTGATTGCTAGAGGATTTGTTCCTAACTTTCAAAAACAAAAAGGCGGGCGTAAGAAAAATGAACCGTATCAGGATGATCCTAATAATGTAGTTGATTTAAAACCTTTTACTACTACGGACTTTACAATGCTCCTTCCTCATAAAAGAGGTGGGTCAGGCTTTGGTTCAACAACAAGAACCTCTGGGCCATACGCTAAAAAATACCAAACGATGTTTAATGTAGGTTGGAATATTAAAGGACTTCACCCTGAAATGGGTAGAAGTGCGGAGGAGGTTGGAATGGTCGCGGAAAAAACTTATACCTCTGTTAAGGATACTATCTTTAAACATGCTAAAAATTTTGTAGCTGGATTTGGGGAGCCAGAAGTAAGGTTGCAATCTCCCGAAGTAATATCTTCTCAAATAGAAAAAAACATTAATCTTGGAAGTCTCCAAGGTATCGCAGGAAATGCTTTTGAAGCCGCAGCAAACGTTGCTTTTAAGAATGTTCCTGTAAATACTGGTGGTGGAGATTTTGATGTAAGGGCGCCAAAAGAATCACTAAGGCAAGTATTTCAGTGGCCCGTGGGACATGGTTTCATTGGGGATTATAAAGCTGGATCAGGAGGAGATACCAAAACCAGCATGGCAGATAAAATATTAAAAGAGTTAGATTCTGGAGGTCTTTTGTCTGGCCAAGTTGACGACAAGAGAGAAAAGGAATACTCTAAAGAAGAAGCTCAAAAGAATAAAGAAAAAACTACTGCAAGGTTTAGAGGGTTAGGCGCTAAAACTTCAATCAAGGGAGCTAAAGTCAAGAACAAAGATGGAAGCTATTCCAATGAGAGAATAGATTTAGGAGGAGCGACAAGAATGTCTGGGGCAGATCGAGAAGCTTATTATAGGGCTAACAGGATTGACGAGCAATTTAATTTCTTGGGGCGCGTTCCAAACTTTGTAATTGGAAGAAAAATGAACAGCATGAAAGAATTGTTGCCAAAGCTAAAGTTTCAGCAAGTAACTAAACAAAAGAAAAAATACGATTTTTACAAAGGAGATTTAAAATCTCAGCCCCCTATGTCATATACTGTTTCTAAAAAAGAGCAGCCAATTACAACAAACATAGGTGGTGAAGTAGAAACTAAAAATATTGCTTTGGCTGGCGATATAGTAATGTCTGGACCTTCCAGAGAGCAGTACGTAATTAAGAAAAGTAATTTCGAAAAAAACTATCACGATAGTAGTAATTTTGAAAAATTGGCTCAAGGAGAAAATGTTTCAATTAATCCAATTATCGGAAAGCCTGTTATTCCTGAGCAATCTCCTAGAACTGTCGCGAGGATCGACGAACCTATTAACGAGAAAGGTTTAAAATTTAAAGCTCCTTGGGGTGAAGATATGGTTGCAAGACATGGGGATATTATTGTCAGAGAAAGTAAAAAGGATATGTATAGAGTTGAGCGAGGAGCTTTTGAGGATACTTATAATCCTTTATCTTACTCTTCTGGAAAAATTCCTAACTTTAAAAAATTTCCACATTACTCTAAAAGCGGCCTTGGAGTAAATAAAATTAAGCGACTCGCAAGTCCGCCAGATCCAATACTTGATGACGTTGTAACTGAATTAATTTTCAGAAAATATGAGCAGCCTATCAGAATGGGTTCAAAGGGTAGATATAAAGGTAAGCTAAATGAAGATGAGATTTCAACAGAATGGCTAAATAGCATAACAAGACAATATAAGTCCAGAAAAGATAATGTTAGCGAAAGGTTCTTTTTTGGAAAATCAGGCGTTGAGGCTCCAGTAAGTAATGCAAATATTACATCTAGAGAAATAAGTGAAGAGCTTACTAAAAGAGGTTTTAATCTTGAGACTGGTCAGCTTGGGTTTAAATTTGAGCGAAGACCGTTTAGCGAATCTGTTCAAGCTCCTGATTTTAAAATTGACAGGAGTCCGTTTAGCGAGGGGCAAGTTCCTAACTTTAATATTATCTCAAACGCATTCAAAGCAATAAAAGGCGGTGCTTCTGCGGTATCTAATTCTGTAAAAAAAGTAATTCAAGGCGGAAAGCAAAAGTTTGTTAACGAATGGGGTCTTATGAAGGATCAAGCTTCAAAAGTTGCAAAACTTGAAGAATACGGAATGAAAACTCCTGCGGCCATAGCCTTTTCAAAAAGGCCTGCACAAGATATCTACAAAGCACTAAAAGATCAGTCTAGCCAACTAGAGGTTAATAGGTACGCTAAACAGGTTCAGAAAAATATGGATGAAAAATATCCAGTTGCTTATAATGACTTCGCTCAAGGCTTGATCCCAAGCTTCTTTGATGTTTATAGAGGCATTCGAGCCCCAAGAAATTCAAAGTTTACTTCTAAAGATGTTTTTCAACCAGACCCTAAAAGCCGAAAAGCATTTAGGGCAAGTGACGTTTATGACATGCAGAGTTTACACCGCTATCTTTCAAATCATGTTGATAGCGCAATAGGCACAGGTATGGTATCTAGTTCGACAAATATTAATCATTCCAAAAAGTTTGCCACGACGAATAATCCTTTAGAGCAAGGGATTGTTGCAAAAAAATCAATGAGTCACAAAAGGATATATAATCCTAGAAAAACAGAACAATTGGTAAAATTTTTAATGGACAGAAGGGGTTGGTCGGAAGCTAAAGCTGTTCAGTGGTTTGTTAGTCAGGCAAAAAATAAAGACATTGGCTTTGATATGAAGCGCTGGATGGATAAAGAGCAGTTTAAAAAACATCACAGGGAGGATGAGGTTGGCATATTGACGAAATCATCTTTTGCAGATAAGGATGTTTTAGCGCCATTTTCTAGTGGATTTATTCCTAGCTTCTCTCCTGCATTAATGTCTTCTTGGAAGGAAAGAGCTATGACAGGAACAAATCGAGCGAATAGGCTTGTTAGGGAGAATGTTGCAGGCGCCGCACAAAAAGCAAGCTTGTCGGAGATTTTAAAACAAAGACAGTATTATAGATTGCTTGAAGAGTCTGTAATGAATTATAGGATGGTGCATCCTGGCACTAAATTAAAATCAAGCTCTTCTTCCAGAGCTCTTGACGGAAGTAATACTGAGCTTTCTAACTATTTTAACAGCAAGGAATTTAGACAGCTACAATCAAAAACTATCGATATCGACGGGAATACAATTAATGCTGGCAAAATTATATCAGAAAAATTAAAACAAGCTTACCCTCAGCAGTCTCAACCAAGATTAATTGGAGATGAGAGAAGTGAGCGTATGCTTGCTTTTTCTAATGCTTCTGGACTATTGCCTAATTTTGCAAATGCCCTAACAACTGAAAATTATAATATAGCTAATTTTTCTGCTATGCGCGCAGCACAGATTGAGAAAGCTATGACGGGATCTAGCTCATTAAGACACGCAGATGCACTAAGAAAAGTAGAAGTTAGTAGGCAGGCAATGTTGAGTTCTGTATTAAAAGATTCAAGGGCTCGCTCTACAATTAAAAAATCACTTGAAGAATATAATCAAAATAGATATATTGCTTCAGGAGATACTAGATCTTTATTAAAAATAAAATCAGATGATACTATTGGTCCTGCTTCTGAGTTTAATAAATATTTAAATAGTCAGTCTTTTTCAAAAATAAAAGGTACTACTGTAAAGGTTGGCGATAAGGAAACTTCTATTGAAAAATTATTTACTGAATCGCAAGCAAATACATATATGCCTACTGGAATTGGCGATGATTCTGTTAGGCAAATTGCATACATGCAGTCAGATGGACTCGTTCCTAATTTTGCTTCGGGTTACAATTCTGAAAGAAAAGGGGTTTCCGATGCAATTTCTAGAGAAACGCAAGCTTTAAAGAAAAGAGGGGTTTCTTCTCCTCGTTCTAAGATAAAGGTTCAGCAGAGCCCTCGCCTGAAAAACCCTCAAAACCCAAAAGGCCTCGGCGTTATAAATACTATTGATGAGCCTAGAGGGATAAACCAAGGAATTGATCGAGCTGTTTCTATGGGTATAAATCCTCATACTCATGGTATGGCTGCGCATGGAACTGTTCCAAATTTTATAAAAATTCCTGGACTGAGTAAGCTGTTTAAAAGGGGAGGCGCTGGCGGTGCCGTAGCAGGCGGAGGAGCAATTCAGACAGCGGGAGCTGCAGCAAGCGCAGCCTCGAATGGAGGCGGTATGGGATTCCAAATGGGAATTATGATGTTGCCTATGGTTATGGGAGGATTTCAAGGGGAAGCTGGTACCGCAGGGGGTATGGCTGCAGGAGCTGCTTCTTCTGGTGCAAATGCAGCTGCAACAGTTGCAATGATTACCAATAAGAAAAAATGGATGGGTTTAGCTGGTGTGGTTGGAGCGGCATATGGAGCATTAGATAACTATGCAGCAGGAACTCAGGCAGTCATTAAAGAAGTTCAAGAGCAAATTGGAAATCAAAAAAGATTAATTGAGGGTTCTGATCAACTAATTTCTTCTCAAGAAAAATTAAACGCAGCAATTCAATCTGGAGATACTGACAGAATTACCAAATCAATAGAATCCTTTCAGGAAGTTTTGTATGATTTCCCGACAGATCTTCCTGGAGGAGATAAATTGAGAGAATCTCTCTTGGCTGCAGGTGGAGATGTAGGTAAAATGACCGAAGCTCTAGGAGAGTTTCAGAAAGAAGCTAGAAAGGTTGCAGAGCTCGGGCAAATTAGAATGCAAATTGCCGAAGCAAATGCTGGGGAAGGTAGAGAGGGAGTTCTTCCTTTTGGTATCGGGCCATCTGAGCTACCCGATTGGTTGAAAGGTCCAGCCTCATTTGTTGGGATTGATGGCACAGGAGAATTGAATGAAGCGGGGCAGAAAGGATTTGAAACCTCTGGGGGGCAACTTGTTAAGACCTTAAAACTCGGGGGAAAAGAGGTAGATGAATTTAGTCAGGCTATTTATGATGCAGGAACAAGCACTGCAGATTTAAGGAAAAACTTAGAGTCATTTGCTAATACTCTAGATGAGGATACTAAAAAATCTTTCTTAGAAATTTTAAACAGCATACCTGATGATGGGCTTAGAAGTTTTGCTAAGGGAATGCAGGAGATGGGTAAGTCTGTAAAAACTGGAGAGGCTGCAGCGGCTGCATTAAATAAAACCAATACTGCTCTTGCTGCAATGACTGGACAAGTTAGAAAATTTACTGACGCAATCAATGAAAGCTTTATGGAGTTAAGTAAAGGTATTGATCATGCTTTTGCTATGGCCGAACAAGAATTGAGTTTAAATTTAGACTTAATGGAAGGATTGAACCTAATTACTCCCGAAGAAAAAAGAGACACTCAATTACAATTTGACGTTACTAAATTAAACGCTCGAACTGCTGCAGGAACTGAAGGGCTAGTTAATGATTTTGTCAATGAAATGGCAAAAAATATGGAGCCTTCTGAAATGCAAAAAGATGGGTCAGTCATGGAAGGTCCGCTAGGATCTATACTTAAGCAAATGCAGTCTAGAGGAAACGACCCTACTCAAGAGATTAGATTTAACGCTCAAGATGTTCTTACTGATATTTTAAATAAACCTCAAGATGAAAGAAGTCCTGAGGAAGCTGAGCTAGTTAGCCAAGTAAGAGAATTAAACCAGTCTAATAAGCGACAAATTGATTTATTAAATCAACAAAATCGATTGATAGAGCGGCAAGAAGCCATGGAGCAAAGAATTAGGCTTGAGAATACACAGCTTGATTATGGAAATATCGCTCCAATGATGGGACAAATGGCGTACACTACTCAAACTAAGGGTTCTTCTATGTTGGCTGTAGATAGCGCAGCGAGATCTACTCAAAGTGCAATTAACCTCGTTAAGGGTTTGTTTGGAGAAACCGAAGGTCTAAATAAACTAGAAAAAGAAACTGGAGAGAAGGTTGCGATTGGTAATGTTATGAGAATTCTTCAGAGCCAAGGCTTGAAAATTGATGGCCCTGGATTTTTTGATGAAATGCCTGAAGGTTTTGATATGAAGGATATGATTTCTGTTGTTGAAAGAGCTATTGTAGATAATTCTGATACCGCTTCTGATGAACAGTTAACAATCTTAAGGGCTGTCGCGGACGGCTTAAGAAATCAGGAGAGGGAAATGGCCGCAATGCCAGTAAGTCCAGAAGATATTCAAAGCAATTTAGTTAAGTCTACCGCTGATGCTCTTAATATTGATCTTGATGGCTTGTACGGAACAGATTCTAAAGGTTTCGACTCAAGCGAGCTTGGTTTTGATGCATTAACTAATATCGGCAAGGAGTTAAGCGAAGACGGTACCCAAATAAAACTTCTTCAAGGAATTAAGGTTGAGGTCGCTAATCTTCCTCAAGAAATTGGAAGTATTCTTGTTCCCCACTTGAAGTCACAGGCTAATGTAATCTCTGCCGAGGATAAGAAAAGAGTCGATGCTAGGGAAAAATCAAAAGTTGATTCCGAGAAAACTCGCCAAGAAATTCAATCTATTGCTACTGGAGATTCTTCTACTTCTGACGCAGAATCGATTAACGTAGGCGGCTCTGTTTCAGTTTCGACTGATAATATTTCTCAGTCCGTCAAGGATGCAGTTATTAACGCTGGAACTATACAGGTTCCAGAAATTATTGTTCCTAAATTTGATATTCCTGTCGTTGCTGGCGAAGGCATTGTTCCTAATTTTGCTCCAAGCCCAATGCAAAGAGCTATAGAAACTGAAAGAAAAATGGGAGGAAAGCCTTTTGTCGACCGACATCCTTCTTTAAAGAGTCTAAATCCAAAAGGTTTTTACGTAAGAGATTTAAGCGTACAAAAGAACTTTCAAGACGTTAGAAGGACTCATCCAGAGGGAATGTCTGCGGCTGTAGAAAACAGTAGAGCGATGCAGGGTGGTAATGATTTTAGCGTTCCGAATTTTGCGGTATTGGATGATGAGGTCGAGCGGGTCGAATCTATGGTTGCTGACGTTAAAACCTCAGGTAAAACAGATGTTCAATCTGTAACTGCTAAAGGGGCAAGTTTGTCACAAGAATCTTCCGTTTCTAATATAGAAGAACATAGGCGTACATACCAAGATCTTGAACGTCAAGGGCGAGAACTTAATGAAAAAGTGGCTAAAGCTGAAGCTGCTGGATCTTCGCAGGAACTCGATCAAAAAGCAGCTGAGAACATTAAATCAATAAAAGGTAAAAAAGTAGAACCTACAAATATAGAGGTACAGCAAAAAATCTCAGATTCTATAAGGGGTGTAGGTAAGGAAGCTCAACCTGCTGAAGAACAAACTTTAGGAGCTACTGCAGAAGTTGCAGAATTTGGTTCCGAGGAATTGCTTGATAAGACTGTAAAACGAACAATGTCTTCAGATAAATCTAAATCTTCTTCGGGCAGCCTAGATAGATTAAATAGATTTACAGTAATTGGCGCAACCGCTGGCATAGGAGGGTTTTTTGGTTTTGGTTCATCTAAGAAAAATAAAGAAGAAAGAGCTAGAAGGCTAGGGGAAGAAACTACGAAGCCTGAAGAAGCTAGGGCTACAGCTGCGGATGCAGATGTTAAGGCTACAGCTGCGGATGCAGAGGCTAAGGCTGCAGCTGCGGATGCAGAGGCTAAGGCTACAGCTGCGGATGCAGAGGCTAAGGCTACAGCTGCGGATGCAGAGGCTAAGGCTACAGCTGCGGATGCAGAGGCTAAGGCTACAGCTGCGGATGCAGAGGCTAAAGCTAAGAGGCAAGCAACGCAAGCGGGAAAAACTTTTACAGAAGAAAGGGTAAATGTTGGCGCAACTGATCGAGCAGATACAAAAGCTTATTCAGAGTCCGCTCAAAACGAAAAAGCGAAAAGCGTTGAAAGAGCGCAGAGAGTTGTTGATGAACAAAAAACTGTCGCGAAGCCAACGGTAGAAAGCGTAAACGAAAGAATGTCAAAAATTCAATCTTCTCTAGATGCTGATGAAAAAATAACACAAGCTAAGAAGTCATTGGGAGATATAGACTCAAGGTACAGGCAGTCATTGGGGGCAGACCCTTCTGAAGCGGTTTTTTCAAAAGAAGGCTCTTTAATTAAAGAGGGAGATATTTCTAAAAGCTATAAAAAAGAATATAGAAATATGTCAAAACTTCTTCATCCTGACAAGTCTGCTTTTAATAAAAGCGGAGAGATTGACCCAAAGCTTTTGAAGATGTATCCAGAAATTGAAAAAATAAAAAATGACCCTGACGCAGTTAAAGAATTTAAGAATGAAAAATTAAAAGAAATTAATGCTCTTGAATCTGATTGGCAAAGTTCTACAAAAAAAGACTTAGAGGTCTCTCAGAAAAGCGTGATGTCTTCAGAGGAGAAAAAATCTCTTATGAAGCAAAGGCAAAAAGTCTTGCTTGATAGAATGCAGGTTATTCAACAAAATCCTGATGTAGATCTCGAGACAATGCGGAGTAAATTAAGGGTTGGAGATAAAGACGCTGTTCCTGCCTGGATGGATGAATGGACTCGCGGCACAAGCGATGGATGGACTCCTTATCATGTTGAAGATATACTTGAACAAGAAGTTGCTAAGGGTAAAGTTTATGATCAGTGGGAGGATGCAGAAGTTAGGCAGTGGGAGCAAGAGTCTGGCGAAAGAGTGCAAAAGCGTGTAGAAGCTAAACAAGCCAAAGAGGCTGCTGCAGCACAAGCAAAAGCTGCCAAGGAAGCGCGCGAGGCATCTACTCGTACAACAGAAATAGATGATGACCTTAAGAAAGATAGAGTTAAAAGAATGGGGGAATCTCTTAACGATGCTGAGGAGACAGTTAAGCCTAAAAAGACAATTCGAGATAGAATAAAGGATGCTGGCCGCAAAATTTTCACGCGTAAGGGTAAGGGTGGTTCTGTTGCTGATTCCGCTTCTCAAGCTGAAGCTGCATCAAGAGCTGCGGACGCTCAAGAAGAAAAAGTTAAAACTTCTAGGTCTGAGAGGGTCGATAAGAATCCTGCATCTGAATCTTCTCAAAACGAAAGAGTTAAAAACGTCAAAGCTGCGGAAAAGGTTGTCAATAAAACCCAAGCAAAAATCGATAAAGTTGATTTAAGTATGTCGAGGGTTCAATCTGCAATTGATGCTGACGAAAAAATTATTAAAGCAAAAAAGACTGTTGCAGATGTAGACTCTAGGTATAGAAAAGCAATGGGTGTAGATTCTTCTGAGGCAGTTTTTGCAAAAGATGGATCTCTGTTAAAGGACGGAGAAATTTCTGACGCTTATAAAAACAAGTTTAGGAATATTTCTAAAATTCTTCATCCTGATAAGTCGCCATATGGACCTATGGGAGATATTGATCCTAAATTGAGGGAAATGTATCCAGAGATTGACGAGCTTCCTGCAAGAAATACGGCAGATATGACTAAGCAGGTTCAAGAGTTTAAATCGCAAAAGCTTGCAGAAATAAATAATCTTCGCAGTGAATGGAGTAAAACTATGAAGTCGGATGATTTTGACTCTTCCCAGAAGGAAACCATGAGCTCGGTAAAGAAAAAAGCCGTAATGGAACAAAGAGAAAAAGCTTTAAAGGAAAGGATGCGAATTATTCAGGAAGACCCTCAGGCAAAATTTAAACAACCTATTCCCGATTGGATGGACGATTGGATGCGCACAAATCCTGACGCTTTTGAAGAAATTGTTGAACAAGAAACTATCAAGGGTAAAACTTATGATAATTGGGACGAGGCAGAGGTTAAGCAATGGGAGGCAGAATCTGGAGAAAAAATTCAAAAGCGCGCAGAAGCTAGACAGGCTAAGGAGGGTGCTGCTGCTGCAGCAAAGCAAGCAAAAGCTAATCAGCAGGATGTCAGAACTCAACAGCAGGATGCTAGCGTTGAAAGCCAGGATCGAGCTAAAAGAATGGGAGAATCTCTTAACGATGCAGAGGAGACAGTTAAACCTAAAAAGACAATTCGAGATAGAATAAAGGATGCTGGCCGCAAAATTTTCACGCGTAAGGGTAAGGGTGGTTCTGTTGATGAGTCAGTTTCCCGAACTGAAGGTGCATCAAGAGCCGCAAAAGCTGAAGATTCTGTTAAACAAGATACCTCAAAAAAGAAATACAAGCTTAGAGAAAAAGACGGAACAAGAAAAACATTTAAAATTAAAAAGGGCGACCCCAAGACTTCTGTTCGTGCAACTGGTACAGGAGCTTTTGGACGAGGAGGGGCAAGCGACCTTACTGAAGAAATAAATTTAGAAAAAGCTGCTGCAGCTGCAGACACTGATCCTAGATTTACGGTTACAGAAGATATTGATGCTGCGGAAGAGAGAGTTTCTGCAAAAAAGAAAAGAGGTTTTAAGCTTAAAGATATGGAGCTTACAGACTTCGATTCCTCAAAAACTCTTCAGGCCGCTAGAAGGCTTATTCCTGGAGGTGCAGACGCTGTCGAGCAAATGAAATTGAGGGCCGAACAGAATGCTGTAGAAAGAGAGCAATTTAAGAGCGATGAGGCTTTATTGAGAACTGGTTCTCAGATTGATGAAGCTGTAGAAGCTGGCGTTTTTGGTAAAGACGCTGCAGGCGCACAAAAGAAAATGGATAAGGCTCTTTTAAAACAACAAAGAATGCTTGAAGGTGGTAGAATATCTAGCACAGGCAAAACAATAAAAGGGGCAGCAGATAGAGTTAGAAATGTTTTTAGTAAATCAGGTGCGCTTGGAGAGGTTTCTGAGAGACAAATAATTCAGGACGCGCTTAAAAAAGGAAAGGGGGCTTCTATCGAAGAGTCTGTCCGCAATAAGTCTGCATTTATAGATGGAATGCCAAAAATAGACGCAGATAAGGAGATATTCAGACGACAAGCTGCAAATAATTCTTTATTAAAGCAAATGTCTAAACTTGAAGATGCCGAAACTTCTAAGGTTCGCAAGGTTAGTCAGTTTGACTTAGAAACAAAGTCTGTAAAGAATTTGGAAACTGAAATGGAGAAGCTTGCCACAAAGGGAGCTAAGGAAGGTGGGTTGAGGGGTCCCGATTTAGATAGGTATAATCAGCTCAAGTCTGAGCATGCTGCGGTAAAAAGGCAGACTGTCGCAAGGCAAGGTGCGGAGGCAGATGCAAAGGCAAGATTAAGAAGTGAAAACGAGCAATACAAAAAACTTGCAGAGCAGTTTGACAGAAATCAAAAAGTTATAGGTGATCTGGAGACATTTAAATCCTCTAATGCTGACTTAAGCGATATTGATTCAAAAATCAAACAGTTAGATCCTAAGGCATCCAATTATGTAGACGAGTTTCAAAAACTTAGTGAACAAAGAAGGCTTGCAGACCTCGCAAGAAAAGACAGTGGTTCTAAGGCATTCAAGCAAAGAGCTGTTGATGGAGAAAGTCTTGCTGAGCAAGTTAGAAGGCGTTTCGAAAAAGTGTCCGAATCAAAGTCTTTCTTGGGAGAAGAGGCTAAGATACAAAAGCTTCAAGAAAAAATGGACAGAGTTCAGGCGATTAAAAACGCGATAGATCCTAAAGATTTTGCTGCGAAAACAAAAGATGGGTTTGCTGGCTTAAAAACCGATCAGCTTAAATCTTTCACGAAAAAGATGGAGGACCTTCAGGTTGTTAAAGCAAAAGATTCTTCTACTGGAAAGATTGGTCGGTTTAAAGCTGGAGTAGGCTTAGGTCAGGGCTTTGACGCCGCAGACCTTGTTAAAGGCATTCCTGATGAATTTTTGGTTGACGGCGTGGATGACATGGGAAGAAAAACAAAGGTTCTTAGTAAGGCTAAGTTTTCAAAAAATATTGGTAACTTTGTTGGTGGAGACTTAAATCAAATTCAAATAGATGAAATGTTTAAGCAGTACGACCTTAGTATGAATAAGGTTAAGGGTATTTCTGCCGCAAAAAGATTAAGAGGTTTAAACCTTGCAAGAGGCGGAGTTGGTAGCGTAACCTCAATGGGCGCTGAATTGCTTGGTAATTACTTGGCTACAACGGAATGGGGGCAAGCATTTGGAGATGATGTTGTTGGAGACTTTTTAGGTCACGAAAAATGGGCATTCCGAAAAGGTAACGGTCTAAAACTCTTTGATACAGAGGAGGAGGCCGAAGCATATGCTCGCTCTGTAGGTTTAGGAGGCAATCCTAAAGAAATTAAAGAAATGCAGGAAAAAATTGAAAAAACCAAAGAGCAGCTGAACGAAAAGAATATAGATGAAAAAAGAAAAAAAGAGCTTGAGGCAATTCTCGAACAAGATGAAAAAGCTCTAAAGCATGCAAAGGGAGGTTATGATGTAGGTAAAGCCACTAAAGAGGAGATGAAGAGAGGTGGCGGAAACTTTAGTCAAGATGTTCTTATTGAGGGTACATCTTTTACTGGTACAGATTTAACTGGGCAGATTCTTGGAGTGGGTGGTGCGGGTGCTGCAACTACAGCCGTTGCTCTTATGGGTGGAGCAGGGTTCACTGCTGCTGCTGGTGCTGCTTTACCCGTTATGGCTTCTGCGCTCGTCGCTACAGGAGGATATTATGCAGGCGAATACTTGGGTGACAAGATTTCAGGAGTTGAAGGTAATATTGCTAGATATGGAGCAACTATGGCTGGTGGAGCTGCCGCAGGAGCTATAATTGGAACCTTTATTCCTATTCCTGGCGTCGGAACTGCTGTTGGTGCAGGCATTGGTGCGCTTGTAGCAGGTGCAGGTCTTGCTATAGCAGATACATATGAGTGGCTTACTAGCGAATCTCCTGAAGAGATAATAGCAAGAAAAGAAGCATTAATTGAAGAGGCGAGAGAAAAAGCCGAACAGATGAGAATAGATCTTACCCAATTTCAAGGGTTGCAATTTAAGGCTGCTCAGGGTGGAGCAGCTTTAGGACCAAGTGCAACAGGGGGTCTTATATCTCCTGCTCAAGCTGGTTTACCACAAGATTTTAAAGCCGTAGCGATGGAGGAAGCTTATCGAGAAAGAATGGCCCAAGCCATGCTTGAATTCAATAAGAGTTTTCAGGAAGCGCAAGCTATGGATGACTATATCATGGAAGATCGAACCCTTAGGCAGGAGCAAGAGGACAATTGGAGCTTGTTTAGCGAAGATGTAAAGGGCAAGTATCATAATAATACTGCTGATACTGTTCAGACTATTTTTGATGATGTCATGAGCTTGTTTGCTCCTGAACAGATTTTTGATTTAAAAAGAATAAATGAGTTGGCTCAAGCAGGAATAACTGATCCTACTGAAGTTCAAAAAATAATTAAATCTACTCCTTATAAAAAGATTACTGAAGATGGGAAGCTTGTAGATGTTGACTTTTCTAGCGAAGAAGGAAAAGAGATTTTGGAGAAAAGAAAACTGAGGTCACAAAAATATATGGCTGGACTTAGGAATCTTGCTCAAATGGAGGCTGCTGATGCTAATACTGGAAGATTTGAGTTTGATGGCGCGAAGGGTCGCAGTATTGAAGAAATTCAAAAAGCTGGAGAAATGACTCCCAAGGAGGTTTTTGATCAAGTTTCAGGAGGTGGTGGAGAAACTCGAATAAAAGAGGCTTCTAAAGTTTTAGATAATTTAGGAGTTGAAGGTGAAGATGGAGGAACCGAAGAGGGCGCAGCTAATTTAAAAAGAGAGCTAACTAAAAAAGAACAAGTTAAACTTGAGAAAATATTAAAAAGCATGAAGGCTACTGGCGGAAGGCAAAAAGCTTTCGTTACTGAGGAAGAAAAGGAGTTGCTTGAGTTGGCGGGCATGGATCCTTCGCTTTATCAAGAGCCTCAAGGAGAAGGGACTCGTGCAGCCTTGATGCTTGATGAGGGGCAAAGAATAACAGATTTTGATGAATGGAAAAAGAAGATGGAACACGGTCATGTTAGCGATTTCGGTTATACAGATTGGCCTTATGGAGTCGCTCATGAATTAGGTGTTCCTATGGAGGATATTAGCGGCAAGCCCTATAAGAGAGAGGAGATAGAGGAAAAATTAAGAGATGTTCATAAGGGTTATGTTGATACTGGTTTTCTTCCAAAGAAAACATCTGTTGTTGAGAACATTGCTAATCTTGCCGCAAGTGGGGATATAGAAGGTCTTGCTGGAACTGTTGGTTCTAGCGTTGATCGAATCGGAATTGACTCTATAAATGCAAGAAGAGCCAAAGGCTGGACATTTAACACGATAGAAAGAAAAGCCCCTGACGGCGGAATGAAGTCTGTTGTTGTTGGAAATCATCCAGATTATGGGCAGGTTTCTTTAGGAGATTTAAAAGACAAAGAACAAGTTGCAAAGTTAATGAATAAATTTCAAAATGAAATATACAGAGATCATGAGGGTAGAGATATTTCTAAAGAAAGTTTTGATCGCCAAAGGCAAATTAAAGCAGAATACCAAAAAGAGCTTGATGAAGAGCTCGCTAAACCTGAAGAAGACCAAGATCGAGACAAAATACTAAGACTTCACAAGTCAGTTTCAGAATCTGGTGTTCAAAGTTTGATGAAAACGGGAGCCAGTACTGGTCGCTCTGGCGACAGGAAGTTTAAGACTGAGTCTGATATTAGAAAAATGGAGCATATCCCTGAGAGCCAAAAAGCTATCTTGTCTGCTTTAACTTCTCTTGCTCGAAGGTCTGAGCAGCTATCTCCTGAGCCGACAGTGCCTGAACTCGATGAACAGGGTATTGTTTCTGAAAAAGAATTAACTCCTATGGATCAGCTCAAGTCTGACATTAAAATTCAACAAAGACTTTTGCAGGACGCAAATAGTGAAGAAGAAAAAACTGAAATACAAAACAAACTTAACGATCTTCAAGCTCAAGAAGAAAAAGGTATCGAGTCTCGAGAAGAGTTTGATTCAAGACTTGAAAAAAGAAAAAAATATCAAAGACTCTGGGGCGAATTGAGTGCTGCAGGCAGACTAAGAAATGCTCAGGTTCAAAGTGCAAACGACCAGATAACTAAATCTTTTTACGCAGCAATGGGTGACGCAAGTGAGCGCACACCTTTTGATTTAGTTCAAGGTTTAAGCCAGTCAGGAGGAGATGAAGAAACTCTTAATAAAATAAAAGAGCATGTTCGTTCTGCAAAAGATAAAGTTGTGGGAGATACGAATGCAAAAGATTTGAAAGCAAGGGTTTCTCAAGGGCAGTTAGATGTAAAAACATTAGAAACCGCTTTAAGAACTGCAAAAACTGAAGACGAAGCAAAGAGCATTAAGTCTGACCTAGCGGAAAAGAAAAAAAGCTTGGCAGTCGACCAGCGAAAACTCGATGCTTATGACTCTTCAGAAAGTGGTATTAATCTAACTTCAATAGATGAAGCTGAGGGAAAAAGAATTGAGGCAAAAGCCAACTTTAGGCAAAAAGTAAAAGCTATCGCTCAAGAATTAGGTATCAATGTTGAGGGGAAAGGGGATGCGTCAATTTTTGTTAGCGTTCAAGAGGCCCTTCAAAAAGAAATGTTAAACGAAGATGGTGAAAAAGCAGATTTTCAGGTTGACGAAGCATACGGAAAGAGCGGTACTGGTTCGACAGGTCTTGGACATCAAGCCGAGCGCATGAAAGTGGACGCTGCCAGAGCAAACAAAACAATGTCTCATTTGCAGATTAATCAAATGCAAAAAGATATGCAGCTTTCTGAAGAGGATCAATCAAAGGTCGCATCTCTAGATGTCGAAGCTCAAGATTTTCAGGAAAAGGCTAACGTAGCTAAAGAACTTTCTGCGATATTAAATAGCGATACTGTAACAGACGAAGAAAAGCAAGCGGCAATGGCGGAGATGGAGGAGATAGTAAAGAATGATCCTTTAATTGATGCTATGACGCTTCAAGGCCTTGCGTCACCAGAAGTGCAAGAAGAAAGAGATGTTATTTCTAAAAGAGCAAACGAAATTAGGAAAAAGTTTGGATTAAAAGCTTCTTCAATGCCAATTGCTGATAGTGAGTTGGATTACATATCTAACTTATTGGGTAAAAAATATTCCGATGTAAACGATGCGTATTCTGATGCACAAAAACATCCTAGTAGTCAGGGTAGGTTTGGGGCAGACTTAGAGGGCGCAGATCACGACCAATATATCAAAGAGCTTCAAGAGGAAAAGTTATCTGCCGTAGAAAATAGATCAGCTATTGAGGATCAATTAAGGGCTGCGGGCTTTGACCCTGATGACGCAGAGCAAATGGATATGCTGGCGCAGAAATCCAGACTGTCTAGATCTTCGGTTCTTGAAGCTAAAAGTGAAGGTAAGCTTCCTGTTACTAAAATTTTAGATTTCGCTAACACTTCTTCAAGAATGGATGTGGAGGCATTGAATCTTGCTAACAAAGAAAGTTTAGAGACAGAATTATCAGACGCTCAAATGGCGTTAAAAACCGCTAAGCAGGCCGACGCTGTATCTGGCGCCGCTTCGCATTTTACAGGAGATAAAACCGCTTCTACTAAAAACCAAGATCTTCTTAGAGAAAAACATGGAATTACTCCAGAATATATAGAAGAATTGAAGCAAAAAATTCGTGATGGTGGTAAAATGTCCCAAGAGGATATTAAGGCAGAGCAAGCAAGATTAGATAACGAAAAAGCTCTTCAAGTTAAAGATATGCTTGTTAAGCAAGGCCATAGCTCAGAAGAGCTTGATGAAGAAATGCAGCGCTTAATGTTTAATACTGATGATAATTATGATCAGGGCGAGCCAATGTCTAAACTGGACGCCATGAGAAAAATTGCAGAGGATAAGGCTTATGAAGAGCAGAAAAACCTTCGCGCAGATCTTGGGGGAGATAGAGACGGAATCGCTTTATATAACAAATTGGAGCAAAATCAGCAAAGAGGAGCTCAAATCGATAAAGATATTGCATATCATGAAAAAATGAAAACGCTCGACAAGGAGCAGGGCGCCTTTCTTGGTGATGATGCTTTGTATCAGGAGCTTATGGCTCTTCAGCAAAAAGAAACCGATTTAGTGGATAGAGAAGACCTGAGAAAGCAGTATGAAAAACTAAGTCCAGAAGAGAGGTTTGAGTTTGTAAAGAATTTCTCTTCGTTGGTTGCTGAGAATCTTCAAACGCAAGCAAATAACAGAGAAGAACAAGCTGCAATTATAAAAAGAAACGCTTTTCTTGATAAGAGAAAAAGTTTTCTTGAGGACGGAGAACTTAGCGATCATTCCAGAGAACAGCTTGATGCAGATTTAGCGCTTTCTAGGGGTGGTGCGGCGGCCCTAGAGCAGTCTAAGACCAAACAAAAAATGGACGACGCGCTGAATAAATGGAATTTTGTTAAAGGTCTTCCTGAGATGCTTCAATACGAAAGAGAAGTTCAGTTCTTTCAGGGTGGTTTAGGTGTTGAGTCTGGACATGGCGCAAGACTTCCAACTGATCAAATCATTTCGCAGTATAATTCTTTGGTTTCTGTTTTGGGTAAAAATGGTAAAGACTTAAATTGGTGGTCTTCTCAACCCATCGGAGAAAGAACAAGAAAATTTATTGAATTAAAAGAGGGCAATAGAATGTCTGCTCTTGAGAGTATTTGGGAAAAGAGATCTACTGGGTTTGGGATTGAAGGTACGATTACAAACCAACAAGGCAAAACGGTAGGAGCTTTTGGCGAGCGACTTCATACGCAAGATGATCTTGCGTTGCCTGAAGGCACACAAGGCCCTGAGCAGAAAATGGACAGAGAAACGCTTGCTAGAAAAATTGGAGAGAGACTTAAAACAAACTTCGATAAATTTGATTATAATAAAGACGAAGCTCTTTCGAAAGATGAAATTGTTAGCATGACTAGAGCTTATGATCCTACCAAGCTTTTCTTTGAAGATCATGAAAAGGTTAGGGCTAATGCTGGCACTGGAATGATGGAAGATCAAATTGTTGCAGAAAGTATGCTGAAAAATTTAGATGAAAATAAAAACCAATTGCTTGAGCGAGCAGAAGTCTTTTCTACTCGTGAGGTTGGAGAGGGCGACGAAAAGCGCAGTGTTGAAGAATTAAGCAGTAAAGCTAAAAGGGTATTAACTGGAGACCCTGTCAAAAATGAAGGCGGGCTTATAAAAGATACTGGAGGTGCGAGAGCTGGTCTTGAGTTGGCTGTAAGAAAGTATTTTACAGGCGGCAACCCAATGGACATTTTGTCTACCATAGCTACTCCTGAAGGAGAAGAGTTTGATCAAAAATATGTGGGCATCGCAAAACAACTAACCAGAGCAATTCCTTTTCATAGTATTGTCGCTGAGGCAGGAACGAAAAAAGAAGAAGAAGCAAAAGGTCAATTTGAAAAATTGTACAAACTAAGAGAGCAAAATAAAGTTACTCCAGAAAATAGGGCGGAGTTAGATTCTATCAATCAACGACTTGCTCTAATTTCAGATAAAGACACAAAAGAAGAGGATATTCCTTCTCCAGAGGTAATTGAGCAACTCAAAAAAAGACGACAAGGCTTAGAGTCTAAAATGAAAAATGAAGAGGATTTGAGAAATATTTTTGAAAAAGCATCTGCCGATCCTGCCCGTCCTGGACCTTTTGATCTCGGCTTGTTTATGGCTCAAAATATTTCCCAAGCTTATGGAAGTGGCTCTCCCGATTGGGCTCCTTCTGGAGGAGTAGATTCTGATGTAGAGACTTACCCGTCTAGATATTTTAATAACGTTGAAGGGGCTTCAAGAAAGCTTGATGCTGTCGCAGCTTTCGATTACGCAAAGACCTTGGATCTTGAGCCTGCCGAGCTTGCTGAGTTTGCGGTAGCCGCAGACAACGTAAAAATTGCACAAGATCAAAAAGTTAAACAAGACTTTATCAACCAAAACCTTCAAGGCGGAATGCAAGATTTTGCTGAAGGAACTCCTTCTATTCAGACTCAAGAAGGCTCCAAGAAGTCTTTAACTAATATCTCTAATCCTGTTGATTTTATACTTAAGTATTCTTCTGATTATAATAAAAAGAAAATTGAATTAAGGAAGGCAACTCATGATGCTTTCGAAAAATACGAAAGCGGAAAGAAAGTAGACGGAAATGCTGCTCCATCTGCAGACAAATATCAGAAACAAAAATATGCAGAATACATTGAAGCTGCTAGAAAAGAGCTTGCTCATAGACAAGTAATGGATCAGGCTGCAAACTTTGAATCAATACAATCAAATCCAGATTATCAAGATATGTCTCCTTCGGATTTTGGTTTAGGTGAAACTTATAGAAGTTTTTATAATCAATTTTCCTCAAATAGTTTTGGTAGTGTTGTTAAGCCTGACGGAACAACTCAGCTTGTTTCTGATGAAGTTGCTGCTGGTCATTTAATTAAAAATTTATATCCTGAGCAAATTTATCAGGCTGCTGAAAAGTACGGATGGGGAGAAGTTGTAGATGGTCAACTTAAATTATTGCCAATACAGGGCTCGGTGATGACTGACGAGCAGTTAAATAAAGCTATTGCGACGACAAATCCAGGCATGCAATATATTAAAAAGGGGGCTGATGGCACAGACAGGATTGCTAAATCATGGGTATCTACATATGGCGGAACGTTTCCTTCTGATGCTGGAATGAGTCATTTGTTCGAGGGTACTGGTCAGAAATTTATTATTTCTTCTAGCGCAAGCGCTCAAGAGGGCGAGGGTCAATTGCCTTCTGGTAATTTTGTCGTTAACCGCGCACAGACTCAGAAGGATAAAGATGGAAATGAAATTCTTGCCTCTGCAGGAGAAGTAATAACTCAGGTTGATGTCGCGGGTGCTGGCGGCGTAACAGTTGATGGAAAGAATGCAAAACTTATGGATTCTGTTGCAAGATTTGCAAAAGGTGGGCCAAGCGCAAAGGGCAACTTTATAGAAAAATATAAAAATCTATCACTGAGGGAAAGAGAACTTATTAAGTCAAAGTACAGAGGTCAAATAGAACAAAATGTGCCTCAAGCAATAAAGCAACAACTGAACGAGCAGATCGCCGAGATCGATAGAAAAGAGTTGTTCGAAGTTGCTGCTGGCAAAAACCCTCCTGTATCTAAAGAGCTTCAGGCAAAAATTGATAATAGAGAAAGGCTTACTAGAGAAGACTTGCAAGAACTTAAAGAAGCTAAATCTGCGCAACGCGAAGCTCGAACAATCGTTTCAATGAAGCGCAGAGCTAAAGGTCTTTCTGTTGGAGCTTCTAAATTAATGGATGATTTTGGTTATAACGAATGTTTTGCTAGATTGGTTGATGCTTCTGGAGCTAAAGGATTTCTCCAAGGGTTTACTTCTTCTCGCTCAAAAGAACAAGAGCTTCAAAGCTTGGAACTTCCTAGTGAAGGCAAGCGCGGAGCAAGATATTCTGGAGGAATAATTTATAACGAGGATCAGAGGAATAAAAAGCTCGAACAAATGAGAGCTGCCAAGAAGGCGTATATCGAAAGATTTAAGTCTACTGTTCAGTCTAGCGAAAGGTCTAAAAATTGGTTTATTTTCGATAGCGCTCAAGAAGTAGGATTTAAAGAAAATGAAGAGTATTGTAATCTTGAAGCTAACAAGGTTAGAAGACCTGTTATAGAAAAGATAGATCCAGAAGTTAGGGAAAACGCTGCAAAGTTGCTTGGCAAAGAGTTGCCCGCTGAATCAATTGTAATGGAAGGCGGAAAGCCTGTATACGCTCAGCAGGATCTTGAGGGTTATGAGCGCTTAGAAGGCACTGGTCCTTTTGGACATTTTCCTAAAGCTTATATGGAAAAAGGTCAGTCTGGTTTAGATGAAGCTGTTGCTTCCAAAAGTAGGGAGTTTCAATCTAGCTTTGCTGAAATAAGAAGCGCAGCTAAGGAAGAGCTCGCTAAAATTAAAGAAGTTGACGTAAGAAAAGAGGAAGAAGAGCTCGCTGCAATTGGTATAGAAGATGGTGACTCAGAGGAAGTAAAGAAACAAAAAAGGCAGGAGTATCAAGCAAAAAAAGATGAAGAGAGAATCGCTCAGGCTACTGCTGATAATGAAGTTATTCAACAAGAGGAAGAGAGGAAGCGTAAACTAGAGAAATTGGCTCAAACTGGTTCAAGCTCCAGTCCAACAGCTGCAAAAGGATTTATTCCTTCGCCTAAATCTAGAGCTGGAAGGGTAAGATCTTTTACAGAGTCAAAATTTAAAAAGCCTTTAACGGATGGAAGTTTTTCAAGAATTGGTGCTGCCGCTCAAGGTTTTGCTCCTTTAGCTGAAATGGAAATAGATGCGTCCCGTGAAGCTGGATATTCTGTACCTGTAAAAGGCGAAGATGTTAGCGTAATGAATATTCCTGGGGAAGGTAGAACTCTTTATAACGCTCAGGAGGAAGTTATTAAAATGCCTGGTATGCGTCAGCCCTTTATTGTTCCTCCTGAAAACTCAAAAGCTTCTAAGCCATACGGAAAAGCAGTGCAAACTAACTTTGGTTTTAATCCTTATGAGAATTCTAAAAAAGTTGCCAAAAGAGTTGCTGCTGGAAATAAAACTGCAGCAGATGGTTTTATTCCAAATTTTGCAAGTCAAAACTCTGGATCTGCGGTTTCTGGATCTGATAACTCTGCTCCAATAAAACTAGAGAATGTGCCCGAGTCAATTCCTGTTTCTATTCCTTTTGCTGGATTTTTACGAGCAGCTGCTGGCGCGGGAGCATTGCTTGGTGAGAAGGCTAGAGATAATATTGAAAAGGCTAAGGTTACTGATGTTGCTAAGGCTGATGAGGTCGGAGGTGCAGCAGGAGCAGGTTTAGCTCTTGCTGGCGGTGGAGTAGGAGGTATTTTATCTGCGTTAACTAAGTCCGCCCAGGCTGGAGCAAATTTGGGATCTAAAGTTAGAGGTGATAGATCTGAAGACAGGCAAAGTTCTGCGCTTGGAGGCGCTGCAGGGGCAGGCTTTTCTCTTTCTGGCGGCGGAGTAGGAGGGATTTTATCTGCTTTAACTAAATCCGCGCAGGCTGGAGCAAATTTAGGCGGTAAAGTAGCAGATTCCACACCTATAAAGTCTGCTGTTGCTGCTGCTGGAGCAGCGGGTCCAGCAGGCGCAATAGTTTCGGCAATAACTAAAGGGTTCTCTTCTTTCTCTAAGCCTTCTTCGGTTGAGGGGGTTGTTGGTCCTGGCGGAGGAGTTTCTGAAATACTTAATGTTCTTCGCTCGGATGGAGGTGAAGGCTTCTCAGGTTGTTGTGATAGCCTTGAAGCAGCATTTAAGACAAAACAAAAGGATGCTCAGATTAAAGATCCCTCAAGTCGAGGAGACGCTTTACAGATGCCAGAAAATTTAATGAAAATGTTTGAGTTTGATACGCCTCCTCCGTCAGCAATGGAGCCTGCATCGGTTTCTCGTCCAGCTGATTCTGGGAGTTCTGGAGGTTCTGTAGCGGAGACCTTGGTTAGAGCTATTTCTTCTAATCTAGACCTTTCTTCAATCTCAAACGCCTTTAACTCTGTGAGAGAGGCAGGTGCAAATTTAGCTAACAATATTTCCCAAGCCTTATCTGATGTTACTTCTTCTACTACCACTACCAATACGACTTCAGTACAGCAAGACTCTACCTCAATGATGAAGCTTGACCCCTCTTTGCTTGAAAGCTGGGAGATTGATGTTAATACAGAGGGTAAATCTGTAGATGTTGCTACTGAAGGTAAAATGGTAGATGTTGCAACTGAAGGTAAAACGGTTTCTGTTGATACTGCTAGCGCTCAAATAGGTGTTTCTACAGAAGGTAAAACTATAGGTGTCTCCACTGAGGGTAAGCTTATAGATGTCGCTACAGAAGGCAAACAGGTGGCTGTAGATGCTTCGGGTGCGCAAGTCGGGGTAAGTACAGAAGGTCAGACCGTAGGTGTATCAACAGAAGGTAAAACTATTCCTGTAGAAACTGCCTCAAAGGTCCCTGTGGAAAGTGTTGATCCTGTTCAAGTTCAAGCTCCTCAAATTCCTCCTGTTTCTGTTGATGTTCCCGCTTCAATAGCTGTAGATACTCCTAGCTCTATTCCTGTTTCGGTTCCAGATGTCAAGCTGAAAGTCGAGGATACGTTGCTAAAGGTTGATACCTCTACTCCTGTACCTGTTGACGCTAGCAATATAAACGTAAACGTACCTGACATTAATGTTAATGCTCCTGATTCTATTGGTGTAGATGTTCAAGAACTAAACGCTGCAATTACCGCTCTTGGTACTGCGCTTTCACAGCAGGTTGCTGCAAGCGTAGAAGTTTCTGGAAATATCCCTGTAAGCATAAACGGAGCAACAAGCGCTATTCAATCGGCTATACAAGGCTCTCTAGATGACTTTAAAGAATTAATTAAAGAAGATATAATAAATAGTATGATGCAGTCATTGCCAATGAGTGTTAAATTAATACTTGATCAATTACGAAGATGAGCGGTATAGTAGAAAAAGGCTTTTCAGTTTCTCATGAATTTGAGGGTGCTGTAGTAAAATCTAGCATAATTACCACTACAATAAAAGAGTGGGTTGGTGACGCTGGGTCAAACTATTCTTTTTCTTCTGCTGACGAAAGCTATGGTTCTGTAACAGTTGGTTCTGAAAGTTTTTCAGAGGCAAAGGTTATAAGTAAAGATTATTCTTACGAAGGAAATCAAACTTTTTTGACTACGGTTATAGAGCAGAAGATTGACTCCAATAAAGACTGCGATGCTTTTTGTGGATTAAAAGCTTCTCAGCTTCAAAGTTTTTCAGATATAACTTCCACAACAGAGGGTAGGGATAAAGAGGTAACCAGTAGAAAGATGTCTGCTCAAATTGCGGATGATGAAAGCTTAAAAAGCTCACCTCAGTCTACTACGGGTACGGCTTTGCTTGATAAGGTTATTTCATGCATGCAAGGAAAATTGAAGGAGTCCGCTGCAGCGTGTGACGGAGTAACGACAACTAGTAGAAGTGAAAATATCGATAGAACTGCATGTTCTGTTTCTATGGAGCAAACCACAACAAAAGATTTAAGTGGGTGCGACGACGATTGCGAAACAACTGAATCAACTTCAGTAAGTTATTCTGACACAGGGTTAGTTTCAATAACTGCTAGTGGAGACTTCAGAGGAGCCAAGGAGGATTATAACTGCGACTCAAATGGAAACCCTATATCCATAAAAAAAAGTAAATATCAATACGCCAAAGGTTGTTATGGTAATCTTAATAAGGATGCTAAAATTACAGCTTTATATGAGGCCCATCAAAAAGAGGCTTGCGAAAGCGATGTATGTCTTGCGCTTAGGGTTCAGTCTGAATCCGAAAGCCACTGTGAACAAGATGGTACTATCTCTTGGAGTATAAGCGCATCCGAAGAGGAAGTTTCTGACCCTCAGGATAATCAATTAAAAGAAAAAGATAGCTCCCAAAAACAAGGATGTATAACCAATACAACAAGAACTTTTAGTTTAAACTTACCTGTAAAAGATGAATCTGTTGTTCCTCAACAGCCAAAATACCTCAGGGGAGATTGCTCTCATTTAGTTGATGGAGGTGGATTGGACGCTCAAACTGTTGAAGCGAAAATTTCTGCAGCGTTAGGCGGTCTAAATACCGCTCCTCCTGGAGGTTCTTTTGGTCCTTTAAGTTTGAGTGTTAATATAAATTTGTCGCAAGGTTCGTTGAGCGGCTCTATGAATTTTAGCGATGACCCTGCTTACGATACTAAAGCTAATGGAATGATTAAAAAGAAAATTGAAACTGAAACTGTTTGTCCTCAGGTAGTTAATGAAAATAAGAGAAAAATTCCATGCGGAAACGTGATGGATCTTTTGTCTTATGGGCAGCCAGGCAGTACAAAAAAATGTTTAGATGTAGAACTCTTCCCTTGTGCAAAAGAAGATGATGTAATAGCAGCTTTAAATGTTAATTCTGACGGTCTGGTTGTAGAGGATTCAATGAGCGTCTCTATATCTGATGGAGCAAAAACAGGCAGTGCTTGCAAGCGGTGGCATACAGATCAAGATTTGAGAGGAAAATGTTAAAATGAATAATAATAGATTTGGAAATAACCCAGAAAAAAAGAGAATAAAGAGAAAACCTACAAATATTACGCTATTTGAGTCTGAACCAAATGTGCCTCTTGAGGTTAATACAGAATCATTTGGCTTAATTAATTACGACCCTGTATATGGATGGCTTCCTAGAAATTATATGGGAAGTGATGCAGAGGGAACTATAAAGAGTAAATATTCTACAAGAATATTCAAGCGGTCTGACGGCCTTCCTGGAGCGAGATTATAATGGCAGACTGTGGATATGACACTAGCAAATTTGTAGGGTCTTCTCCCTCTTATAATGGCACTATAGCTCCAGGGAACCCTCCTCCCGTAGTAAAAATTAAGGAGGATATTTCTGATGGAAGTTGTGGCTTCGGCGGAAATAAAATTATAAGTATTGATATAAGTGGAGAATTGTTGTGCTGCGATCCTTCAACAACTATTTCTGATGCAGAGGCATTAAGGGAGCAGTTCTCTGCTCCGTGTGGAAATTTTTCTGGTGGAGGATATTCTTATAGTGGGGCTAGAGTAACATCTTTTGAGCTTGGTGCGTCAAATTTTTTAGGAAACGTTCCTTATAGCGCCTCTTTGACTTGGACGGATCCTAGTTATCCTCCTGGAGATAGTGGGGTTATGGATCCTACCAATACTATTCAGGCTTCTTTGTCTGAGGGAAATGCAACAATAACCCATACAGTCTCTGCAAAAAGCGCGCCATCGACTGAATGCGATGACTGTGGGTGCGACATATCTAAAGCTAAATCATTTGTTGATTCTAATATTTCTGCAGATAGTTCTCCTCCTACTCCAAAAACTTTTACAATACCAAATAATCCCGAAGCAACTGGGTCAGATTGTCCCGAAGTAACAATAGAGGAAGATGTTGAGAATTGCTTTTATTCTAGTACTAAGACATGGACTATCAATGCTAATATTAATTTAACAAAGTCTAGTTATGGAAATAATGTAAAGGTTACAAAATGTAGAGAAAGTCAATACGACCAAAATCAAAAAGAAACAATTATAATATCTGGGTCTATATCTTGGATGGATTCTGCTAAGTGTGATGATGATTGCAAGGGCCGAGCAAAACAAATAACCGACGCATTAGAGGCAGAAGTTTCTGCGGCCTTAGCCTCGGTTAACGGAAGAAAGGCTAATGTTTCAAAAAATTGGACAGAAAGCTCTTCTCCTAGCGCAAGCTATACCGTAACTTTTCCTCCTGAGCCCGACGACAGCGATCAAGATGTTAAGGATTCTAATAGTATATCAATATCTTTTGGTAGTGACGGCGTAGGAACCGTTACCGTGAGTGGCTCTATGTCCGCTAATACAAACAAACATAAAACTTTATCTGAAAAATGTTTATGCGATGTCGTAGATGGAGCTTTTGGTAATTCAAAAGATTATTTCGGCAAGGCTTCTCAGTATTATAATTCTGTTAAGGGAGCAGTTGCCGCTGCAATGAAAAAAATTCAGGGCCCTTGTTTTGAGGATAACACTTTAAATAATGAACCTGAGTCCGAGGATGAAAAGGATTGCGAAGCGGGTTCTAAGTCTTACTCTTATACCTGGACCGATAAGCCCGAAAAAGATGCTCAGTGGAATTTTTCTGTAAATGTTGGTAGACCTATTGAAAAAGTTTCTATTCAAAACACTATCGGTGGAGGCTATTGCGTGACAAGATCTGGGCAATTTGATTATGGAAGTGTCTCTGTAAATGGCAGCAGAAGTCAAAACTGCCCTAATGACGCAAACTTTGATACAGATGGTATCGCTCTGCAGATTGCTACGGCTTATACTGGAGGCGGGCAATTAACGAAGGATAGTGATTGTACGGAAACAAAAAATGTAACAGGGGGAGAAGCTGAAAAATCTAATTTTAACTCAAACTGGAAGTACGAAAATGGCGGAGGTGCGAATGCTGCGAATATTAATCCTAAAAACAACAATAATAATAGAAAGAATTTCTAAAAATGAAATACGTTTCTTTTACAGATAAGGATGCTAATATTGATTTTTGTTATAATTTTTCTGATTCATCTAGTTATGATAATGAATTTGTTATTTCTAATCATGAAGATATTTCTCCTTCATTATTTTTAAAAGAATTAAAATTTGGAAATGAAGATGCTTATTTGCATTCTGGAGAGTTTAAGGGAGATTATTCTAGTATAACTGGCCACTTTAATAATGGCTATAGTTCTAAAGGCGCGGATTTTGGCGGAAATACTTATCTTGAAGTGCAGCAAAAAAATAGCAGTGATGCTCTAGTTGGAACTTTTTTATTTTCTTGTGAGAAAAAAACTCAGGGAACTGATGTTATTTTTAGTAATTACAATAAAGACACTGTTAATCCGTCTGGTTTTGAGTTTGGAATAAATGATGCAAATAAGTTATTTTTTGAGTGCAATTCTTCTGAAGGTCCATCTGTTTTTGTATTAAATAATATACCTAAAGCTAAAAATATTTTTTCAGTATCTATTGCTGATGATAAAAGCTCTGTTACTTTAGGTCTTTGGGATTCGTATTTGCAGGAATTTGATAAAGAAACTTTTTCTTTGCAAGGGGGCTACTTAAAGGGTTCAAATAATTGGATTATTGGCTCTGGACAATATCAAGGGGAGGTAGGAATTAATTACTCCTCTGAAGGTTACCCTTTTAAGGGGTATATCGATAAGTTTGTGCATTTCGATTCTGTTATTGTTGAGGATGATCAAATTGCCGTCGCAAAATCTTTTTACGAAAATTTAACATTTACAGATGAAACTTCTGGCACTTTCCCAGTTTATGTTACTGGATATACTGAAACGCTTGATCAGATAGTAATGGGAGTAACAGGTCATGAGATGGTTATTACTGGTTATACCGAACCAGAGATTAGGGAGTATAGATATATTACTGGTTATAATGTTTATGGGGCCGTAAATCCAGGAGAAACATACTATACTCTTGATCATGAAGTTGATACGGGGGGTGTAAAAATTGGTACGGCAACAGGAATATATGAAGAACTTACCGCTTCCACTTACATGCCTAATGAAATAATTGGTTTTGAGACGGGTTATAAATATGAAACATATGAAACGTCTCCTGCTGAGCCTATGTATTATTGGAGTGGAGTCGAGGGGGAGTTGTATAGAACTTATACTCACACTCCTTTATATTCTACCCCTCAGTATTATAAAACCTCTGATAGTTTTTATGATTTAGATGGTAGTGTGCCTATAGTTATGAGTGACGGAGAGAGCGGCTATGGCCCAAAAAGTTATACTTATCTCGGCGCGAGAAACGCTGCTAAAGATTTTGTAGAAACTCAAAAGGGTATTAATATGTTTTCTGTAAATAATTTTGCAGGAGTTTCCCCTAAAGAGGGGTTTAAAAATCCAGTGGTTAAATGGGGGCATGATTTAAGTTTTGGTACTGAAGCTGTCAGCTTATTAGTTAACGGTGTAACTAAACAGCAGGGAGATATTGAGGAGTATGAGGATGATAATTTTGAAAAGTTTTTCAGGGTGACTAATGGAGAGTTTTCTGTTTTTGAACCAATTAATGATCAGCTTTTTTCAGATTTAGAATTGGGGTATTATGATGAAAATTTAAGTTTATACATTGATGATCCTGTTATCGATATCCTTCAAACTGGAGTGGGGATGCAAAATCAAAGCTTGACGATTACTAATACCTCTCAATATGGATCTCCATTTTCTGAGATTAATCCCACTAATAGAAATATATTTTTGAATGGGCAAAAAATATACGAAGGGATTGATTATGATAATAATGGAGGTCAGTTCGAACCAAAAGGAGATATTTTAAATATAACAGGAGTTTATCATACTACAAACGATTTTAATTATGATCCTGACGCCAATGTAACCTCTTCTCATTCTGGCTTGGGAGCTTACGATATCAATGAATCTACAGCTTTCTTGGAGGACTCTTTTGTTACTTATTTGAACGGTATTCGTTTAGACCCTAAAGCTTATGTTTACCATGATTCTTCCGTCGACTTGCTTCAACAGGGGAAGGATTTTATTGTTGAAAACCAATCAGTACAAATCTATCATAATTATGATATTGATAGACTCAGTTTCGACCCTGCGGGACAAGGCGGAATTTCAGTTACTGGAAATGATTTCGCAATCAAAGGAACTCTTAATGAGCAAGGGCAGGTTCTTGACGAGAATTACGAGGTTGTTTATGGAGCCGTTCCGTCAGAATTTGATAGTTCGGAGATAACTGATATAGAGTACGAAGATTTATGAGCTGTATTACACCATCAACTTTCGGAGGGGGGCAAGCTGTATCTTGCTCTACTTCTACTGGGTACGGAGGAAGTCCGAGCTCAACAACAATAAGATATGTTAGTTCTGACGGTAGTTTCGGTAAGCCGAACTTAAGCGTTGATAATCCTATGCAGGTCGGGGTTACTGGAGCAATGAGGCAAATGGTTGCAGTTAAATATTCTATAGACCAAAGCCCAGGAAGCAACATGATGAGTGTGACTTTTCAAGACTTTTTACCTTTACAATTTTCTAGAAATTTTGTTGTTTTAAATGATCCTCAGGTTAATATTCCTGGCGGGGCATGTGTTACTGCTCTAGGCGAGCTTTATCATAAACCCAATGGTGCTCCAAA
>Ga0160423_10000511_pt1 | contig 31758 bp, 38 predicted proteins | sample CRUFie14St8metaG_FD_108191 | JGI IMG/M metagenome (GOLD analysis project Ga0160423, IMG submission 108191) | Marine microbial communities from the Costa Rica Dome - CRUD Field 142mm St8 metaG | ecosystem: Environmental > Aquatic > Marine > Oceanic > Photic zone | place: Costa Rica: the Eastern...
ACATGCGATACCCCGCTTATGACCACGGTACTTGATGCGCAGCTTCGATCGGTGGTTGATGTTGGCTTGTTTACGCAGGCCACATGCCACCCGGACCACACTATGTGGAGTGCGTCCACACCCAGTCTTGAAGTTGCGTGCGACTTTGTGTGGTAATGGCTTGAAGTATGTGTCCAGCTTGACCGGCCTCCCGCGCTTGCGCCAGTACGCCACACGCGATTGGGCGGCGGCGCGAAGGCGGCGTTTCTGTGAGTCGTTCACTGCAATGACTTCAGTTTGCACCATGTGATGTGCATAAATGAATGACCTCATTTAATTTTTATTTTGGTTTAATTGATAGGTGTTGCTGGCAAAAGTGTTCCCCGTTGCAAAAACGTACACCTGCTGTGAAGTGGTGGCATCTGTACTCAACCCCCTGTGCGTTCATACATGCCGCTTTGCACCTCATCGCCTTTGTCCTGTCCTTGTTTAGCCGTTCGCACAGAGACTGTGCTGTTTCAACAGCCGCCCGACTGATATATGTCGAATCTGTTCGCTCTCCCCACCAGCTGAGTACATGCGCGGCTGAATCAGGTGGATATTTGTGTTGTGTATACCAGTCCTTTTTGCTCACATTGAATTCCATTTGGTTGTGTTCTATAATATCTAAAGGCCGACTTCTCCACGACTTTTACTTAATGATGCATGTGTCTACATATTGTATGAATATATGATGTATTATCAAGCTCAATAAAATGACGCGCCTGATATTGCTCCTCGATAATAGTAAGAGCATGGCCAAGGTGTACCCAGGGTGCCTTCGAGCATGTGCCGACGCGGCAGCTTGCACGAATAAGGCAGAGGTCATATGCTACCTGTTCTCAACTCGTTTAATTCAGTTGTATCATGGCCCTCCCGGGCGCAGGGCCGCTAGGACGATTGTTCGTGAGGGTCGTAAGCGACAATGCAATGGCAAAACAGCTTATTACGACTTTGTATCATGTGTGCTTGGTAAGTACCAACAAAGAGGTTCTGGTGGTGACACAACCTTAGTAATTGCTACTGATGGCATGGATAACGCATCCCGGTTTGTCGATGGGCCGGATTGTACAAGGCGGCTGTTGATAGCGCAAAAGCGATCGAATTGGGACGTGACCTTTATCGGTTTGCGCCATGCAGCTGGCATCGGACGCGACATGCTCATACGTAGTGCGACAGCTAGCGGTGTCCATCGTCCAGCCATGATATGCACAACCACAGAGTTCGGCGCAGCAGTGCGAGAAGCGAGTGGGTGCAGCGAGCCTTATACAACTTCTTCGTCCTGTCGAACTAACTCCCACGAATCACCTGCGTTGCGCTTACCGTCGCTGTCCAGGCGCGCTACTGTCAGTTCCACCAAGCGTGAGGATCGGCGTGAGTTTGTGGACCGTAATCGCCACGCCGCCAGGGCCAGAAGCAGAAGTGCGGCAGGAGTTAAGGACAGTAGCATCATGATGTGATGGATGCGTACCCTCCGAGGAGTAATTTTACAAAAAGGCGCATCTGGCTTTGTTGATTCACAGCGGTGTCAAGCGTATTATTGAAATCAACAATCAATGAGTTCAGCTGAGATTATAACGATGGGGTCTCGTGCGTATGTGTTTTCGGCGGCCGTCGCGGCTGCTGCGTTTGCGTTCGTGTCTGCGCCGATGGCAAAGGCGTCCGCCGACCGTATGCACACCACACTCCTATGTGTCGCCTCGAGCAGTGTCATGCTCCTGGTTGCTGTCATGTTTGCGAATACGCGAGGGCTCTTCGATAACAATATGGAGGGCGTTATGGAGAAATTGGCCCCGGTCAACCCGTTCAAGACGAAACACGCGGTGCCGCCGTCAACTGAAGAAAAGCCCCAGGCGCTACATCGTGCAGCCCAGAGACAGCTGCACAATTTGAACACGCGGGCGGGCGTGTCAAACACGAACGGGGTGGCACCTGCGCGTGTGCAGGTGCCGGTGTTGCAGCAGCAAAGTCACGTGGAAGTGCCGTCTGAGTTTGACATGTCCATGGGCGCAAAGACACGAGATCAGATGAAAACCCAAAACCCTGCGTCATATGCCTTTAATAAGCTGGCCGCGGTGGACTCGCGCACCGACGATGCCCGGGTCGATCGTAAACAGCAACAGGCTATGCAGGACCGCTTTGTGTCATCGGAGGCCAGCATACCACCTCAGACCCCCGCGACCGGTGCGCAGGGTCGGGACGAACGGGCGGAGATACCGTTACGTGTCGCCGACGCCACACCTGGTTCACCACCACCGACTGGCGAAGAAGACGGTGCTGATGATCTGTCTCGGGCATTCGCAGCCACATCGGCCACGGACGACATGGACGATGTCAAGGTACAAAAGCTGATCAGCGCAGCAGGGCAGACCGCGTAATGGCATCATAGGTAATGACAAGAGCAGCACAGCAACCGCACGCAACGATCATCGACTCTTTTGGATAGACTGACAGTATCCTGGCTAGTATACCCCCTACTAATACTGCGTCCGAGCGTGTTAGCATTTAGTCACTATATAAAAATGAAGTTGAACGAAATCGAAAATAATGACCATACATGTGTGTCTTAGTGTCTGTGTCTTCTGCGTTTCCTCCTGCTGTTCACGTTAACAACCACTTTAGCTGCCGTGTCGTCGCTGTCGTCGTCCCCGCTACTGCTCGGCGAAGAGCTGCTTGTGCTGTCGTTGCTGCTAGGCTCATCTTCAGAGCTGCTTGGTGTCTCCTGGTCCGTCGTCATCGATCGCACGTGTGCTGCAACTTCACCTTGTGAGATGGCGAAACACGGGGTATCACCGGGGTCGATCGCACCCTGTGGTCGCTGGCATATATACACTCCGTCGTCGCACCTGTTGACTACACAGCCACTCATGAGGAGACCCATGAAAAGGTTGAATTCTGCCAATTCCTCAGTCATGTACTGTATCGTTGGTCGTGGAAATTAAACTCGATCAATTTATTTGTTTTTGACCGCACGCGACGCAGCCTTGATCGTGTTGTCGATTGACTTGAATTTGTTCGATGCGATTTCCTTGTATGTTTTCGCTTCTAGCAACTTCACCTTTGATTTGTTGCCGGCTTCCTGACGTTCGCACATCCTTCGTGCCGTATCGGTGTGTCGCGCAGAGAGTATAGCCATAGCCACAGCGACACAGGCCAGTGTGAAATGAACAGCAGCATTCGTGGATTGTTGCGCTGCTTGCCGGGTTTCCTCGTATGCTGATCTGACGAACAAAACCGAACCGATAGCCGCCATCCAGTCCTTGGCGGTGTCGCTGGCTCTGGTGTAGGTCCGATACTGATGTAAATAGACGGAAACAGAACATAATGTCCATGCCGTCGCCACTTGGAACCACGGTCGTATGCCCTTTTCCTTCGCCAGCTCAGCGTCTGTTGTCGCCTCAGATATGGCTAACGATATCAGGCTCATCACGCCGAGATGGTAATGCCACTCGAGCTCTGCCCAGCTGCGCTGTCTGCGTGTCGCGTGTTTACTCATACGCCTACACACCGCACGCCCCCACAGGTTGTTCAATGGCAGTTCGTTGGATCGGAAGGTGAATATGCCCGTGATGGGTATGGTGTATAAGGCGGCAACAGCCACCAGAGCAAAAACGCGGTAGTGTTGAGAGACCATTACGGCATTAGCGGGGAAAATAAAATATGTGCCACTAGCACCATGCCATGAATGCGGCCGCACAAGAGCAATTACAAGACACAGAGCAGCTCTACTGGATGCAGGTACCGGTCATGAGTTTGTTTCGCAACGTCGTTCCGGCCCCCTTTTCGAGCTTTGCGTGGAGACATTTGGGCACCGAGCACGTCCGTCGCACTGCCGCCCGTGATGGCATTGACACTAGCAACCCTCCACCCGCAGAAAACTTTGCCACTCGTCTGCTGTCCATGCTTACCACAGCCACAGGTGCCACCGTGTATTCACACGCGCGTGCACGAACGTACCGGTGGCAGTGTGTGATGGCATACATATACCTGTGTATATTGTGCGAGCCTGGTGAGGGTACTCAGACAGGCCATGAGAACGCGTCCATACATTGGCTCTACTTAGCCTTTGTGATGAGTACAGGTATGTTCCTGTTCGCACAACATCGGGTCACGAGCATGCTGTACGGCGAGAGAATAGGTACAGCACACTCACCACTGGGCAGCGGTATAGTCATACCGCCTGTGATCATTCTTGGTGGCAGTGCGTTAGTCTTCACCTCGATTACGTTTGCGGCGGGTGTGGCAAAGTCCAAACATGCGAGGCTGCTAGGCACTGGGATGCTGCTCTACCTACTCCTTACACTAGCCATAGAGGCAAACGTTTTCGCACCAACCCAAGGACCAAACCATGCGCTCAAAGCCGACGCTTACTATCACAGCATCTCGGGTGTACCCAAATTCATCAAGGGTATTCACGGAGCCCATCCTATACCTGTCCCCCCCCGTAAGAGTGCCGCTATCTCTTAGATTGCATTCTTTCTCGGGCACGTTCACGCACTGCCTCTGCTGGGTCGACATTATCTATGCCTGGTGTCATTTTGGCCGTCGCTAAGAACTGTCCTTCCACGGAATCAGGCATGTCCTCTTGCAGTACATTGTTGAACCACCCCTCCCCACTTTGCTCCGGTTGTGGTGCATTGGCGTTTGGCATCGGCATTTGTCTTTGTATACATAGTCACATAAATATTATTATGTTTTTTATTTCTTGATTTGTGGTATACCCAACGCAATGAGAACGCATTTTGTTGGCAATGCTAATCCTTCGTGGCTGCATGAAGACGGAGCATCACCAGCGCCAGCACCAGCACCAACACCACAACAGCACCAGCACCAGGACCAGCAGCAGGCACCACAACAGCACCAGGACCAGCAGCAGGCACCACAACAGCACCAGGACCAGCAGCAGCAGGCACCACAACAGCACCAGGACCAGCAGCAGGCACCACTAGCACCAGCAGCACTAGCACCAGCACCTAGCCGAGCGTTCAGTTTTCTCTCCTCGCGCAGTCAAGACCGATCCATACGCGAACATGCGCATCTATATACGGTTGCACGCGGTCTTATCGGGGATGTTGCACATTGCTACAGCTACCTTAAAGCAGCACAGGACAGAGGTGAAAGTGTACTAGAGGATCAACGAACTCGATTTCTGGGTACGTTAGGTGCAGAACTTTATACGATAGCGTGCCGTATTCGAACAGGCAATACGACGAAGCGATGCGTAGATGATACAATTCTCGGCGCTGTCGTATTTAGAGAAATCAAAACCAGCGTAGACAACGGGGAGACCCCTGAAGCTGCTGTAGCTCGTCTGTTCGTAGAATACCAAATAAGAGCGGACCTGAAGAGCAATGACTTACCACAAAACGACACTCAAGTGGCAGTGGCAGGGGTCAATAATAACCTTTCTACTGGTCTCCCATCTGAACTAGCAGCGCAACCGCGACGGCTTATAGAGGCCGTGCATGAGGAAAATAAGCATGAGGATGATGACAAAGAGGGTGACGAAGAGAGTGACGAAGAGGGTGAAGAAGAGGGTGACGAAGAGGACGAGGACGAAGTGGATAACGACGAGGACGAAGAGGATGATGACGAGGAAGAGGACGAAAAAGAGAATGAAGACGGCGAGGTTGAAAAGGTGGACAGCATTTACCACGGTATACAAAGCAATCATATCGGACCTCAGGGGGAGTCAGTGCATCATGGGGTGTTACCTGCTAACCACGGAGGAGACATGGCTGCAAAAAGGTTGCAGCACCTTGTTCGCGGGCTGACAAGTAATCTACTGCGGTCCGATACGATCCGTACGGATCAAGACATACAAGAAGGCATACCAGGTATCGTTCGTGTCCGTGCTCTAAGTTAGTTAGGTGCACATGTGTGTACGTCGCTATTAATTATGATTTAAGCCGCCCAGGCACACATACGACGCCATGTGCGACACGTGTACCTATTTTTTGGCTATTGTGGTGCATACAAAGGACTTGCTGTGGGAGTACACTGGTGCTGATGTGCCTGGTGAGACTACCGAATGGTGTTGTGGTGAATGTGACGCGACGTATCCTATTATGGTCGCAGCAGACGGTCGGGGGGTCGTGTATGCGCCAAGGCAATTGGACTTGTAGTTTAGTTAGTTATGCAAACGTTCTTGCTTGCGCATGTGGTCTCGTAATGCCTCTGCTTCGGTTGCGGGTAAGCCAAAGTTGTCGACCACAGTGACAACAGTACTCTTGTCGTACGTTGGGTGTGCCAGATCGTCTAGGAATTGGCGTACCGTGGTGCCTGGTACAAACGGTGCCATACGGTACCACATGGCTTTGCCGGCCGTGGTGGCCAGTGCAAAGACGTCTGCCCTACCGTCGTCGCGTGTGAGCTCCTTAGCACGAAGAGCGATCTTTACAAAGGCCATGGTCACGGTCGGCGATATGTTCCACCGCACGCCGGTCTTCGTGCGGGTCACAACGACAACGGAAAGCACGTGCCGCCGCTCTTTGGTACACCCCAATCCACGCCTGGCATTGGAGGCGCGTGCAGCCATCTCGGTTGCGATACGATTATGTATGGCGTGCTTGTTCATCACCATGCCTACCGCGTAGCAGCCCGGCATGAGAAGACGTGCGGCATCGGCGTCAATACCCACCATGGACAGGGCACGCGCATATTCGTCATCGAATGGCCCTTGATCGCCTCTTCGCATGAAGTACGAGATGGGTGAACGGCAGTGAGGGCAGGTCGGGGCGCTATTTGTGGCAATCGAATGGTTGAGAAGATTAGTGGTACATCGGTCGCACACAGGCGAATGGTCACCGACTCGAGAAGACAGCGCACAGGGGCCTGGGATCAGACAGGATTGATGTGGCTCCATACACACCGAACATAAAATACCCTCGTCCATGTGCATATAACTATAATGAAATAGTGTTTTTTTACGAGCTACAAATGATGTACACTGGAATGATCGCTGGATTACTCGGTGCTCTGGCATTTCTGTTGCTACTACTTTCCGTCACACTGCTGCTGCTCCGCAATAGTGTCGACCCGCCGTATGGCTACGACTTGTGGTGGTGGTCATGTGGGTGCACATTCATAGCAACGATCGCACTATGGTGTAGCCATAAACTCACACGTTTACTGAACTGCCCGAAACACGTATGGCTCAGCATTGGCTTGATCATCTCTGCACAGGTGTGCTTCTGTGCCGTCTCCCTCAGTAGCCAGCCACCGGACGACGGCAGCTTTCAAAGCCCCCAAGCCGGGACGTACTTACGCACAACAGCGGCCGTGTCTGCCCTCATTGGCTTTGTAATCGCCGCGTATTTACACAGGTGCAACTGCCACCAGAAACTACTCAAAAACCATCACATGCAAAACATACAGGCCAAAGGGAAGTCCATTAAAAGACAGCTACAACGAATTTTGGCGTAGGTATTGAATCTTATTGTGGATATAAACCAAATCAAACACCACCCACAAAAGAGTTATTTACCCGCACGCAGCTCGTCGATCTGTGCCTGCAGACCCTGCACCGCACCAATCAAACTCGAAATCATGTCAATGTAGTTGACGGCCATATGCTCTTTTTCGGTGCCCTTGTTTACGGTATCGACCAGCGACGGTGCCACCTCCATCAATTCCTGTGCAATCACGCCCTGGCGTGACTTTTCTGGCTCGGACTTGAACTGGTATGTTGCGGGTCGCATGTGCATCACCTGGCGCAGAGCATCGCTCGGATCGGTGTATTTGATGTTCTGCTTCAGGCGACGGTCCGAGGTTGCAGTAAACAACACGGCAGTAACCCCATTGGTACCGTCAACAGTAATGCCAGCGGTGCCGTGTGTCACTGCGATGCCGCTGTCACCAGATACAGTTAGTCCTTTGAATATAGTGGAAACAGTGGACGTTGTTGTTGTGACAACGTCGTTTAGGTCCAATGCTGTGGCGTTATGTCCACTAGCGCCGTCAGTGTAGGTGATCGCACCCGCACTAGCGTTCGAATGCAACTTGATTCCGCTGCTGAACTTGGGCACATCAGAGAACGTCTTCTCGCCCTCGACCGTCTCGGCCCCTGTCTTTTTGACCGCATTGTTGATATCGTTGAGATCTAATGCTGTTTCGTTCGCGCCGCCGCTGCCGTTAGTGTACGTAATTGCACCCGCACTGTTGCCACTCGCAAGCTTGATACCGTTGTGGAATCGTGTGATGCTGTTGCCCGACCCGGAAAATTGATTTGCACCGGTAAAAGTAGTGTCAGCACTCGCGCTTAATCCGCCGGAGAACTTACTGACAGTGTGTGTTATACTGGCTGCACCAAAATTAAAGTCGCTGTCGCTGCTTCCTGAGAAGACAAAGCCCTGATTACCGTTCGTGGTACCGTGGGTGACAAACGTAAAAGCACCATTTGCCCTGTGGCTGGTAGTCGCGTCGGCTGCCCGTTCTGCGTCGCTTCCACTGGCTCGAACGACGTAAATACCGTTTTCTGTCGTGTCAGTCTGATTTTTGATAAGGACACGATCGCCCGCTACCAGTGTCACACCATCGATGTGCGGACCAGCATTGGCCAAGAAATCAAACGAACTTATATTGCCGGCACTTGCGGTCGTCGCTGCTTCACACGCTTCCTTAACAAGCAACCCACTCCTTGCGTCGTCGACGTATTTTTTCGTCGCAGCATCCGCGTCCGCCGATGGTGTTGTGAGCCCTGTTAGCCTTGCAGTGCCACTATTATTCTGTCCAGTAAGCGTGAAAAGGTTGTCTGCGGCGGTGATGCGTGACACTGTCGAGAAGGTACCTGCATTACCATCGTCATCTGTGAAATCAAGAAAGTTTTTTTGAAGGACCGCTCTCTGTGCGACTTGTGCCATTTAATTATTTTAATGCTCAGAAAGAAAAAAAAAACAATACGACAAAAACTCGTTACGTTAATATAAGACCAGCGATAAGCAGTGAGTTGACGTTTTTACTGATGATATCCAGTATGTTGTACCCTAGCGTTTTCCGAGGGTCTTGGCCGTGTTCCAAGTCGTCAGCGGGGGGCTCGTCAAAGAGAGCAAACACACCGCCGTAGCACAGCCACAATACACCTGTGAGTACGACAAGCGATTTGGACGCAGTGGTGTCAGCAAGCTGCCACATGGGGGTAAAAGTAGTGATCAACAGTGATGAACCAACAAAGAATACAAGCCATTTCAACCACTTGTTCCTCTTTTTTGTTCCACGTGTTTGTCCCTCGTACATCCACCCGGAAAGCAGCATACATACGTTGGACACATAAGCCCACCACGGCAACCGGCCAGTGTCGCCGTCATAGTAGCTGATCAAGGCGACGGTTGTTGTGATCATGACTGGTGTTGTCAAGATCCAATCGGCATAGCGAATTTTATATCTTCTCCACCACTTTACGTCGCGACTTCGCAGCCGTGAGAACACCCACGGTGTCATGAGTGTATATGCAATGATTTCGATCAACTGCACCCCTATTTCGAGTCGATTGGCACGCATCAAAACCCGGGATGATGAGGACCCCCTGAACTCTGCCACCACAGAAATCATAACGGACACTACCTGTATGGTAAGGGCCACGTACACACTTCTATCGACCATAGACAGCATGGTACCACTCTCTGTGGTGACACCACACATAATATTCGTGTGTGGGCTTAAATGATTATCTAAGGGTTATCCGCCCGCAACAGCTTCGTCAGCCAAAAAGTGCATCAACCGTACAATCACATACGACGTGGATGCCGCACACACACCAAAAAATTCCTTGAGGAAGAAGTAAAACAGGAACAGACTACGCTCCCAGCCTGCCTGTCCGACGTGAAAGACAGCCCGCCTCACCAGTTCAATGATCATTTGTACGATACGAAGAAACATGCCTATAAACAACACAAGCTCGACGAACGAAAGTGCGTCGGCGGCTGTTTTTAATTTCAGCCTTTTATCGCCCAGGGTGAGTACGTTCGTCATGATAGACCAGTACGCTTTCAGAGCGTCAAGGAAGGTGTCGGCGGATGCTGCATTTGTTATTTTACCGAACACAGCCATGAAGGTAGTTCTATGTCATGTTCACATTTTTTTTTAAGAAGTATATCAGAGTAACATGCGCACGAGAAGAGCCAAGTACAGAGTTGTCACCAAAACGTCGCGCACAACGCCCGATAGGAGGATCAGCACAAATACAGTCGTATGGGAGCCGTATGTACTTCAAAGAAAAGACAATGAGGATACCTTCACGAGAGAGATAACACGCATGGTGACCTCATGTGCCCGGAACAGCCAACAAAGGGCCTTCTGTGGAGCAGTGAAGACACATTGCCAACACAGAGGCGTTCTGGCAATTGACGTGGCTTATGTGAAGAAGCATATGATACCTGACACAGACGTAATCCTTGCGCTTAAAAACCAACATGGCTGGCGTACTGGTGGGATTGCGCTTGGTCGTTTGAAGAAGGATCACTTGGGGTCGAAGTACTTCTACGTGCACCTCTTGTGTTCTGCTGAACGAAAAGGGGCTGCCGTGTTACGAATGTGCGAAAAATACGCTGTAGAGAAAGGAGCCAAGTATGTGGCGCTGCGTGCTGCAACAGTGCGCCTTATGAAGTACTACCGAAACCACAGATTCCTACAGCGGTCCGTGGGGTGTGGTGGTAAAGAAAGTACAGCCTCTCGCGCAGTGGACCGACAACGGATGAAAGAACTCAACGCGGATACAATGGAGCATGGGTTTTGGATGACTAAGTGCGTAGTGTGAGTGCTATAGTGAACAGAAGAAGACAACATAGTGGTGATGGGGTGGGGGTAGCCGACGAGATCATTACGGGCGTGTCGCACCGATCGCTTGTCAAGATCAGCGCCCAGTAACATGTTCCGTCGCGGCACGCACAATCTGCACTTGCAAACCGATACGCCTCCCGCAGCATGTTTCGCCGATGTGGTGTAGAAGCGTTCCACAACTGAAGCATATCCTTGACAGTGTGTGCTTGTGGACACGCACCAACGTTTTCAGCTGCTGCCCATATTGTGGTCGAGCACCCTCGTCGTATACGTTCGCTGAATGAGCCCTCGTTTGTCAGGCAGCTTGTGTGTGACACTTGGTCACAGCGTGCCTGGCTGTATGCCTGTTGCTTAGCCAGACTACCAAGTGCGAAGTCATGCTGTAGTGACGTTCTACGCAAAAGGTTGACTTCACTAACCATGTGGCGACCTGCTTCTGCACTATTGCAGCCATGCGTAGCGTCGTGGCCGGAGAAAGTGGACAGAAACAGCAAGCATGTCAAAAACACCATGTCACATATGGCTTTTGTACATATTAAATTTTTGTGGTGGATCCTAGTGACATGCGTGCTCAACGCCAGAAAGCGAACGCAAAGAAGCGAAAATGGCGTGAGGCTTTGATCACTGAAACGTCACGACGTCAGCGACCTCGAGTGCATGAGACGGACATATGCCGGGATTTTCGCCGCCTCAAACGTGCACAGGCAGAGCAACGTAGTACAGAGAAACACGACAAGCAATACCGGCGCGAACAACGTGCCGCCAAAGGGCGACTTCACGCCGACCGCTGTTTTGTCGACAGTAGTCTGTGCGACGTCGAGGCATACCACAACAAACGACAGCAAAAGTGTGGACATATCGATGACGCTTTGACATTCAGGTGGATGGAATTCGAGTCGAAATACAAGCAAGATGGTGTGTGGACAGCACCGGTACTGGACACAGATGATACCGAATCACGCTCCGGTGTTTTGGCACACTTTCGACGGGAACACTCCCCCCACAGCTTGCATCGGTGGCTGATTGCGCAGTGTCGTATACAGGTGTGGGGTGACAAGGGGCTTGGGCGTATTCAGCCAACTTCCACCGCAACCGCGCAGTTTTTGTGCCAAAAGTGTCACGCACCCATGAGCACGACCCGCTTTGAAATGCTGTGCACGTCTTGTGGTAATACAGTGCCGCGTGTTAAACGCGCCGACATGAACATGAAGGAGCTAGAAAGTGTACAAGAAACGGCGCCCTCCTATAAGCGAAACAACCACTTGCATGAATGGATCACCCGTGTGCAGGCACGTGAGCGCAAGGTCGTACCAATGGCCGTAAAACAGGCCGTCTTACAGTCGTTCGAAAAGTGGGGGTTCGACCGATACAACCCAAAGCAAAGCTTGGTGCGAAGGTTTTTGCGTGATGCTGGTTATCAACGGTACTTCGAACATATACCGCAGATTATGCATTGGTTGAGCGGGAAGAAGCAGATTGTCTTTGATGACGACACGGTATGTAAGATCAAAAAGGTGTTTAACGCAATTCAGGGGCCCTTTGAGAAGCATAAGCCACCAGGCCGAAAAAACTTCCTGTCATACGGGTATATCCTATACAAAGTATGCGAGTTGCTTGAACTAGACGACTTACTGCATGCGTTTCGGTTGTTAAAGTCCCGCACCAATCTAATGAAGGCAGACAAAGTGTGGCGGGGAATCTGTAACGATTGTGGGTATCAGTACATACCCACAACCTGATGAGCGGTGCTGCCTGACATGCAACTTGCCTTTTCTGCGGGCTGTGACGCTGTCTTGAAGGCGTGCATACTCAAGCCCAGCACTGCAGTACCCACCGCTGTGGCCGTTTTCCTACTGTGTGCGTGTGCCAGTGCCGTGTCAAACACAAACAAGCACACGGCTGTGTATGCGGCGCTGGCGGTCAGGCTCGCAAGAATGCCGTATAATTCCGCACCTTCAATGGGCAGTACGAACGGGGCCATTTACTTACAACAGGGTAGCATAAAAAAAGCTTCTTACTCCCCTGGCAACAAGAACACGTTTTGCAAGATGCACAGCAGTAGAAACACAACAACCGCACCGACACGAAGTGGTATCACAAGGTTCGGCGGTGCGTACGCTGCCCAGCGGAGGCAACCATAAAGCAAAGCACCCGCTACCAGTACATACAGGCTGTGAGCGATTCGCCCTTGCCAAAACGACGATTCTTCACCAGTATTCTGGTACTCGTTACCAACATCCATGGTCTCTGTATCATCCTCATCATCCCCGAACAGCCACCGAAACATACGTGCAAAGAATCCGACATCCTCGTCGCTTTCCTTTTTCTTCTTTGACGTATCTTTGGTAGGTGTCTTTGTCACTGACGTTGTCTCTGTCTTGGATTCTGTGGCCGTTTGCGTCTGTGTTGTCGAGCTGCTGTCGTCACTCTTTGTGGTAGGCTGAGAATTGTCGCTATTTGTGGTGGGCTGAGAAGAACTGTCGCTCTTTGTGGTGGGTTGAGAAGAACTGTCGCTCTTCGTGGTGGGTTGAGAAGAACTGTCGCTCTTCGTGGTGGGTTGAGAAGAACTGTCGCTCTTTGTGGTGGGTTGAGAAGAACTGTCGCTCTTCGTGGTGGGTTGAGAAGAACTGTCGCTCCCTGTGGCGGTGGGTTGAGAGCTTTCGTCGCCACCATTGGTATCTTTACTTGCAGGATCTGTCCCTTCACCCTGTGCGAGCTCGAAATGAGAGCCGAGCGGGGGTTGCCACCAATGCACTTTTTTTTTAAACATACAGATTACAAGATGTACTTGTGCCGTATAATAAAAAAACGCGTTGTTTTTACTTACTAGATTTAACCTTGACTTGGTCAGACACGAGCTTAAGTGTGGTGTGGTCGTCATTGGCACACTTAAACGTGCGGACGTGCTTGAGTCGTAATGAACACACTGAACGACACTGGCCGACTACGTACAGAGGACAGTAACCTGCTTTCACTATAAACTCCCACTGAAGGTGTAGGCAATTACATCCCCCCTTGTCGGGACATTTTCCTGTGAGGAAAGATTTACAAAAAGACCGCACTTCAACGTCAGTCAGCTGTTTTTTGGCCTTCTTGAGCTTTTGTGAAATCCTTTTGATCTTCTTTTTAGCTTCATCAATGATCTCTTTTTCAAGATTTCCGACGGTCTTTGTCGGGTCAGCTTCTAGCGCGCGTATACGCTGTTTCTTCTTGTGTAGGCTGTCTTTGGCTTTCGTATACATTTGTTCGTAGTTTGTTACGGTCTGCGTAGCCAGATTCATGTGTCTGTCTTCTTTAAAAAATGCTATGTGATACGATAAATAAACGCGTTTTTGTCTTATATAACAAAACGCGTTTTGTGGAAATGTGATACATAAAACGCGTTTTCATTTTTATATAACAAAACGCGTTTTGTCAATGAAATAAAATCTTAAGCAAAAAAGGATCAAAGGCCACCCGCTACAGGGCTCGAACCTGTGGCCACCGACGTTAAACTGCCAGCGCTCTACCTACTGAGCTAAACGGGCCGATCGCGGGAGATTGCGCACGCGGTAGTGGCCCTTTTAGCCACAGGCCATGTGGTTTTTAAGAAGTTGAAGTAACCGCGTTACTTTGCTCCCGATCACCCATGTTTTGGCTCCTATAAAAGCTGCTTTCATGCATGTGGAAACGCGTTTCTTTGGATGAAACGTGTTTTTTGGATGAAACGCGTTTTATGTAAACGCGTTTCCTGTGTCTTTTTGCGAGTTATGTTATTATTGTATATATAAGCAATGGATCACAACCCATCAGGCGGTCCCCTGAAAAAAAAGGGTGCTTGTGCCGAGTTGCAAATGAGAAGGCAGAAAAGAGGCAGATATGCGATGATGTCACCCATGTATGGCGGTATGACGATGCTGGTGACGGTGAGTGATATCTTGGCGAACAGCAGGGAGAGAAGGCAGCAATGGATAGAGGAGTATTTAAGTGGAGTCGGTGCGGCCCCTGCGTCGTATTTGACATACTGCGATGTCAACCCAGAGGAGGCTGGTGATCCGCGCGGTGGGGTCCTACCGTCACCTATGCATGATACGGTGCTTATTGACGGCGTACCGTGGGTACTTAGCAAAGGTTACTGCCGTGAAGATGTCGCTAGGAGCATCTACAACTACTGATGTATCAAAGCATTAACGTCATCGATCTGCTTTTGTAGTGCTTGTATGGCACCAACAAGTCCTGAAATCATGTCTACGTAATTAACCGCTAATCGAGTTTCGTTCGTAACACCGTTCGGGACTGTGTACACTAAGTGTGGAGCTATTGACTGAAGCTCTTGTGCGATGACACCACGCCGTTCGACGGACGGAGCGTGCTTGAATGCGTAGCGCACCGGTCGTATGTGCATGACCTCGTGAAGCGCGTCCACGGGGTCTATGGCGATGATGTTTTGCTTTAGGCGCTGGTCCGATGTAGCGACAAACGCGGGTGCAGTCATTTGCACACTCGCCGACACTTCCTGTAGGCTGATTGTCGGATTTATCTTCGCGCTTGTGATGGCCTGAGAAGCAACATGTGCTGTAGTGATACCCCCTGATTTGACAGCTACTTTTGCTGAGCTGATTTCTATGCTACTGTCGTCGACGTGTACGGTCAGTTCGGTTCCGTCGCCACCGGACAGCCCGCCACCTAAAGCGGCCGATGAGATCTTTGAGGCCGTTACGCCTTGGTCTTTGAGCTGTACGGCACCACTCGACAGAGCCAAGGAAGTGTTATCCACGTTAACGCTAAGTGCAGAACTACTGTGTGATAAACCGTCCCCGGCCACGGATTGGTGTAACTTGCCTGAGGTGATAGCTGAATCTGCAAGCTGTGTGGCAGCAATGCCCCCAGGCTTGACGCGTACGTTACCGAGGTTTGTGTCTATTGTTGTGTCGTCGCTTGAGATTGCCAATGCGCTACCACCACCACCAGAAATACCATCACCAGCTACGGTGGTTGATAATTGGGTGGGTCCGACCCCACTGTCTTTGATTTGTAGTTTGTTTGCGTTGGATGTGTTTTTTTCTACCGTTGTGTCGTCAACGTCTACCACGTTAGAATCCACATACCCCTTGGTGGCGGCTTCATTACTATTACTTGGTGCTTTCAGACCATCGAGAACAACCTGTGTGCCATACGATGAGTCCGCGCTTAACGTAAGTTTGCCTTGATTTCCACCCACGATGGCCGCTGTCATAGCCACAACCGTAGTCGGAGTCTCCCCATTGTCGCCGAACGAAAGATTAGTAGATTGTAGTCGACTGTTACTGACGCTGGACGTGCTCATTTACTGTGGCCGCTGGTGAAAAAAAATGATTTAGTGGATACCACCATGCTCTCAGCCAACTCTTTGGTTATTGCTGTCTATTGCTGGAGCTAAATCGCATTGTTGGTATAGTAAAAGGAATCATTTACTTCCACGTACTTATTCTTCGCTGCTGTATCGACTGAGTTCGTCCATGGTGGCGCTGATGGCTGATGTCATGGCCAGTATTGTGTCTTGCGTCGTGTCAGGATGCTCGATAACATCTTCGCTTGTAGACGTCAAATCGTCGTATATGTCATGCACTTCGGCGGATAACGTCTTGAGACGGTGTGTTGCTGTTTGAATCCGTTGCATTACTTCTGTTGCTCTCGCTATTACTGCTTCGGCTTCCGTCACTTTAGCCTCTAGTTTCTCACTGACAGTGCTCACCGTTGTTGCTGTATCCACTCTGTCTTCTTCTCTCGTACGATGTGATTTTGTGCTTTCTTCAATAAGCTTCTCACATACCAACTTGCTAATGTTCGTCAGCCATCGAAGATTATCGTGAGATGTCGCCGGAGATTCCACTCCAGGTAGCGTACTGACGTACCTACATAGAGAGGTAAAGACCTCTTTGTCGCTCTCCTGTGTGTGTCTTAACATTCGGCGTCGGTTGGAAGGGGGGGATTTGGTGATACAGTAGCTTGTGGTCAGCACACATTTGTGATTTACAATTATTGATCTCGTGACTTCGCTGTCGCGACTTTCAATGCCCTGATGGTGCACTGTTGTTCAAAATTCTCGGCGGACAATTGAACCACCTTGGCTCGTTCTTTTCTCAAGGCGACTTCAAGTTCGTGAATGTACAGTTCCAGCTGCGCTTCTCTGTCCATTATTACTTGACATCATGCCAATCCGATAGATAAATCGCAGAGAGCACCACATGTGCGATTTGGTTTGCACAGATTCAGCCGATCTTTTTTTTCCGGTGGAACGGTGAATCATGCCAGACTTTGCCATTTACGAAGACATTGAAGAAAGCTTCCCACAATTGAAGCGACAGAAGGAAATTGACGAAGAATTACGAAAAGCCAAACAGGCACATTTGTATTTGGCGCAAACCTACGGTCCTAACGACGATGACGCCATGTTGTACGAATATATGGCCGCTGAGAATGAGAACAACGACGATGACACACCAAAGCTCCACTCGGATGGTGACGATGCCAAAGCAGCCCCCAGGGTCGTCAATATACGCGAACGTAACCGACGTAAGGGAGGTGCTGCAACAATGGATGATCTTCCAAAAGAGGATATCTTCGGTATGCCGATTCCTGCACCAAAGAAGCGATTCCCCGAAGGGGGCAAGCGTCTGGGCGACGGTGTATGGTCTGTGAGGGCGGTTGCGCGTGACATGTGGTTTAGTATGCCCCCGATGGACGAGCTTTTATTGATCGCTATACTGGCCTTGTCATGTTTAATGCTTGTGCGTGTGGCTGCTAAAGTATCTCGCCCCAAACGCACAAATGACGCGGATCGACTCGAACGGATTCTAGCTCGTATGGAGGAGATCGCATTACGTGCACCTCCGCCGCAATACATAATGATGCCGACTCCAAATCAGCAGTCTGTCGTTGCTTAGGGTCGCCGGGTATGTTATTCATAATAATAATAATAATTACATACCACGAATTGTGTTGTTCGATGGCATTCTTTAACTGGTATGTTTGGCCTGCTGGTTTCGCTGTAGGGCTTGCACTGTGGGTGGCGCGGTATCCCTTGAAATCATACCAGGACGCTTATATCAAGGCAAACCACATGAACATCGCAAGGTTGAGCAATTGGAAACGCAATGCTCTATTTAGCAAGTTTCACGACAGAGAGCAAATTCTAACCAAACTTGCAATCGTTTCCACGTGTGTCGTGTTTATCACACTTGCGTCCATTGAGCTTATGGTACACTTCGGCCACTCGTGGTGGTATGGGTTGCTTCTCGCATTAGTCTTAGCCCCAGTTGTGATGGCCATCTTGTATATACTGTTCGTGACGTACTTGTTTGGTGGGTTTTAAACGACAATGACTCAGACAGCTAGTTTCCTTTTTTGTTGGAAACAACTGATCAAGACGACGATCGTACACAAATAAAACAAGGACATAAGTACCAACATCGCTTTCGACATATACAGGTGCATGACAGCCAGCCATGCGGTGTACCGGAACGCCAAGTGTGCGGCAAGCCCAATATTACAGCCCACTTTTCGATAACACGCTCGTACGAAGAACGCCATAGACAGGACACGCAAGGCGATGTCAGTGGGTGTCACCACGGTTTTGGTCATGAACTCGCAGAAAAGGTACAGGCAGGCGCATATAACGTCGCAGTCATGCCGAAGGCTGCGAGGGGCATATTTGGACCAGTGCATCCACGACGCGAAGGCCACAAGTACACCGAGCAGAGCCAGCCAGCGTCGCGGGTACAGGTCGACAGCATAATGGAAACACACGGGAACAAGGCACCACAAAGATGTGTCGCGCAGTACGCGCGTGTGTTGCTGGACCGTGACGGCGCCACGCATCGCCTTTTTTTTTACTGGCAGTGATGGTATATGCTTTTTTACTTTCCCACATGTGCTTAGCGAACGTTTAGGTCCCACTTGGCACACCGTTTACCTTCGTCGGAGGTCAGTTTGTTCCACTCTGCCTCTGGCACAAAGTCAGTCATTTTGGAAAAGGAATCCACCCAATGTGGGTTCGTTGTCACCTTCCCCTTCTTCACGTGAGATTGTGTTCCACTGTCGACACAGTTGTGTTCAAACGTACTTGGTGTTATGCCTCCTGTTGCAAACCCACGGAAGAACGGTATGCCGATGCCGTACACCGCACCTATTGCAGCACTGACTGCGAAGGTACGAAACCAGAAGTTAAAGACATACCAAAGTGCGCACATGCCTACTGAAGCCCAGTTGAAGTACACAACCTTACGTGCAACGCTGGCTCCATCTTTGGCGTTGTCATCAGCACTCCAGTCTTCCCCCCCAGAGTATGCCAGGACGCTTGAAACCATGGTTACCAACATGATCATCAATGAATGCGCATCTTGTGGTTGGTGGTTCTTCCAGCAACCACCTGTATTTTCCAGGATATGGCCGGCTATGGCCGGTTTGGCCACCTCATAGTGCACAGGGTCTGTCGGAGCTGCATACACGCCATATATAGTACCAACTGCGACTTTTCCGTACGTATCGTACTCGTATCCTATGTCGCTCTGCTTTTTCATTATCTTGCCTTCTTTGTGCATGGTGGACATACGACGAATGAATCTGTGGCGGTTCTTTTCCCACTCTGTTGTCCCATCAGCACCAGCGTCGCCGCTAGGTGGCATACCAAGCGTGCGTCCGAGCGTAATCGCAACGGAGTCTGTTCGGTATGGACCACTGCCCCACTTCTCTCCTCCACCCTCCACAGCCCATCCAACAAGAAGTCGTCCGAGTGCATGAAACACTGTCTGCATATGCGCCCAAGCGTGCAGCCAGACAACGTGCATAAACGGTGCAGCATAGCAAAAAAAGAGGAACGCAACGATGGGCACGGTGATCGGCCAGTTGATGCTATTGACTTCCATACCGCTGATGGCACTGACAAAGCGAAGTTTGTGGGTCTTCTTGTTGTTTTCGTCCGTTTCGATGACCTCCTCGCGACATACACCTTGTGTAAGAATGGGAGCAAGCCAATTCGTTAGGCCGTAGTAGTATAGCGCTATCCATATACTGGGTAAACATAAATCGATGATGTACGATAGTTTGCCGTAAATATCACTTGTTTTCCACATCGAGCCTATTGCTGAGAGGATTGGTGCACCTAGTGGTCGCAGCGTGAACGGCACTCCTCTAGTGGATAGTGCATGCATGATCACCAGCCCAGAGTCTATAGCTAGCGCGAGTATCATGCCGGAGGGGTATGTGAATTTCCGCAGTTGCCCCCCTTCGACTTCGGTTTCGTCTGTCATGTAGCTGTGACCCTTAAAATGATTTTTTTGTGTTCCCTTGTCTATGTGACAATGTCGTCCGAGACTGACGTTCTAGACACTGACCTAACCAACATGCTGACCGCCGAAATACGCAACCTCATCGCGGCCAAAGAGGGTCTAGATGCAATGGCCGAGGAATGCAAGCATCTTAAAAAGGCGAGTAAGGATGCAAAGGAGCGTATCCTCGACATCATGACGCGCGGTAACATTGACAAGGCGAATTTTGACCGGTACGCCGTTAGCGTCGCCAAGAGCAACCGCAAGGAGGGGATTACAGCCAAGAACCTCTGCGAAATTCTCAAGCGCAGCCTGCCAGACAAAGACGCGGAGGAGATCGCCGCTAAGGTCGTAGCGTCGTTGGAGAGTGTATCGCAGCCATTCATACGCATGTCCAAGTCAAAGAAGTAGTCATCATTAATCATCATCCATAAGCCAGCGCCAATATAGCTCCTGAATTTCGTTCTCGTATACGAATGAGCATAGACGTAGCACGACTCGACGACGACGCACCTCCCCTTTCAGGCGTACCGCCCGCTTTAAGGTTGCACTACGCCCATCAAGCGTTAGAACTGATTTCACGCGATGTTGTGGCATGTGTGCTTGGGTGGTATAAAAATGAGTTAATCAATCTATGCTTACGTTGACCTCTGGATTCAGATAAATTACCTCATCTTCAATCGACAACACACCGCTACCCGCGAGCACTTCCAAGTCCTTACAATCTTCGCCCCACGAATTTCGAACCTTGTAGTACGTTTTACCACCGCGAACGGTAGATCCGTGGATGAGGATCGCGTGATCGACGGTGTTGTGAGTTGCCGTAGTGTATGTGTGTACTATCCCCGATCCGAAACAACTTTCAAACAAGGGCTTCGAATAGACGGCACCGACTACCGGCAACATTGTTAGCAGTTCCTTTGAAAAATCTTCATGCGACTCGCTGGGCTGTCGTGCCCGTAGTTTAAACACTCTACTGCCAGGGGGTCCTGTGATACGCATGGTCTTTGGGGGTGTTACAGCAGTCACTGGTGGTCGGCCGTAGTGCCCGGAGTGGTATGCAAGACACGAAGGTGTCAGCTCTTTTTGTTTGTCATTACACGTCGTACCTTTAGGCCCTACACCTGGACAGCTGCTACTTGGACACGTATACTTTTCGTGGGACCATGAGCACGATCCGTCATACGAGTTCCCACACGATTGGTTGATCGTCGTTGATTTCACCATTGGTATAGTCAGGTCGCCAGTGTTCGGAATCTTGAGTTCGGTACCTTTGGCACCCACCAGACAGTTGTACCGGTTATTCTCCTCCTGAAACCGTTCACGTAGTACTTCGACACTTGGGTAGTACTCGATCGTCGTCTTTGTACCATCCACTGTCGCGGCGGTCATAGCTAAAAAGGCGGCACTTGCACAGACCTGACAGCTGCCGCATTTTCGTTGATGTATGGCTGGCGTTGCCAACATAAGGGCGCTCTTGATACTATGACCGTGGTGCAAACAAACATTGTTGTACAAGTAGTATCCGGTGTCACACGAAGTGCAGTGTTGTCCACCAGAAGCGCATATATCATCGGCATGCTTTGTACCATGGTCGCAACGACAGACATTTTTTGCGACTTTGCTGTCGTGTGGAACACATGTCCTACCGACAAGTGCGTCTCCCGTGAGCATATACCCGCTCACACACGCAATGCATCGTCCTTCGACGCCCAGACCGTTCGAGCAGAGTCTTTGATGCGTGTGCTGCTGTGGTATATGCCCAGTAGCGCGCCCTTGGAGCCTGGATTCAATGTAACGGTATGCGTATACGTAGAAAGCGATACCGACATGGACAAACAACAGCGTGCTTGATATCGTGCTAGCAAGTGCGACAACAACTGGAATGAAGGCAAGTGCTACTGCTGCTGCAATTGGTATATCTTGTCTCCTTACCTTAAAAACGACAATCGTAATACTAGCAGCTAGTGTGATCAGTGTGCTCATAATCATACTATACCTTGATGCTAGGCATAATGTGCGTATTGCTATTATTTTTTTTACATGCAGTAGTATATAGCACCGATGTCGTATGTAACGCAGGCGCCCACCTTGAATTATGCTGGTATCCTCTGTCACTGGAGTATGTGGTTTGCTTTGTTTCTAATCGGATATATTGTGTACCGCTGGACCACGACAGGTCTTCTTGAGGGAAACGATGGATCTCCACGTACCGATACGGTTACCCCCACAGCCGCCGAACACCTTATGGAGCTACAACGACGCGCGAGAGAGTTGCTCAAACATATACACGACGGACATATGAACCCAGACGGCACTCTTCGCAGTCGTGTGATGGTATCTAACGCAGGGGTTCCTTGTGTAGATGGTACATGTTCGGAATCTGTCGACATCACCTGTGCTGTCATGCGCCTGCTGATGAAGCATTACAAGCATCAGCATTTCCCGGCCGCTGACCTGCGCGTTAGTGAATACGACAACGACGACAACGATATTCTCGCGGTCAACGAAGACAAAGGCCGCCACTTGCGGATTTGTGTGTTCGAGAAGGGTAATCGGACAGGCCCCCCTGAGAACATGAACACCCTGATGCGCGTGCTGCTTCACGAACTGACGCACAGCATGCATTGCGAGTACGTGAAGAGCAAAAACCATGGTCGCCACTTTGCTCGTCTCGAAGCCTACTTGTTACATACGGCGAAGACAATCGGCCTCTACGAATGCCCTGACACGGACGGCGGAAAGCTTCGCGTCTGTGGTAGGATGCTCCCCCTTTCTTCGCTGTGCCAAACGTCACGTGGCACGGCGCGCAAGCCCGCTGCGGCCGCCGAAGCACAGGATGCTGCTCCTGATTCTGCACGGTCCCTTCCACCACACCAACTTTTAAAGAAGTGCACAGCTCAATGCGCAGTGGCATCCCGGATGTGGCATAAGATTAAGGGCTCTATCACGTAGGTCGTCCAGCGTCAATACTGCCTAAGTTGGGGTTGGACACCTTCATCAAATCGCACGCGTACGGGGAAATTATTGAACACGCGTTGGCGGTCGGTACCACGGACACTAATGCTGTATCGGTATCCGTCGCCGTATGCTCTGGCGTGTAGAGCGAGTGGGTAATATAAGGTCCACGGCGGCGCAGACGGTTCCAAATATTCACGCATCCGCCTGGCATGCGCCGCCGTCGTCGGCGATGGTAGTGCAACGCATTGAATACGCTGATTGTCGACAGATAGCATGAGGAATGGTCGCTCGTGCGTATCCGACAGAGCAGCAGTCGTACGCAAATTTGCAATCAAGGTTGTTGTTACTTCATCGGTCGGTGGCTGAAGTAGTAATATGTACGCAACCCGGCCTTCAATATCACTTGTGCGGTAAAATCGATCACGTTGTGATAGGGCGACACGATAGCTAACAAACGCGCATGCCGACTTGTTCAACTGCTGGTCCTGCCTATGGTTGTAAAAGGACGTGATCTTTTGTAGCACTCTGGTGTCCTTTGCGTAAAATTGCCGCCGGTCGTTGGCCAATGCCCAGTATGGGTTGTCCATAATGAAATAAAAGAGCAGGGCCTGCATGTGCGCCTTAGATTTGGTAGCGTCCTTGCATTCGCGGCACAAAAATAGGTCCGTAGACAGCTGCGGGTTGGTGATGATTGCTATGGGGCACAGGGGAGGGCCTGGCACGCTTACCTTCATTGTTTGAGCGATACTACTGTGCATTCGATAGCGGGTGCAACACAGGTCACTGTGACCAGGCCTGATCTTTTGTGCCCACGGACTGTGTGCGTCGCACAGCATATTGAGTAGTGTTTTAATTTCAGGCAGGGTGTAAAATTGCAGTTGAGCCGCATACATCAACTGAAATCGCGTATCGCATGCGTACTTGACAATGTGGTTCCATACATCATGCGGCAGAGACGCCAGTAAAGCAGACCGCCTGCTGAATAGTGCAATATTCATTAACAAATAGTTCCGCGTCCGTACTTCAAGGGACATCACACGATGTAATGTCTTAATGCGACTGTGCTGTGCGCAGACAGCGCGAGAGCTCGGGGCATCTCTGAGTGCGTTGATCAGTTTCCATTTGCATAGGGTGCCGTTGAGTTGGTCACGCTTTGAACGCTTGAAGGTATGGAGGCGTATGTCAGATGCACAGCCGGCGGTAGAGTACATTATGTGAAAAGCACTTAGTAAATCCAGCAGGCGTTTAGTTACCACACACACATGTCCTATTCGTGTAAATTGATCTTTCGTAGCGCCTGCATTAAAAAACGATGCCTCGTGTCGATTTCCGGGTGCGATGGAACGACAGGGAAAATGCTGAAAAGGGGGGGTTGGTGTTCGACGGTGACAGCCAAACGTGGTGTTTTGACAGCGACCTCCACGACCCTAAATGGGTGTCCCTGCTACGTGCGTACCCAGACGTCTACTTGACGGGATACCGTGACGACGACGAAGACGACACGAATTGTGGGCCCATGCTGCATCCATCTGCGGCCTTTGATAAGTACAAAGCACGATGGTATGGCCACTGGCATGGTTTGAAGCGTATATTTTCACCGCACCTCGCTGTCGCCACGACAAAGGCAGGCAGTGGTGTCTTCTTGCAGGAAATGATGCGATGGGAAACGCAGCCAGTGCCTGGTGTGTACGTGGTCAAGCTGGACAACGGTACGATATATGTTGGCAAGTCAAAGGATATGCACGAGCGGCTTCAAAAGCACATGAAAGGTAACAGTGCCATGTGGTGTAAATCCAATGGTTCCTCCGATGTGCGTGTACTGCCCACCGAAACACCGCGTCTGGACGACCTTTCCCTTTGGGAACAGCAGGAAACACTGTTGCAAATGGTACGCCATGGACCAAACAAAGTACGCGGGTGGATTTTCACAAAGGACACCCCATTGACCAACGATGAAATCAACGTCATTTATCGCATGATTGTCGATCGAACAGACAGTTGTTTCAAGTGCGGTGCGTACGGGCATTATAGCAATCGTTGCAAAGCAACTAGTGACGCCTGCTGGAAACGTAAGTTCACAGGCTTGCCCACCACAGAGTATACCAACACTACTAGTAGCAAGAGATCTAAGAGGGGAACCAAGTAGGCTCGTGCATTATAATAAGCATAAATAACAGGGCTATCTATCTATACCCGGCCGCTCAGGGTCATACGGTTCAAATATGGTCGCCATGAATGCAGCTGCCGCATGTATTTGTACATGGTTATCATAGTCAGCCACGGGGACACACTCTTGGCACGTAGGGCACACACGTGATGAGAACGGATGATGATGATGATGATGATGATGCATTTGGCGTTCCATACTGGACGGAACAACACGCAAGAGATCGGCGATCATTGGTGCTGGGTATCGCTGTATCATCATCAGCCCTAGCTCCGTGGCGGTCGCCACTGCTGTGAGGTGCGCTTGGTGTGCGTTGTGCCTATGCCGTATCACGCACGGGTTATTTTGGTAGTATTGAAAGTCTCTGACAAGCTTTTGTAAACCTGTCATTGTTTGTTTTTGTTTATATATGTGTTGTTTGGTGTTACTTTCATTCCACACATGCGGTTTCCGCAGTAACGTCTTCGGTGGCAGGTTTCTTATGGTCCGCATAAAGGACCTTCACTTTCTCCTTGGCTTCGTCTGGCAGCGCTTCCCAACGTTTCTTTAGCTCGGTTGTAATTGACTCCGGATCAGCATCCGCGAGTTCCTTGCTCACCGACTCCTCCATATGCATGTTCTCGCACCAAAAGCCATACAAATCGCGGTTGTATGTGTACTCACTTAGACGCGCTTTCACATCAGCCTTGTCTTCGTCGCTCAGCGCATTCCAACGCTTACCCAGCTCCGATACGACCTGTTTCATATCAGATACGCCGTTTCCTTTGAGTTCATCTGAAACTGCTTTGCGGTTTCCCATCACATTGCACCAATACATGTACCCGTTCATCCCAGTCTTGCGCTTCTTAGTGCTGCTATTTGCCCGTTTTGACCCACGTTTTTTACGCTTTTTCTCTCCCTGTGTTTGTGACAGTAGGCGGTCCACATCTTTACGAAGTTCGTCGAGCTGTTCTTGTACGCTGGCGGGCATGTTTGGTTTGAGAAATGTGTACTTACTGAAATGGTTCAAGCAAAACACCCATTGCACATGCGCGATCTGTGGTAATGCATAACTTTCACCGAACCTGCACGTGTGAAAATGACCAGCAACCCTTACATGCTTGCCGTCCTTACTGTGGCCGCCATTACATTCTTTGGTACTCTCTATCACCAGCATGCAGACAACGACGATGCCGCCTCGTCATTCAGTGAGGCTGGCATCGAGGCCGACAGCGAGGCTGGCAGCGAAGATGGAACCTCGGAGGTGAGCGACGACGACAAGCACAGCATACAACAACAGGCCACTATAACTCAGGACTCCACCGAGATCGTGAATGATCTTGTCATAGGCCCTGCGGCAACTATACAGCAATCGTCGGCTGATTTGCTGGGCGGATCTGTGTTACCCGAGCTCAACCGTACGGTTGCCACCACCTGACGGTATACTCACTTTGGTAGCACCGATAAATTTGTCCGTGTCCTTGGCACTCTGTTGAATACGTACTGCAGCTTGCTGCTTTCTCTCTTCTACCACGTTGGGTTGAAGTGCCATTTTAGCGATACTCGTGGTGATCGAGTGTGTGAACGCACTATACGCTAACATACGTAGTAGCTGTATCTCCGGTTCCTCTTGCTTACCTATGCCGCTTACCCCCAGCTTTGGCGCGTGTTTTGCGTGCAGTCTCTCGAACACATCATCGTAGTCGTCGATCTGTTCAAGGACAATCTCCCCCCATCCGTCTAGCTTGCCGTTCAATGGTGTCTTCGTGTGTACATACTCAACACCGGATGTGAATGTCAACAATGCCCTCCGCTGAAATTTCAGTGATCGTTGTAGAGCAACTTCTCCTTGTAGTCGCTGCATTTCCAGCTCTAAGTCGTCCTCGGCCCAGTCTGAATTGACAGCGCGTGCTCGGAGCTGGTGCCGCGCCGCGAACCGCTTGATACGCGCGGTCAGCTCCTCTCTCTGCGCCTCACTCATTTTCGCTGCCTCCTCGCGAATTTCGCTGACGGTGCTCATCCCTCCCTCGGAACGTGCATCCTCGTCGTCGCCCTGACGGTCTTCGCTAGCCTCGCTGCTGGCAGAGCTCTCACTGGGCACACCAGCTTGCTGCAAGGCCGCAAATGACATCGGTGCCCCCCAATCTGGTCGCTCTGCAATGGGGTCGCTTGCGCTGATCATGTCTGTCTTCGTGCCCTCTTCGTGGGAATCTTGTATCATGGTGTTGTTAAGTTTATGGTCGGCCACCACGGCGTTTTCTTGCATGCCACATGTGCACAATCATGATATTTTAAGAGTGAGTTTTTCTTAAGTATTAATGGACCGCAGACTACAGCAGAGGCTTGCGCGTCGGGTGGAAGCGTTGGAAAACGAAAGGCGCACCCTTGCGTATATCTCGCGTGATAAGCATGTACTGCCAGAGGGTCGACCGCAGCACAGACAAGGAAGCCGAATTGTCTGTGAGCAGGTAATTTTTTCCTCAAAGCCGGGTATCGCACGAGGCGACGTGATACGCGCCTCGGGTGTGTTCGATGCTTATACCGATGTAATCGACGTCGCGGTGGAACAATTGCATATACCCCGCCTTCGGAACAACGTCGACTCGAGTATGCGCAACAACAACATGACAATGATTGTACACCAATCCTTGAGTGTATCTGAGGTCGTCTCACCAGCGCCTGGTGAAACACTAGCCACTGTCAGGGTTGAAAATCGGAACGGCATAACATTACAAAAGTGGCACGACACTAGCGTTGCCCTAAATACCTCCGAGTACTTCCTTAAAGCAACATACAATATTGCTTGTGTCTTTGCCGCACCCATCAGCGCCGCGGAGTTAATACAGCTGCTTGCCAGCACCCATGTTACCCTTCAATTGCAAGCAACGGGTGCCGCTACCATCCGCGACATGCTGAGCGTTGTTCAGGCAAGCAATACATGCGTAAGGCTTAGATATCGTACAGGCGAATGTTACAGCCGTGTAATGAGCACCATAATTAACGAACCAAGTCTACAGGGCACGATTTCGCTCGAATTTGGCTCGACGGCGCTTACGCTGCACACCGGCGCTATGGCAGACCAACAGAGGCTAGCACGCAATGATATCGATTCAGCACAAGGTCTCAAGAAAGGAACCGTGACACCATTATACATTGCAAGCCACAAGGTCACAGCGGTGTCACCCCCACATCTTACCATAATACAAGCAACATTGGCATCGCCAATTGCAGTGGGCGTCGGTATAGCGGCTAGTGCTACAGCAACTCAGCCTACTGTACTGGTGAAGCACGTCGTAAAGATAGACAGTGCTTTTTACTTGATCGGTGTTCCATCATATGCAGCTGTGGCCCCCCGCCTCCAGGAAGGCACACTGTACGTTGTTACTGGTGTAAACAAAGGTGTTTCACTGGTGGCAGACCGTGTGACCAGTGGGTTGACTGGTCTGGGATGCGCAGCACCCGTTTCAGTTGGTGAAAGCATCAGTTTGCAGGACAGTACGCATTGCCTGTGCGACACTGTTCACGCAGCGTCACCTGTATGGCCGTACAACATATACTGTCACGTTCAGGGCGGTGTACTCTTACCCGCTGTCTCTAAGGCACAGTCGTCTGCATCACTAGCATTGACGGCGGACGGCGTACACTTTAAATGGGCTGGGCACCATACACCTGTCGATTTACACAGTGCGATTGGCTATGACGCCGCTACACCTCTGGCAGCCGTACACCGTCGGGTCGTCTTGAACATCACTCTTGCTGACGGGGTGTACAGTACACATATGGCAGTTTTACAGCTTCGGCACCATTTACGGAAGAACATGGCTTTACTGGACACTACGCAATCAGAGAGCACAATAGACGTAGCTGTGTCTGCTGTCAGCGATATCCCATCAACCACTTTAAAAACCAGCGAACAGTCATGCACCAGTAAAGTCGAAGTGCACAGCACCGGAGAGCCGTTAACACTCTTTGGGTTGAATAGTGCAGGTTTGGTGGTTGCTGCCGGTACTACGCAAGTGCATGCGACCCCCAGCCGCCCACCGCGCGCCTTTTTCGACCGCAACGCAATTGTGGCGCGGTTGTCCGTAAATCACGGCACGGTCACGATGCCCCTACGACCTACCGATACACAAGTCTATCACATTATCGTACCAGAAGGCGACTCGTCATATCGATACGTCTATACTGCACCAATGTCTATGCCAGGCAGCATGCATGTGTTTCCTTTGGCCGCTGACGATATTCAGCCATCTGAGCTTTTCCGACTAAACAGCGCAGAGTGTTCCTTACACTATAAAGCAAGCGACGGGGAAATCAAACCACTCTTGCATGAAAACAGTCAAGTGCCCTTCACAATAGTGTTACGTGTCATGCGTATTGTCGCTGCTGTGCTCTAACTTCTGTAAATTGTTTTTTTTGTGTAATGAGACATGACGGTGATAATAACAATGGGTGAGGTGTTTTCACAAATAATGCAAACCGATACCGCTAAAACCCCCGATGGTGGTGATGGTAAAGATGAAAGTAATCCCATGTGGGACACAGGTGTTGCGAAGGGGCATGTGGCGACGGGAGATCTAGCTTTTAACAAGCGCTCAAAAAAAAGCATATATATGAAGTACAAAGATAGTGCTGGTGTCTACAAGTGCTGCCCCTATCAGGCTGCTGTGTACCCAGAAAAATGCCCGAATGGCGCACACACCGAGGCTGATATAGTTGCAAAATGCAAGAGAGGAACCTCGGAAATGCTAGAATCAGGCGAATGGAAAACCTGGCTGATGATCACCGTGATGTGCTGCGCAGTCGCCTTTACGGTGTACGGCGTCTACTATATATCCAGGACCGCCAGCAAATCCCCACATCACAACACAAAAACAAAACCCGAAATTAATGATTTCAGTCCATGAGATCCTAGCTCGCTAGAAATGCGTTTGTGTGAGTATTAGCCATGCTCTAATAATACACGTCATGCATGTAGTAGTACGTTACGTTGTTTGTTACTTGCTTTCCTTGCTGCTGCGCTTGCACTTACTGGACGGCTTGCTGTCCGGGAGCTTTTTCACGATGGCCTGTACCAGGCGTCTGAGTTCCTTGACCTCTTTCTTGAGTTGTTTGACATCCGTACACATTTGTTCGTACTCTTCGTCGCCACCTTCAGCCATGTCTTGCATTTGCTCCATGAAACCGCTTCCCATGATGTTGTTCAGCATATCCATAGCTGCCGCCGCATTGTTGGCGCTGCTAGCGTTTTTCTCGCTGCTGGCGGCGGTCGCCCCCGGTTTGGGTTTGTGTGCAGCGGAGGTAGCCTGAATCATTTTTTCAACGTTACCCTGCATTGCAGCTGGCAACATACCAATGAGCTTGTTTGTTGTGGCTATGATTTTCAGTTTTTGTATCACACCATCGCATTGGTTGTCCTCAAGACCAGAAATCCAATCAATGACCGTATTCCCATCGTCCGACCCCTGTAAGGCCTCAGCCAGAGTCTGTTTTGTGCACCCTGGTGCTGTGAAAGCTGCGCACGCTGCCTTGTTACCCAGTAGTGCTTGCACAGCTGTACGCGGCACACCAGGGTGTTCGACAGTCAGCCTGTTCACTAGCTCGTTGACAGAGGTCATAAAGGGATACGACATAAATAGTCCATGTTGGGTTGTGAATTGCTCGATCGCGCAATCGTGATTTTCACATATTGTCTAAGTGCCGCATGGATGCACTGGTATCCATCGCTGATGCATGTACCAGGCGACCAGGCACAGCAATGGCGGTATAATGATAAATGGGGCCATGGGCGTCGAGCTTACACGCCGGGTCACTCGAGCACGCTCTGTGGTGCAATTCAACACGTCACATCATAGCAATGCGGGTCACTTACTACGGATCTCCAAAAATCGCACACTGAACCCAATACTGGCGAATGTTATCGGTTCCAATGTCGTATACAGTGCGTCAAACAACATCACGACAGTGGATTTACACGTGCTGTTGCTCGCCCTCACGGGTGCGACCGTGGTGTATATCGGATACGACAACCCCGCCGCCTCTGTCGCGAAACTCACTGTTGTGGGCCACGTTGGTGGTGCGTGTGATAACATGGCAGACATCTTTGGTGCGAACATGCTTATTGGAGACGCTCTGCTGGGGTGTCCGGCACTTAGTGCCAATGGCGAGAGTGTAATGCATATCAACAATGCAAGTCTCGGCGGCAAGGCAGGTGTTGTTCAAATCGGTAGTAACGGGGTAACAACACGTATTCACGGCGCGCGATGCAAAGACTCTGTGGGTACAGAACGGCTGGTGGTCACTGACGTGGGTCTGTCCTCTGTCGGAATGCTTACGCACACAGGTGACGGTGACTTTAGCGGGAATATTGTGTGCACAACAGTGAAGACCGGCAACACTCGACTACAAGCTAACGGGTTGTCGACGACAAACAACAGTGCGCTTTCATTCAACGGAGCCGACACAGAAACGACCGGCACGATGCACGCAACAAAAGTCAAGGCAGGTAACGTGCAGCTGCAAAACAATGGTCTGCAAATTGCGGGTAACACACCTCTTTCGTTCAACGGA
>Ga0160423_10000513_pt1 | contig 31678 bp, 23 predicted proteins | sample CRUFie14St8metaG_FD_108191 | JGI IMG/M metagenome (GOLD analysis project Ga0160423, IMG submission 108191) | Marine microbial communities from the Costa Rica Dome - CRUD Field 142mm St8 metaG | ecosystem: Environmental > Aquatic > Marine > Oceanic > Photic zone | place: Costa Rica: the Eastern...
CTCACCATTGGGCTGGGTTCTGACTACCTGCTACTCATGATGATCCCCTTCGTTGGGTGCATGTATGCACCAACCTTGGGCACGATTACCGGCACACACAAAGCCATCGACGAGTTGGAGAAAGATTCACAAAGCTAATAAATCTCAGTCACCTCAATATTCGTCCCCCGGCCCTGGAGGTGAAACCGCGTTAAAATAGGCGGCCAACAGAAAAGAAAGCTCAAGTTTTTTGGTAGTAAGGTCTCCTCACAAAACCACTCTTAAACCCGCCTACTAGGGCCTAATACCTGGTGTAAGGGTGGCGTTACTCTCTCCTGAGCCATTAGAGCCGCCAACCACTTTCGTGGTGATCAATCTTCATCTACCTGGATCCAAAACGCTTCTCAAGGCATGCACGCCGAAACCCGAAAATCTGATCTAGCCGGTCTCGCACCATCGGACGACCCAATTCACCGAAGGGAAAAAACGGCAAGGCATAGTGGATCCTGTCAATGACCCGTGTTCCACCCTCACAGGCTTCAAAACGGTGAAGGTGATGCCAAAAGCGATAGGGCCCCGACCGTTGCTCATCGATAAAGTAAGACTGAAACTCCATCTGGGTAATCTCGGTCGTCCAAAGCACTTTTACCATGGGTGCCAGGCCAATCCGATGGACGATGATCTGACCAGGGAACATCAATTCGTCGTTCCCAGCCAGGGTTTCGAACTCCAACTCTGGAGGGGTCATCCCATCAAGGTTCTTCGAGTCCGAAAAAAACTCCCAAGCTGTCTCAAGAGAGATAGGCAGGACGTGAGTTTGCTCAAAGCGATGTAATTTCATCAAAAAAACAATACGATCCAACGGCCCCTTTAAGCCAGGAGGAATGTTAACAAGTAACAAACCCGCAACTGATCTCGCGAGCGTAGAACCGATATTACGGAGTCTCCTCTAAGCAAATCAGGCCTATTCGAAAAGAACGCGACCGATCTCTTCGATTTGTTCTGGAGAGACTTTCTGCACCTCACGGTCATAGGTGATAAGTCCGTTAATCTCGCCTTCAACGTCAGTGGTCTGAGTGTAGATACCGCCGGCGATCCCCTTGTCCTTAAGTTCTTTCAGCATCTCGATGGAGGTGCGATAGCGACTGAGCCACTCCTCCTTGTCTTCGGGAAGACCACCGTAGCCCCAGTTGCGAGTCTTGGGGTCCCAGACGTGTCCGTCGACGGGGAACCCGTGTCCACCAAACTCACCCATGACTTTGACGAAGCCATCGAAGCGACCACCGTCCTGATCAAAAGGGAACTCTGGATGTGGGTAGCGATGAGCGTCCACGATGTGCCCAGAGGGAAAAAAGTTTCCACCGCTTGCCACGTTCACGTGGCGGCTCGGATCATACTCAGTATTCCAGTCACCGACCGCCTGGGTATTGTGCTGCCCCCAGCGCTCATTGAACGGCACCCACTGAACAATGCTTGGGTGATTGTAATAGGTGTCGATCATCAGCTTCAGCTCGCTCATGAAATGCTGGTGATCCTTCTCCGGCCAGACGCCTTTTTCAGGGGTAGGCAACAGCCGGGTCCACTCTGGATCATCGACCGGAGCGCGGTGACTGACTTGATCCTGCCAAACCATCATTCCGATCTTGTCGCACTCATAGTAGTAGCGGCGGGGTTCCACCTTGATGTGCTTGCGAATAACATTGAATCCGGCCTCTTTCAAAAAAATGATGTCAGACACCATCGCCTCCTCAGAGGGTGGCGTCAGGAGTCCGTCAGGCCACCAGCCCTGGTCGAGCGTACCCCAGTGAAAAATTGTCTTACCGTTTAAGGTGAAACGCAGGTGGCCGTCTTCGTCTTTCTCTATTCCGGTCTCGCGCACGCCAAGGTAAGAACGCACCAAGTCATCCCCCACCTTGATGTCAAGGTTGTAGAGATAAGGAGAACCCGGAGACCACAGCATCGGGTTGGGAATGGAAAGCTGGATCGACCCGGCGGTGGAGCGGGTTCCGGCAATCTCACGTTCCCCTTGCAAGGCCGTCACCACGACTTCAGCGTCCTCTGCTCCGTTGTGTTCCACTTCGATGGCGACGCGCCCGCTGATCTTCGTTGTGACTTTCAACCGGGTCAGGTGTACTTCGGGCACCTCTTCCAACCAAACCGTCTGCCAGATCCCGGAGACGGGCGTGTACCAGATCCCCCGGGGATTTAGTCGCTGCTTGCCATGCAATTGGTAGGTGCCGGGTTTGTCGGTCGCATCCGTGACTTTTACCACGATTTCATTTTCGCCACTACGAACAGCATCGGTGATATCAAAGGTGAAAGGCATGTTGCCGCCACGGTTCTCACCAACCTGCTTTCCGTTGACCAAGGCCGTCGTTTCGTAGTCCACCGCCTCGAAGTTGAGGTGATAGCGCTTGCCGACTTTCTTTTGAATTTCAACGCTACGCTGATACCAAAGGGCATCCTCGGGAGTGAATCGCTCCTCCACGCCGGAAAGTGGGGCCTCAATGGCAAAGGGAACTCGGATTTCACCGTCCCACTTTTCAGGGGTGGCTTCCACTTCAATGCCTGTAACGGCGTAGTTCCAGAGACCATTCAGATTTGTCCAGTTCTTGCGTCGAAACTGAGGACGGGGATAAAGATTCCATGCATTTCCCGTTACCGCATCCTTTGCCCACGGCGTACGCATCTCAACCTTTGGAATGAATACCTCTGAATTCCACTTTAAAATTCGGCCACCGAATTTATTAGGAACTTGGTAGTCACCGACCGGATCTTTCCAGTCAAGACCCGAATAAAGCCCGATTCCTGGCTGACCGGTAAGGAGGCCCGGGGACTTCACCGATGCGACTTCCTTGTCATTCACTTTCAAAGAAATCGTCTCATCAGTCAGAGTTGCCACCACCCTTACTTCGCCTTGAAACGCCTGCGGTGAGACCACGTTAGTCAGCTTGCCTTTCTCGCGAACTGAGAAAACCGGTTTACCCTTTATAAAGTGCAGCGCATAGCCCTGGCGAAGGCCACCATGAGACACCACCACTCCGTTGAGTGGTTTCTTGGCACCGCCCCGCACTTCAGCACTGACGGTGAACGCACGGCCCGTCACCTGTGGCGGGTGCGGATGACCTTCCACTTCATCTTCTACTTCCACCCTTTCCTTTTTCGTAACCTTGGTTTTTTTCGGATATACCTTGGCGCGCAGACTCCATGCGTCCCACTGCGCCGCCATTTTCTTGAAGAGCTCTGGCTTTTGCTCCCGCAGGTTATTCAACTCGGTGCGGTCCTCAGCGATATTGTATAGCTCCCACTTCGATTCGTCGACCCCCGGGCCGGCAGCAACACCTTTACCGACCAACTTCCAGTCTCCGTCCCTAACAAAAGCGTTGTTCTCATGTTCCACAAAAATCGGATCCTCACGTCCAAGATCATCACCTCCAAAGGAGGGGCGCAGGGAGATACCATCGAGTGACGGTATTTTATTCCCATGCATCGTTTCAGGATAGGTCGCTCCGGCGACATCCAGAATCGTCGGCACCAGATCAATCAACTGAGCCGGTGTTTCATACCAACTTTCGCGAGCCTTGATACCAGCCGGCCAGTGCAGGAAAAACGGCGTCGCAGCACCGCCTTCATGCACGAAATGCTTGTAGAGACGAAACGGCGTGTTGCTTGCGTTCGCCCACGCTTCACCATAGCTGTTGGCGCTCTCCAAATTGCGTTTCTCAATATCATAAAAATTACCACGCCCTAACATGCCACCCTCCTGGCAACCGCCGTTGTCAGAAAGAAACATGATCAGCGTGTCTTCGAAGATTTCTTTCTCCTGCAGGAAATCGATCAGCTTTCCAATGTTCTGATCTACTCGATCAACCATCGCTGCGTAGACGGCCATCTTAAGGTCCATCTCATCCTGCTTCTCTGCGTCAAGCGTGTCCCAGTCTGGGATGCTCTCGACCTTCGGGGACATCGACCACTCCTCATCGATCAAGCCTAGCTCAATCTGCTTCGCGAAGCGTTGCTCGCGCAGTTTGTCCCAACCCACCTTATACTTACCGCGATACTTGGCGATGTCGTCTTCAAAGGCCTGCAACGGCCAGTGGGGTGCGGTGTAGGCCAGATAGAGAAAGAAAGGATCCTCGTCGGATTTCTTATCGAGATGCTCCCCGATAAAACGCATCCCGTAGTCAGTGAAAGCATCCGTCGTATAGTAGGCTTCATCGGTGGTGCTCTCCGGTTCCTCCAGCTGCTCGTTCATGAAGGTAATGTCACGAGGAGCCTCTGGGTAAAAGAAGCGGGTCGCTCCGGAGATGCAGCCGTAATACTTATCGAATCCACGCTGCAGCGGCCAGCGGTCAGGTGAGTTATTGCCAAGGTGCCACTTGCCCGACATCAGAGTGGCATAGCCACTCCCCTTCAGGACCTCCGCAATCGTCGCGCACTCACGGTTGAGGTAACCTTGGTAAGCGGGCGGCGTTCCTTCAGCATACTGCCTCCCGGGTGCCTGAGTCATGTGACCTATTCCGGTCTGGTGCGGATGTAATCCGGTCATCAAAGTCGCCCGAGTTGGACAGCAGCGGCCGGAATTGTAGAACTGCGAAAATCGCACCCCTCCGCGAGCAAGCCCATCCAGATTTGGCGTGTCGATTTCTCCACCGTGATAACCAAGGTCAGAAAAACCCATATCATCCACCATGATGAGAATCACGTGGGGACGTTCGGCCGCATTTAGCAGTGACGTCAGGAAAGTCGCCAAGACAACTGCGACCAGAGACAAAATCAGGGCTGGTATATTTTTCATGAAGAGATCCAAGAATAAAGTCCAATACTTAACAGGTTTAGTTCCGTCGCGGCAATCCACGTAATGCGGCGAAGTGGCCCGTAATTTGGACAGTTCTGCCCCATTTTTGGCAAAATCTGTCATTCGTGTTCAAGACTGGCGTGAATCAAACCAGCGGTTTCTTGAAGAATAGTAAAGCAGTGCACGCTGTCGAATTTGGCTCCCGAAATCCGCAGCAGAGTTGACGCACGGGGTCGACTCGAGCACCTTTGTTTCAATCCACCCGCGCCCTTTGTCGCAGGTGACTCACCGTTGACGTTAGGTGTCGAGGGGTTAGGAAGACCTAACAAATCGACGCACTCCACGCGCGAGTGCGCTGCGACGTTCAATTAAAGGCGCCAAAGAGGCAATCGACGGAATGAGGCTCGAAGCAGACTTCTCCGGCGATTAATCATTGCTCACGGTTGGCGATCATGTCCACGCGCTGCCTAGCCCCAAGTCTGACATTCCAGAGGACGACAACATCAACGCTAATAAGCGAATGGAGAGCAACGACTGACCCGCTCCGATTTCAAATGATTCATCACAATTCCAACCTTTGTCCTGCATTGTGCTTGCGCTCCCAGTCAGCCGTGTCTCATGCTTGGAAGCTCGGCAAAAAATTCTAAGAATTCTCAACTTGAAGTGTCCCAACCATGATGAAAACACGTTTGATAGCCGTCGTTTCCTTTTTAACAATTGTGGGTGGGCTGTTTGCAGCTCCTGCAAATCATGAGCCAATCACGGAGCTGAAGGATCTACGTGCTGAGGAAGCTGTGTTCACGGATGCGTCCAGAACGAAACCGATCGTTCTGAAGTCCCTAAAGAATGGAGCCAAGTATTTCGATGAAGAAGAACTTGCCGCGATCTCCAAGACGGTTGATTTCGAGAAGCAGATTGTTCTCCTTTTCGCTTGGAAGGGTTCTGGGCAGGATCGCCTTCAATATGTAGTGAAAGAGTCTTTTCCCGAACAGATCATGTTCTCTTACAAGCCCGGCCGGACGAGAGACCTTCGGCCGCACCTGAAAGTGTATGTTTTGCAATCGAACGTTAAGTGGGCCGTTGAGTAGGACCGAGCATGGATTGGCCTCGACCGCCAGAACTGCGATTTGCAGAACAAACCATCTCCCTCAACATCGGCCCCGCCGCGAGTTCAAGCCGCTATGATCATTCAACCATCAACTCAGAACCGAAGCCCCGCTCCCGGGCAGGCGTGAGAGGACTCAGGCGTTCGGCCAAGAAAAAATGAGCAAGCACGAGACTTGGAGAACCCGGGAATACTGGCGCGAGGTCGGCGGGTTGCTCATCGAGGAGTTCCATGCAATCAAGGGCGACAAGGAGCTGGACATCGGTAAGCGGGCAATCGATGGGGTGATTGTGCTTGGAGAGCCGAGTGCTATCCAGACTGGCGGGGTGCATGATTTTAAGGGAAAAGACTTGATAGTGATCCAAACCAAATCAGACCGATTAGGAATGTATCTGATGGGGCAAGCCTATTTCTCCCGCGAGATCATGAGGCGTTTTAATCCGCGTTCAGTAAAGGCAGTTGCGATCTGTGGACGAACTGATGCAGAAATGGTGGCATTGTGTTCGCAGGCAGATATTGAGGTTCGCGTTATTCCCGACAACTCAAGCCCAATCGCTGAAGATAGAGACGAGCAATCAAACCCAACAGCCGAACAGGGCAATGAAGGCGACGGTTAAATCCACGCCTTAGCTTGAATACTCTGCTTTAACACTCCATCGTATCATGATGCTCCGACGAGATTTCCTTTGCACTACTGTTGCCGCTTCAGTCTCCTCCGCTTTTGGAGAAACCCCAGTGGCACCTCCGCTCCGGGATCATCGTCTTGAGCTGATTGAATTTCCCATCGTTTCCCTGAAGTGGCCTCGTCATGTTGGCCGGAATTCACGGAAAGAGCACCACGGTCATGGGCCTGAGAAGGTGACGGTCGTAAAGCTCACAACCAACCAAGGCGCGGTCGGCTGGGGACACATTCAGGGTAACCGCGCCCGCGCCGCAAAAATCGGCCAGGGCTTTATCGGAAAACGGATATCCGAGATGATCTCACCATCGAAAGGGCTTTTAGATGACGAACTAGACCTTCTGGACGTGGCGCTACACGATCTTGCAGGTGTCATACTTGGCCAACCGGTTTGGAAGATGATGAACCCTTGGCGAGAGAAGCCCTTCCTTACCAATATCTACTCAGGCATGATTTACTTTGACGACTTGGATCCCGAGGACTCGCCTGCCGGCATCGACAAGGTTTTGGAGAACTGTCAGTGGGACATCGACTACGGCTACCGCCAACTGAAAGTAAAGATTGGACGAGGTGGTCGTTGGATGGAAAAGCAGGCTGGGCTAAAGCGCGATATCGAGGTGGTGCGCGCAATCGGTGATGCTTTCCCAGACATTGATATTCTCGTCGACGGCAATGATGCCTTCACATTGCCGGAGATCATCGCGTTCTGCGAGGGGATCGGCGATGTCCCGTTGTTCTGGATCGAAGAGCCATTCAGAGAGACCGTTGCAGACTGGACAAAGCTCTCAAAATGGCTGAAAGCCAACGGTCGTGAAAAGACGCTCTGTGCTGATGGAGAAGCACGACCGGACTTCAAAGTGCTGGAAGATTTGGCCGCCGCTGGGGTTCTTGATGTCCGTTTGGAGGACATCTGCGGGCATGAATTTAACGCTTGGCGGCGTCAGATGCCTAGACTAATCAAAGCAGGAGTTCAGATTTCTCCGCACACCTGGGGCTCAGCACTCAAATCAGTTTACGTTGCGCACTTCGTTGGTGCCTGGGGACATTCCCCTACCATCGAAGGGGTTACGACGGAAGGTGGCAATGTTGATTTTGGAGAGAACCGGATTGTCGGAGGCCAGCTCGTTCCGTCGTCGCAGCCGGGGTTTGGCCTCAAACTTCCAACTTGAGCAGATCAAACTGGCCAAAAAGCAAAACAAGACACGATATCCATCACGCACTCCACGCGCGAGTGCGCTGCGACGTTAGATTAAAAATGAACACTCAGACAAAAATCGGATTGCTTGCAGGATCACTCTGTCTTGCCATTCCAGTTCTCTCTCGTCTTCCTCGGGGTAGTGATTGGGTAGCTCAGTATTTACCAGACGAAGGCCACTTCATATCCGGCACGCTACTCATCGGAGCGTTTGCGATGATTCCAGCCATCATCGTGTTTTTCACCGCCCTTATCTCGAAATCACCATTCTTTCTTCCGGTAGTCATCAGCACGCTTACTACCATCACTATGTTAGCGTATTGCCACTACAATAACGATCTGGCGGCTGATGCCCAAGCCGCGATTTCGCTGATCATCATACCAATCTATGCAGCTTGTTTCGCGATTGTCGGAGGCGCTGTTGGGTTCGGCCTACAGAGTGCAACTCAGCTTCTACAAAAACGGATCGGACAAGATGTCGATCCTAACGCCTGACCCGCTGTGAGTTGAAAAGCATAACTACTATTCACCCATCAATCCCGAAGTCGGAGCGCATCTTCGGTCAGGCGAACTTTAACGTAGGCCAAAGAAAATGGAGCTTCTCACAAAACGCATTACATCGCTCAAGATTAGCGCTTTTCGACTTTTGCAGCCAAATACGAAGGAAGGATACGGTCCTATGGTAGACAAATTCGATGTTTATTCGTTATGAAGCTATTTCGAATCTAAAACCAGAGTTCATAAAAGAAATTGGCCCTAACAAGTCACTTCTGAAAACGTCGTTAACACTCCATGCCAGTTCTCTACCTCAAGGGAAAATTACATGAGCAAAAAACCTACCAAGATATTCTACATTGGGCTTTCTCGTTCGGGGACAACTTCTTTGCATCATATTTTATTAGAGCTTGGGTTGGAATCGGTGCACTTTTGTAACTTCCTGTTATCTAACGAGCCTCATTGGGAAAAATGTGATCAATTCGATGCTCTTGGAGATTCTCCTATTCCTCTACTTTTTAAAGAGCTTGATTCGCGATATCCAGATTCAAAATTCATACTCACAATCCGTCAGAAGGAAAAATGGCTCGAATCAATGGAGTGGATGTTCAAGCATGGAAAAGTTATCTGGGATTGGAACGAAAGTATTCATGCATACCATGAGAAGTTCTATGGCTCCCGTTCTTTCAACAAGCGAATACTTAGCAGGCATTATGATGATTATCACAAAAGCGTTTTCGACTATTTTTCTGCCTCGCCCGATAAACTTTTTAGCATAAAATTAGAGGATGGATTCGATGTTAATGATATCTGTGCATTCCTAAACATACCTCCCCGTGAAGTAACCAACGATAAACGTAACTCGCGAGTGAATGCGAGTCATATAGGTCGTATTAAATACAATGTGAGATATTACGCGAAGCGGGCATTAAAACTCACAAAGAGCTTCATCCAACGTCGCTAACGCGTCACGCATGAGCTTGTTCTTCTCCACAAAAGAGATGCCATTAATCGAACTCGAAACGCAAATAAACGCACCCATGGAGCGCGTCTTCGATCTCGCACGGAGCATAGACGCACACATGAAGAGCACCGAAGGTTCAAATGAGAGAGCAGTTGCTGGTCGCACGACAGGGTTGATCGAAGTTGGTGAGACAGTCACATGGGAAGCGACACATTTTGGGGTCAAGCAGAAGCTATCCGTCCGAATCACCGAATTTGAACGACCGCATATGTTCAGCGACGAGATGATCAGTGGCGCATTTTCATCCATGCATCACGTTCACAGGTTTTCCGCATCCGTCGAAGGAACTCTAATGAAGGATGAATTCCATTTTGCTGCCCCCTTTGGTTTCTTGGGCCGTCTTGCCGAAGGCTTGTTTTTGACAGGATACATGAGGAGATTTTTGGCTAAGCGAGCCGCCGAACTTAAGAGGATGGCGGAGTCCGAAGAATGGCGATGCTACCTGACAAGCAAGAGAGAGAAAGGCGGTGATAAACAGGCGCCGACTGGCTCCGATTCGAAATGACCCTCTTTACTACAATCAGCAATGCTGATTTAGAGTTACGTTCTCCGTATGCGCTACCACACCGATCAAATTAGCGATGAGACAATCCTTGTCTTCGCTGACATTCTCAAGCACCAGAGCCGTCTTGAATTGAGACGATAAATAAAGCTCTAGCTGTCGTGACGTTTGCTCCCATCAGCGGAAAAGCCTCGCTTAAATCACGCTCCTTCGATCGAGAGGCCCTCGAAATCTTTTATCCCTTTCGAGTTCAGAAGCCTTCTGCCCCGAGGCGTTTGCCAAGCGGGCACCTGAAGCAGAAAATTAGGGTAGACCGGCTTCTGATCGTAGCTTCGATGAAAGACGGAGGTAGCTGACCCCGAAATCGGTGGCACAATCCAACTCCATTCAGCACTCACGTCGCGCCCCTCCTTCGCTTCATGTTCACAGAATTTTAAGAATTCATCAGATTGGCTGTGGTGGTCCGAAATACGAACGCCCTCATTATCAAAAGACCACAGGACTGCTTCGTTCAGGACGACGAGCGCGTGGTCCTTCCAAAGGCTTCGACGACTCGTCGTATCAAGACCAAGGCGAGTAGCAACTTCAGGCAGCAGATTGTAACGATCCGAATCGGCCAAATTGCGCGCCCCAATTTCCGTTCCAAGATAATGGCCACTAAAAGGCGCACATGAGTGGAGAGCAGAACCCGTCGCGAAGATCATGTCCGACACAACGGGGACCGCATACCACCGCAGGTTCATTTTTTCTAGGAAGGGGTATTTTGGATGGCGAATCAACACCTCACTCACCTCTTCCTTTGGGAGCTCGTAGTAGCTCAACTTTTCTCCCACCTGAATAATGATTGGCAAGAGATCGAATGGACTGGGGTTCGCTGGTGGAGTCCAACCGAGAGACATCGCCAGTTTTGTCAAATCGGCGTTCATCGGATCGCCTAGCTTAGTCCCATCGGATGCCTCATAAAACGCGTATCGCATCAGCTGATGATTCCAAATCCTAATTTCCGGCTCATCGGGCAACCATTCTCGAAATACAGACATCACTGGAATAATTTTCCCGCCATTGGTGGCTTTTTTGAGGTGGGAGAGAAGCACCTCAAATATGTCGTCGGGCTCGCATACATTCCGAGCGTCAATAACATCCAAAACCCTCCAGCGCCGCCTTCCTATGCAGCGGTCAGAGTTTCGCCAGGCGTCTTTAGCGCACTCTTCTAGACTTCCAGCGTCAGAGCCAAGCGTCGGGTAAAGTAAGTTGCCATGCTCAGCGAGATCCCATCGCAAATTATATCCTTCTAAAGATGGCTTCGCCGTCTTTTGCCCTGCTGAAAAGGGACATTGAGAAGGCTGGTCTCGATTCATTACGAAGTATACGTTTATGGATAAAAATGGTCGGGAAAATAACCAAAGGCCGAAAACGAGAGTAGATCAAGGCACGATCCGCGGTTCGATTTCGGTTCGATTAGCAAGGCAGGGCTGTCGGCTACAGATAAAAGCGAACTTCATCGAAAGATCAGCAGTCAGAAAAAAATGGTTTTTCCCAAGCCTTCCGTCTAATTTATCTGCCTATGGACAATTCTCGTCGAAACTTTATCAAGACTTCTGCAGGCGCTGCCGCGGCTCCATTATTACTCCCGCTCGGCCTCTCTGCCCAAGACGCCTCACCCAAGCCTCTTCGCATGGGCTTCATCGGCATGGGTAAGCAGAACCGCGGACTACTTCGAAATTTCATGAGCCACGGCACACATGTTGTTTCCGTCTGTGACGTCGATCAAACCCGCCTCAAGGATGCCAAGGCAGGGGTTGATGAACAGAATGCCAAGAAAGGCCTCAATATCGAATGTGTCGCGACGACGAAATACGAAGACATTATCGCCCGCGACGACATCGATGCCGTCTGCATCGCTACCCCCGACCACTGGCATGCCATCCCGACTGTCGCTGCGCTGCGCTCCGGCAAGGACGTCTATTGTGAAAAGCCGCTGACTCACAACATCTTCGAGGCCGTTACCGTCATCGACGAGGTCAAAAAAAATGGTCGCGTTCTCCAGACCGGTTCGATGCAACGTTCCTCCAAGGAGTTCCGCGTCGCCTGCGAACTAGTTCGCAACGGCGTCATCGGCGAGATCGAACGTGTCGAATGCAGTTTTGGTGATCCCGGCAGACCCTGCGATTTGCCGGAGGAGCAAATGGAGCCAGGCCTCGATTGGGAACGTTGGCTCGGACCAGCGCCGAAACGCCCCTACAATTCCATCTTGAGCCCCCGGGGCCTTCACAACAATTTCCCCCGTTGGAGAAACTACCGCGAATTCGGGGGCGGTATGGTCACCGACTGGGGCGCTCATCACCTCGATATCGCTCAGTGGGGACTTGGCATGGATGGTTCAGGCCCTGTCGAAGTCATTCCTCCGGAAGATCCCGAGGCGAATCGAGGCTGCACGCTGAAATACGCAAACGGTGTCACCGTGACTCACGGCGGCGGGATCGGAGTCGAATTTCACGGATCTAAAGGCGTCGTCCAGGTTTCCCGTGGCAAGTTTGCCCTTACCATCGATGGCGAAGAGAAATACAGAGCGCTCAGCAAAGAAGATAAATCGGTAACCTCCCAATACACTCTCGCCGAACGGGAATTTCTCGAAACCGCCGAGATTAAACTCTACAAAAGCGTTGGACACGTGCCGGACTTCCTTCAGGCAGTCGCCAACCGCACCAAGCCGATCACCGACGAAGTCGTCGGCGGTGGTTCTGCGATCTGCTGTCACCTCATGAACATCGGCTACTACTTCAATGCGAACGTGAAGTGGAATCCGGAGACCAACGAATTTGCCGACGGCACCGGTGATCCGGCATGGCTCACACGCGATTACCGCGCGCCTTACTCGTTTGGATAAGCGGGTTCGGTTTTCAACGAACGGTAGATTGCATTTTCTGTGGCTGTGAAATTGGTGGCAGAACTTGCCTAAACTCCATCTCTTCCCATCCATGCAGATCGATCTCCGCAGTGACACCGTGACTCGTCCCTGCTCCGCCATGCTCGAGGCGATGAACTCGGCGCAGGTGGGTGACGCGGTTTTCGGTGACGATCCCTCGGTCCTGGAGCTGGAGTCTTTCGCGGCCCATCTCTTCGGCATGGAAGGTGCGCTCTTCTGCCCGTCCGGCACGATGAGCAACCAGATTGCGATCAAGTCGCACACGCGTCCGGGCGACCAGATGATCTGCGATGAGACCGCGCACGTCTACGTGTATGAAGGTGGCGGCGCTGCCTTGCACTCAGGAATTTCCTGCAAGCTGATGCACGGCGACGGCGGTCGCTTCTCAGCCAAGGACGTGGCGGCGGCGATCAACCCCGACGATCCACATTACCCGCGCACTCGTCTTGTTTCGATTGAGAACACCTGCAACAAGGGTGGCGGAAAGATCTGGGACTTCGATGAAATCCGACGCATCAGTTCGGTCTGCAACGAACACGATCTCCGCCTCCATCTCGACGGGGCTCGCGTTTTCAACGCGATCGTCGAAACAGGAAAAACGCCTCAAGACTTTGGCGAGGTTTTCGACAGTATTTCCGTCTGCCTCTCCAAGGGACTCGGTGCCCCGGTAGGTTCTCTCCTGCTGGGAGGGGTTGACTTCATCCACGAAGCCAACCGCATGCGCAAAGCTTTTGGCGGCGGCATGCGCCAGGCTGGTTACCTTGCGGCAGCAGGATTGTTTGCCCTGAAGAACAATATCGAGCGGTTGGCCGATGATCATTGCAACGCCAAGCGTCTCAGTGAAGCTCTCGTCGTTTCCTCGCTGTCCGGAAACGCTCTTCCTCCCGAAACCAACCTGGTCATGTTTGATTTTGAAACGCCGAAAGCCCTGGCATCTACCATGGAACGGTTGGCCGGCGAAGACATTCTCACCGTCGCGATGGGTCCCCGTCGGATGCGCCTTGTCACTCACCAGGACATTACAGACGAGATGATGGATCGGGCGTTGGAGATCCTTGGAAACCTCTAACCGCCCTCTAATGACACAGCCGATCGCTTTGAAAGTCCCGCAAGTGTCCCCACAACCACCGTCACGACAAAGCTGATCATGCCGTTGAGAATCGGCCAAAGATCAATCGCTCCTGCCTGCCTCGCAAAATGAAGGGTCAACACGGTCAGGAATCCCACCACCGCCCCGATCAAGGCGGCTGCCCCCGACGCCCTCTTCACAAATACGCCAATAAAAAACATGCCACCCACCGGCCCGAGCGCCATGCCAATGAATGTATTGAACGCATCGAACGCTGACTTGATGCCCGTGGCCGCGATCCAGGAGGCGAGGACAATTCCAACGAGGCCCAGAATAATCACAATTCGTCGCGCTACAGCAAGACGCGATGCATCTGGCGAATGCGGTTTCAAAATCCGACCGTAGTAGTCGGTCACGAAGGCTGTCGCAACCGAGTTCAACGAGCTAGAAATAGTCGATTGGGCCGCCGCAAAAATTCCGGCCACGATCAAACCAGCTACGCCGACTGGCAGATTCTGCAGGATAAAGAATGGAAGAATGCCGTCATTTCGCTCAAGGGTGGGATCAAGCAGTTCGGGCTGAGTTTTGTAGAAAGCATAGAGCGCGGTTCCCAAGCCAAAGAAGAGTAAGGAGCCTAACAAAGCCATCGGAAGATTGAGCCAGAGAGAACGCGCCGCGTCTTTCTCACTCGGAGTCGTCACGTATCGCTGCACCACATCTTGGCCTGCTGTGTAGGATGGCAGCGACGCAAAGAGGAACCCCAGAAAGATCACCCACCCGGAGTTCGTCGAGGAGCTAAAGTCGAGACCGTTCCAGTCAGCGACTAGTCCCTTTCCATCTTCCCCTGCGATACTGACAAGCGTACCCATGCCGCCATCGAGATTGAAAATCACGATCAAAAGACAGAGGAGTGCTCCCCCTAATAGAACCACGGCCTGAATCGCATCTGTCCAGACCACAGCTTCGATGCCGCCCATGACAGTGTAGATGATGCAGAGCAACCCGATGGCAAGGATAGCCGCGTAAATGTTGATATCTGTCGCACTTGAGAGTGCCAGCGCCGGCAGGTAGAGCACGATGGCAACCCGCCCCACGTGGAAGAGCATGAACAAAGCGCTGGCTACCAAACGCGAGGCAAGATTAAAGCGGTTTTCGAGAAACTCGTAGGCCGAAGTGATATTCAGTTTTCGAAAATACGGGAGATAAAAAAGAACCACCAACGGCACGATCAGCACCATGGCCCACTGTCCGATCCAGAAGTTGAAGTTCTCGGAATAGGCTTTCGCCGGGATCGCCATGAAGGTGATGGCCGACAGCATCGTGGCGAAGATTGAAAGACCAGCTACCCACCATGGCACCCGCTGCCCCCCTCGGAAGTAGGCATCGGTCGAAGCGGCAGATGCGCGCCTCATGAATCCGTAGCCGATCGCCACCATGGCAAGCAGATAAACCGCGACCACGATCCAATTGACCACTCCAAAGGAAGCACGGTTGGACTCGACTTGACCACGAATGACCTGTCGTGTTCTCACGCCTGGCTTAATTTCTCCCGACGGAATAAAGAAAGCGTTCGCGTCAGCCATCACCACCGGCACAGTGACCGGCGCTTCGAACTCAGCGGGAATTTCATCCACAGGCGCCCAGGTGTTAGTGACAGTGTGATACCCCCATATCGTCTTTGGGAATCCAGGATGCTCATGCCCCTGCCCATTCAACTCAGGGCGTGCCTTTAACTGTTCCTTCAAAAAATCAACGGTCACGCCACCAAGGAGGAGAAGGTGTGCCTCTCCGGCTGAAACAGCTGGAGACGGGGCCGCAGAGAGGCCGACGGGGAGATCCGCCAAGCGCTCCCATTCACTCGTAGCTGGATCAAAGGAATAACAGTCCCTGAGAAAATCGAGGCCCTCGGGTTCCATGCGATCTTCAGAAAAGGGAATAGAACCTTCAGACATTCGGTCGCGACCCCCGAACCAGTAAAGCTTCCCACCTTGCCTCCCAGCGATGGAATGCATGCGCCCTCTGGCCTCACCGGGCCATGGCAAAGCCTCCCACTGGGGCTTGATAGAATCGAGGTCGATTTTAAAGAGGGTCTGAGATGTTTTTTTGCTGGTTCGTCCCGAAAAAAGGTAAAGCGTGTTGCCAATCGCCTCCCCACTCATTTCAGCAAGAGGAACGGGCAGCGGAGGCAATTCGGTTAGGGTCACGTTTCCTGAAACCAATCGCAGTTCCATCGCGGTAGTGGTGGGAAGGTTCTCCTGGTTACTGCCTCCCAGGACCACCACAGAAGCACGCCCAGGTAGCGTCAGCGACACCCCGTAAGCGAGCGATTGTGGAAGCCGCGTCTCTGAAACTATCCACGAATTCTGCTCAACTGAGTAAACAAAGATGCGATCGTGCCAGACCTTCTTACCGCCTTCCCACGGTGGTGCCTCTGGGAAATTGGCCCCACCGGCAACGACCAGCGAGCCACCGATTTTCCCGGCAAACGGACCAGCGAGCCCGTGAGCGTCAGGAAGTTTTGGGAGTGAATGCCATTGAATTACCCCCACACCGACAGGCACGTCTTCGGCAGTGACGACAACATTGGTCACCAGGAGGATCATCCCGGCCAGCGCAATTCCAACTCGGCCCGTCATTTCGTTTTCATCTTCGGTTTTCGTTTTAAATCACCGACAGGATCAGCCTCAACCATGAAGAGCCACTCCCGGTGTTCTTTCAAAACAGCAACATGCTCCTGAGCGGAAGCCACGTTTGCCCACTCTTCAGGATCAACTTCGTGATCGTAAAGTTCTTCCGTGCCATCGGCGTAGCGAATGTAGCGCCAGCGCTCCGTGCGTACCGCGTGGTTGCCTTTACCGTAGGTCATCAGCGCCGGTATCGGGCGCTTGCGGTCGGGATTCTTCAATTGAGGAACAAGGCTGTTACCATCCGCTCTTTCGTCTTCAGGCAATCCTGCCAATTCCAACAGGGTGGGATACAAGGCAGTCAAATCAACCGGCGCATCACAGACACTTCCCGGGGTGGCGACGCCGGGTGCCACCACTATCATGGGAATGCGATTCGCTTTTTCCCAAAGCGAAAACTTTTCGATGTGATCTTTCTCACCCAGGTGAAAGCCGTGATCCGACCACAAAACGACGATAGTTTCTTTCCCTCGAGGATTGGAATCGAGGGCGTCGAGGACGCGCCCAAACTGAGCATCAGCAAAGGCACAACAGGCCGCATAAGCTTCGATGAATCGCTGGTAGGATCCCGGAGATTTATCTTCCACTCCCATCATTCCAGCCCAGAACCAACGCTTTGAATCCATTAAGTCATTGGCTCCCGAAGGCAGGTCGTCCCAGTCATCCGGATTCCGTGTCGGAAGTTCCATTCCGCGATAAGGCTCGTGGTAGATGGTTGGTGAAAAAAACGGTGAGTGAGGTTTGAAGATCCCACAGGCAAGAAAAAGTGGTGGCTCACTTCGGTCTCCCCGCAACACCTCGATGCAGTAGTCGGCCGTCTTGAAATCGATTGTGTCCGTTTCTGCCGGCGGCCACTCGCCCCAGTCAGTATTGGGGGAGCCATAACCCGGTGCACCATTCAACTTCTCTTCCGGCATGTTCTGCGGTGCCATAGGCTGGAACTCATTGAATGACGCGTCGTCGTGAAACGCCCCGTCGAGGTGGTGATGGAAGATCTTCCCAGCACCCTTCACTTCATAACCCGCAGCCCGAAACTGCTGCATGATTGTCTTTCGCCCCGGCAGCGCCTTGCGCCAATTGCTCTTGTTCCCGTAAACGCCACTGGTCGTCGGACGCAGTCCCGTCAGGGTTGCGACGCGGGATGGATTGCAGGCAGGCGAAGCGCAATAGGCCCTCGTGAAGAGGGTGCCACGTTTGGCGAGACGCTCCAGATTAGGTGTTTGAATCGGTGATTCCGAGTCCAAGAGCGAGATCCAGTCATTCATGTCATCAATCGCCACGAACAGCACGTCGGGTCGCGAATCTGAGAACGACAGAGTTGTCGCGGAACTCAGGCATACGCACAGGCAGAACAAAACGGAGAATCCCACTCGTCGAATTTTTATTTCCATCACGGATTTAAGGGAGCTTTGCCGTCGATCACCCGACCCGTTGACTTTTCAGTCCAGGTGAAGGTTTCAGGGTCGAAATCAAAGCTCTTCTTTGTGGAAGATGACTCCGCCCACTCGAAGGTTGCGAAATGCTCCAGAGCCAATCTTGCCTCAGTGAAGGCATTGTCGTCTACCAGATTCTTCCACTCGTAGGGATCGGTCACGTGGTCATAGAATTCCTCACTACCATCGGCATAGCGAATATAACGAAATCGATCGCTCCGAATCGCGACATTGCCCGGCTTGTATTGGATCATGACCCCAACGCGATCAAACGATGCTTCGGGGTCCTCCAGCAGAGGCACCAGGCTTTCGCCGTCATGAGCGTTATCAAGCCGCAGCCCACACAATTCATTCAAGGTCGGAAAGAGATCCACCAGGCTAACGGGACGGGAACAACGGGCCGGCTCAAACCCCGGAGCCGAAATGATGAACGGAACACGAGTGGCTTCTTCCCACAGCGTGGTCTTGTGCCAGTGCCCTTTCTCCCCGAGATGCCAGCCGTGGTCTGACCAAAGCACCACCACGGTGTTATCAGCCTGACTGCTCTCTTCCAGCGCCTCCAACACCCGTCCCAACTGGGCATCGGCATAAGTGATGCTTGCCAAATAGGCTTGAACCGCCCCCCGGTATTGGTCCGCCTTGAGAATCGCCTCGAGGTCTTTTCCCCGGGCCTTAGCAAATGCCTTCCCGGCGTTGGGCACATCTTCGAGATCATCCTTCCTCACCTTCGGCAAGACGACTTCATCGAGCGGGTAGTGATCAAAATACGGTTGCGGCACATACCAGGGCAGGTGCGGTCGAAACAGACCGCAGGCCAGGAAGAAAGGCCCGTCGCGCTCTTGCTTGAGGAACTCCACCGCGTAGGTCGCCGACTTGGAATCATCGTAGTCAGCCTCCTCGTATCCCAGCGATCCCCAGTCATTCTCATGCCCGAGACCTTTCACACCACTGAAAGGGAAGCCTTTCGGATAGGGCTCGTGATCCGACCATGGGTAGTTCAACTTCACCCCGCGAAACCAGGGATCATCACGAAAGAGTAACTTCTGAAAATCGCCCCACTGGTTGGGAGGATGATTACCGGCAGTGTGATGAAAGACTTTTCCAGCGCCCGCCACTTCGTAACCATGCCGCATGAAGTGCACCGGGATAGTGGTTACGTCAGGATAATTAGCATACCACCAGTGCCCGTTGTCATAGAGCCCTGTGGTCGAGGGCATCAGTCCCGTCATAATCGCTGCCCGTGACGGTGCGCACTTGGGTGAAGGGCAGTGCGCATTGGTGAACAAGGTTCCCCTTGCCGCGAGGCGGTCGATGTTTGGTGTGTGAACTTTGCCTTCGTATCCGCCGAGGCAATTGACCCAGTCTTTCAGGTCATCCACCGCCAGGAAGAGCACATTGGGTCGCTCCGCTTCAGCACGAAGCGATGCCCCCAACAGGCTGACCAGTCCGGTCAGGATGAACACGAATTGCCTCATTGAGCTAGGTCAGCCGGAACATTGCCGTCACCCGTCAACTTCCCTTCGAGCAGCCAACTCAAGTTGAAGCGTGCCACCTTCGAGCCCTTGTCGCTCTCAACGTGGAGATAAACCCATCCCTCGGAAACCGTCCCGGGCCGCCCCACCGACATCGAGGAGTAGGCAAAGGAACCTTCGTAGATGAGACGCTTGATCGGCCAGGTTTTGCCCCCGTCAAAACTGCCCCAGATCGTGCCCTGCTTTCGACCAGTATCGCTATCACAGTTACTGTAAAAAAGAATATCCCGACCTTTCACCGGTAATCTGACCAATCCCCCCATGCAGCCGTAGTCCCTGTCCTGAGCCCCATCAGGAAGCACTTCACAGATACCACCATCCTGCCAGGTTTCACCCCCGTCATCGCTCCAGGCAATCCAACGACGGCGCGAATCAACATTTTCGGGCGCCCAGTGGCGACGGGAATTGTAATAAATACGACCGTCTGACAACTCCACCACAGCGGCCTCACCAGTCCCCATGTGCGGAAATGGATCGCTGGCCTTCCAGTTCTTGCCACCGTCATCACTGTAGATGGCGTTAGTAAAGTGGGTCGGGAACAAACTTTCGGGACGATTCCCTTCACCGTAGTGACGCGATGGCCTCAGCAGACGTCCTTTATGCTTTCCATGGCGCAGGGTGATACCATGTTCATTCATGTGCATTGAGACCTCACGTCCCTCTGAATCTGGATGAATGGTGACGTTATCGACCAGCCAGGTCTTACCATCATCCTGACTGCGATAGACAGTCAATGGTGCCGGTGGATGCTCATCCTCCACAAACACAAGAATATCCCCGGTGTTCTCATCCACCGTCGTTCCTCCCCCGTGAATTCCCGATTCCGCGATCCGTATCGGTTCACCCCACGTCTTGCCACCATCTTCGCTCCGGCAAACGCGCAAGGTCTTTCTGCCAAAAGTGGCGAGAACAGTGCCTTTCGTCGAAACGACCACATTGGGAAATCGTTCGTCCTCAAAGACTGTTTGAATTTCGACAACGGGGTCACCGAGCAACGGATCAAGGCTTGCTTCTTGAGCATTTTCCGAGAGACCGGCTTGACCGAACAAGAGAATGAGTCCGGCAAGCGAGATTAATTGACTGATATGAAATGAGGGTTTCATCAAGTGTTGGGGATTTATTGAAGTAGAGAAGGGTTTCGTGAAGCAGAACGGGATTTTTCTAGGCTGAGGCGAAGCAGCGCTTCATGACGCTTGAGAATGGAATGATAGTCAGAGTTCTGCGCCACGTTCGTGTTTTCGTCAGGATCTTTGAGGTGATCGTAAAGCTCCAGAGCCACAGCATTGCCCGTATCAGAGTTTCGCCATTCCACGTAGCGGTAATCGCGTGTTCGAATGGTGTAACCCATAAAATCTCCATGGCGAATGTGGCGATTCCCCTTTTTTGCCCGGGGATACTGGCTCATCGCTGACTCCGCCCATGGCTGATTAGGATTCTTCAGCAAAGGAACGAGGCTCTGTCCTTCAAGCTGACTGCCAATCGGAAGCTCACAAAGATCTAATAAGGTCGGGTAAACATCGACCAACTCGACTAGCGCCTCGGTTTTTCCCGCTTCCTGACCAGGGTCAGCAATCAGAAGCGGCACTCGCGTCGACCACTCGTAGTTATTGGCCTTGGTCCAAAGGCCCTGCTCTCCGAGATGAAACCCATGGTCCCCCCAGAGGCAGATGACCGTATTTCCCATGAGTCCAGACGCTTCCAGCGTTTCCATCAACCTCCCAACCTGAGCGTCAATGTAGCTCACGCAGGCATAGTAGCCATGACGTAGCTCTTTCGCCTGGGCCATGGTTAACGAGCCATTTTTCGCGATATCGCGGTATCCCTCCAACTCCCCCCAGCTGCGAACGGCTAATTCGGGAGCTTTCTTGGGATGGGCCATCGAAGCAGGCAAAGAAATGGCCTCGCGATCATATAGATCCCAATAGCGCTGCGGAGCACAAAACGGTAAGTGCGGCTTCTTGAAGCCTACCGCAAGAAAAAAGGACTCTCCCGATTCCGCATATTCCTTTAGCGCGATGATCGTTTCCTGGCAGATCAGACCGTCGATATAGTAATCATCCTCGACCGAGGCAGCCTCTGAGCTATTTCGCTTCAAACCCGAACCCTTGAGATTCTCAGCTCGGGCATAACGCAGCTCCGGCTCACGGTTGGTATCAAGTATGGGGTCAACCGACCAGGACAGAGGATCCTGAGAAGGCGCTCCGCTTCCGTGAAGAATCTTCCCAATTGATCGAGTCGAATATCCCGCCTCCTTAAACGCTTGCGGTAAAGTCACCGCGTCCGGAAGCGCCTCACGAAAATGCGTTCCTAAATCCCAAACCTTGATTGTATCCGGTCGAAGCCCCGTCAGCAGGGAGTGCCGTGAAGGGGCACAGACGGCCAACTGGCAATAGGCCCGATTGAAAACCACCCCCCGACGGGCAAGCGCATCGATATGGGGCGTCATTGCCACGGGGTCACCGAAACATCTCAGGGCCGGACGCAAATCGTCGATCGCAATGAAGAGCACATTTTTCCTGTTCCCTCTGGGCATGGCAGCGGAGCCAGAGAAAAAGTATTCTGGATAGGTCAGGTTCAACTTCGCCTTGGACGCATCGACACCGTCGAGACATGCATCAATCTCCGCCTTGAGCCGAAGAATATTCTCCGAATCGCGCATTGGATCATTCGTCTCGTCGCGCCAGTCCTCCAGTTCCCCTTGCAATCGGGCGAGCACTTCCGCGTGCTTTTCATTCTCCGCTAGGTTAGTAAATTCGTAAGGATCAGCCTCGAGGTCATAGAGCTCATAGGCCGGAGGTCGCTCCATCAGTTCATAGGCGGACCTTACCGGTTCCGGCGCCGCTGCTACGACCTCGCGTTTTTCCTCAAAGAACTTTCGCCGCGTGAAATCGTATCCCGGATTCACCGTGTCCGGTATCAGGTTCTGGATGAGCTTGTAGCGATCATCCCGAACGGTACGTTGCGGGTAGTAGTTGTGGGCGGAATGGGTGTGATACTCCGTGAAGAGATAGGAACGCCAAGTCACCTCAGAACCGTCGAACATGGGAGCGAGATCGCGTCCCGGCAATCCGTCGACCGGCTTTGCGCCCGCGGCCCCTATGAAGGTCGGCATCAAGTCGAGGGTCGAGACGAGTTCATGACGCACCTGGCCCGGTTTAACCTGCCCTGCCCAGGAAACAATCAACGGAACCCTGACACCGCCCTCATACGAGGTGCGTTTGCCACGCAGCATGTCAGCTCCGTGATCCCCCATGTAAACGATGAGCGTGTCATCAGCCTTTCCAGAAGCTTTCAACACCTGCAGCAATTTCCCTACCTGCACATCGAGGCGGCTCATGCAATTGAGGTAGTCCGCGGTTTGGCGGCGTAACTCAGGCGTATCGAGACCGAAATAGGCCAGTGGCTTCACATCCTTCTCCGTGAGTGGCTCCGCCGGCACTCCGTCGATCTGGGCGATGAAAGGCCGATGCGCGTCCGGATAGTTCACGCTCAGGAAAAACGGTTCATCGGCAGATTCGATAAACTCCTTCGCCTTGACCGCATACTGATCGTGATCTTTGCGGGCAAAGTTCGAAGTGGAGATCGCCCGAAAGTCGAAAGGGAAAGCTTCCTTAGGGTTGATGTGAAGCTTACCGATAATGCCGGTGCGATAGCCCGCCCCTTTGAGCGAACGTACCAAATTGGGCGTGCCTCCGTCGTAGAGACCAAACTTCCATGTCGCCAATCCAATCTGACCGTTCTGATGCGGATAGAGACCTGTCATCAGCGCAGCCCGTGACTGGCTACAGCCGGCTTGCGGCACATAAGCACGTTCGAAACGAATCCCATTGGTGGCCAACTGATCGAGCACGGGAGTCTCCACGTAGGGCTGTCCATAACATCCCAGTTCCGGCCCGTTGTCCTCAGAGACAATCAGGAGAATATTAGGTCGCTCCGAGGCCGTAGCGACGAAACCGATCCCAAGGGAAAGAAGCCAGGCAGCCAACCTCCTCATTCCGCGCCTTCCTTTCCTTCATACTGAGGGTTGGGCCGCATCGGGTCGGCGCCGACTTCTGCTTTCCAATCGGCGAGTTGCTTCAACAACTCAGCCGCCAGTTGCGGCTTCTCTTCGGACATGTCCCGGGATTCCCCAATGTCTTCGCCGAGGTGATAAAGCTCCACCTCCCCCGACTCAAGAAACTCAATCAGCTTCCACGACCCGCGTCGAATGATGGAGACCGGGGCGCTCGAAGGATGCTGATTATAATGGGGATAGTGCCAGTAAATAGGGCGGTCGGGAGAGAACACGATCTCACCAAAACCGTTCACCAATGGGGCCAGGTTCAACCCATCTGACTTCCGCATCGGCGTTTGAGTGATAGCGAGAACAGTCGGATAAAGATCGCAGGATGTGACCGGCAAGTCGACGCCACCGGGTGCATCGAGGCCAATTCCTGCCCCAGCCATGATGAGAGGCACCCGAATGCCACCTTCGTAGTGAGAACCTTTGTTGGCACGCAGCGGCCTATGATTGGTCGCCTTGGCCAGCCCCCCGTTATCCGAAGTGAAAATGACGAGAGTGTTTTCCGTTTCCCCCAGTTCATCAACCACGCCCATGACATGGCCCACCGCATCATCGATCGACTCGACCATGGCGGCATACTTAGGATTGCCCTGCCGCTTCTCTTTCGGGATCGCCGCATAGCGCTCAACTTTGTCCTTCTTGCCCTGCAACGGGCTGTGAACGCCGTAGAACGGGAGATAGAGAAAGAAGGGATCCTCACCCGCGCCACGAATCAGCTTACCGGCCTCTTCCGCCATCAGGTCCGTAAGAAAGTCGCCCTCCTCGCCGCCGCCAAAGGCCTGCTTGGCGACCGCCTCTCTGGTGGTTGGAATCGTCCATTTCCCTTTGAAGGGATAAAAGTAACTGCCTGGGGCGCCATGGTCATCACCGCCGACATTCTCGTCAAAACCATGATGCCTCGGCATCGAAAATGGCTCGCCACCGAGATGCCACTTCCCAACATGAAAAGTTTTGTAACCCTCCTCGCGCAAGGCCTCCGCCAGAGTCACTTTTTCAAGTGGGAGCGAGCGAAGAAATCGCCCTTCTTTCATCTTATTCTTGGTCGCGCTCCAACGCCCTGCCGGCAGCCACTGAGTCAGCATGAGTCTGGCTGGATACTTGCCCGTCAAGACAGCCGCGCGCGTCGGCGAACAAACCGCGCAGGCCGCATAAGCATTCGTGAAGCGGAGACCTGATTCGGCCAACGCATCAATGTTAGGTGTCTGGTAATACTCACTGCCCTGGCAACCCAGGTCCATCCAGCCGAGGTCATCGACGAGAAACAGGATCACATTAGGACGCTCGGAACCCATCGCGGCCGAAAAGCTCAAGGCAGCCCAACACATCAGCAGGCCTGCCGTCTGATTAATTCTCTTCATCGATTTCGATTCTGATCAAAAAAGTTAAGGACCGACTCTCTCCCGAATTTCAGCTGCTCCCGCACCTGCTCCTCGGCCGCATCGGAGTTCCGTTCTTCCAGCATCTGGTAGAGTCTCCGGTGAGAATTGAGCGTGTATTCCACCGTCCCCTTCGAGAGCAGCCTGGGGGAGCCTCGATGCGCGGCAAAACACTGCGAGAGCACGTTCACATCATTGGTAATCTTTGAGAGTATATGATTTCTCGAAGCCTGGATCATGACTTCGTGAAATCGCTTATTCAAGTCTAGCCAGCGATCGAGATCCACCTCCGTCGCACCACGCTTGCGCGCTAGAATCGTTTCCCCGACGGTCTCCCACTCTTTTAACAGTGACTCTAACTCAGAAAGTTCGTGATCCGTCATGAAGCGCGCCGCCTGAGCCGCCGCGTAGGGCTCAAACAACTCACGAACGTCGTAGATCTCGGAAATCTCCTGTCGATCAAACGTGCGCACGAATGCTCCGGCGCCGGCGACCTGCTCTACCAATCCCTCACTGGCCAACCGGCTGATGGCTTCCCGTACCGGGATAAAGCTGGTGCCAATCTCCGTTGCGAGAGTCCGATTCACCAAGCGGTCTCCCGGGGCCAACTCTCCCGCAAAGACTTGACGTCGAATATGATGATACGCTTTCTCGCTGAGCGATACAGTGGACATTATTCGTGAAAACTTGAAAAAAACTTGCGCGTTCGCTTATGTTATAACATTGTCTAACATCGAGATCAATTGCTGTCATCAAGTTTCTGCATCAATAGGGTCACGTCATTGAGCTAAGCCTGTTTGATCACCCCAAACACAATTCATGAAACTCACCGGACTAATCGCTGCGACTTATACCCCATTTCATCCGGATGGGTCAGTCAACCTTGCCCTGATTCCGCAAATGACCGATCACATGATCGAGCGCGGTGCTTCGGGTTTCTACATTTGCGGTAGCACGGGCGAAGGGGAATCCCTTTCCGTCGACGAACGAAAAAAAGTCGCTGCTTCCTACTTCACCGCTACAAACCAGAGGGTCCCCACCGTGATCCAGGTGGGTCACAACTCAATCGATTCCGCCCGTGAACTTGCCAGCCACGCCGCTGATATCGGAGCCGACGCCATCTCCACGCTACCTCCCACCTACTTCAAACCGCCAACGCTCGACTTGCTGGTCGACTACATTGCCGAGGTTGCTGGAGCTGCTCCGAACCTGCCTTATTACTACTATCACATACCCCGCCTCAGCGGCGTCGCCTTCGATACCGTCGCCCTGCTCAAAGCAGTCAAGGATCGTGTCCCCAATTTTGCAGGCGTAAAGTTCAGCGACTTCTTCCTCGCGGAAATGATGGCCTGCCAGCAATTTGATAGCGGGCGTTACGATATTCTCTTCGGATCCGATGAAATGATTCTTGGTGCTCTCGCCACTGGAGCCAAGGGCGCGGTTGGCAGTTGCTATGGCTTCGCCGCTCCTCTCTGGAAAGAAATCATCAAAGCCTACGAAGCTCGGGATATGGAACTGGCCCAGGCCTTTATGGCGAAGGCCGTTCAACTCGTCAGGCTGATCAACTCCGAACCGGGGCCATTTCAGGCCTGCGTCAAACAAGTCATCTGGCCACTACTCGGATTCCAAACCGGACCTTGCCGCCTCCCTCAACCTTCTATGACCGCTTCGCAAGTTCAGCAAGCGCGCGTAAGGCTTGAGGAAACATCCCTCGCCGAGGAGCTCATCACCGGTAACTTTCAGTTGAGTTAAAAGATCGTGATCCATCAGACTGCGCGAACTTTACCATAATTCATTACTCAGGGGAACGCTGGCCTTCCGGCTTAAGCGTGTCGTCCATCCATTCAGTGGGATCTAACCAATCCTAGCATCATCTCAACCGAAGACCCACTCACCATCGCAATGAATTGGGCCCTGATGCAGGCAATACCTTGGAACAAAGACCAGTTCAGTGTTACGTTCGACACTAACCCAAGAAAATAAACGCACCCGACCCCCAATGAAACTCCCCTCACTAGTCATCGCGATACTGGGCATTTCCAGCATCGCCACGGCTGAGATTCGCCTTCCCAACTTTTTTGCTGATCACATGGTTCTGCAGCAACAGATCAGCAATACGATCTGGGGCTGGGCTGAACCTGGCGAAAAAATAACCGTTACTGCCAGTTGGGGCGCTGAAGAAAACACTACCACCAACGACAAAGGTAAGTGGCGCATCTATCTCGAAACCCCAGAGCACGGCACCGGACATAGCCTTACAATCAAGGGAAACAATACCATCGAGCTCAACGACGTGGCGGTCGGCGAAGTCTGGCTCTGCGCCGGCCAGTCCAACATGGGCTGGTCTGTCGGCAACAGCTTTAAGGCGGAGGGAGAAGCCGATGTCGACCTTCCTAATTTTCGTATCTTCAAGTCCAGCCGCGAGCACTGGCACGAGCCGCTCGAGCAATCACGTGACCGGCTCAGCACTTGGAAGCGATGCAATCCCACGTCGGCTCTTGAGACCTCCGCAGTTTCCTACTACTTCGGCAAGAAACTTCACAAGGAACTTGGCGTTCCCGTCGGCATCATTCAGCAAGCTTTCGCCGGCACTCCCATCGAAGGCTGGATGCCGTGGGAAATTCAAAAAGACGATCCCCGGGCTATCGCCCATAAAAAAGGATACGAAGAGAACGCCAAACGCATGATCACCCGCGGTGATACCCACGAAAAAGCTTTCGCTACCTTCGAAAAAGAACTCGCGGAATACAACGCTCTCATCGATTCCGGCGAGACAATGAAGAATCCTTTCAAACAACTCTCACCACCCATCATCACCAAGCCCGCCACCCTAGGTCACCAGTATCCCGGCCACCAATTCAACGCGATGATTTACCCCATTCGACCCTTCGGCATTCGCGGCATAATCTGGTATCAGGGAGAACGCAACGCGAAGAACGCGCCACAGGCGGAGCACTACCGCAACCAACTCGCCACCCTGATCGGTTACTACCGAGAGTCCTGGCACGAGCACTCTAATGGCGCGGTCTCTGACACCTTCCCTTTCCAGTTCACCCAACTGCCAAGTTGGAACCCCGAGCAAACCGAACCGGTCGAAGGCATCGAAGCCTCTTGGGCCGTCAGCCGGGAGGCAATGCGCCTTGCCACCCACGACATTCCCAATACCGGCATGGCGGTGACGATCGATACTGGCAACCCCATTGATCTGCATCCCAAGAATAAGAAGCCAATCGGTATTCGCCACGCCTACCACGCTCTAGCCAATACCTATGGGAAAGACATCGTCGGAGACGGGCCTGAATACAACGGTCACACCGTTCGTGAACGTCGCTTCATCCTCTCCTTTGACTCGATCGGCAGTGGACTGATGGCGGCCAAGGAAGGACCAATCAACTCATTTGCCATCGCAGGAGATGATCAGGTGTGGCACTGGGCCAATGCGCACATCAAGGACGACACCGTTGTTGTCTCCTCACCCGAAGTTGAGAATCCCGTCGCCGTTCGCTATGCCTGGGCCATGAATCCTTCCCAGCGCAATTTGATTTACAATAAAGAGGGGCTCCCCGCATCTCCCTTCCGAACCGACGATTGGCCGCTTTACGATCCCGAGGCTAATCCCGTCGAGGTAAACAAGCCGGCCAAGCCCGAGGGTCACACTTCCAAAGATTGGGAACGGCCGGCCATGATACAGTGACGACATTCGCCTTTGAGAGAACCATCACTCACCAATCGACTGCTCTTTTCCCGCCTCCCAAATCCGGTAGCGGATCTTGAAGCCCGGCGGTGTATAGATGACCACCGGAAGGCGGCTATTGTAGCGGATCATAAGGGGCTTTCCTGCGACAAACTTTTCCACCATTGGCGTTCCGGGCGGAACTCCAATGAGAGTGCTCATCGCGTTATCTTTTCCTGTGAGGTCATAAAACGTGTATCCCCACCCTTTCACCGAGCGAGACTCCAACGCCACTCCGAGGTATATCCGATTCACCCCGTCCGTTTCCATCACCTTACCGGGAATTAATTCGACTTTGAAGTCGACTTCCTCCTGGCGAGTTTTTTCAGGAAGGACAAAGACGTGTCGAACTTGACCCTCTTTAGCTTCCGGAAAGGCCTTAAGTTCCGGGTGCTCAGGAGAGCCGTTAGATACTGCTACAGAAATGGAAAGGGCCAAAACGAAGAGAGACTTTTTCATAACTCAATTTACGATCATTCCTGCCAATTCCCCAATCGGGAAGTTGTCAAAAAAGTGTCAGGCTTCCAAAAACGAAAATGCCTGGATACGTGCAAAGCTAGACTTCCAAGCGATTTTCTCCTCCGTTCTCGTCCATGTGAATAGTGACCGGCCAACCTGGGTGCTGGTTCTCGGGGTTTCCATCAGTGGCATCGACGCGGAACCTAAAGCTCTCACAGTGGTAGGTCTTCGCCACCGTATTGATGGTCACCAATCCAAAACCGCTCGCCTTCTGGTGAGCCAGGTCATAGCGATGCTTCTCAGTGCCGACCTCTGGATTCCCAACGGCGTAGACATAAAGTTGATTACCGAAACCGTCGAGGTATTCACCCGTATTGTCGCGACCATGGGAGGGCCGTTTCCGATGGCTCATGCCTGCGATTTCATCTGGACGCCACCAGCGAGGGTATCCCGCGGCGATCGCCGGTGTGCAAAAGGACCAGTTTGCGTCGCGCTGCTTTGCCGATCCATACTGTGTCATCGTCGTAAGATGCTGATCACCATTGATATGCAATGCCTTGGACTTGCGAAGAATATCAACCGCACGGTTGCGCGCCGTCTGCGGCCAACCGCCGGAGTCAAGGTCGGCCTTGATGTAACCATCGTATTTGCCATGGTGGGTTGCGGCATTCACAAAGAGTGTCTGACTAAGCAGCACTTTCATCTCGTGGCCACGCCAGTCATCACCCCATGCCTCGAGGAACTTTTCCTGTCGCTCGCCAAGTAACTCGAGCCCCGGCACATCGAGAGCCGAGGTGTCCCAAGTTGGGTCATAGACATGATCGGCACGACCGCTACCGGTATCGACCCGCTCCGGGCCGCTCTTCCACATTCGGTCGCCGAGGATAGCGAAGCTGACACGACCATAGACCATGTCACCGTAGTAGACACTGATGCCCTGCTTCATCAACGTGGTGTCGTAGACGTCGGGGTGATGGCTGGCGTGCGTGGTATGTACTACATTGACCATTCCGGCAGGCTGCTTGTAACCCGCTTTGGATTGGCCGCCCGTTTCCATATCCCACGCTTCACCACCTTCGCCCCATATGTTACCGTGAAAGACATCATGGTCATCCGTGATGCAGATGGTCGGGGCATTGCGCATGGCATCACCGAAGGCCCACCCGTGCATGTAGAACTTACGCAAGTAATTTAGGATGGCCGGCCCTTCTTCATTGCGGATGATACCAAAGCCTCCATGGCTTTCGTATAGCTGATCTCCAGAAAAGAACAACAGGTCCGGGTCGAGCTTTACTAGATTATTGGCCACTGGTTCATACGGGAAGGCATAGTCTTTCTGGCAAGTCAGCCCACCGATCCGAACGGGACGTCCAACGGGGTTCTGGCGAATCTTTCCAATCCACTCAGCCGGCACCTCACTCCCATCTTTAAATCGCTCGCGATAGACGAGACGGAACGGCGTATCCACTTTCTCGTCCCAATTCGGGATGCGCCAGGTGGACACCCACGCTGCGGGATCAAGTGTTTCGCTGCCCAGCGATTCCCATTGGCCGCCTCGCTGCACTTCGAGTTCAACTTCACGGTTATCTTTTTCGCCAACAGGGCCAAGAAGAGCAGTAATTTTCATGACGAAACCTTCTTCACCGCGGGAGTCGCTCAGGGTGTACATCGACCAGAGAATTGGACCGAAACTCTGCTCCGTCCTTACCGTGAAAGCATCTCCACCCGCCTGCCATTCAGTGAAGCGATGCCCATGTTGGCCCGCGGTTCGATTCTTAGCTCCCGTGTACTGACTGACCAGGGCGATGTTACCAACGAGGCTTTCAGCTCTGGCAATGGCTTTCAATTTCCCGATTTCTTCGGTTCCATCCGAGGACTTTGCGGTGAGTGTGAGTTCTACCTGATCACCGCTTGCGGCTCCCTCAAGTTCGAGAATCACCGCCTCACCATCGAGCACGCCAGTTAGCTTGGCCATTTTCTTGCCAATGAAGAGCTCCCGGCCAACGAGACCGGCGTTAACTCCACCATTCGCGAAAACATTGCTCTTCACCTCGTTGATGTCGCTCTTCACTCCGAGACGAAAACCGGCACCACCGTCCTTTTTCAGGATACCGCTGCGGCCAATTTTTACCGACATAGCGAAACCCTTGGCGGGCCTAGCGAGCTGATGCGTCAATGAATGAATACTCCGATTGGCCGCATCAGTGGTCGATTCTGCCCAGCCGTCCTTGATGAGCCAGTCCTCCATCGGATTGGCCCAGAAAGCGCCTCCGAGGAAGATCCGATCGTAATTCTGGTCCCAGCAGTCGAGGCGCTTCAACCCTTTCTTACCTTGAGCTACCGCGGGACGCTTAGCGAAAAGACCGAGCAAAGCGGCCATGGAGAAAAACTTCAAACTAAGTCGTCGGGAAATTCGTTCAATCATGAACCCATGAAACCGATTGTTCGTCTCAGTGTAAACCGCCATCTCATGGCGCAAACGGAGCCCGAAAATGTAACCCCTTAATATGCCCTGTAGCTTGCGACCCCGACTAACCAAGGGTCGCGGCCGCGTATTCACGAATCCTCTCGATCATGCCCATGAGGCCATTACGCCGGGTCGGGCTGAGATGTGACTCAAGCTCTA
>Ga0160423_10000514_pt1 | contig 31652 bp, 32 predicted proteins | sample CRUFie14St8metaG_FD_108191 | JGI IMG/M metagenome (GOLD analysis project Ga0160423, IMG submission 108191) | Marine microbial communities from the Costa Rica Dome - CRUD Field 142mm St8 metaG | ecosystem: Environmental > Aquatic > Marine > Oceanic > Photic zone | place: Costa Rica: the Eastern...
ATACTGCTGTTGTACTGTTTAAATCTAGGATCATCGGGATTAACAGCATTAGCATAATATCTCCAATGTATATCCTTATCTTTTGGATCATTGACTTTACCATAGCAGGCTAACTCAGCTATTTCATATTTTTCTGTTTTGTGTAATCTACTTAATATTTCTTTAGTATAAGTACCAAAACCTGAACTGAGAAAACTAGCCTCAGATACCATTAAAATTTTTAATTTATTTGATGATGACATAATTTACTTTTGTATAGAGAATGGGGGTACGCTTTGTACCCCCTATTGTGAATCCCTAAGAAGCTTAAAATGCTACAGCTTCTTGTTCCTTCTTGTGACGAGAAAGCTTTGTAATCTTTGAAAAGTTATTTACCCTAACCTTTAAAGAGTTATGCTTTACGCCATCCTTTTCCCAAGAATCATTCCTTAATGATCCTTCTACCATTACTAGATCACCCTTCTTAAAGGATTCACCAATAATTTCAGCACCAGTATCCCACGCCTCGCATGGAACAAAAGTGGTAATCTTATCTCTTTCACCATTTGCCTTTGTGTATTCCCTAGACACAGCAATAGTAAAATTAACCACAGAAGTCTTCTTGCCGTTAGTATTAACAGCACGAACTTCTGGATCACGAGCAAGATTTCCGCGTAGAATATTAATATTCATATAAAACTCCTAGTCTTTCTAAAAACCAAACGATAACATATAATACATCATCCACACAATGATGTCAAGTTTTGGGTATAAATGCCTTTTCTACAATAAAAGAGTCTCCTGAACGATTCTTTTTACCTTTCACAATTATAATATTGTTGTCAAATAAAACATTTCTGTATTTATTATAAGCCTCTGGAAAAAATATTACACTGTCAATGATCCCATAGCTGTCGCTTAAAGAAACAAAAGCCATCTCTGATCCAGGATTTTTGCCAGATTTAGTTTTGGTAACACTAACACTGGTTACTTCACCACAAACGATCAGTTCATTTAATAAAGTATTCTTAAACTCTTTACAGTTGCAATTAGTCATACTTACATCGTACATATCTACTTTAGAGCAGGTTATGCTACATCCTAATATTTCATCTTCTGAATCAGATATCCACTCTGCACTATCTTCTAAAGAATATGGAGGTTTTTCTAAAGAGTCAATTAGACCTCCAATAATTTTCTTTCTTCTAGAAATTAGCTTATGTTCATGTAAAAGTTTATATAGACATTCATACAAATTTTTACACTTGTCTAGATGTTGTATCACAAAAGACGCTTCTTTTTTAGTTAATTCATTTATAAGACTATACTCAAACAGCATAGATGTTCTAGTCTTTTTTAAGAAATCTAATCCACCACTTTTTATTAAAGCCTTAGCAGCTGTAGAATTTATATTATTAATTACATGAAACAACATGGAACACCAATCTAAACTATTAATGTCTAGATTATTTTCCTCTACAGTGTTTACTAATTTTTTATATACGGATTTACCAAAGCCCTTAATATCTGTAAGACCAAAATAAATTTTCTTATTTTTCATGATAAAGAATTGATTTAAATTCCTGATATCAGGTACAGCAACATTAATGTCCATTTCATTCGCATTCTGCACTAATGCTTTGATCTCTGCTTTAGGATCGATTTTATCTTTAGCAAATCTTAGATAAGAAGCAAAAAAGATTTTAGGAAAATGAGCTTTAGTATAAGCAGAAAGATACGCATTCATTGCATAGCTGACCGCATGACTTTTATTAAAACTATATCTTTGGCTTTTTTCAATCCATCCAAATATTTCTTCTGCTTCATCATTGGCTACAATTTTTAATTTTTTAGCACCCTTGATAAACTTCTTTTTAAGTTTTGCCATTTCTTCGGGTTTCTTTTTACCAATAGCTTTTCTTAAATTGTCAGCTTCTTGCAGATTAAAACCAGCAATATTTTTAGCAATACGCATAGCTTGTTCTTGATAGATCATTTCTCCATACGTAGTTTTTAAACAATCTTCTAAAGCAGGATGGTAGTAGTCTACTGATTCATCACCATTCTTTTTGTCTATATAGTGATTGCTAACACTTTTACCATCACGAACAGCTTCAAGGCATCCCGGCCTAAGAATGGATATAAGTGCAGAAAGTTGTTCTATGTTTTCTGGTTTTAGTTTTTTAGACATAGATTTACCAAGTCTAGATTCTAATTGAAAACAACCTTTTGTGTTGCCTTCAGAAATCAATTCCCAAGTTTTAGGACATTCCAAATTTATAGGACTATGAATAGGATCAAATTGAATTTTTAAATTCTCTTCATCCAAAACATCAAAAGAACAACCACAAGAATACTGATATTTTTTCATTACTTAAACGAGTCCTTAAATTTAATATTAGCAGCCAATTTTCTATGTAACTTCATAAATCTTACCATAATTTCCGCTGTGTCTCTAATATCTTTTACGGCATCATGAGCACCGTCTTTAGAGATACCAAAGTAATCTCTCAAAGAATCTAGTGTATAACTTTTTAATTCACTGTTCTGTTCAAACCAATAAAATACCAAATTCATTACATCTATTACATCTCTAGGATAAAATATATCTGTTTTACCTTCTTTGGTTACATTATCATATTTAACACTTAGCCTATCTATAATAGGTAGGTCAAATCTATATATGTTATATCCAGCAGCAATTGGTGCAGAGAACTTACTTTTTCTAGATGCTCTAGAATGATATTTAGAGAGATATTCTACAAACATTTTCCACGAGTGTTCCTGCGATGGATTGTTTCGCCACCTTTCCATAATATCTGCCTTAGAACAACCAGCGACCTTTGCATGAAAGTCTACTACATCTGTAGTATATTCAAAGTCAGGATCTTTAGCCAATGTCTCTGGTTTAAATTGTATATTAAATTCAGAATTAGGAACAACCTCCAGCTTAATAGGATCCACAATAACAGAAGCCAGTTGTACTGGACTACAAGTATTTGGATCAACACCATCTGTTTCAAAATCAAAAACACAAATTTTATTATAATTAATCATTTTTTTGTACCGTTATATCTTCGATAGGTTTGACCATAATTTTGTGATTAGTCTTAATATTTTGAGAATTTAACACTTTGCAACAACTAACTCTTTCGTCTGGGATTTTTTTAAGAACTCCCTCATTTAGATTGTTATCTATAGTAAATATAGTTCCCACTGAAACTTCATGAAATTTTGGCATTTTACTCTCCCTGTTTTAGTAAGTTTTGTATAGTCATAATTTTATCTAACATAGCCACACCAAGAATATCAAACTTAATAATTCCAATAGATTCTAAGTCTTGCATCTCCATACCTGCTATCATTTGTTTATTTTTAGAATCATAGACCATAGGACACACTTGACTCAATGGCTCAGAACTAATTGCGATCCCTGCTGCATGTTTTGATTGATTAGACTTAACACCCTCTAATCTTATAGCCTGTTCAAAACGTTTGGCAAGTGGACCTTGTAATTGTCCTTTTTTATCTATAGAACACCATTCTTTAATTTTATCTGAATTATTTTCTAATGTCCATCTGATAATCGAAGATTCTCCAGTAGTATCTTTCATTGTCTGTAAAGAATCAGCGATCTTAGCTTCATCAGGAATATTTTTAGTAATTTTATTCATCTCGTCAAACGATATGTTTCCATATACACGCAGTACATCCTTCAATGCACCCCGACCTTTAATAGTATTAAAAGTAATCATTTGAGAAACTTTATTTTCTCCATAGGTGTCTTTGATATATTGTATAATATCTTCACGTTTATTAATAGGTACATCTACATCAATATCTGGCATCGAGACATGCTCTGCTGTATTACGTCCAGCATTATAGAATCTATCAAACATTAGGTTGTATTTTATAGGATCAATGTTAGTGATACCAATTAAATAAGACACAAGACAACCAGCAGCACTACCTCTGCCAGGACCCGGTAGCCAGCTATTGTCACGAACATGATTCACGATGTCTTGCACAATTAGAAAGTAGCTAGAAAGGTCAGCGCCTTGTAGTACATCAAGTTCATATTTAATTCTATCTACATAAACGCCATGTTCAGACTCTGGTATTTGTTTAGCTATTTTAGCTTTCCATCCATCTCTACATAATTGTCTTAAATACTCAGCGTCATCATAACCTTCAGGGCATGGAAATGGTGGCAGATTAGGTTTACTTAGAATATCGTATTCTTCACACATAGAATCTACCAAGTTAGTATTATCTATTTCTTCTTCGGTGTGCAGTTCTCTAATTTCTTCTTGTGATAAAATATGAAAATTATCTGATGTAAAAAAACAACCCATAGGCACAGATTCATCTACGCTGAGTTTACGATTAATTTCTGGAAATGTAGTCTTAATATTATTACACAATAATACTCTTTGATCTACAGCATCGCTTTTTCTACAATAGTGTGCATCTGGCGTACAAATAGTTTTTGTGTCTGTGAGATGAGCAAGCTCTCTGATACAGTCTGTGAGGTGTGATTGAATTTCTAGATTTTCTTTGTCCATCAATTGTGATTCTAAAAAGAAATTTTCTTTACCAAAAATGTCTTTGTATTGATTAATACAGTTTTTCCCTACTTTTTTCCAATCGGAAATAATAGTATCATTATCTACAAGTTTGTCAGCAAGAGTAGAACCTAAATGACCGCAGATACCTATCATGTTTCCATCTATCATTTCACCTAGCTTTTTAAGATCTAATCTAGGTTTAAAGTAATAGTGTTCTGGCTTATTAGATTCTGAAACTACACGGACTAGATTTTTCCAACCCTCATAGTTTTTAGCTAGAACTAGAAAATGAGTAAGTGATCTATTTTCTTTTTCTTTAACAGTAGCATCACCATCAGATATGTATAACTCACAACCCAATATGGGTTTAATGCCCTTTTTCTTCATAGCTGTATAGAATTTAATAGCCCCAGCTATATTACCATGATCAGTTAGGGCACAAGACTTTACTTCTATTTCTTCGCAGCGATCAGCAATTTGTTCTGGTTTGGATAACCCATCCAATAAACTGTACATACTGTGTACATGCAAAGGTATATATTTTTTCATATTTTAAATTCCAAAAGTTATTCTGCACTTCCCGGAGCCTTGTAGTGTCCTATATTATAACCGGGAGCTTGATACTGGTCAATCACATTATCCATACCTTTTATGCTTATATCATGTTTTATTTGTTCACATATAGTCATATTCTCGCCCATATTAGTTAATTGATCTTCTCTATATTCTACTATCGGTAAATGCTCTGAACCTTCATAAGTATTTTTGCCAAAATGACATAGCTTAGTGCATTTCCAGCTTTTATTAAGTTTTGGGTTTTGACTGTTTTTAATATCTTCAAATTTCTTTTTGAGCATCATCTCTACTTGAAATATATTAGCTTCAGTGAAATTTACAGAAAACATACCTCCATCATTAATAAAGTCAATAGACACCATTATATTATCGATGTCTGGATATAATTTTTTGATAGCATAATAATATAACATAAGCTGAGGATCGTTATGTAATTTACTTAATGTTTTTTCTTGACCTGTTGCCCAATCTAAACGTCTACCAGTTTTCCAATCAATAACTTCATAAGTATTGTCATTAACTTTAGTAATTAAATCTATCGTACCTTTAATAGATAGTTGACCCTCTAAGTGTCCTTCTTTAGTATCATAGCTATATTTAGCCCAAGGCTTATCAATTGTAATATCAAAATGTTGTTCAGGTTCTACGATCTCTCTGTTTCGAGGATCGAACATACCATTACCATATTCTATAGCTTTGTAAACCCATTTGTCACAATCCTTAAAGTCTCTGTCTGTCCATTTGTGATGAGTAAATTGAGATGTATAATAGTGATATACTTGTTCATTAATTGTATTAAGATTATAGTTCGTAATATCAACAGGACCTATAATATCATCTTCAAAATATCTATTGTTGTTTTGCTGGTTTAGTTTAATAAATGCTAATATCTCCAACACCTTATGAACAATAGTACCCTTATCTGCTTTTTTATTAGAGGGTGATCTTTGACCTAAATTGTATTCTATAAAATATTGCATAGGACACATAGAATGTGTTCCATATGAGCTACTTCTGATATATGTGACTATAATGGTAATATTCCTTTATCTATTAGAAAGTCATGAATAATTTCGTTTTGCTTTCCAATAGTTAAGTCACCATTATTAATGACTAAATCAAAATTCAATGCGTCGTATTGACTAGCATCTAAAGCTGCCTCACTTGCATGTTCTGAATTGTACGGATTTCTATTAAGTTTGATAACCAAACCACCAGCATTTTGAATAGCATCAACTTCGTTGGGAAATCTACAGTCTGCTATTACCGCTAGATCAGGTTTTTCTAAATTAATCTTTTTAATAGTGGCTCCAGCCCAAACGTCATGCTGTATTTTTCTAAACACATCAGTTCCTACATATTGCATAACTTCTCTGGCTGTCATCTTCTTATCTGTGTCAGGCCAATAACAATCTACCAATTCATTTTTAGAATCATCGTTACCATAACACTGATGATAAGTTAGTCCAAATATATTCATACATACATCTTTTTTTAAAGGATCAGCAAAATTATATATTTTACCTACTCCTAATCCACGATTTTCAAAAATGTTTTTAACAAATTCCGCAGATGTAGTTTTACCTGATTGTTTTCTACCAGCAAAAGCTATAATCATATAACACCTTTTATATATTCTTTAATTTGACTGTTTATTTCATCGGAGTCCATTTCCGCTACATCAGCCTTAGATATTTCTGGTACAAATATTCTGTAAGTATTTTGACATTTTTCTTTAATTTGTAATGCAGCTTTTCTTCCTGCATCATCATTGTCAGTCAATACTATTATAGTCATAGCTCCAGAAGAGTCTAACATAATCTTTTGTCTATCACTAAGTGCAGACCCAAAAATACCAACACTATTATGTATACCGTTTTCTTCCAACTTCCATACATTTCCAGGACTTTCTACTAAAATTACTATGCCTGTTTCTTGTATATGTTTTTGAGCAAACCAATAATTGTATAGAGAATTTTGACTTTTAAAATTAGCACTATGTTTCCATTTAGAATACAGATATTTCCTACGGTCTTCTGGACAATCTTTATCAGGACTATGGAAAGTACCGCACTTATCACATTTATCAAATACGCTTCTACCTGTACAACCAATCATGTAATTATAATCTATATCATAGATAGGAACCACAACCCTATTGAACATCTCTCTATTAGGATTATCACACAATCCAACATCATACTTATCTAATATTTCTTTAGTAAAATTGCGATCAATATAATATTGAGATGGTATTTTTAGTAGTGGACGTATTTTGTCTCTAGTTAGACAATTCTCTGTACTTACTTTGCTAGTATTTTTTACATGATTAATAATATTTGTGAATTTGCTTTTATTTCTAGCTACTTTAGATACCTTAATATCATTTAGATCTTTCTTTAAAAAAGAAGTAATAAAGTCTATAGTCTCTTTAAAACTTGCAGTCTTATCACCTTCCTGAGCCCACTGATATTTTCTATTGGATAGCAGCCCTCTAACAAAACCTATAATAGATCCTTTAAAACATTTTTCGCATCCTTGGGTTCTACATTTCCAATTGCCTCTATAGTTGTCTCCTTGCACATATAGATTTAATGCGCCCTCATTATCACCTTCGTGAATAGGACAAGCCATGCTTATCATTTTACCATGATCTTTATATTCTAAATCAAAGTGATCAAACAGTTCTTCTATATTATCACAAAGTTCGTCACAGACTACTTTTAATTTAGCCTGATCATTCAAACGGGATTTCTTGGTCATTAGCATTTTCGTCCTCTACAACAAAGCCATCATCTTTATTATTACTATTATTCATTAATTCCAATTTAGTTTTACCTTCGGTAATTTTAGCACACCACCCCTTCATATGACAATTTACATAATCGTTGTCATCAAGACCTCCACCGTGTCTGCTAATCAAAGGAACTAATTTACGATTACCGTTATCTGGCCCATCTTCAGCAATCTCTTCCGGTGTTTTACGTTTAAAAATACTGAAATTACTACATAGCCAAATAATTCTATCACTACCACTAGCTGTATCTGTAGTTTCTTTTGTTATGCCATCCCTATTTAGCTGGATAAATGCAACAATAGGAACTTTGTATTTAGTTGCAAAATTGTGCAGCTGAGTCATCATGAAACCAAGCACCTGATATTCTTTCATATCTTGACTCATACCTTGGGTATCCATGAGTTTTAAATAATCATAAAATATCACACAGTCTTTTGCTGTACCATCTTCATTTAGCCCTACTTCTTTTAGTAGCCATCTACGCATAATAGATAATTGATCTTCAAAAGATTTACCTGCAATAGATTTATAATAAAGATTAGTCTTTTTGAGTGATTCTACAGCCTCGCTAACTTTTATAGATTTTGTAGGTATATCAGCAAACTTCCCAGTTTCAATATGGTTGATTTCAATTTCTGTCATCATAGCCAATATTCTGTTAATATGATCTTCCTTAGTCATCTCTGTATCCATATTTAATACAGGAATTTGTAGCTTATTAGCAATATGAAAACCCATATTATCAGACAATAACGTTTTGCCTGTTTTAGGTCTAGCCGCAATTACATTAACCGTACTACGTCTTAATCCACCACCAATAGCTTGATCATATACTGGGAAACCTGTGGGAATACCAACTTGATCTACTTTGTTATTAATTAGATCGTCTAAATACTCATCTAGTTCATCGCCTATAGACACAGGATTATTATCTACGTCATTAAGCAGGTTTGTGAAATCAAAGATAGTATCTTCTGCAAGACTTAGAATAGAGCCTATAGATTCATTACCTGTAACATCTAATATTTTATCTTGTGCTTCTCCTAATTGATCTCTTAGTAATCTAGCTATTTCTAGTTTTCTAACTTTGGCTGCAAACTTTCTTACATTTTCTAAATTTACAGGAAAATCAAGAATAGCTTTAAGATGTTGTGCCTCATCTTTTTTATCAAAGGCATGTGACAGTCCTATCTCTTGAGCCGATGAAAATATGGAGGCCACATCTATATTAATAGACTGTTCTTTATCAAATATATTTTTAATACATTGATATATAGTCTTATTACTATCTACAGTAAAAGAAGTGTCTTGTATGATGTCTGCTATATCAAGATATGCATCTTCTCCATACTTGCAGACACCAGCCAAAACTGCTCTTTCAGCAGCTGTATCACACAAAATCATTACCCAGCACTCCTAGCACAATTATTACATTTATATCTATCTACGCTATCACTAAGTAACGAGGGATTTACCTTCTCTTTTTTGCCGCAAACTCTACACGTTACTGATACAGGATCAAAATGTCTTACTCTTGGAGTAGGATCATACTTTTTAAGTTTCTTATCAATTTCAATATCTTCTTTGTGAAGATTCTTTTCCATCATAGATTCAAATTTATTTTCAGTTTGTCTAGGTCTTCTATCTCTAGTTTTAATAGGACTAGATTTTGATATTGGTTCTTCTTCAGTAGTATCGTCTTCTGGGAGCATTTGCTTTAGCATAGCTATCATTTGTTTGATTTGATTAGGAGACATTGAATCATCCATTACGTAACCCCTTTGATCGTTGAATAGAAATTAAAATATCTGATAAATTTTTTAGAGATGTTGCTAAGTAAGTTAGTCTGTCCATACGTTGTCGTGCATATTTCTTTATCCTACTTAATTTGTGTGCTCTTTCATTGTGTTTAATTGCTTGTGAAGATTTTTCTAAATAACCATACCCATTATAATTATTAATATCATCAGCGATAACGTCTTTGATAGTTTCTTCAGCCCAATTAACTCTAGCAAGTTCTCTATTTAGGGTTCTCTGTACATGGAAGCTAAACTGTGCTAGTCTATAGGCTATTTGCCCACAGTCTTCTGGTGTAGTTTTTTCTAATACATCTCTGCTCATTGTTAAATATTTTTGTAGTTCAGCTTCTGGTAAAACCTCTTCCATATATGTAGGCATACCAATACGATTCTCATACTCATCTAAGAGTTTATCCCAGGTTTCTAATTCTTCTTTAGTAGTTTTATTCATTAGTAATTCTTTTCTTCCAATCTTCTATTTTTTCATTATATGGCAACTCAATATAATCTATGCCATTAATAGCACACCATTCTTTTTTTGCTTGATCTCGTTTCTTATGTTTTACAAAACCTATCATGTCTTTATGGTAGAATCTAGTAAATTTATAATGTTGTTCACCATGTACTTCTATACATTTTTTATTTAAGGGCAAATAAAAATCTAATATTAAACGCTCAGTTCTACGCAAAGGAATAGTAACTTCTTCTAATATCTGCAATGTAGGAAAACATTCTTTTATTAATTCTCTAGCCTGCAAATGAAAACTAGATTTATTATCATAAGAAGCATGAGCAATACCACCCGTTAACTTCCAATGATGATAGTTTCCATCTAGGTCTTTGACTTGCATGATATACCCATAGTTTCTCTAAGTTCATCCATTAGTTTATCATAAACTTTTGGATTGTCAAATACATACTGTCTGAGTTTTTCTGTACCTTGGAATTTAGGCTTATCTTTGATAGATGTCAGTGTATACCAAGCTCCTCCCTTAGCTATAATACCAAAGTCTACACAAAGAGTCACTAACTCCATAGCTTTATCTACGCCAATACCATATCTAATATAGCTTTTAATATTGCCTCCCGGTGGACCTAAAGCAGAGCAGAGTACTGTCCAATCTACTTCTTGACCAATTTGTGGGCCGTCAGCACCACTGTGCCAAGCCTTAAACATTTTTGCTCTTAATTTAACATCTGTTTGATATGCTATAGCTTGTCCACTTTTTTCTTTCCATTCTACATTCCCGTACCCAGGATTACCCATAAGATGAGTAATACCAATAACAATGTTTTTATTAACCGGAATAACATTTGCAACCTTTCTACAAAATTTAGCTAATAATTTAGCACCGTCTGCTCTTTGCATTTTATCCATGTCGGATGTAATTTCGGCTGCTGTACATAGTGCCGAATAAGAATCTATAATTAAAATAGATCCAGGCTCTTCATTGATTATTCTCTCTGCAATTTGTAGATATTCTTCAGCATGTAAAATCTTGCCTTGTTGAGAACCGATAACATTAAATCGTTCTAAATCTAATCCTGGAATACCTTCTAAATCTCTTTTCTTTAATCTGCCTTCAATATTTAAATAGTAGACTTGTCTGGGATTTTTTAAAGATCCTTGATATTCAGGTGATTGTGCGGTGGCAGCGAAGTCTAAAGACGTTGTAGTTTTGCCACATTTAGGCTGTCCAGTAAAAACAATAAAACTACCTTCTGGTATACCTCCATTTAAAACAATGTCCAAAGCAGGACTTACGGGTACTACTACTGATTCTCTGTCTACAATAGATGTTGCAGATAGCAGGATTTCATCACCGAATTTTTTCTTTACGTCTTCTTTTAAAGATGCTGCCATTATTCTAGATCCTTGAGTTTAGAAATTATTCCTCTTTTAGTTTTACTTTTAGTATACTTTACTTTTTCTTTTCTGTCAACTTGTTTTGTAAAAGTCTCATTCAGAGCCTCTAGTTTCTTTTCTTCCTGTTCTATGATAGCAATAAGGTGAGGTGCTCGCAAAGAGTAAATCGTCTTACCTTTCACTGTTAGTAGAGCATTGACTATTGCTTTATCAGGATATGTCTTAAGCAATTTATTAGCACTGCCTATTTGACTCCTAAAGTATTTTTCCCACTCTGGAGATACCCAAAACCTATAATGTAGATCTTTTTTATCTCTAGCTGCTTTTCTTTCACATACTAATTCTGTGATATATTGAGCATCAGAAACAGATTTACCGTTAGAATATTTAGAGATATACTTATTATTATTAGTTTTTCTTGCCATCTGTATTAATTTTTATCGCAATATCTTCTGTTTCTTTGTCCAGCTTTACTAAGAATTCATCAATACTTTTTTTATAATCTGTGCCAGAAGGCACTGGTATGTGATAATGACTTTCTCCAATATTATTTATTTCTATCAATTGATTTTGGTCATTAGTGGCAGATATTTCAGCAGTTAAGGTTATCAGTATTTCTCTCTGATAGTCTGTGACATGTTTTAATTCCTGAAAAGTATCCTTAAAAATATTAGGATCTTCACATCTCTTAGCCATTGCTTCTATGTTAGCTTTGCGATAATCCTCAAAATCTTGTTCCATTTTAAGAGTAGCTTTTTCTAATACAGCTTTCTCTTCATCTGTCAAATTATTATTATCAGTCATGACTTATCCTAAAGGTCTAAAAATATTTTCATTATTAACCTTTTTAAGGTCTACATATTTCTTACTATCCTGTTCCATTTGTTCTGATGCAGCTTTGGTCATGACAGAAACTTTGTGAGTGCCTGCTTGACTTTCTGTAATCATTAGATTTTTAGAACTTGGATCTTTAGAAACTACGGAAGATGCTGTCTTAATTTTGTCTTTACTTTGAACTTCTTTTACGATTCTTTTAATTTGTCCATCAGTTAGATCTAATTCGTTAGAAATCTTAGAAACATCCCAACCCTGACTGTGCAACCATAAGGCTGCATATTTCTGCGTCCTATTAGTTCTAGGCATTACTCTGCCTCCCTTTCTGCATTAAATAAATAGGCTAAATTCTTGCTGCATAAAAACTGAACATATAAGTCAAAAGTCTTTGGATTAACAGTTTTAAATTTATCGTTTGATTTACAAATATTGTCTAGTAATGTACTCTTTTTTTCTTCTCCATAAATAGACATTGGATTATATAGCTTGCCATCTGTGGCAGTTCTAATAGATAATCTATAAGTTCCGTCTTTTCTCTGTATCCTTTTAGCATAGACGCTATCATCTTCTTTATGTCTACGAGGAGAGTCCTGTAGAGTAAACTCTTCGTTACCAACGATAGTAAAAAATTCTTGTTGTAATAAATCTTCTTTTACATCAGACTGATCTTTGTAAATATTATTAGGTTGAAATAAAGCCATATCATGTCCATTTAGGTTTGTATTTAGGTTTTGCCATTCGTGACATACCTTTAGGTAATTCTTTTGTCAATTCATCTTTAAGTTTATCATCTTGATATTTTGTATGCTTTTTATGTAATGCCATTTTATGGTCTTCACTCATCTGATCTCTATTTCTATTAGCTAAATCACCAAGTGTTTTTAATTCACTGTCTGATTTTTTAACAGAACTATTGATAGTGAGCATGTCTTCCATATAGTATCTCTGACAGGTAGATCTGCAATTTTGACATTTGATCTTTTCTTGATAGTCTCTTATAGTAAAAAACTTCTCGAAAGATTTATTGCACTTATTACAGAAATACGTATAATTAGGCATTATGTTATTAAATCTCCGACATACAATTTCCATTCATTAGGAATATCTGATCTTATAGTAAGCAGCTGATGATTTACATGCAAGTACTTTTTTGTTTTGTGTGGAATATATGGTTGATTTTTGAGCTTCATCCCTGATTGTTGTACGGTTTTATTGCCTTTTTTAGCATTGCATTTATAGCAAGCAGTTACTATATTCGTCCAACTGGTTGCAGATTTTCTACAATGAGGCCATTTAGATTTTGGTATTACATGATCATATGTTAGCTGACTAATTGGAAATTTATCCCCACAATATTGACAGATATAATCATCTCTAATAAAAAGATTCCTACGAGAAAACACTACAGGTTGACCTATTAGTTTAAAATATTTAGTAGTTCTAACCACAGCAGGTATCCTACAGTGTCCTTTTGCACCAATTACCTTGTCGTCTTTGTAGTGATCTATAATTTCTATACCAGAATATAAAGAATGAGTATATCTAAATGACCAAATCATAGCTTTTCTCCAACCGATTATACCGATTGGAGAATAGTCAGCATTTAAAACTAAACAATCTTCATGATTTATCATAATCTATGAACAATATCAGCTATAATGGGATTACGAACAATATCTGATGTTTCTAGTTTAGAAAAGCCTACGCCATCTACACCTTGTAATCTTTCAATAATAGATTGTAAACCACCTTGTCTCGGACTTTGTAAGTCAGATTGATCTAAGTCACCAGTTAAAACCATTTTGCTGTCTATACCAATTCTTGTAAGCAACATCTTTAATTGATCGTACGAAGCGTTCTGGCACTCATCAGCAATGATAAATGATTCATGGAAACTTCTACCTCTCATTAAACCTAGAGGTACTATCTCAATTTGTCTAAGAGATTTTAATTTCTTAAAATGATGCATTTGTAAGAAATAGTCTATCTCATCAAATAATGGGAGTAAATATGGATGTAGTTTATCTTCTGCTGAACCAGGTAAAAAGCCTAATTTCTCACCAGCTTCTACAATAGGTCTAGTGATAACAATTTTTTTAACTTGTTCATCTAATAGATATTCTAATGCCATACCTACAGCAATATGTGTTTTACCGCTACCGGGTACTCCTTGACAAAAAGAAATAGTATTTTCAGCAACCGTTCTAATATAATCTCTTTGATTTAAACTTCTAGGCTTTAACCTATTTTTAAATCCAATTGTTATATCTTCTGGTTTTTCAATACTTTGTTTATCTCCCTGTATATGTATAGTACCCTTGTTTGAGTTCTTTTTTCGTTTTCTCAAAATTTTACCTCGCTAGGACAAAGATTAAATCAGACAGGCGCCACCGGCACAACTAATTTCCTCTATTCCTACGGTATTGTCCTCAGTTTCTAGTAGTTGTGTATAATCAACTTTTGTAAAGCTCTCATAAAGATCTTTATATCTTTTCCAATTATATACATCTTTCATGCAATAGGTGACACGCTTAAAGTCTCCATCAAAATACTTATTAGCAAATCTGTGCATTTTTAATGCAAATAATTTCTTATCCTCGGAGTCTTGTTCTCCTTCTTGTTTAAGGGTAATATAATCACATGCTGCCCATAGATTGTTTTCAAAAGCATTTAAGCCTAATTCAATAAGGCCAGAACACCATAATGCTGCATCACCGTACTCTTTAACAATTTCTCTACTTGTGTAGACCGTTGTGAAAGGAGCCTGTGGATAGTCTTTATCTCCACTTTGTGGTATAAGGCTAATCCCAGCAAAGAATTTTCTATTGTTATAAATAAACTTAGTTACAGCTTCCCATTCGTCAGGTTGTACAGTAACTGTGTTACTAACATTGTGACTTAAAAAGTCTTGAGTACATAGAGATCTGTTTTTCCCAGAGTGAACCCAGTTTTTTTGAGCGTCTTTTACGACACCTAACATTTCTACAGCAGGTAGTTGATTCTTTAATTTAGAACCATCTGGAACTTCTATAGGAAACTTAACAACCTCATCAGTATCATTAGCTGACCAGGATGATTTTTCACATGCCTGTGGGTTATAGCTTTTAAAATATTGATATGGAGGCTCTAAAATATTTGCTTGAACATGTCTAATATATCTTTTTGCATGATGTGGATGTATACCAGAACTAGTACCCAACATGCTACTACTAGTACCTTCAGGCTTTAAGCATGTAACTCTTGCTGCCTGATTAATGTTTATTTTTTTAGCAAGTTCTTTGTTGGTATCTACGGCAATTTTAGCACCTTTTTTTAGTACTTTTTCTGTTAATACTAATTCATGCTTTTCCATAATCCCAGTTAATGAGACACCCAGCAAAGCTTCTCTGTCAAAAATAGCCTTGCTGATGTCTCCTAAATAATCTAGTTCAGTAAAACCAGCTTGCAAAGTACCAATAACCGCAGCAGCCTTGCACCTTTCATAAAAATCTTCTTCATCCACCACCGACGAACAATTAATAGTGGAAAGATTACAGCCTTGCCAACCAGATTTACCTGTTTTTTCATCTACAGGCCACATACCTACCTCAACACAAGGATTGAATGTCATTTCTGTAGAATCACTCCAGATAAAACCTGGCTCTCCAAATTGTTTTACAGACTCCATAAGAGTAGCAAATTGTTCATATGTTGTATCATCTTTTAAAAGCAGTGCAGAGTTATTGCTTCTGGCTCTTTGTGGATTATCCACATACCAATTCCCTGTTTTAGCTTTAGCCATTTCATCATCATCTGCACTAAATAATGCTAACGACGCACTTCTGCGAACACCACCAGATAATACAGCATCGCTTGAGTGCATAATAATATCATAAGCATCAATTGGTCTGAGCTTCTTCTGTTTTTTTGCAAGACATGCCTCCAACAACTCTCTAATTTTTTCTAACCCATTTTGTAAAGGCTCAAAGCCAGGAGCTTTGCCCACACCTGAAGATAGTTGAGCACCTTTTTCTCTAATATTAGAGTAGTCAAAAACAATATATTCATCTTTGTATTGTTTAAATCTATCTTCGGAAGGCTTAGTAAAGTAAGAACTGAGCAATACACCTAAAGCATCAGCCCAGCCTTCAATACTGTCCTCTATTACATATTTACACCCTTTTTTAGGTTTTGTTTTTTGAGATAGTGTTGGTAGTTTTGAAACATGGTGTTTCTGAACACTGAAACCTGTGCCACTACCGCACAACAATAGCCAAAAACATTCTTGGAAAAATCTCAAACGGTCACAGTAAGAACTTGTGCAATTGTATATCTTTGCATGACGCTTTAGAATAGGTTCTCCACCGAATTGTAAAGCTCTTTGACTGCCTAGTACCTTCTTTTTAAACATTAGATCATAGGCCCAATCAATCTCTTCTGATACCTCTAGATCGGCATATCTAGTATGCATCATACTTTTAACTCTATCTACAGCCTCTCTCCATGTTTCTCTACGATTTTCGCTTTCAATCCAGCGAGCATACTTGCTAACAAAAGTATAGTTCTGTAATTCATTTAATGCCGACATACTAACTCCTTAAATAATATCTTTGTAAGACAGCCCGATTTGAAAGATTGATTTGTTCATAGATATGATAAATCATAGGTTAGAGGAATCAAGGGCCATAAATAAAATAATGTTGTACTAATAATTACACCAACGCATTCACACATTAAAAGTGTTTTTAAAAATCTAAATTTTGAATCCAAGAAAAATTTGGTGTACAGCGAACGATTTCTATTTTCGTTTCTGACACAAACAGGTCAAATCTTTTTTTTGCATTTTCATCGAATAATTTGGTTCCATGACTATCCATCATAACCACTTTTGTGATGCCATGTTGCCATAATGCCATAATACAGTCATTGCAACACTGTCCTGTAACATATGCTATACCATTTTCTGGTCTAGTCAGACAATTAGCTAAAGCATTACGTTCTGCATGAATCATCCAATGATATTTTTCTGGTCTAGATTTTGGAAATTTGCTATCATCGACACCTCTAGGAAAACCATTGTATCCTGTAGATAGTATATGATTATCTCTATCTGTAATAACACAGCCGTGCTGTGTGTGTATATCATGACTTCTTTGAGAAACTATTTTTGCGACACTCATAAAGTAAGTAGTCCAATCGATTCTATCCATTTAAATTCTTTCTACAATTCTAGGTTTACTATAGTGATTTGTAATATATTTTTTGTTTCTGTTTGTTTTGTTCTTTGTCTTATCCAACGACAAACCCTTAAACTCATTACATATATCATCCATATCTTTAGACTTAAGAACAATATATGATTCTAATTGATTCAAGTCATGCTCAGTGTGTATGTTATCTTCTACAACTATAATTTTTTTATTAAGAAATAGTGCTTCTAAAACTACTATAGGACATGGGTCACTCAAGCTCGTTAGCATAAAATAATCTAATTGATTCATATACTTATAAGGATTATCTGTTTGCTTTATCCAGAAAAAATTGCTTGGAATATTTACATCAATCAAGCTTAAATCTTCACCACCAATCCATACGAAATTATATTGTGGGTTTTCACTAGCCAATTTTATCAAAAGTGTAGGATTTTTTCTTAATATTAGATTACCGCACATTCCTATAAGGGGTTTTTGTGAATTACCTGCGATCAAATTGCAAGGCTCATTAGCATTAAGTTCGATTGTTTTTTGTTTTTTATTAGATATAAATGGTGGACAGATTTCTAAATTTTCTAATGTAGGATGATTATCTGCAAATTCATTTTTAATTTTTTTAGATACTAAATACATAGGAATTTTAAAACTATTAATTAGATCAATATGTTTTAAGAGTTTAGTAGAATCTTGATATGTTTCATGTAGATGTATAATAGTTTGAGTTGCCCAACTACTAAAATGATTTAGGTTAGTTGAGTGAAGATTGATAGAATTAGAATAAATTAATTTAGGTTGTGTAATCAGAAATATCTTTCGTAAAGTATTTACATCATTATAATGATAAAGTTTTTTTGCATGAGTCGGTAAGACACTATTAGGAAATGCTTCAACTATATATATGTTATCGTAATCATTGTTGCATAAATAGTCATAAAGATCATATAAATAAATAGGTGCTCCTGTTAAAGATATATCATGATTAATCAGTAGTATATTACCAACTGGAAAAGGGACTGTATAATGTCTAGCTTCCTTTTGCCCATGTTTTAAAAAGTGCATACAAGCTTGTTTATCATCCATAGATTTTAAGTCTGGATTTAACATTCTGTATATACTAGGATCAAAATCATCGGGTAAATCATCAAGTAAATTAGAAATGTCAACTAGCATTTTTTTATAAGGTAGTTGCAATTCATAAGTAGAATACTGCCTATTTTCTTTATGACCATATTTTAGCCAGTGTTCAACAGCAGCTATCTTATTACCCTCCATATGTTTTAAATCAGGATTAACAGATACATAGTATTGCCAATCAAAATTTTTAGGCAATCTTACATCGTTGCTCACAATATAACGCTACCTGTACGCATGAAAGGAAATTTTTGAAACATATTTTGTAAAGAAGCATGATCTAATCTATCATATTGGTGACCCATATAAGAGACTTCATCATTAACATTTACAATATATCCTTGCTTATTTACTTTTGCAGTATTGATCTCAGGCTTTACTGCATAACCCATAGTATTAACTAGATTATCTTTATTAGTAAGCACCTTAGTAGTAAGTCCAATATTGTCTGTATAATACATATAGTTCAACATAGTCTGATCTGAATATATTGTTCTTTTTTCATGAGGATTTAAATAATCTAATGCTTGTCTAATATATTTATAGTAATTTTTTAAGAAATCTATTGCTTTGTCTTTCTTTACGATAATAGTACCACAACAAATTATAGACTCTTGTCCATAGTTTATGTCCGGATATAAATCTTTTTTAATTTTCTCCATGTTAGGTCCATTAAAACCACATCGGTCAAATATTTGATCTTCAGCAAAAAGATAGATATCTGCATCCCCTAGCGGATATAAATTAATATTTTTCTGAAATATAAGATCTCTATAATCTGTAAATAATATATACTCACCATTAATATCTGTTTGTTCCAAAAAATCTTGGAACATTTTAAAGCGATAATTCTGTATATGAATATCGATAGTTTTTGGAATATATGATTCTATATCAAAAAAATTACCTTTTAATCCAGCAGTCTCAGGTCTATCTCTACGATTTGTAAATATATACGTATCACCTTGATAGCCAGTGCCATAAAGACTACACACAAAATTTCTATGTATATAATACTTATAATTTGTACCAACAGCCATTATAGAGATATTATTCATTTACCAACTCCTCTAATTCCTCAGATTTAACCACCGGTATTGCCATCCCATTCATAATATGGTAATGGCAAAGTCCTCCAACATTTTGGTATAACATATTTTTGTGACTGCCATCATGTATTTCATATTTAGAAATAATATCAACTATAGCTTCCGTATCTTCCTGATTAAGTAAATGTTGTGTCTTAAAATTATTTGCTTCAACTGTTCTCTTTAGCATACCTTCGCAATCACATCCCTCTATAGCTGCCCAAGGAGTTATTGTAGGATCATTTTTCTTTTTGTCTTCATATTGCTGTTTTAATGATTGTGTTTCTGTAGACGAAGGATGCCAAACCTTAACCTTATTTCTCATAATGTAATAGTTGGTCTGTGGATAAAAATATGTCTTATCCATTACGGCATTTATTAAATTTTGTTCCGTACCATATAATTCTACTGCTGTATATCCTATATTATTGATATAGAAGAAATCGCATGTCTCATCTATGTCAACGTGCATGATAGTATAATCTGCTAATACATCACCAGAAAGTTTGAATACATATTCATAATCTTTGTTTGCACAATATTCAAAAATCTTACGATCAAGATCAAAAATACCGAATGTATGACCTAAGTTAGGTTCAGTATATAATAAAGTTATTTTTGTTTTAAAATATGGAGCAAGTTCGGAGATCAGTTGTTCACACCAAGGCTTATCTCCATTAGCGCTAATAATTAATTCATCAAATTTGCTTAACCAGGGTTCATTATGTTTGACATATTCTACAAATTTAAGTACGTGACTTTGATTTTCAAAAGTGCCTATAATAGAGGGTACTATTTTATCTGATAAGTCTTTAATTTTAGTCATTTTTCACCTGTTATATTTTCCAGTAATTATAAATGTTTTTATCTAATTCATAGGAGGGCCATACAAATCTGTCCTTACTAGGCTGCTCTTTTGCCCATTTCCACATGTCTTTTAATCCATCTAATAAAGATGTTGTATGATTAAAACCAAGGATATCTATGGACTTCTGATATGTTGCATAGGCGTACTTTGCTTCATGTCTGGCTTCTAAATATTCTTTACTGCCATTATCTAAAATAGACAATAATGTATTGCATGCTTCATTAATAGAATATTCGTGTATACCCCCTAAGTTAATAATTTGTTTAGATGCCAAAGGTTCTGTGGCAGATTTTAATAAGGGTATAATACTATCGTCAATATAACTAAAAGCTCTTTTCTGTTCACCATCACCAAAAATAGTCATAGGTAAATCATTAAGATATTGATACATCCATATACCTAAAACATTTCTATATTTATCCCAAATGTTTTGTTTTCTACCATATACATTATGAGGACGAATAATACACCAATCTAGATTGTGTTGTTTACCAGCAATCTGTATATCCATCTCACAGGCATACTTTGCTACTCCGTAGGGATCAATAGGTTGAGGTCTCATAGATTCATCAAAAGGAACTTGACTATCTCCATAAACAGCCATACTTGATGTAAATATCAATCTCTTCACATCATACTTAATACAATTATTAATTATGTTAGCTGTTGACTTTAAATTATTGTCATAGTTAAAACATCTGATGAAAGGACTCAGACCTTCAGCAGCATAGGCAGCTAGATGGAAAACATAGTCTGGTTTAATTTGATTAAACACATCTGACAGTTCATCAGAGTTTAAATTCATATGATAAAATTGAGTGTTAGGATGTATATTCTCTGCATACCCTCCGCTTAGATCATCAATACCATATACTTCATGACTAGTATTATTGAGTATATAGTCAGCTAGATTTGAACCTATAAGACCAGCATTGCCTGTAATTAAATACTTAGACATTTATTGTCTCCTTGTAATGCTCATTATCTATTATCCAATCAATTGTAGTTTGTAAAGATGTTTCAAAATCTACAGGCTGTTGCCATCCCATGTCCTTTAGCTTAGATCCGTCTAAACCGTACCTTCGATCATGTCCCGGTCTTGCTTTATGACAATCTACGTATTGTAGTCTAGGCTTTCTATTCATTAGTTCACCTATTTTTTTAACTATCTCGTCGTTATACATTTCTGTATCGCCTACTACATTATAGTGACCACCTGGCTCTCCGTGATTTAGCAAAAATAAGGTAGCGTTGGCTGCATTACGAGCATGAATCCAATGTCTTTGTCCAACTCCTATAACTTTTCCTGAGTCGTCTAATTCAGCATGTATAGTTATGACCTGATCATGATATATTTTATCTATAGCTTTAGGTACTAATTTTTCTTTATGTTGTCTAGCACCATATAAATTCATTGTATATGTTGTAATTATAGGTAGGTTGTACGTATTCGCATATGCTATACCAGCAGCACCTTGGCCAGCTTTACTAGCACTATAAGGATTGCTTGGCCTCCATCTCTCATCTTCTTTATAATTATGGCTACCAGCAGCAGGACCAAATACTTCATCGGTAAGGTAATTTACAAACAGTGCATTAGGATTAGTTCTCCTGTACCATTCTAATAAATTTACTGTACCCATTACATTATCTTCAAAAAATTGTTTTGGATAAAGTATACTACGATCTACATGACTATTAGCAGCAATGTGAACAATATGATCAACCTCACCTATCGCATCAGTAACATGTTCATTAAGATCAAATTTTAAATCATGATATATAATTTTTACTCTATCAGGATATTTTTGTACATGCAAGCTGTTGGTAATGTTTTCTATATTACCTACATAATTTAATCTACATAAACATTTAATGTTCCAATTAGTATTTACTAATACTTCTTCCACAAAATGTGAACCAAAGAAGCCTGCTGCTCCTGTTACTAATATATTTTTAGCCATGTCATATCTCCATATTGTACCCGTACATACTATAGTATATCATTTGTAGCAGGATGTCAACTATAATTAACGCCTCTTACGATACTAGTATCTTGAGGTTTGTGAGAATTACTGGGTCTAGATATACAAGGCTGGAATCCCCATTTAGCATTAAATATTTGACTAGATACATTTTCACTGTCGAAAAAATCCTTAGATTCTTTGGAATTTTTTGTTGCAATGCTACCGAAATGGTAAAAGTTAATACCTCTTGTTCTGTAAAATTCTAATCCTAACAATTCTAATCTTAGAAAAAAGTCCCAATCACATACAAAAGGTGACGGATATAGTAGATCAAAACCTCCACTTATCATAAATTTTTTCTTAGACATATAAAATGGAAATATTTCACCATCTTCGGTTAATGTTTCTTTTCTATAGGATGGTTCTTGTTCTAAAAATTCTGTATATTTAAAATTGTCAGGATCTCCAAAATCACATACCTCGAAATTAAAAATGCCAGGTCCGTGTCGTTCTATTTGATTAGGACTAATAACATGATTTTCATTAGATAATTTAGACAATACTATATCCCAAGCTTTTGGAAAAACATTATCATCATTAATTACTAGAACATATTCATTTAGAGCAGTATAGACTCCGACATTTATTGAATAAGGCATGTTGCGATTTTGAGGATTAATTAAAAACTTAACATGTTCATGTTCTTTATATTTTTCAAAGAGTTTTTCATACAGGTTAGGAAACCCATCTATAACACATAACAATTCATTTTCATTGTTGCTAGTGTCTAAAAAAGACTGAATAACAATTTCTAAACACTTAGGGTTTTTGTATGATGGTACTATGCAAGATATATTATTCATATTATTTGTAATGTCCTCCTTATAGCTTTCTAAGATCTATGACTACTATTAAATCATCCATTCTTCCTCTTGAGTGTCTCAAGTCTACACAATAACTATATGGCTTATATTTAGTTGGTACGGCATCTAAAATCTGAGCCCCATTCTGAGGAGTAGTAATATCTTCGGTAATATATACGCCATTGTCAGATAATAATTTTGCAGACTTGCGAATTAAATCAGTTTGCATTTCTACCTTATGGCTACCATCTTCTATAATAAGATCAAATTTATAGTTCTTAGAATCTATCCAATCCAAAAAATCTTGCTCCATAGCATCACCAACATAAAAATCATCAAACAAATGTTCCCAAGTATCGTTAGAAGGAATATGTCCAGAGACAATACCTTTGGTGGTATCTGCACCTACGATATGTTCTCCAATATTATTATCTTTTAAAAACTTAGCAAAACCACATGATGCAGTTCCTATCTCTAATATTCTTTTAGGTTTTGTCATTAAGTAGTAAGGATATATTAAATGATAATTATGTCCTGGGTATTGAGGAGCATTACTTCTAAATTTATCTGTGTGGTCAAATGTAGATTCATAATTAAACATTGCTAATATCCTTCCAGTTGATAATAGGTGCTAGCCATTCTACTTCTCCATGAGTAGAGTAAGATGGCAAAGGCGAAACTAAAAATCTAGAATTATTTCTGATTTCTAAAAACATTTGGAAATCATGAGGATGTTCACCACTTGTCCATTTCCTCATTATAGGTTCATCTATTTTTAAATCTGCAACTCTAGATGCAAAAGTCATAGTAGTAGAATTTGTTATCTTCCAGTGACATGAGTGTGTTTTATAAACTCTAGTATTTTCAGCATTACCTGCACAAAAGTTGTTGCCTCCTAATGATGGGTCTAAATATTTATCAGGATGATCGTACAATGTCAGATAAGGAAATCCTAAAGTTAATCCTTCCATTATAATATCGGGGCTATTAGGACAATGCAAGTAATCATTTTCTACAAAATAAATTACTTCACTATCTGGCTGTAATAATGCTTGATCTAAAGTTAAGTTAAAAGTAGCAGCACCATTACCTTTACTGGTTTTAGTTATATTAGATTCTTTAATATATTTACAAATCATACTATAGGTTTCATCACATACATTATCTGCTGTGATATAAATATCTTCAGTATGTTCAGCAAAAATTTTAGTAAAATTTCTTAAACAATTTTCATTATTTATGTAATCAGGCTTATTCTTTTTATATCCAGCATCACTAATTCTATAATATATTTTCATGCTATTGTCTCTAGTACATATTGAGCTAAATGTTTTGTTGTTAAATTATTTTTAGTAAATTCTAAAACTTCTTCTTTCATTTCTATTATATTATCATCATTACCAAACTGGGCTGTAGCCCAACACTTATTCATCAAATCAGGATCTAAGGTTGTGAGCGTATGCGGGAATCTATTTTCGAAATTAAAAAACAAAGGAATACAACCATTAGCCATAATTTCATAATGCCTCATGCAATCCCATCCAGCTTTCTGCATGGTAATTCCGAAATCACTATTATAATAGTTATCGTAATATTCTTGTTCGTCAGTAAACTGATAAGTACTAGTACTATAGGGTATGGGTGTTGCTATTTTTTGCAGGTGTCTGATTGGATTAATTTTATCTCTAATTTTAGACTCAGGTATTGCAAAACTTATGGGCTTTAAATTAGGATATTTTTCTAAATGTTCTGGTCTAAGTTCTCGCTTAAAATAATTAGGAAATTGAGTAGATAGTTCTAAATATTTTTCATTATATTGATGTATAAGAGTCATATTAGGATGACGCTCATCATTTAATCCGTCTTCTCCGTCTATAAGGATAATTTTATTATGATCATATATATCCATTAATGTTTTTAAGCCGCTTTGAGTTCTACAGATACTACCATATATGATATAGTCATAATAATGATCTTGAATTTTTTGATCGATATTATTTCTATCTCTATCCTTGGGATCATCATCTATAGTAAAGCAAGATGAGAATCCGTGTCCATATATTTTTTTAGGATCTACATGAGATTTAAGAGGTTTGAATAGATGAGTTATAGGAAAAGGTTCTATAATTTCTACATCTGGTAGATTATAAAGCCCATGAAACAGAACATCTGACATATAATCATTGTAAAAACCATAAATCTCAACAGAATCTTTAGGATTTACTATGTATAATATTTTCATATAGTTCGTTCTGTTTTCTTTGTCTATCAATACCTTTGTTATGTATTATAGCAAATCTTGGGTCTGCTGGCAACCCTGCTCCGTCTAAGTATCCTGTCAACTGTTCATGCACATCCCCTTGCCACTTAATATTACCATTATTTTTAAAAATTCTAGGCTGATAGTCTGGCCAATTAATCCAGCCATTAGAATTTATATTCCAATTATATTTTTTTACATCCTCATCCGTATAATCTCTTACCTTATTTACTCTAGGAACAAAGTAAAGATCATGACTACTTTCTGCTATTATTTGTTTCCAATGTTTAATTGTGTCTGTAGCAGCAAACTCATCGGCATCAAAATTAATAATAAAATCTTTAGTTGCTAAACCGTTTAAATAATTCTTTAGCTCCGCAAATCTATCTTGAAAATGATAGTTTTTATATACATCTACATGATTGCATAAATGTTTAATATGCTTAAAATTATCTGTTTGTTTTTCTTCTTCATTTCTATATGTGTGAACAATTACTATTTCGTCTTTATTAGTTTTAGAAAGCTCTAACAAAGATAAAAGTTGTTTTAATTCTTCTAATTCGTTGTAAACAGATATCGTGTAAGAAATGTCCATTTTAAATTCCTTTATTTATAGTTAAAAAAAGTTGGCTTGATCCTTTACTAGTATGTAAGGTAAAGATAAATTATTTGTATTAAATACATCAATACCTAAGAAGTGGTGCAATATATATGGATAAATTATTTGATTAAAAATGTAACCATTAAATGAGTCAGGTACAACTGTATTCAATTCTTGATCTATCGCTATTCCTTCTACAAGATACGTTTTATTTCTTAACTGACCCTCCTGTAGATACGTATGATCCGAATTGTACCACACTCTAATACCAAATTCTTCCCTAAATTTAGGAGATTTATGAATATTAAACGGAGTATTAGTAATAGAATCAGGATCAGGGTTTTGAGCAGGATTGCATTGTGATGGATCACTTGTAAATATGAAGACTCCTTCAAAATCTTCAAAATCAGTTAATGTGTCATCTAATGTGTCGAATAGTAACTCTGCATCAGAATCCGCACTAGTATCAACCATGATGTAAACAGTACCATAATAGTATGGTACTCCATTCCTAAATCCTGCAAGTGTATCACCAGTATAACTAATTGCCGGTATACTTGATGCATTAGTAAATCCCATAGGATATGCACTAGGAACACCTCTAAGTTGATAAACCTTAATTTTCTTATGTAATCTTAACTTACTTGACAAATGTCTTTTTACTGATCTATTATTTACACGATATCCTTGATTTATTGTTACACTATTAACTTCTGCTAAACAATCGTATGGCTGATGACTAAAATCTATATCGTCAGTAGGACTATCCGGAACGACAAACCGTGTCAATATAGGTTCTTCTCTTGCGTGATGACTAATTTCTATTGGTTCATCTAAAATTAGGAATGAACCATAATCTACAAAGAAACTATTTTCAGGAATTTCTTGTGAGTTTACACCTCCTATATTACCCATAGATAAATCAAAGCCATCATCAAATTGTGTTTTTAATAAAACTTCAGGAACCACATCACCATTATTCAAGGTGATCGTTCTGGTATTATACAATGATATTAAAGAACCTATGCCATCAGTAATGTTACCATATAGCTTTTTAGTCTCGATTATTCCATTGTTAGTATTACCTCCAAAATAATTTACTAATTCTGATGCTACGATTTTTCCACCATTTTCATTAATACTATTTGTAAGACCTACTGTTTGAGCTTGAATAAATCCTTTTATAAGTGTTTGATCAGTAAAAGGTATAAACGAAGGCATAGTAAGAATATTATTGCCATTAACAGAATTAATTAAATTAACTGTACCATGATAATGGAATCCGGTATTTAAATTACCTCCTTCGCTTCCAATAATTGTACCATAATTTTTTGAATTTTGCAGTCGTACGTTAGCAGTAACAGTCGTGTGTATTGTAGAACGATTAATAGTATTATTACGTAAATCTAAGCTAGGTGTTGTAATAAGTTCTCCTTCGACTGTAGTACTAACTGCTGCACCCTTATCATTATTAGATCCTAGTAGTGTACAATCATCGGCTATGATATGTTTTGCTTTATTAATAGTATTTTTAATGAAGCATTTATTAAAAGTTAAAAATGTATCCCCTACAGGATCTTCAATTACACAATCTTCTACATTACTATCTATAATATGCATTGATATATTGGGCTGTATTTCACAATCTTTCATTCCAACACTTGTATAGTGACCATTTTGGATATCAGCAGACAGTATATCGAATTTTTCTTTTATTTTACATACACTACCAGTAAATACGTCAGTCTGGTTGTATATGCTGAACGCTTCACATGTAGTATCTCCCAACCTATTTAGTTCTGTATCAGTAACACCAGATATAGGATTGTAGGTTGTGGCGTAATTTTTGGAGCCAATATCTTCATTATTTTTGTCAAAAAAAGTTTCAGTAATTGAGGTAAGACCTACGTTTGGGTATGATCTACCATTTCTTTCATTAATAAAATTAACATTAAACAACCTGTTTCTTTCTTGAGAACCTATTGGTAATTCACCACCAAAAAATGTGCAGTCTGTCATTTGACCTCTGTTTTCAACCTGCATGTCACAAACATTAAAACTAGTATTAGTAGCAGCAATATTAAGAATATCAAAATTTATTCTAACAAAACTAGAACTCTCCAAGGTAACATTTGTACAATCGACTTTTCCTTGGTCTGGCTGTTCTCTGCTTGGGGGTAATCCTGCTTGTACCTTTGTTCCATTAAAACTAGTTTTACCGTTTACATCTAAACCCCGATTAACAATATCAAGATTTAAATTCAACAAACCAATTCCCTTCACATTGTCCATTGTGACCGACAATGTATTTAAAGGTGTTATACTAATTGGAGTTCCGTCATCTGCGAAAGCGTCTATAGCAGCAGGCATCTCTCGTACTAAAATTAATGGAGTATCACTAAAATTCGTGTCTTCTATGTTTACAGTATGAGTTTGTGGTTCTTTAAATGTTAAATCTAAACCTTTTTCCAACAATAATTCATATGATCGTTCAAAGGATCTTGTACTCGTAAGACCGCGATCAATTAAATTTGTAGTACCATTTTCTAAAGATATATCACCTGATCCGGTGCCTTCTACAGAAAACCAACCACTAATTGTAGCATTAGATATCAGTCCATTATTATGAATTGAATCTAGCATTGTAACATTATTAATATTAGACTCTGTATTGATACTTCTAATTAGGTCCACTTGATTTTCACTAGAGAGCCAATTTCCCTTAGTGTTACAATTAACCAGTTGAACTTTCTTTATTTTTGAACCAGACAGAAAGTCTACATCATTAAAAGATGTATGGAATGCATTTAATTCACCAATAGTATAGCTACCGTTTTCAACTACAGTAGGTGATACCCCTGCATCTGAAATCGCAAATGAAGTTGCTGATGAAGTTTCACCAATACCAATCATATTATCGAAAGCATCTTTATCAGGTAACAAATTCATGGTCTCACATCGTATTGTCCCGTTTATTTTACTCTCTGCTCTAGCATTTATAGTACCCGCAGTTATAGATGCAAAGTTTTGTATCCTACAACTTATTGTATTGGCGGTTATAACAGAACGATTATCTAAAAAGTCTTGAGAATCAGACTTCTCACTTCCCGGAAGACCGCTAATTGTACCGGCATTTACTGCTCCAAAATTTTCAAACATCTCATCAAATGTAAGATCTGAACAATTAATTGTACCTCCATTTCGTAATCTATGCAGTTCCATAGGTCCAGTATTTATAGAACCTCTATTATGCAAGCAGTCTATGGTAATTGATTTAGCTAGTACATTTTGTGATTCAAGAGTACCGTCAAAAAGCATTCCATGATCAGGTGTGTTTGGATTATCTATAATTAATGAATTAGCAAAATAATCTCCTCTATGTTTACTAATCCCATCAGTAGTGCTTATAGTAAAAGTAGGTGCTGTAAGAATAATACTACTATTACTGTTTGATTTTAATGCACCAACACCAAAACTACCCCCTATACTTTCTTGATGTAATGTAATCTCACTATTAGCACCAGCAAGTAATATTGTATTAGTTAGTTGTTCTATATCCGCTTTAGCTCCTGTGCTAGTTAAGGCTCTAGTGATAGGATTATTTTCGTCAGGAGTTGTGCTAGCAATTGTTACACCATCATCGCCAAGATTATGTCCTCCTTCACGAGTGTATTCACCTATAAGATCAATTCCATTATCCGCTACTGTCACAGGAACAGTAATTGCGTTACCCTCTATGTCAAGAGCCGTTAGTTCTAGTTGTACTATTTGACCAGGAATAGCTTGATCTGCTAGATTTCCACTAATAGGAATAGTCTCGCCAATATCACTACTTAGTCCATTAGAATCTAAAGCAAGAAATTTAATTTTTGGAGGATCTTGATCTTCCGTCGTAATACCAAAAGAAATTGTTGGTTGTTCATCTTGATATGGATATACTCCTGAACAAACTAATTCACTATCGTTTAAGAAAACATTACTGTTATCTACACAAAGACTTTTAACATTAACGCTACATTTTTTATCAAATATGTTTTTAGCTGAATACAACATCGTAGAATTGTTACATTCTATTGTACTATCTAAAAAAGTATTGTCTACGAAACCGTGATAAGCATCTATTGATGTTTGACTAGCAGGATCTGCTAATCCTCTTTTTTCTAACATATCAGCCGCTATAGGTACCGGTCTTCTGTTAATTAAAGCTGCTGGTGTGCGTCTTCTTCCAGCCAAAGTAGTTAAATTAACATATCTTATTCCGTCATAATATGTGAGTTTATCTACTTCTAAATCGTCAATAATGTTTGGATCTTCAGTACTGCTTAAATTTATACTGTTAAAACTTTGAGCAAAGGGATACACTCCGTACAGACTATTAACAGCTCCTACAAAATGACCAGGATTAGTATTTTTATCATTATCGCTATATGAATTGATGCAGCCTATTTGCCAATATCTAAAATTACCAGCATTATCCTTAAGAGTGTCACTATATTCATACAATGGAGTTCCACAAGAAGGTCTACCTAATCTTTTAAGAGCTGCAGTACTATCAGTAGAATCATAGTCTCTGTGCCATGACCATATTTCTAAAGTTTCAGCACTATCGTATGTTTTTCCGTCATGTCCTATTGTCGGTTGTATCGACCTATTTGCAGATCGCATGATAGGATATCTTAATTTATTAACTTGTCCTCCAGGAAATTCTACTCCTATTAATCTCCCTGGTCTGTCAACATCATGAAACACTGATTTTATCGGCGTGGTAAGATTATCAGGGTCTAAATTCCAATATCCTCTAGATTCATCAACAGCTAAACCCGAAGTCGAACAAACAATATTGCAGTCTGCAAATTTATTATTAACAAAGCGAGTTTGAGGAGAAATTATTGAACATCCAGATACGCTAGAGTGTTCTATAGTAATACATGGACTTTCTAATTTAGTATTTTGAATAGCATAAGGATAATTTAATGATACAAAAGAAGGCAATTCATCATCAAAGTTTGTTCCTTCCATAGCAAAAAACTTGGCTCTGGTAATTACCAGCCATTGTGAAGCATTTATTATATTTGATCCAATACCATCCAAAATAGTATGAGTATCTAAATGTACTATCGGAGCATTGATAGTAGCTACAATTTGAGCGCGTTCTATGTGTACTAATTGATTAGATTCTAATAATGAGTTATATAGTGCTGAATTTTCTACATGCACAGACTGATTGCCTATAACTTTAGCTCTACAGACACACGAATTTAA
>Ga0160423_10000515_pt1 | contig 31612 bp, 26 predicted proteins | sample CRUFie14St8metaG_FD_108191 | JGI IMG/M metagenome (GOLD analysis project Ga0160423, IMG submission 108191) | Marine microbial communities from the Costa Rica Dome - CRUD Field 142mm St8 metaG | ecosystem: Environmental > Aquatic > Marine > Oceanic > Photic zone | place: Costa Rica: the Eastern...
ATCAACACGTCATCACAACGGATATCCAAGCTCAATGAGCGCACATGCTCACGAAAAGCCTCAGGTGTCTTAAGCGTTGAAATTCGAATCAGTTTGAAGGGATCGGACATGATGACGCAGGTAGATCAGGGCTAAGATGCATGCAAGCAAGAGAAAAATTTCAAATAAGGTTGGCGTTTAGCCATGCGCTGCACCAGCAAAGCACACTCACGAAGATGGTAATCCCCCCACATGGAACTTTCACCACAAGGAATTTTTTGTCCTCTAGGCACATGATCCCAACCATTTGGGCGATGGTAGATGGAGTGCAACAGCAATCCCTGGTGCTTGGGATCCGCTGATAGATAAGGCTCCTGAAGCAGTGTGGAAAGAACGGTCAACCCTGCCTGGCGATAAGCCTTGGTAGACTCTTTGTGCCCCTTGGATTGAAGGTAGTTGCCCAGGCGAATCAATCCCTGTGCCGCAATAGCTGCCGCAGAGCTGTCCACGGGTTCCCATGGGTTGTAAGGATCCGATGCCTGATTCAGGTAGTCACCCAGATGATGCAAGTTGGGGGCACCAGTGTCCCACATCGGAATACCGTCAGTGCATGTATGCTCCAGATAAAAATCACAAGTGGCCATGGCTGCCTTGAGCATCATGGCCTCGATGGCTTTCTTGCCTCCATAGGGTCGAAGAGCTCCATTGGATAGTGTATCGAAAAATTCAAGTTGTTCGGCATATCCGCACATGGCCCAGGCGAGCCCGCGGGTCCAAGTCGAGAAGGGTGCATACCCTTGCTGAGAATTAGGGCAACGATACCGACCGTCTGTCACATTGAAGACACTTTCGTGGGCCGTGCGCCCTCGCACATCGTAATCATCCCTCCCCTCACCGTAATAAACGCCGTATTTGGCTGTCGAACGGATGTGGTGGACGAGCCGCTCCAACAGGGAAATCGGTTGATCATTTTCACCCATGAGGAGATGCCCAAGGCCATGAGCAACTCCCAAGGCCCGCATCGAGCGAATGGTATCTATGAAGAGTGAGTGTGGGCCATTGAAGGAGTGCACGTAACCCTCTCCTCCAGCAATCGAGGTCCAGCGCGATGCCTGGACAGCACCCGAAACCTTCAGAGCCAATTCATAAAAGTGGCGTTCGAAATCGCGGTAAGGAATCCGCCCCTCCTTCATTAGACGTAACAGATTGCCATAGGTGGAAACATTGTTGAAGCCATGGTCGTGAACCCCAACATGAGAAACATGGGGCGCCATGTTTTCTACTGTGGCAACCCTTCCCATCTTCAGAAAGGATTTCTGGTAGGTAGCATCGTATTGCAAAATGGCCGAACCGTATTGGAACCCTTGAGTCCATTCGGTCCAACCCCGGGTCGTATAGCGCCCTCGCACCGTAAAGACAGGCGTACCTCGAGACGTCTTCCAAGTGCGATTCAGATCATGGATCTTACTGCCAGAAAGATCCCACATTCTTTCCAATGCCGGTAAGAGCCTGGAGGGCGATAGCTTCTGATGAACTTGAATAGCCATGTTGGAGGAATTATCGCAACCAATCCGTGCGTCAAGCCAGAACCAACAGCATCGAAGGTGGACCGGCCAGATTCACAAAGAATTGCGATTAAAAGGCACAAAGGCAGCGATCGGCAATATTTTTAACCGGAACGCTGCGTTCAGGCAGTCATGGATCCGGGCAGCGTGGACTATCTCTCTGTTCACAGGTCATCGAGAGGTTTTGTGGTAGGCCACATCCTTCTTTTGACTGATACACCAGAGATGTTTCCAGGTTCTCACAAAAATTTCTCCATCCGACATGGCATGGGTCGCGTTGCACATGGCATTGTCCAACGAATTGATCCGAATGAACTGAAACTGTGGTGAAGCCTGCAGTATAACCATTTCAGAGGATTGGTTCATGCAAAAGAGACGATCTCCGCAGCGAATCATGCTGGACCAGGAGGATGATTTGGGGCCTTTCCCACGAACCCGTTCCTCCCACATCACCTTGCCTGTGTTGCGCTCGCGGCAAATGGCGATTCCACTGGTATTAATCATGTACAGATGATCTTCAGTCATGACCCCCGAGCCGACGTTGTTCCCATCACCGATACTTTGCCAAACTTGATGAGACTGGGAAACATCACCCAGCCCTCCCGTTTTGACGGCAATGGAAGACCCCTTGTATCCCCCCATGGCTACAATGAGATCGCCCTCCTTGATGGGTGAGGTGTAGACTAAGGGGTTCAATCCATCGGCCCACCAGAGTTGCTTCCCATGGATGAGATGAAAAGCGATCAGTCGATTGGGAAAACTCATCACCAACTCCTGCCGACCACCCACCTTCAGCGGAAGAGGGGTACTAAAGGAGCCTGTGATACCTTTTTCATTGCCACGGAAACCATCGGTACGCCCTTTTTGATCTGCAACGGGTTCATGAAAAACCCAAGAGGTCTTCCCAGTCTTGAGATCCAATGCATAAAGGGCAGCATCAGGACCCGGGCCGTGATAAATATAAGCATGGTCCCCTTGAATTACCGGCGAAGAAGCATTTCCCCAAACATGCTGCTGAGGCCCGAGATCTCGATGCCAAAGCAAGTTTCCCTTCATGTCGCACGCCACCACTCCAGCCGATCCAAAAGTCGCAATCACATGCATGCCATCACTCATCGGTGATGCTGCGCAATAGGGATTTTGGGCGTGGGTGCTTTCATCTTGATCAAATTCAATGGCATGCTGCCACAAAAGTGTGCCTCGACGGCGGTCAAAAGCCATAATCGATCGCCTTTTGGTTTCATCGATGGCCTGGGTGATAATAACCTTGCCCTGAGAAACAATTGGAGAACTGTTACCTCTATCAGGCAGGGGTATTTTCCAAAGAATGTTTTGATCCTCGGACCACTCCAGAGGGTAGGCATCTTCTGGAGCAACACTATTGAAGTGAGGGCCGCGCCAATCAGGCCAGTCAGCAGCGTGGCAGTGGGTGGCAAGGCTTAGCAGCAGTAAAGACCATCTAAATTTCATCGGCATCAATCTATGGGGGAGGAGCTTGATTAAGCTAGCCTCCAGGCCCAAGGCAGGCAAGACTCAAGAAGCCAGCCCATCGGAAAACCCTTTTCTTAGGTGAACAAGTGGCCAATGAGTGGTGAATAAACTCGGAATAACTCGAGATTGCTATCTCGGTGTGATTCATTTTTAAGATACCCTCAAAAGCGTCTCATGGAATCCAAACAGGAAAAACCCGATCTCAAGCATAATGAACGCAAGAAGCGACCCCGTAACGAGGTCAATCCTCTGGATCGATTGCCTCCTCACTCGGTGGAAGCTGAGCAGGGCGTCTTAGGCTGCGTCCTTCTCGACCCCACTGAAAACATTGGTCTATGTGTCGAGAAGTTCCGATCTGGGTCGGATGTCTTTTATGATTTGCGACACCGAGTCCTCTTCGAACTGCTGGTCGAGCTTTTCGACAAAAAGCAACCTATCGATATCTTTACCCTCTCTCAGAGCTTGAGGGATCGCCAGCAACTCGATCACGTCGGGGGTCTGAGCTACCTGAATGACTTGATGGATAAGGCTCCATCAGGGCTCAACCTCCCCTACTACTTAGAAATTGTCCGGGAAAAGCATGTCCTGAGAAAAATGCTGCACACTTGCTCGGACATTGTAGGACGCGTCTTTGAAGAGCAGGACAATGTCGAAGCACTCCTGGATACCGTTGAGCGCGATGTACTGGCGATTAGTGAGGAACGCTCGGAAAGCGCCGACCGATCCATCAAGGCCTTGGTTCGTGATGCGATTGGAACTCTGGAGACGTATCACAAAAACCAGGGAATGCTCACCGGGATCTCCACGGGATTTCATGATCTGGACAAGATGACGCACGGCCTGCATGGAGGCGAAATGGTCGTGGTAGCCGCCCGACCCAGTATGGGCAAAACATCCCTTGCCATGAATATCGCCGAGCATGTAGCGCTGATTCAAAACGAACCCGTGGGTGTCTTCAGTCTGGAAATGACCGCCGAGTCGCTCATCCTACGCATGCTCTGCTCCCGAGCCAGGATCAATTTGAGAGCCGTTCGCGATGGTTTTTTTGCTGAGAGAGATTTTCCCAGGATCACTCAGGCAGCAACAGAAATGGCTAAAGCCCCCTTATTTATCGACGATACCCCTGGCCTTTCCATTCTCCAGCTGAGAGCCAGAGCTCGCAGAATGGCCCAACAACACGGAATCAAAATGTTTGTCATTGACTACCTACAGCTGCTGAATTCTACTGCGCGACGAGCCGAAAATCGCCAACAGGAGATTTCGGATATTTCCAGTGGGGTCAAAGCCCTGGCCAAGGAATTAAGTGTGCCAGTGATTGTTCTCAGCCAGCTCAATCGAGAGCTGGAAAAGGATAAAAGCCGCAAACCCAGAATGTCCGATTTGCGCGAGTCCGGAGCGATAGAACAGGATGCGGACCTGATAGGTTTGCTTTACAAACCCAGCCAAGGCGATGATGATGATGGCTCGGCATATGCCGAGCAGGAAGCCATCGGAGTGAACCTCTTAATTGCCAAGCAACGCAATGGCCCCACCGGCGACGTATGCTTAACCTTTTTCAAAGGATTTACCAGGTTTGAGAACGCGGCGAAAATCAGTGATGAAGACATACCGCCGAGTGCCTAGGCACTTGCGCCGGCTGAAACAACAATGGCCTGTCTGGGCATTTCTAGCATGCTGGCTGCCTCAAGTTGCGGGTCAGGATATTGCATCCAACAAAACCATTGAGACGGTTCAGGTCCGTCACATCGGCCCCGAGCTGGTCAGCAACCAGATGGTTCTGAGCAATATACAAACCCGTTCGGGAGATAGCTTTTCCTCCGATCGTATCAATCTGGATGTCAAAAATTTGCTCGGAACAGGCTACTTCCGCAACGTCGATGTTTTCTGGGAGGTCAAAGACAGTGGCATAGACCTTGTCTATACCGTCCAAAGCAAACCCAAGCTCACCGAGATTCGCTTTGAAGGCAACGAAAAGATCAAAGAGAAACGTCTGACAAAGCAGGTGACTTCAAAGGTAGGAGAGCCTATCGATGAAAAAACCCTCTTCGAAGATGCCAAGGCCATACGTGAATATTATCAGAAAAAAGGCTTTCAAAACACCACCGTTGATTATGTGCCTCTCATCAACGAGGACCGAGGCCAAGGAAGCGTCGCGTTCGAAATTATCGAGGCGCCTAAAGTCAAGATCGACAAAGTTCTTTTCAAGGGCAACCAGGCATTCAGCCAGAGAAAACTCAGAAAGGTCATCAAGACACGTAATCGCTGGGCTTTTTCCTGGCTGACCGGCAGCGGCATCTTCAAGGAGGATCAATTCGAGGAAGACAAGGAAAAACTCCGGCAACATTACTGGGAAAGCGGCTATGTTGATTTTACGATCAACGATCTGGAATTTTCCTACCCTGAAAAAAACAAAGTGGTGATCAAAATCACCATCGACGAGGGAAAGCAATACCTTGTTGGCGATTTGCGGATACAAGGAAACGGAATCTTCTCCACTCAAGAACTCCTCTTTACCGAAACCAGCGATGGCCCCATCGAACGATTGGGCATGAACAAGGGCGATTTATTCACGCCTGCTGGACTTGAGGAGAACCGATCAGCATTGGAAGACCTCTATGAATCCCAGGGGCACCTGACTCCTCGAAATCAAGGCAATACGCTGATTGGAGAATTTAAGACAGCCAATGCTGAAAAGGGCACCATCGACATCGACTACAAGATCCAAGAGGGCGAAACCTCCTATATTGAAAAAATCCAGATCCGCGGCAACACCAAGACCAAAGACAAAGTGTTACGCAGGGAATTGGCGGTGGCTCCAGGAGAACCATTTAACATGGTCTTGGCCAAACTGAGCCAGCAACGCCTGGAAGGGCTCAATTACTTCGAAAGCGTTGAAACGGATGTTGAGCCTACGGATATCCCCGACCGAAAGGATTTGGTCCTATCCGTAGAAGAAAAGAATACCGGTAATTTCATGATTGGCGCAGGATTCAATTCGATTGAAAACCTGGTTGCCTTTGCAGAGATGTCGCAGGCTAATTTTGATCTGTTCAAGCCTCCACTTTTTCAAGGAGGTGGACAAAAATTGAGATTGAGAGCTCAGGCAGGGACACGAATGCAGGATTATCAAATCACGTTTGTCGAACCATGGCTCTTTAATCAAAAGCTTGAGTTTGAACAAAACCTCTATCATCGAGAGCTCAATTATGTGAGTCGCGTCTTTGATGAAAGACGCACAGGCACACGATCCGGGCTACGCAAAACCCTGGGAAGTGACTTCCTCATCGGCGGAGTGAGTTACACATTGGAAAATATTGGAATATTCAATGTAGATCCAGATGCTTCCGAGTTTTTCAAGTCTCAGGAAGGTGACGCGTTGATCTCAAGACTTGGAACCTCTCTCTCTTACGACACCAGAGGGGCGGGCTTTTTGCCAAGTACGGGGCAGCTCACCAGGGCACGCGCAGAGATTGCAGGTGGTCCGCTAGGAGCTGAGGTAAACTTATACAAACTGGAGCTTACCACCAAACATTACTTCAGGGGTTTGGGCAAGGGGCACATCATAGAACTCTTGGCAGAAGCAGGTGTCACGGACATCTATGGAAATACGCAAAACCTTCCTTTGTATGACCGATGGTGGCTGGGCGGACTGCGCAACTTACGTGGTTTTAGATTCCGCGATGTTGGTCCAAAGGACCAGTTTGGCGAACCTATCGGGGGTTCTACTTATTGGATCGGTTCTGCAGAATACAGCATTCCCATCATCGACCGACTCCGGTTCGCGGTATTTTACGATATTGGTATGGTTTACCAAGATCCTTACAGTTTTGACTCCAAGGTCATGGATCCATTGACAGGCAATTCCCTCATCCTCGATACGGGCACCTACAACGACAACTTTGGATTTGGAGTCCGAATGAATCTTCCCATCGGGCCACTACGGCTGGATTATGGCATCCCCATGACTACGGATGAACAAAATGATGGAAGCGGAAGATTCAACTTTGGTGTGGGTTGGGAGCGACCTTTTTAAGGTTGCAATCAGAGCAGGCAAAACATCTCCAGACGGAATCAATTATTTTTAGACGACGCATATCGAACGATGAAAACCTCACTCATGAAAAAGATCGCATGGACCCTTTTTGTTTTGTCCATGGTTCTTGGAACCACGGCAAGCGCCCAAGTTAAAGTGGCTACTTTGGACCTTCAGAAAGTCTTTGATGGCTACTGGAAAACCAAACAAATATCAGACAACCTGCAAGGCCAGGGAAAGGAATATGAGGAACAGCGGGAAAAGCTTGTTCAGCAGTATCAAAAACTTAATGAGGAATTTCGCGTGCTGCGTGAAGCAATTGAAGATCCCGCTGCATCGGAACTAGGCAAGGAGAAGCGTGCTAAGGAAGCGGACGCGAAACTTGCTGAAATCAGGGAACTGGAGCAAAGCATCAACGACTACGACAACACCACGAGAACCCAGATCACTGAGACCCAGAATCGGATGAAAAAGAATATTGTCCGGGAAATTCGAGAAACGGTCGCGGGCATTGCACGTAAGGAAAATTACAATATGGTGCTCGACATCGCAGCATTAGCTCGCACTGACACACCCATCGTCCTCTACCATGACGGTTCAGCTGATATCACTGAAAAAGTTCTCACTCAAATGAACGTTGGTGCGCCTGTGAGCGAAACACCTTAAACTCCATCATCCTCCTAGAATATGTCTAACTCAACCCACGGGCGTTTGGCTGTTTGCAGCTGGTCGCTCCAACCAGAGACCCCTGAAGCGCTCCTACATCATCTTCGGGACATCGGGATTCCCAGAGTGCAAATAGCATTGGACCCAATACGCGAAAATCCCTCTGTTTGGGGCAAATATGTCGAGCTTTGTGAAAAGCAAGGCGTCTCCAATGTCTCCGGAATGATGGTTACGGTGGGAGAAGACTACACCACCATGGAGACGATTAAGGAGACCGGCGGGGTGGTGCCTGATGCTACTTGGCCTGAGAACTTTAAGCATTTCAAAGACAATATCCAAGTCGCCAAAGATATGGGGCTTCAGCTGGTGACTTTTCATGCTGGATTTCTGCCCCACGAACCCTATGATCCCAACTTCGCTAAGTTGATGGATCGTATCCGCCAGATCGGAGAACTTTTTGGGGGGTACGGAATCAGTCTCGGGTTTGAAACGGGTCAGGAAACCGCTGAAACCCTCAAGGCTTTTCTGGATCAACTGGCCATGCCCAACGTCGGAGTCAACTTTGATCCTGCGAACATGATTCTTTATGATAAGGGGGATCCCATTGAAGCATTGGAGGTTCTAGCCCCCTACCTCAACCAATGCCATATCAAGGATGCAACTCGCACTTCGGAAGCGGGTACTTGGGGTGAAGAAGTCACCGCTGGGACCGGCCAGGTCGACTGGGATGCCTTTTTCAAAACCCTGGCCGCTTTGGGCTACCGGGGTGATTTTGCCATCGAGCGCGAGGCTGGCAACCAGCGCGTTGCCGACATCATCGCCGCCAAAAACTTTGCGACGCCTTTGATTCCGGCTTAGGTTCTTCCCATATGGAAAAGGTCAAGGCAGGCATCATCGGCTTGGGCTTCATGTCAGTTGCTCATATCAAAGCCTACCGTCAGTTGACAGACGTTGAGATAGTCGCGGTATGCAACCCAAGCGGCCGACGTTTGGATGGAGATCTGAGTGATGTTTTCGGCAATGTGGGCAACCAGGAGCCCGTCAAGCTCGACATGGATCAAGTTCAGGGCTACCGAAATGTGGAGGCTTTTTTGGATCATCCTGGGCTTCAGCTCGTTGACATCTGTTCTCCGACGGCAACCCATTCATCCCTGGTCATTCAAGCGCTTGAGGCAGGCAAACACGTGCTTTGTGAAAAGCCCATCACCCGCACAAGTGATGAAGCCAAAACATTGGTAGAAGTTATCGGCAAGCATTCCACCTATTTCATGCCAGCGATGTGTCTGCGCTTTTGGCCTGAGTGGCTCTTTCTCAAAAAGGCAATTGATGAAGATACCTACGGTAAAGCGCTCGGGGTTCGATTTCGACGAGTGGCTGAACCGCCTGGGTGGAGTCAGGACAGCTATCTTGACGGGGAAAAATCGGGAGGGGCCTTGCTCGATCTGCATATTCACGACACGGATTTTGTTCAATACTGTTTTGGCCTCCCAAAATCGGTGTTTTCAACAGGCTTCAGTAAGGTCAGCGGTGCCATTGATCATGTCGTCACTCAATATCATACCTCTTCAGGAGCCTGCGTGTCTGCCGAAGGAAGCTGGGCCATGACCCCTGGGTTCGGATTCAACATGGCCTACAATGCTGTTTTTGAGCAGGCTACGATCGACTATGATATCGCCCGAGGAGAAGAGGCTTTGAAATTGTATGAGGCCGGCAAGGAAGGCAGGGTGATCAAGCTCGAAGGACTGGATGGCTACGCCGGTGAAATCCAGCATTTGGTCGAGTGCATCCGCAAGCAGCAGTCACCAAGCATGGTCACCGCGAAAGATGGGTTCAACGCCATACGCATTTGTGAGGCCGAAGAACGCTCAGTTCAAACAGGAACTCTTCAGGAAATCTAATCTCCAAAAGGCCTCGAGTTTCATCAAGCCATCCTTCTTCCTAAAGTAAGCGGCAGTCCTACCCTACCTACTCCAATTCACTGGGTTGGGTCCAAGGCATCGGGCATTTTTGGATAAAAATTCAAAAGACGCCCTTGTAAGTAGGCCATTCAAATCTTGCTTTTGACAAAAAAAAAATCCTAATATTTTCAACGATTCCAATTAAATAACTTCCTGCGGGAAGTATGCATTATAGCCAACAGACTCGCTTCATGAACACAAACTCCAAAACACTTCTATCATCCATGATGTTCCTACAGTTTTTCGTATGGGGGGCATGGTTCACAACCTTAGGGACCGTTCTAACAGCTCAAGACATGAGTGGGGTGATCGGAGCGGCTTACGGAGCTGTTCCAAAAGCCGCCATCATCGCTCCACTCTTTCTTGGATTGATTGCGGACCGGTTTTTTAACTGCGAAAAGACCATGGGTATCCTGCATCTTATAGGTGGAGCATTGCTTTTCGCAGGGCCTTCACTGATTGCAAACAAGCAAGGGGACATTTTGAGTTACATCATTTTGGCAAACATGCTTTGTTACATGCCCACGCTGGGTCTAAGCAATACGGTGGCATTCACCAACATCAAAGATCGAAATGAATTTCCAGCCCTCAGAGTTTGGGGAACAATTGGTTGGATTGTCGCTGGCCTGGTGGTTGGAGGTTTGGGAATGTCAAGCAGCCCCAAAATTTTTACTATGGCTGGAGCTGCCGGGGTTATTCTAGGTTTGCTCTGTTTTGCCTTACCAAAAACACCCCCACCCAGCCGCGACAAGCCTATCAACATTGGGACGCTCTTCATGGTGGATGCCCTGAAGCTCATGACGAGCATTCCTTTCTTTGTCTTCATCATTTGCTCGGCCCTGGTATGCATTCCTCTAGCTTATTATTATGCCTACACGGCGGTTTATCTCCCCCAAATCGGGTTTCAAGCAACCGCAAGCACCATGGCGCTAGGACAGATCTCAGAGATCTTTTTCATGCTTTTAGTTCCCTTCTTTTTCAGAAAATTGGGAGTCAAGATCATGATCCTGGTAGGCATGCTTGCATGGGTCGCGCGCTACGCGCTCTTTGCCATGGGAGCTCCAGATCAAGTGGTTTGGATGATGCTCGCTGGAGTGATCCTTCATGGCATTTGCTACGACTTCTTTTTCGTCACGGGTTTCATGTACACGGATAATAAAGCGCCCAAAGAAGTGAGAGGACAGGCCCAAGCCTTACTGGTCTTTTTCACCCAAGGTGTCGGAATGTTTTTTGGTTATTTGATTGCAGGAAGAAAATTTGAAGCACTGGTTCAACAGTCCGATGCCATGAGCGCAGCCATCGAAACACCCACTTTTGGTTTCTGGGAATCTTTTGGCAAAATGTTTCTGGCACAAAAACCTGAGGTGGATGCTTCCATTACTCAAGCAGCCATGGAGGGATGGAGGACCTTCTGGATGTTCCCCTGTTTCATGGCCCTGGTGATCGCCGTGGTCTTTGCCATCACTTTCTGGGATAAATACAAGGATGAAGACGCCAATATCTCAGATCATTGATACAACGATTCATTTAAAATAAGGATATTTATGCAACGTCGACATTTTATCAAACAAGCAGGGCTTGCTCTTGGAGCCCTTTCGGTCAGTCCTTTGATAGGGGCGGCAAATACACCTCTCTTTGAGATTTCAATCGCAGAATGGTCGCTTCACAAAGCTCTTTTTGACGGACAAATGGATCACCTCAATTACGCGAGAGTTGCCAAAAGTGAGTTCGGCATTCACGCCGTCGAATACGTCAATCAGTTTTTCAAGGATAAGGCGACTGATGCAAACTATCTCAAGGAAATGAGCACTCGCGCCGAAGGTGAGGGTGTTCGCAGCCTTCTCATCATGATCGATGGTGAGGGCAATCTGGGAGACGCTGACCCGGCCAAGCGACAACAAGCCGTCAAGAATCATCACAAGTGGGTGGAAGCTGCCAAGTTTCTTGGCTGTCACTCCATCCGAGTCAATGCGGCCACTGGAAACAAGGGATCCTACGAGGATCAGATGGATCGTGCCGCGGATGGACTCTCTCAGTTGGCCTCTTTCGCGGCCCCTTACCACTTGGGAGTGATCGTGGAAAATCATGGTGGACTTTCCTCCAATGGTGCCTGGCTCTCAGGAGTCATGAAAAAAGTGGGGATGGCTAATTGTGGGACCCTGCCTGACTTTGGAAACTTTCGAGTCAGCAATGACCAAATGTATGATCGCTACAAAGGAGTCAAAGAATTGATGCCGCATGCCCTTGCAGTCAGCGCCAAATCGCATGATTTCGATGAGCAAGGCAACGAAATCCACACTGACTACCGTAAAATGATGAAAATCGTTTTGTCAGCTGGCTACAATGGCTTCGTGGGTATTGAATACGAAGGGAGCAAACTCTCTGAGATGAAGGGGATTCAGGCAACCAAGGATTTGCTTGTCAAGGTTCGCGACGAACTCAGCTGAGCTTGAATCATAGATTCTTTTAATAAAGTGGGCGAAAATTAAAATCTTCGCCCACTTTTTGCCCTTGGGCAAGAATACCGTCAACCTTTGATCCGCAGCTTCTTGACAGCGAACCGAGGCCGTTTATATTTCGATTCTATCGGCGGGGACCATTTTCGGGGACCCATGTCCGCCAACGCTTTTATCCAGACTGATCCACTGAAAACATTTTCTCATACACCTCAAGGCCCCTGGGAATCTGTCGATCCTAGCGACTGGAACGACTGGAAGTGGCAATTCAAAAATCGCTTGCAGACGCTGTCAGACCTGGAAAACAAGGGTTTAGATCTGTGTTCGGAAGAACGGCAAGGTGCCATTCTTGCAGATACCAAACTCGCACTTGGAATCACTCCTTATTTTTTCAATCTAATTAGCCGAGAAGATACTGGTTGCCCAATTCGGAGACAAGTAATTCCAAGAGTAGAGGAAACCCTTAACCATCCTTCTGACTTGGCTGATCCATGCGGCGAAGATAGCCATTCGCCCGTTCCTGGTCTAGTTCACCGCTACCCTGATCGCGTCCTCTTTCTGGTCACCGATCGTTGCGCGTCTTACTGCCGCTATTGCACGCGATCAAGACTTGTCAGTAATGCCACTGGATATGGATTTAAATCCATTTTCGATCGCAAGATTGCCTATATTCGTGAGCATCCGGAAATTCGTGATGTACTGCTAAGTGGGGGAGATCCACTGTTGATGAGTGATAATAGATTGGAATTATTATTGAGCCAACTCAGAGAAATACCTCACGTTGAATTCCTCCGGATTGGATCGCGGATTCCGATCTTCCTTCCGCAAAGGATCACCCCTGGATTATGTGAGATGCTCTCACGATACCATCCGCTATTCATGAGCGTACATGGTAATCACCCAGCTGAACTAACCCATGAAGTAAAAGAGGCTTTGGAGCGACTAGCCAATGCTGGGATTCCCTTGGGCAACCAGTCAGTCTTGCTCAAAGGCGTCAATGACTCCGTGGAAGTGATGAAGGCCCTAATTCACAAGCTGCTGATGTGCCGCGTCAGACCTTATTACCTTTATCAATGCGACCTCATCACAGGTTCAGCTCATCTTCGGACCAGTGTCCAAAGTGGCATCGACATAATAAGGGGCCTTCGTGGACACACTACGGGCTACGCCATACCTCAGTATGTCATTGATGCGCCCGGGGGAGGAGGTAAAGTTCCGATCAATCCAGACTACATTCTAAAAAGAGACAGTAAAGGTTGGTTGATTCGCAATTTCGAAGGGAAAACCTTCTTCTATCCGGAAGTGGCCTCTCAAGGCGACGATCCTTTTTTGGATGATGCGCTAGCTGGAGGCTTCTCTCATAGCAACTGCAGTCACTGACCGCTTGTACGCTAATGCCCCGCGAATCCCTGGCAACAAAAAGAGAACGCGTTGCTCGAATCCTCAAAGGGCTCGCCCGTACCTACCCGGACGCCCACTGCGAATTAGTCTTTACCACTCCACTTCAATTACTCATAGCCACCATTTTATCAGCACAGTGCACCGACAAGCAGGTCAACATTGTCACCGCATCCCTTTTCAACAAATACCGAACAGCATCCCATTATGCCAAGGTCAGCCAGGAAGAGCTGGAGTCTGATATACGTCGCATCGGGCTTTTCAGATGCAAGGCTCGCAATATCCGAAAGTGCTGCCAGAAACTCATCGATCGCCACTCTGGGAAGGTCCCCAAAACCATGGAAGACCTCGTCAGTCTGGATGGTGTCGGTCGAAAAACGGCCAATGTCGTTTTGGGCAATGCCTACAGCCTAAACGAAGGCATCGTGGTGGACACCCACGTCAAGCGTTTGGCGACGAGGCTTGGTTTGAGTAAGTCAAGCAACCCTGAAAAGGTTGAATTGGATTTAATCAAAATCGTCGATCCCGGACACTGGACCATGCTCAGCCATTGGCTGATTTGGCATGGAAGACGTCAATGCAGCGCTCGTAGGCCTTTGTGTGGGAGTTGCTCCATTAGCCAGTTTTGCCCCTCTAGCTCCAACGCTTAAAAAAAGGAAAACCGATCAAACGGCATGCTCCACCCACCAAATCACGATTTGCATCAACTCGTGACGAGAACGAGGCATCGGTTTCTGTCGCATGTGCGAACGATGCGTCTCCACCGTTTTAACACTGATACTCAACAATTTTTATATTCCCATGGATCTTTTGGCTCGCCCAATCCACGTCAAGATTTCCAATTCCCTGTCCGTCAGCCGCTCCATAGGAGACAAGGACACATTCGATTTGCTGGGGCTCCGGCTCAAACGATCCAGTAGCTGACCGGACATGCTTAGACTGAGGTAAACCTGCCCCTCAAGGACTTATCCCACCGCATGAACCAGTGTTTCAGGTTGTGACGACTTCATCAAGTAGCCACGGACTCCTGCGGTTAACACTCGTTCCGCATAGTATTTCTTCTCATGCATGGAATACACCAACATGCTGAGTTCTGGCATGCTCTGAAACGAAAGTTTTAGAAAATCCAACCCGCTTTGCCCCTCCAGGACCAAATCGGCAATGACCAGGTCCGGGCGGAGGGTTGGAACGCTTTCAAGCGCTTCGGCTACCTGAGCGGACTCCCCGACAATGCAGCAGGCACCATCCTCTTCAAGCAGATGCTTGATTCCGGATCGCATCGTGGGATGATCTTCCAGAGGGTAAATACCCTTTGGCGCAGCTTCAGCATCGTGATCACTGGAAGATGGGTTTATAAAGATGGTGACGATCGGGTGCTGACCTTTCGCATATCAGCAGATTCACACGATCAAAAATAATCGAATTATCAGCGTGATTCTCGTAATTGCAGACGATTTTTCCGGCGCTGCGGAGATGGCCGGCATGGCCTTTCGCCATGGTATGAAGGCACGAGTAAGCACTCTGCGCGCACACCGCATGAGCGATGGTCTTCTGGCCATGGATACCCGCACTCGCATGGCTTCGAGCTCGCGAGCTTGCCAAGCCATTCATGCGTTGTTCCAGGGAATCGATCTGGATTGTGTCCCTTGGATGTTCAAAAAGGTGGATTCGGTTCTGCGAGGCCATGTGCGTCTGGAAATCGAAAGTATTCTCTCCTTGACGGGCCTGCAGCGCGCGCTACTGATACCGGCCAATCCAAGCAAGGGACGCGTCATTGTGGATGGGTACTATCACATTCAAGGAGAGCCCCTCCATGAAACGTTCTTCGCACGCGATCCACATTACCCAAGGCATTCCTCCTCCATGATGGATTTGATGGGTAGAGAGGGTTCCTACCCTATCCACCTGATTGAGGAGGCGAAACACCTGAACAAAGAAGGGATCTTGATTCCTTCGATTGAATACATGAGTCAGGTCATCGACTGGGCAAACCAAGCAGCGGACTCCTGCCTAATGGCGGGGGGCGTGGATTTCTTCCAAGCCTTACTCAAGGCAAAAGGTTCCAAACCTGAGAGCTGCCCCGAGAAACTCTCCCCAACGAATGATCTACCAAACCAGCTCTTTGTCTGCGGAAGCCCCGGGGCTTTAGCTGCGGGTCGGCTCAACTGGTGTCACCAAAACGGGATCCCCGTCCACGAATGCTCCTCGTCCTGGCTTGCATCCGCCGAAATGAGCCCTCCGCAGACCTGGGTGGATAATGCCGTTGGCCATTTGCAAAAAACAGGACGATGCCTTGTGACAACCTCTACTGATCCCCTGAATCATCTGATGAAGGGAAAGACTGCAGGCTCACGCCTGGTCCAGATAGTTCGCCACATCATGACCGGGATCCGGGTGGACCAAGTGTTTGTCGAAGGAGGAGAAACGGCTCTGGAGCTGGCCGACGCAATGGGCTGGCATGATTTCCGAGTGACTCGGGCTTCCAGCGAAGGGATCCCCGAGCTCGCGCATCACTCAAAACACCTTCCAACCTTCATTCCCAAACCCGGGAGTTACCCCTGGTCTGACGAATGGCTTGTCGAACGCTAGGGAGTCTCATTTAATCATGAAACGCTGCGCAACATCCAATGCCAAGCCTCTCGAGTCAGCAAAATTTCGCTCAGGTGGCCTGTTCTCATGGGCATGGTGTGCGCCAGCATGATGGGTGCAGAAACCCCAACGAGCATGCTATTTGAAAAAGACATTCCTTACGCTCAAGTAGGAGATCTCACTCTCACACTCGATCTTTATCGCCCTGCTTCCCGACAGATCAGTCCCTTGATCGTTTGGGTACACGGCGGGGCTTGGCGAGCGGGTAACAAGTCCAGCATGCCACTGCAAGAATTGGTAGCCGAAGGGCATGCCATCGCCAGTGTGAACTACCGATTGACCACGCAGGCAAAATTCCCGGCCAATGTGCATGACATCAAAGCTGCCATTCGATTCCTGAGAGCGAAAGGACCATCCCTTGGCATGGATGCAGCGCAAATGGTGATTGCAGGCGCTTCAGCAGGTGGGCACCTCGCAGCCCTTGTAAGTGTGACGAACGATCATGCAGCCCTCGAAGGCACCATTGGGGATCACCTGGAGACTTCTTCTAGCGTGCAGGGGGTGATCTCCTTTTTCGGACCCTCCAATTTAACCACGATCCTGAATCAATCGACTCCTCATGGATTGAGTGTGCGCATACCCGCCTTAAAGCTTTTACTGGGTGGTACACCTGAAGAGGTCCCTGACACGGCACGACTGGCGAGCCCGGTTTTTCATACCGACAAGACAGACCCACCCTTGCTGATGATCCATGGGGACCAGGATCTACAAATGCCGATCAATCAGTCTTTGGAACTTGCTGGCAAATACCAGGCCACCGGTTGCGCCGCCACACTTCATGTGCTGCACGGCGGGACCCATGGGGGACCAGATTTCTACGATCGCACACGCATGACATGGGTCCGTCAATTTCTGAAGACCCATTTACCATGAAGTTCATTCCTTCTGGGCTATCGCATGATTGTCTGCGACCATGGTGCAAGATCCTAGGGTTGGCATGGCTCCTGTGCATGGGTTGCCGACCCCAGGAGGCCGCGGTATCGGCTGAAGCCGAGAGGATCACTTCTGCTTCACATCCGAAGATCCGCCATCATTACGCCCTTATTCAAATCGATGACTGCCAGGGAGTCTGCGATGGCTCCGGAGGTGTGGCCATCGATGAGAAACACTTTGTGATCGTCAATGACGAGACTAGTGAACTCCTGATCTATGAACGGTCCCGGTCCGGCCTACCCAAACAACGCTTGAATATTCGAAAGCATCTGGACCTCAAGAAAAAAGAGGAGGCCGATCTCGAAGCCATGGCTCGTGTGGGTAGCACCTTCTACGTGATAGGTTCCCACTCTCGTGACAACGAGGGTGAGAAACAAAAGGAAAGACGAGCCTTCATGGGGTTTTCCTTGGAACCTGAAGCGGGGCTCTTTCGATTGCAAGTAGAAGGAAAACCCTACGACGACCTCATGTCCGATTTACTCAAGGACCCTTCCATGGCGCACCTGAGCCTGGAAAGCGCTTACCGACAAGCGGGTGATGATCCCAAGGGTCTCAACATCGAAGCACTCTGTGCGGGTGCCAACAACTCACTGTGGATCGGCTTTCGTGGACCACTGATCGACGGGAAAGCCCTGATGGTGAAATTGTCAAATCCTCGAAAAGTCTGTTTCGGAACGCAGGCTCGATTCGGAGGCTACGCCCTTCTGGATCTGGGAGGTCAATCCATTCGAGGTAGCGACAGTATGGGAGAGGACATCTTGATCATTGCGGACGATCCTTGGAAGCAGGAGGGTGCCACCATTTTTTTCTGGGATGGTAACACCTCGACCCCCGAGCCCATTCCCATGGATGGGCTGGCACTTCTGGATCCGGAGGCGATTTTTATCTTTCCCGATACCCAATGGCAGATACTTCAGGTTCTCAGCGACGATGGAGGCAGGCGGCGGGGAGAAAAAGACTGCGGCAAGCTCGATACTCCATCTGCCATGGGCTTTCGAAGTGCCTCCTTTGCTTACTGATTTCTAAAAAGCATGCGCGTCTGCTCTACCCACCCCGCTGGACGCTGGCATTGGCCCTGCATGCCCAAATCTCCCAGCTCCACTCGCATGGCTTGTAACTGGGCAAGCAACCTCTCCACCACTTCCGGATGATGCTGCGCGACATCATGATTTTCTCCGGGATCCTGCTGTAAATCAAAGAGCATCTTCGATGTTTGCGCCACAGGTTTTCCCCAGTTACGAAGCTTGGGGGACAAGGCAAGATGGAGCTTCCATCGGTGATCTCGAATGGCCTGCAGCTTCTGCATTTGATAGTAGCAGAAAGTTTTTCTCGGCGAATGGAGGTGCTTTCCAGGCTCATGCCAAACAGACCAGAGGTTCATTCCATCGATCACGCGATCCTCTGGCACCGAGGCCTTGGCGAGAAAGACCAATGTTCGAAACAAATCCATGGTGGCGCTCAAGGCATCCGACTGCGTCCCTGCAGGGATGGACACTTGGCCAACAGGCAATAAAGTATCCTCTGAGGGGACCGTTACTACGCCCTCGTCCCGCAGTCGCTCCATTGTCTGAGGTGAAGATCACTAAGGTGGATCGCTGATTCTCCTGCTGACTTTCCCGAATGTGTGGAAAAATATTACCGACCAAAGCATCCAGTTCCTCTATCACATCACCGTAAAGACCGTTGGATTATTGACCCTTGAACCGCTCACTGGCGTATAGAGGAACGTGAGGAAAGGTCTGGGGCAGATAAATAAAAACCGGTTGGCGGGGGTGATCCCTCAGGAACCTGATGCACTCTTGAGTGTAGCGTTCGGTCAACTCGGTCTGATCGACGGGAGCTTCCAAGACCCCTTCTCCCCGCATGAGAAGCAGCGATGGTCGTGAGGTATTTTTTCGTTCACCCATGTCGTTGCTGTAAGGTAGACCAAAAAAAGATCAAAACCCTGTGGAGTGGGCAGAAAAGCTGGCTGATCTCCGAGATGCCATTTCCCAATGCACGCAGTCGCATAGCCCTGTTGCTTGAGCAGCTCTTCCAGGGTGATTTCATCCGGGTGAAGACCCTTCTTACCTCCGGGAAAGAGAACCCATAGATTCTTATGATCCGCATGCATGTTAACCCGCTGTGCGTAACAGCCGGTCAAGAGACTACTGCGTGAGAGCGTACAAACGCTGCACTGGAGTATAACTGCGTCATCCGAAGCCACTCAGCTGCCATACGATCCAGATAGGGAGTCGAATGATTTCTAGCCCCAAAAGATCCAATATCTCCGTAACCCAGATCGTCGCAAAAAATGAGAATGATATTCGGGGGTTCAGGCGACTCTCGAGAAGCTCCGTGGACCGTGCAGGAAACCCAGCATGGCAGCATCGCTATGCACAGGAGACAGTGACTCAGGTGACGACAGATGGTGGAAAAAGGAGGCATGGTTCATTGAAGCCTGATCCCTCGGGACAGGCAACTCTCAAGCCAGTAGTCCATGAAAGCTTTGACTCAGAGGAAAGCTGCTCCTTTCGCCAGCAATTGAAGCATGTTGCATTTTCATGCAACGAACAAAAAAACCACCCCCATATCGGGAGTGGTTCCCATTTCATGTAAAAGCCAAGCCCTTGCTATTTTTCCTCGGTGGCCTGTCCCGTCTTGTTTTTCTTGAGATAGGCGTCCACTTCGTCTTTTTTGATCACTTCAGGCTGAGCCCCTTTCTTGAGTTCTTCAGCCGACGGCACCTTGATGATGTCACTGGTAATGGGCTGAGCAGACTTGGGCTTGGCGCTGGTTTCAATGCCGAGAAGCTCCACCTCGAAGAGGAGGGCAGAATTCGGCGGAATGTTACGATTGCCATTCGGCCCGTAGGCAAGATCCGATGGAATGAATAATTGCCACTTGGAACCGACGCTCATGAGCTGGAGGGCTTCGGTCCAACCTCGAATGACCCCGGTCACATTGAAACTGGCGGGCTTGCCACGCGAGTAACTGCTATCAAATTCTTTCCCGTCCAGAAAAGTGCCTCGATAATGCACACTGACCTTGTCCGAGGCGGTAGGAACCGCGCCGGTTCCCTCAGAGATCACCTTGTATTGAAGGCCACTTGCCAGTACTTCAACACCCTCTTTGGCTCGGTTTTCTTCCAGAAAGGCTTTACCTTTTTCCAAGTTTTTGCCCGCAATGCGATCCTGTTCGGCCTTTCGGCGCTTTGAAACCAGTTCGTTGATTTCCTTAGTGGCAGCGGCAATGTCGGCATCTTCCATCAGCGATTGATCGGCGATGTAGTCCTTCATGCCCTGAAAAAACATGTCCAGATCCACTTCAACGCCATTCTGCTTGAGCAGTCGCCCATAGTTGGCACCCAGAGCATAGCCATGACGCTTGTTCTGGTCCTCAAAATCTTCCGTGGTAGCTCCCCTGAGGCACACCATGGCAAGAACGGTCATACAAATGATTGATAAGTATTTTTTCATAAACATCCAATTGCGTTGCATACGATAGATAAAAACTACTTTGGTTGCTTATCATCCACCAAGGTTCGCGTCGAGGTTTTTGCGTCCGAAACCGGTTGGATTTCAAGCCTTCTTTGGCATACGCTGAAAGGGCACGCCAGGAAAAAACATGGCTTCTTCCTTGATTTGACGTCCAGGCCAAAGGTTAATCTCGGAAAGAAAACAAATGCAGGAAACTCCAGAGAACGCTTGTGCTATCTGGGTGAATTTCCGGCCATTGAATATATACCCCATGGAATCAGTCGCCACACCCATCAAACCTCATAAAGCACTTGCCGCCGCTCAGGAAGCAGCCATGGCTGCCGGCAAATTGATGTTTCAAAATGTTCGCAAACATAAGAAGCGCCAGGAAGAAAGCCAGCATGACATCAAGTTGGAATTGGACCAGCGGTGTCAGCGACGGATCGAAAAAATCCTTCGATCGGCTTTTCCAACGTTACCTGTCTTGGGCGAAGAGGGTTTTCTAGGTGATGTGCAAGAGCCCACCCGGTGGATTGTCGATCCTATTGATGGAACGGTTAATTTTACTCATGGCCTGCCCCATGCCTGTGTGAGCATTGCCCTCCAGGACCGCAAAAAGAATGGGCGCGGTAAAGTCAACTACGAGACAGTTCTGGGACTGGTCTATGATCCATTTCTGGACGAAATGTGGACGGCCTTAAAGGGGAAGCCAGGCCGATTAAATGGGCGCCGCATTCGCCCAAGCTCTCACTCGCAGCTCAAAGAAACCATGCTGGCCATTGGATTTTCAAAAACAACAGAAGCATTGGATGAAATGCTCCCTGCTTTTAACAAATTGGTCTACAAGGTTCGAAAAGTGCGCATTATGGGAGCCGCAGCTCTTTCCCTGGTCTGGATTGCGGATGGCCGAATGGATGCTTTCATGGAAAAAGGCGTCCGGATTTGGGATATCGTAGGGGGTGGATTCATCCTTCAACAGGCTGGAGGTGATTTCTATCATCAAGCCATCGATGATGCCTATCGCTACGCCATGATCGCCAATAACGGTCATTTACGTCGCAAGCTCATGCCATACATGCCATAACTGTAATCGAGGGATCTCATACCATGGAATACGAACCGATCATCGGGCTTGAAACCCACGTCCAGCTCAAAACCCAATCGAAAATGTGGTGTTGCTGTGCCAATCAATACGGGGCCGAGCCCAACACCCAGGTTTGCCCTGTCTGCCTTGGTATGCCGGGAGTACTCCCCGTTCCCAATGAAGAAGCCCTGCGATTGACTGCATTGACAGGTTATCTGCTTCATTGCGAGCTGCCAGGCCATGTGGAATTTGATCGCAAAAATTACTTCTATCCGGATGTGGCCAAGAATTACCAGCTCACCCAGTTGGCTCATCCTTCCACTCTCCACGGCTATGTGGACTTTGAGATGAAAGGCGAGCCCATGCGTGTGCGAATCACACGTGCGCATTTGGAGGAAGATGTCGGCAAGAGCTTTCACTTTGATCGTCAAAGTGGTGTGGACTTCAATCGAGGTGGAGTGCCTTTGCTGGAGATTGTTTCAGAACCCGATATCACCAGTGCCGACATGGCCAATGCCTATCTCAATGCGCTCAAGGATATTCTTGTCTATGGCAAGATCAGCGACTGTGACATGGAAAAAGGCATGGTCCGCTGTGATGTGAATATCAGTGTCCGTCCCAAAGGAAGCTCTACCTTGGGGGCCAAAGTTGAGATTAAAAATATGAACAGCTTCAACGGCGTAAGAAGGGCCCTCCAGTATGAAATCCCTCGGCAACTCGAAGCCATCCGAAACGGAGAGACCATTCACCAGGAAACCCGACGATGGGATGATGTCGCAGGCATCACAGAGAGCATGCGAACCAAGGAGGATGCCCATGACTATCGCTATTTTCCGTGCCCTGATCTCGTTCCTTTTGAGCCTTCCAATGAATGGTTTGAACAGGTTCAGCAAGGTGTCGTTGAACTTCCCCTAGACCGCAAGAAGCGTTTCATGAACCAATACCAGCTGCCGGATGGCGATGCGGAGGTGTTTGTCAATGATCTTGCGTTGGGTGACTATTTTGAGGAAACCGCTCAGCGCGGTGGCAAGCCCAAGGCCCTCGCCAACTGGGTCATCAACAATCTCAGGGCCAACCTTGTGGAAACTCAGACCCAATTGAAGGAAGTCTCGTTTGCACCGGAGCACTTGGTCGAACTCACTGAATTGGTCGAGTCAGGAAAAATTAGCAGTAAGATTGCCCAAACCGTCTTTTCAGAGATGTTCCAGACGGGGCAATCGCCCTCCACCATTGTGGAGGAAAAAGGACTGATTCAAGTCTCAGATTCCAGTGCGATAGAGCAGTTTTGCGATCAAGCCATCGAAGCCAACCCCGTGCCCGCCGAGGATTACCGACAGGGGAAGGACGCGGCACTGAATTTTCTGAAAGGGCAGGTCATGAAACTAAGCCGGGGGAAAGCCAACCCATCCCTGGTTGGAGAGATGTTGCATCAAAAATTGCGAGCCTAAATAGGACTCTCTTCCACTCTAAAAGATCCGTGTAACAGAGAAAAACCTCTCCATGAGGTCATTCAAGTATCTTCATCGCTGCTGACCTATCCCTTCGGGGACCGGCAGTGCTAGAGGCAAAGTGATCAAACTTTAATATTGACGCCCTGGAAGGTGCTTCACCCATGGTCGTTTGGAATAGACCGAATGATTTCCTCCAAGGGTGTTTCACCACTAACGATTCGATCCATTCCGGCTTGCCACAAGGTGCGCATTCCGCGCTTGACCGCAACCTCCTGCAACTTGCGGGTGGGCATCTTTTCCATGACTGCCTCTCGAATCGCCTCATCCACTTCCAGCATTTCCGTCACTAAAATCCGTCCACCAAAACCGGTCATGACGCAGTGCTCACATCCACCACCTTGTCGAAGACTGGCATCTTCCACACGTTCGGAAGAAATCAGTTTAATGTATCCCGGCTCTGGCTGATAAGGCATCGCGCAAGAAGCACAATTGTTGCGGATCAGTCGCAAGCCCAAAACACCGATCACGCTGGAAGCCAAGAGAAATGGTTCGATGTGCATATTGATCATGCGCGCAAAAACGCCTGCTGTGCTACTGCTATGAATGGTGCTGATGACCAAATGGCCCGTCAATCCTGCCTGAACTGCAATGTTGGCAGTTTCAGCATCACGAATCTCGCCCACCATGATCACCTGTGGGTCCTGTCGCATCAGGGAGCGGAGCGCCACAGGATAAGTAAATTTTTTAGCGTGATGAATTTGTGCCTGGCTGATCATGGGTAAATTGTATTCCACAGGGTCCTCCACGGTGCTGATGCTGATGGTGGAACCATGTTTTTCGGCCAGGTAGGTCAAGGCAGCATAAATGGCCGTGGTTTTGCCGGATCCGGTTGGACCGGTCAGCAGGATCATGCCGCTAGGTCTGGAAAGCAATTGTTTGAGACTGGCCAATGTATCGACTTCCAGACCCAAATCATCCAAATTGAAACTTCGCTTGTTCGGATCAAAAATACGAATCACGATTTTCTCCCCTCGCAACACGGAGCCCTGCAAACTCCCTCGTACAACCGGAAAAAAAGACATGCGCAATTCGACGCCGCCTGAAGTAGTGTCCATCTGGGCGTGGCCCTCCTGTGGGCGATCAGACTCGTAACTGATCAGATTGGCCATGACCTTCAAGCGGCCACTGAGCTTTTCACTCAACTCCAAAGGTAAGTGCAGCAACTCCTGTAGCACCCCGTTCAATCGAACGCGAACCGCGAGACTGGTATCCCACGGTTCCAGATGAATATCACTGGACCCCGCATCGATGGCATCCTGGATCATAATGTCAACGAGTTGGGCAATTTCTGCATCAGCTGGGTTGGAAAGACTGTCCAGGTATTGGATGGATCGATTCATAATGAATAGTGGCATTAATGACTCAAAGATAACGGTGACTCAATGCATTTCACACAAGAGGATCATAACTTAAATGCATTGCTTATGGTTGATCCGGAATGGTTTGTGAATCCGATTTCGATACATTTTGAAAATCCGGGTTGAAACCTAAGCAAGGTTTGGCATGATAATAACCAAAGAAGTTTGAATTATGAGCGAAACAAATCCTTCCCTGAATATTATTGCTTATCTGAAACCTTCCTGCGGCTGGAGCCAAGGGGTTCGAGCAATCATGCGTAAGTATCAACTCCCCTTCGAAGATAGGGACATCATCAATGATCCTTCCGAGCGTCAGGAAATGATCGAGAAGAGTGGCCAGATGCTCAGTCCATGCGTGGAAATCAATGGTCATATGCTGGCAGATGTTAGTGGCGAGGAAGTGGAAGCCTACATGTTGGCTAACGGCATGGTGGCTCCATCCTCGGTAGAGCCAGATGCCCCTACCAATGCACCTTGCCCTGATGAAATGCCACAGGCTCAGCGTATGCAATTTGGATCCTGAGACACACTAGCTTCATCACCAATAAAATCGTAAAAAGGCTCTCATAGGGAGCCTTTTTGTTGAGTTCATTCCTAAGGGCAGGAATCATCTGCCATCTTTCAACTCCGGTCACTACGACACTGGATTGCAGAAAAAATTGGGGTTAGCCCATAAATGTCCTACCCCTCTCGACATGATGACGCGCATGAAACCCTTTTCTCAACAGGAAATTGATCTGAGGTGGATGAGTGGTGGCAGGCGCATCCGAATCGTTGGAACAAGCCCCACGATCATGCTTTCCGTCAATGATGTTTTCCAAGGCTGGTTTGCCAACCCGCAGGGAGCTTGCGACGCCTTGGATCGCTCTATTTGCTTATCGAACGCCAGGACTGCCCGACGCACTCTTGAAACCCGAAGCCAGTGAGATCCTACAGCATGATTGCCATCAGCTCAATCGGAAGGTAGGCTATCGTCCATGAGGTTTTTCTCTCGCTCCAAGCACTCCACTCAAGGCAGGAAACCCTGGGCTGCATTCAGCCGCTTTTTATGTTTTCAGGGGTCTTGTCTTTTCCTAGCTACTACTTTGGGGGCTCAATGGGGAGAACCTAAATTTCGGCAGTTAGAAGAAATCCTACCGACCCCCAATGCATACCGGACCGCTTCAGGAGCACCGGGAGAATCCTATTGGCAGCAAAAAGCCGATTACGACATCAAGGTGGAACTCGATGACGAGCTTCAACGCATCGTGGGTTCTGAGGTGATCAACTACCAGAACAACAGCCCTGATGATCTCGATTATCTCTGGATCCAAATTGACGCAAATCTTTTTGCCAAGGACTCCGATGGACATCTCACTGAATTAGCTCCTGATTTGGAAGGCTTGAAATTCCGATCTCTCAGGGCCCTGCTTGAAAGGGAATCGTTCGAAGGGCATGCAACGATTCACAGTGTGAAGGATGCCACCGGACAAACGTTGGCCCATCAGGTGATCAAAACCATGATGCGCATTGACCTACCCACCCCGCTTCGCGCAGGAAAATCCATACGCTTTTCCATAGCCTGGTCCTACAACATCATTGACGCACAACTCATAAGGGCTCGAAGTGGCTATGAATTTTTCCCTGAGGATGGAAATTTCATCTACGAAATGGCTCAATGGTTTCCCCGTATGGCAGCCTACACCGACGATCGCGGCTGGCATCACAAACAGTTCCTGGGGAGTGGTGAATTCACTCTCGAGTTTGGAGACTATAAAGTAGCCATCACGGTTCCCGACGACCACATCGTCGCAGCAACCGGAACCCTTCAGAACAAGGAAGAGGTGCTGAGTCCCCCACAGCTAGAAAGACTCAAAAAGGCTTCAGAGGGTCGGATGCCCACTTTCATCGTGACACCGGAAGAAGCAAAGACCAATGAGGCCGCACCGGCTACCGGCAAAAAAACATGGGTCTTCCAGGCAAAAAACGTCCGGGATTTTGCTTTTGCTTCTTCGCGCAAATTTATCTGGGATGCCATGGGCCACACCAGCGGTGATAAGGAAGTCATGGCCATGTCCTTTTACCCCAATGAAGCAGAACCGCTGTGGAGTCGTTATTCCACGCACGCCGTTGCTCACACGATGGAAGTGTATTCACGGCATTCTTTTGAATACCCCTACCCGGTAGCCATTTCGGTCAATGGACCCGTTGGAGGCATGGAATATCCCATGATCTGCTTCAACGCGCCTCGCCCCTTACCCGATGGCACGTATTGGGGCATTCCCAAAAGCAGGGAGCAATGGATGCATTCCAAATATGGTTTGATTTCCGTCATCATACATGAGGTCGGGCACAATTACTTTCCCATGGTTGTCAATAACGATGAAAGGCAATGGACCTGGATGGATGAGGGCCTCAACACCTTTCTGCAGTATCTTGCAGAGCAGGAGTGGGAAGAAGATTACCCATCGAATCGAGGTGAACCCAAAAAGATGGTGAGCTACATGACCTCTCCCAATCAGGTTCCCATCATGAGTAATTCTGAGTCGATTCTACAGTTTGGCAACAACGCCTACGGAAAACCCGCTACCGCTCTGAACATCCTCAGGGAGACCATTCTTGGTCGTGAACTTTTTGACTTTGCCTTTCGCACGTATTCCCAACGATGGCAGTTCAAACGCCCTCAACCGGCGGACCTTTTCCGAACCCTTGAAGATGCCTCCGGGATCGATCTGGACTGGTTTTGGCGCGGTTGGTTTTATTCGACGGATCATGTCGATCTGGCCATTGCTCAGCTGACAGAATATCAACTAGACACGTTGGATCCAATCGTCGACAACCAGCGTCGCAAACAGGATCGCGACAAAGAACCTCAAACCATCAGCGAGCTGCGCAATGAGGACCTCAAACGACTGGTGGATCGCCACCCCGAATTGGTTGATTTTTACAATGACTATGACCCTCTGGATGTCCTTGAGGAAGATCGGGAGAAAAGCCAGGAAACCCTCGAAAAACTGAATTCCAAGGACCGTGACTTACTGAAACTGGAACACCACTTTTATGTCGTCGAAGTGGAGAACATCGGTGGACTGGTCATGCCGGTGATTCTAGAAATTGAGTATTTCAATGGAAACCGGGAAACACGTCATTACCCTGCTGAAATCTGGAGACGGGACAGTCAATCGGTTCGCAAATTGCTCATCACGACCGAACCCATCCGTAACCTTAGACTAGATCCTCACCTTCAGACTGCAGACAGCAATCTGGCAAATAACCAGTTTCCTCCCAAAATAGGTTCGGCTCGCTTTGAGCTCTCATCTGAGAAAGAGGAGGAGAACCCCATGCAAAAGGCTAGGCATGGAAAAGAGAAAACCGAGGAAACTCCCTGAAACCCATCATAACTTTACACATGCAGGGGTTACAGTTACGTTTTCTGTGCAACTTCTGGGCGCTGATGGCCCTCGCGTGGACTTGCCTCGCTGAATCTGAAGCACATCCAACCATGACTCTTGAAAACGTCGATGGGAGCAAAAGGGATATTCTAACCAAGTCTGGGAAATTACAGATCTGGGTCATTGGTAGTCGGGATTCGGCTAAAGATTCCGCCGCTTGGGGTCAGGCAGTGGAAGCAGGCTTCAAAAACCAGTTGGACATTGTTTCCATCGCTGAAATCTCAGGAATCCCAAAGCTGCTGCGTTCATGGGTGCGAGGTAAAGTAGCACGCGAGCACGGGCGTTTTATTCTCATCGACTGGGAAGGAATGCTACGCAAGCGTCTTTCGCTTAAAGGGTCCTTTCCCCATCTCATCGTGTGGAATCCCCACGGAGAAAAGTGCTTGCAAGCGCACGGGGCGTATAGCTCAGAAAAATGGCTTCAGTTGAAGCAGAAGCTGGAAGGACTGAACCCCTCTTCCTGAAATCTCCTGACCCGCCGGTCAACCCCTCAACAGAACAAACCGAAGTCAGTTCTATGGGCCCAAGACTCGCGTAAGGCTTCGATGGAGAGCGCGCACCATGCGCCGTATTTGCCCAGGTGTACAACAATAAGGCGGCATCAGCACAATCACATCTCCAATAGGTCGTGTCAGGACGCCATGTAAAGCCATGGCCTCACACACCCGTTGCCCTACCCTTTGGTTAGGGTCCCAAGCTTCTTTGGTCTTCCAGTTTTTAACCAGTTCAACCCCTACCACAGTACCCGTTTGGCGAATATCTCCCACATACGGCGAGCCCCATAGAGAGTCACAGGCCTCTTCCAGCGTTTTCGACAAGCTTTTGCGCCATCGCAGATCGTGAAGATCTTTTAACATGCGAAGGCTTTCCAAGCTTGCCGCAGCGCCCAGCTGATTTCCAGTAAAACTGTGGCCGTGGTAGAAGGTTTTACCTGAAGCGTAGGATCCCAGAAAGCTACGAAAAATGTCATCCGAGACCAAGGTTGCCGCCATGGGCAGGTAGCCGCCACTCATCCCTTTAGCAAGGCAAAGAAAATCAGCTTGAACCATTTGTCCATGCGAAGCAAAGAGCGGACCGGTTCGGCCAAAACCCGTCATGACTTCATCAAAAATGAGCGGAATGCCAGCTTCTCGAGCCAATCGGCCAACTCGCTCCAACCAACCTTCAGGCTGCATCACCATACCTGCCACCCCCTGCACTACAGGTTCAATGACCCAACCTACATATGCTTGCCCTCGGGCTTGCGCCTTCTCCAGTTGCCGCTCAGCAGCATGCGTACACTCCCATTTGCATCGGCGATAAAGACGGGCGTCCCTTCGTTCAGGTTTGGCCTTATTAAACGGACAACGGTAACAATAAGGCGACATGACCTTGTCAGTGCGAAATAGGAGGCGGTCATACGCGCTATGAAAAGAAGGTACCTGGCCTAAACTTACAGCCCCTACCGTATCTCCATGGTAGGCCCGATCCATCGAAAGAAATCGTGAATCCTTTGACATTCCATGGCGTATAGCACGTTGATAGGCCATTTTGAGTGCAGTTTCCAGAGCAGTTGAACCATTATCCGAAAAAAAGACCTTCCGAAGTTTGGGGTTTGCCAGAGAAGAAGAGGCCTTAGTCCAAAGGCTCGAGGGATTGGCTGCCTTGATTAATTGTTCGGCCAAAAGGGATGCGGGTTCATTGGCCAGACCCAGGGCAGAAGAATGGCTAATGCGTGCCAGCTGCTTGCGAATCGATCTATTGATACGCGGATGCGTGTGCCCGTGCAGATTGGTCCATATCGAAGCATTGGCATCCAGATACGACTTGCCGTGCTGATCGCGCAACAGGGCACCCTTGCCTGAAATAATGACCAAAGGCTCCTGTTGACTCCACTCCTGCATTTGAGTGAAAGGGTGCCAGACATACTGAAGATCTTTTTGAGCCAGTGGGTTCATGATGGCGAACAGTAAGATGCAGAGATTTCCACCAATCGAGTCGCAAGGTCCTCGACCACATGGGGTGAGTGGGCGGCGCTCAAGGAGACTCGCAAACGAGCGCCATTCCGAGATACGGTAGGGTATCGAATGGCCGGAACCCAGAAGCCATGCTCGGCCAGGCTGCTGGAAAGATCCAGCGAACCTTGAGTGGAACCTGCCATCCAGGCCATGATCGGCGTCGCAAGGTCACCAGGATGGAGCCATCCCATGGCTCCGTCCTGAGCCCCCCCCGATCGCCATTTGGGAGGGATGGCCCCCTGAAATGTTCTGATGTTCAGATGCAGGCGCTCGCGTTGTCGCTGCCCTTCCTGGGTTTGAAGGAGCTCCACTGCCGCCATGGCAGCGCCACACACCACCGGTGAAGGGGCGGTCGAAAAAACCAGAGATCGGGCTCGATGCTTCAAATATTCGATTAGGTGGAAGGAACCGGCAATGAAACCTCCCAAGGCTCCCAGTGCCTTCCCCATCGTGCCCATCTGAATTTCGACTCGATCCTGCATCCCAAGCTCATGCACCCAACCAGCTCCATAAGGACCAAAGATACCCGTGGCATGGGCCTCATCCACCATAAGCCATGCTTCATACCGATCCTTGAGTTCAACGATGGAAGGGATCGGCGCTGCATCCCCATCCATGGAGTAAATAGACTCGACCACCACACCGACACGACCGCGCTCGGAAGCCGGTCGCTTCGCCATGGTTTCACGAGCCCAAGCCAACCGCTTTTCAAGCTGTTCCAAGTGATTGTGAGCAAAAACTCTGAGAGTCGCTTGGCTCATGCACGCTGCATCAATCAGGCACGCGTGACACAGCTTATCCAAAATAAGAATATCTTGAGGTCCAACAAGGGCCGTCAGGGTGCCCAACGCTGCGGCGTATCCCGAATTAAAAACGAGCGTTGCCTCGCATTGTTTCCATTGTGCCAGAGATGTTTGCAAAGCTCTCATCGGCTCCAGACAACCGGTGATAAGTGGCGAAGCGCCCGACCCCGTTCCGTAAATGTCCAGGGTTTCCTTGGCTCGTTGTTGAATCGTCGGATGCGCAGCCAGTCCCAGGTAGTCATTAGATGAGAAATTCTCATAGGATTTTCCTTCGAGAGATAGACGGGGACCTTGTGGACCCATCACGGATCGCATCCAACGCTTGAGACCTTGCGCTTCGAACGATGCCACTTCCCGAGCACAAAAGGCTTCCAGCGAAAGTGAGGAGGATGAGCTCCTGTGGTCAGATGGAGGGCTCATGATCCTGAAACTTCCTCTTTTTTGGGCGCTTCCGTGATACGCACCTGACTCACACGGTGTTGTTCCATCTTCAAGACTTCCATCCGCAACCCTCCCCAGGGAACCCAGTCCCCCTCCCTGGGAAGGCGTCCCAGCAGCACGGCTACCAAACCGCCCAAGGTGTGGTAGCGGCCGGGAGGCGGAGCGGGCACAGTGGCGGGGGAGAGCGCTTCCAGGGTTTCCTCAATCGTCAACATGCCATCCATGACCCAATCGCCGTTGGAATCCTGATAGATTTGCGGAGCTGCATCGATAGATTGTTTGGACAGGAAGCGGCCGGCAATGCACTCCATTAGGTCCATCATCGAAACCACACCTGTGGTTTCTCCGTATTCATCCACCACAAGAGCTGCGTGCCACTGACTCTTCTTCAGAGCCTCGAG